>Ga0255347_1001802_pt1 | contig 32462 bp, 31 predicted proteins | sample wastewater_treat_2_FD_192479 | JGI IMG/M metagenome (GOLD analysis project Ga0255347, IMG submission 192479) | Wastewater microbial communities from Lulu Island WWTP, Vancouver, Canada - plant24 | ecosystem: Engineered > WWTP > Wastewater > Unclassified | place: Canada: Vancouver, British... | reverse complement strand
ACAACTGTAAAAGATTTACAATGCATTACGTATCATTTCTTCAAATATTTTTAAAAAATATTCCCTTCAGATTGTGCCGAAAGGAATTATTTCCCCTACTCCCTTATGTCAACTGTAAAAGTATGGAGGATATTGTTCGAGGTTTGAGCACTCTGGAAGAATGTATTCTTCTCGCTGATCAAGATATCAATCAATGATGAATCAACGGCATTTAATAATCGATAAATTTGACAAATAGATATGGAATGAGTATAGTAAGTTGCGATATGTGTGAATATAATGCAATTTTCTGTAAAGTTTTCCAGTTATCTATAAATTCAGCAAATTGCAGACATACAATAAGAGGGTAAGTTTCTTGAATAAAAAGGATTTTCCTCATATTCACTTTTATGACCAAGACTTTGTCGATATTTATGATCGAACATGGGCATGGATTGCTGATTGCTGGACAAATGGAGGTAGCCAGACCAAAATCAGCAAGATCAGATTCTTCTATTATCCTGCAAGGAAGACTCTTGATTTTCTGGAGCAGATCTTGTCCAGTTTCTTTCTAGTATATAGCAATAGGATTTATCCGGCATCAAATGGACTGGATGCCCTTTATACGCTTCAAGAGCCAGATGGCGCAATTCGCAGCGCCTATGATATAGAGACAGGCGCTCCTATTTTCCCGGAAGATAACCCTCTTGGCGTAACACTTCCCCTTCTCTCATGGGCAGAGTTCAATCTCTATCATAAGACAGCCAATAAAAAAAGAGTAAAAGAAATAATGCCAATACTGAGCAATTACTACAGGTGGCTTGAGGCAAATTTCAAAATGCCAAACGGGCTTTTTTCTACACCTCTTTCTTCTACAGGCATGATAAATTCTCCACGTTCAGAGGCTCGATATTTTATTGATTTCAACGCAACCATGGCTATGAATGCCCTATATTTGTCTGCTCTGGGGGACATACTTAATGATAAGGACGCTTCTTTTCAATATAAAAGAGACTATTTTTCCATAAAGACAAGAATAAATTCGAAAATGTGGAACCCGGAAGACGGCTTCTATTATGATCTGGATGAAAACGAGATCCAAGTACGTACAAAAACGCTAGGGACATATTGGCTGCTATTAGCCGAAATTCCTAATGAAGAGCGTGCGGAAAAACTTATAGCCAAATTAAAAGATCCCTCCTGTTTTGGTACTGACAACCCCTTCCCTTCGCTTTCAGTCGATCATCCAGCCTTTGATAAAAAGGGGCAGGGATTCCGAGGAAGCGTTTTTCCTTGGCTTACATTTATGGTCATCAAGGGGTTGGAAAAATACTATTTTTATGAACTTGCCAGAAACTCGGCAATTAGGCATCTCTATTATATTCTAGATTCCATGCACAACAGCGATCAAGAAGCTAACAAGCGCAGCAACCATCCTACTGTTTGGAGCGCCTATCAGCCTATGAATGAAGGAAAAGCCATTTGGGAAGGTCATCCGGATTGGCCTCTGCCAAATCACTTCCCCTCCAATGGCCTCAGCACCGTTACCTTGATAATTGAGAATATTATTGGGCTATATATATCGCTGCCCCGAAAAACGGTCGACTGGATAATCCCAAATCTTGAAGTTATGGGTATTGAGAACCTTTCTCTTAAGCGCAACATGATAACCATTCTTTCTAGCAAATCAGGAAGAGGATGGGAAATTCATATGGAGAGCGAGAAGCTATATTATTTCACCATCAATGTATTAGGCAAAAAGAAGAAGACGCTCCCTATACCTTCCGGAAAATGTTCTATGCTCATCGACAAGATATAGAAAATCAAGTCTTGCGCCAACTTCAGATCTTGGAGTCAAGAACAAGAACAATCTGAAATGTTAAAACACATGTGAGCCATACAGGAAATTGCCAAGTTCGAATGTCCCTTCGATCTGGCGCCTTAAGCCGATCAATTTAGAACAGAATAAATTTAATCGATTATTGTGCCTATAAATGCTCTATCATTTAAAATATCAGCGAAATTCATCAAGTTGGTCCCCGATGCAAATATCACCGTAAGACCGAGTTCGCGAGCTTTGTCAGCCGCAATTGGATCGAAGGGCACATTTGCTCCAGGATCCCATTCGGTTCCAATCATCTTCAAAAGAGAATCAAAAGATATATGAAAAAGCGGCTTTGCATTAGGGTCGACCTTTGGATCGGCACTATAAATCTGAGGGACATTAGAGAGATTCAATATCTTTTCTGCATTAAAACGCTCAGCAAGAATAACTGCGTCATAGTCCGTAGAAAACCCCGGTTTCCAGCCAGCGGCAATCAATATTTTGCCGTTCATTGTAATATCAGCGGAAGGATCTGTGACTATTGGATCTCTACAATAATCAGAAAAAACCTCCCTAATCAACTGTGCATTGAGCCTTGTTGCTGCAATGCCTATTCTATCAAGAGATTGGCGAACATCGATATTTCTGCTTATGCTTGATCCTCCGTCCCTGCTAATCGCTTTGTCCATTTCAAGCATTTCCTTATAAGCCTTTTGCCACTGACGAGCTGCATAACCTCCACCAACCACAATGATCGCCTTATGATCCCCCCCATTTATCCAGGAAAGTAATACATTTCGAAAATCATATAAGAATATCCCGCTAGGTCCCTCTTGTGGAGCAACTATGGAACCTCCTAAAGATATCACAATAGTCATCATTATTCCCCCTTTTGTTTATATGATGTCTTCTCTATATTCATATAAGGTATAATTAAATAATGAATTATTTGAGCTATCTCAATATCCTCTGGCTGATTCTGAATACTAAATCCGGCAAGACCTTGAAAGCATAGTGGCGATTTACCCTTTCTCCCCATTGATGATATTCTCTACCCCATGGACCAATATTAATTACAGGTGCTTCTATCAAATCATCCATATACTCGTCCAAATCTTTCTGAATTACCGCTGATTGCTTTCGTATGTATTCTATCGCATGACTCTCTATTGATGGTGCTAGAAAACTCATATCCGAAATTCCAGGAAAAAAGGGACGGAGCTTTATTGTTTCTTGATATTCTCTATTGAACTGAGCAATCTCGTCTTTGAGCAGAACCAAAAACTCTTGGTCTCTATATATATCTAATTCGGCTTTTGCATAAAAAGGAGGAGCAAAGCCAATAATTGCGCAGGGTCCTTCGATTTGGGCAAATGAAAGCAATTCATGCACTATTCTAGCTGTTTGTAACACGGGATCCTCGGGATGATACTTTTCGGCTGCTTTTCTTAGTCGATCCAGAATACCCGGTGCAACATATTCAGCACGATCAACCAACTCCGAAAAATCAATAACCCTCGAAGAAAATCTCTGCATTGCAACATGCTCATTCTTTTTTCTGGAAAAAACAGACTTCCGTTCATGGAAGAGGGAAATAGCATTATTCAGCATCTCTTCCACAAGTAGCCTAAAACTCTCGAATATTTTTTCAGGTTTCTTTTCAAAGGTCAGAATATTAACAGCACAAAATATGTCAAAAGGCATAGTTACATCATAGTGTGTCCGCATGTCTCGGCAGTAGAGAATGGTTGGCGGAGGCGGTTCCTCTCCAGGAGATATAGCACGAGGGCTAAAGCAATCGCTATTGCATTCTATCTCTCTTATAAAAAGAGAAGCAGCTAACGCCGGGTTAAAGCCATCAAAAGGTGCACCTGCATGAGCTGCTTTCCCTACAAACAAAACAAATGGAAGAAGCTTGCTAACTGATCCAAGAAATACGGCTTTGGCTTCACCTCCGTCCCCATGATCGATAGCAGCGTCCAAATTAATTATTGCTCTCATATGAAGCTGATGAGAACTAATAAAATCTGAGAGAATCTTCTTAGCTGCTTTCATACCAACAGAAGCCCCCTCTTCATCTGGCACTGCTAAGAAAATGATATTCCCAATCCTATCAGGATCTTCCAAGAACCTAGAAATCACAGTAATTGCAGCAGCTAGTCCACTTTTCATATCGAGGATGCCTCTGCCCGGAATGAAATAGCCGCTTTCCAAATCCTTTTTGAGAGATATTTCTGAAGAGGAAAGGCCCTCTTTAGCAGAAAGCACTTGGAGCATTTTTTTCAAAAGCGCCTCTGGATCAAAAGCAAGAGGCTCTAAGGCTCCATAATTACTTGTATCAACCACATCATAGTGGCCTGTAAGCGTTATACATGCTTGCCCTTCTCCGGGAGCAAAAGCAATTACAATTCTCCGCTTCCATTTATCCTCAGAAATCTCAAATTCTTGAACAAGGTTTGGCCTATTACTAAAGAAGGAAATTTCTCGAAGAACAGAAATAAGAAAATCAGGATAAGATAATTCTCCTGAGGTTCTAGTTATACTAGAAAATCTGGCCAATCGAATCGCTAAAGATTCAGTATCTATGTTACTGTTTCTGTGAATCATATAGATGCTACTTTATCATAAATTTGAAAGCTTGGTTCAGTATTTTCACTTGAATTGATGAGACATATGATGACATCCCTCGACATAATACAAATTTATGAATATCAGGATAATTGAGCAATAGAGGGACGGAGGTTTATTTTACATTATATCCTATATTTGGCATGCAGCACTAGCCCGTACCTAATTTATTAATCTGCAATGATTTAATAGTAGCTAGATATTACTAAATCGTACTCAAATCTACTGCTCTCTCTGTGCTACTTACAAGTTGGAAACGGGTTATTGAGAATTTTCAAGTGATAGATCATCAATTTTGAATTATTCCTTCTTCTTTCTGCGATGTTTTTAATATGAGACATTCAAGGATATTATCAGAAGGATCTTGGTACCATGTATATGCCAAGATCAATAGAGCAGAATGTATATTTGACAATAAAGGGATAAAGGACCTTTTTCTCAAGGTAGTTCTGCGTGCAAAAACTAAAGCAAGACATCCTTATAAATTTGAAATTGCAAATTTTTGTATAATGGGAAACCACATTCATTTTTTAATTAGACCAGCAAGAGGAGAATCTCTATCCAAAATAATGCAATGGATATTATCCGTATTTGCTATACATTATAATAAAATAATACAATCTAAAGGTCATGTATGGTATGACCGTTTCAAGAGCGTGCTAATTAACACCATAAGGCAATTTATTTTGGTATATGAATATATAAGCAATAACCCTATAAAAGCGGGCCTTTGCACATTATCCTCAGAATATCGATATTGCGGTGCATACTTCATTTCAAAAAATGATTTTCGGATTATAGAGAAAGATTTCGAGTTATAATCAAAATAACATAGTAAGCCCTCAAGACTAAAACAAATCAGCAGGATAACAAAGTAATTCAATACTTTTTGCATAAATAGCGACAAGCAGGCATGAAGTCTATTATGCTCAAGTAGTACAAAAAGGAATCAACGCAAAATCCGCGGTTGAAGTAACCAAGGCAAAAAGACTATTCAGGAAATCGGCATGATTTTGCAGGTACATCCAAACCAAAATGCATACCAATCTAGTCGCCTTTTGGGAAAAAACAGCTTTCGGGGAAAAGGGCTCCGCTCTTCTAGAAAGACACAAAGAAACATAGAAAACCATAATCAAAACAGAACTGTCCAAGCAAAACGGACAATTACAAGCTGAGAACGAATTCTTCAAAGAATACTAACAACTGGACCGCACCAAACCAAAATGGTATAGCAAGATCTGAGGCTTTGCTTGCGTCGCCAATTTGACCTTTTAAGGATATCACGAATGTCCTATTGCTGGGGAGCTAGTCCCATACGAAAAAACAATGACGACCTCCTAATGCTCATGGAAATCCTTGTGATTCCACGCGATAAATCTATCTTCCGATATCTCAATATTGCGTATGAACTTACAAATCTTTATATGACACGGAAGCATGCGCAAAGGATTATGCAAAGAGCGATTTTGCGAGCCATTTATACAGGGGAACAGTTTTCAAAACCGGCGACAAGCATAAAGAAATGCCACTATCTCTTGCGATATAAGGCAAAAGGCGGCCTACCGAATCGTATTAAGGTCGCACATACGACCACTGCGAAAATCGATCATGGTTGTGCGCATTTAGCGATGGCTGTTGACCTGTCTCAAGCCAGATTCCTGCGCGGAGCGTTTCAAAATCCAAATATTCTGTGGGGCACTCAAGTAAAAAGGCATCCGAATAAAGAAACACATGGCATGAGGTGCATAAGATTCACATTAAAAAGCAGAACAAAAGGCCTTATACAAAGGGACGCAGTATAGCGCTTCAAGAATTGGCACAAATCCACAGATTCTCAAATGCCAGCATCGACGCTTTTCGTGATCTTGGATCCTGCATAGTGCTCCGCATACAGAGCAAATGAATTTGCTCCCTTGGGATGACCCACTACAATTCTCATCTAAGAGATTCTATTCATTTGGAAGATTATGGTCTATAATAGCAACGATCTCTCTTGTTACTCATCCGCGTCAGTTTATTGAATTCAAATACGGAAGGCCTTGCATGAGTTATTCAGATCCAACCCATTTAGGCATTATTGCTTGCCCAGGAGCAGAAGCGTTCGCAAATCAGGTCATCCGAAAGCTCTCAGGAATCTATAAGCATCGATTCATGAGAAAAGCTCAGGCTATAGCTGGAAGATATCATATCACGCCCGACTTGGTTATTAGAAAGATCAACTTTGCAAATGACTGTAACACAGGCATGCTTTTCTTGCCAGGAGATAAAGAACGTTATCGACCTCCAAAATTCAAGATTAATGTAAGACATACTTACTTTGCAAATGGTGAAATAAAAACAGAAATCCTTGAATCTATCCGGGGAAGAAGCATTTATATTTTTCAGGATGTGGAAAATCATCAACTCGTCTTATTTAATGATGGTACTATCCAAAAAGTCCTTTCTGTAAATGATCACATTTTTAACCTTTTTGTAGCTATTGATGCTGCCATGCAAGCTGGAGCTGCAGAAATAAATCTTGTGCTACCAATATATCCCTATTCGAGACAACATAAGAAAAAAGGAAGAGAGGGATTGACTGCAGCTCGAATCGGCAAGATGCTGGAAAGCCTTGGTGTTAATAGGATCATCACTCTTGATATTCACTCAAAGGAAATTGAGAATGCATTTGACCGGCTCAGAATGGAAAACCTACATGCCTCTTTTCAGATAATTGAAAAACTTACATCGATTATCGATATAGCAAAAGAAGACATAGTGGTGCTCGCACCCGATACCGGTGCGGTCGATCGAAATAAATTCTATGCAAATGCTTTGCAAAAGCCCTTGGCTTTACTTTACAAAGAAAGAGACTATTCAAAAATCACTAAAAGCGCAACAGAGACAAATATCAGCGAAATGCGATTGCTCGGCAATGTCTCGAATAAAGTCGTCTTTATGGCAGATGATATGATTGGAACTGGTGGAACTCTTATTAAGGCAATGAGATATCTGAAAGAACTTGGCGCTAGCAAGGTTATATGTGCTGTTAGTCTTCCAATTTTTTCAGCAAATTCTATTGATGACTTTGATGCTGCTTATAAAGAAGGGTTATTCTATAGAGTAATAGGCACAAATGCCATATATCATAATGAGTTGCTAAAGAAAGAATGGTATATCCAGAGCGATGTCACTGGCCTTTTTGCACAAGTGATTAGCTTACTGCATCACGATAGATCCTTAAGCTCTCTGTTGGATAATCGTGATGTGGTAGCACGCCTCATTAAGAGAAAGTTGGAGAGTACGAGCAGCAGTAGAACCTCTCCAAATCAGCCAAAGGATGAGAATGCGAATGAAGATGTTGTTCCTTATGGCGCAGCTAATAAGCCATGAGACTTACCATCATCCTTTTATTAATCAAAGCCAGAGCATATTTGAGAAAGCGAATTAACGTTGCACTCTACCGGAAGCATCTCCTCCTAAGAGTTTCTCAACCTCTCCCTTTTCAAGAAGGGCAAAATCGCCTGAAATAGAATGCTTTAGGCACGAAAGGGCAGTTGCATATTCAAGGGCTGCTTGATAATCCTTCTTAGTGATTAATCCGTATATTAAGCCGGCGACAAAACTATCTCCAGCCCCAACTCTATCCACAATATCCGATATATGGTATTTGCGAGAGATAAACCTCCGTCCCTCACTTACAATCATCGCTGACCAATCATTATTATCGGCTGAGTAACTTTCTCGAAGAGTCACTGCTGCTATCTTTGCATTCGGATACTGTTTTAAAGCAGTCTCGCACATCTCTTGATACGCATCAATATCAAGTTGTTGAGCTCCAATTGCAGAAGGACCTTTAATCCCTAATGATTTTTGATAATCTTCTTCATTCCCTATAAGGATATCCGCATATTGGGCAATTTTACACATCACACTATATGCATCTACTCCATAATTCCATAATTTGGCTCTATAATTCAAATCAAAAGATACGGTTAATCCCCTGTCTTTAGCAATGCAAGCAGCTTTTATCGTTTCATCAGCGCAATTCTGAGAAAGAGCAGGTGTAATTCCCGATACATGAAACCATTGCATATCTTTAAAAGAAGCTTCCCAGTCGATATCCTCTTCAGCAATTCTGGAAATCGCTGAGTTTTCTCTATCATAAATGACATTACTTGGACGCTGATTGGCTCCATTCTCAAAGAAATATATTCCCAGCCTTCCCTTTTTGAATTTTAGGCATGAAACATCAACACCATGAGACCGAAGCTCTCTCATGCATCCTCTGCCAATCGGATTGTCTGGCAAAATGCTAATAAATCGCGCCGTAATGCCCAATCTTGACAGAGCAACAGCCACATTTGCTTCGCTTCCACCAAAAGTCGCTTCAAAAAAAGGCGATTGAAGCAATCTTTCCTGTCCGGGAGATTTTAACCGAAGCATAATCTCCCCAAATGTCGTTATGCTCATTCTAATTCTCCTCCCTATTCTACAAGATGAATCTGGGTATGCAATCCAGGAATACTTATACTCACCTCCACCAAACCTTGTCCTTTTTCGACCTCAGAACCAGGCACAACATAGGCTTTCAAATAGGAAAGCATAGCTAATGTTCGTTTGATCGATGGGGTTTTGACTTCAATACAGCCTCCAATACAACCTCCGTCCCTCATTGATCTAATCTGGTTTTCTTCATCTATTATGCCGTCCTGCACGATTGGCAAGAATCCCATCATCGCTCGTCGTGCAGATTTTACAAGTCTTTCAATTTCATCAAATTTACGAGCTTCAAGAAGATCGGCTGAAACAATCCATGAACCACCACATGCCAATACATTCTTCAAAGAAAGGTATTCATGAATGTTGTTTTCCTGAATTCCCCCTGTTGGAATGAATGATATTTGCTGATATACTGATTTGAATGCATTAAGAGCCTTAACTCCACCCGAAACCTCTGCAGGAAAGAATTTCAAGATACTAAGACCCATAGCCATAGCTTGTTCTATAAGCGAAGGGTTGTTTACACCGGGGAAAACAGCAACGTCCTTTCCCAAGCAGTATTCACATATAGATGGATTAAAACCTGGCGAAACAATAAACTGCGCTCCTGCCAAAAGAGCCGCATCTACTTCATCTTTGTTCGTCACTGTTCCAGCACCTACAATAATATCCTCATGGCACGATGCAAATCTCTCGATTACTTTTGGTGCAGCCTTTGTTCTAAAAGTGATCTCGGCAACAGACAATCCTCCTCCGCGAAGTGCTTTAGCTAGACCATCTGTCATCTCCTCAGAATCAATCTTTATCACAGGGATGAGGCCAGTTTTATAAAACAGTTCTCCTATTTTCTCTTTTTTTACCATTGCATAATCCTCAAAAATGTTACGTACTAGTCCACATAGCCAAAGTCAAGTCTCGCCTTTAGCTAGAGCCGACAAAATATCAAATCGACAGAATATTTCAGTCCTAACTGTTCTGTGACGAAATCCTCTGTCCCCGATTTCCTCCCCGATTTCATGCATTCCCAATTTTCCAGACTTTTTCAGTACGCAATTCGCAATCGAAATTCCAGCTAGATAAGATTTGCCCTCTTACCTCTCTTCTCTTTCTGATCAAAATCAGTAAAGCGAACCTTCTTCTAGCCTTAAGGCTTATATTATATAGCCACTTTAACCACAACTTTTTTCACAGGTTCCGCCAATGTTCCAGCTTTCATGCATGGCCGATGAGCATCTTCAGGAAAAAAAATTGCAAGTTGCTCAGCACTCATCGCCAGAACATTAGCATTTCTATCTGTTGGTGAGGCATAAAACTCTATATCAGGCTTGTAAGGCTCGATGACATTGAGTTCATTTGCTGGCAACACCTCAATAATTTCTTTTCCTGAAATCATCATTTGAATGTCTATATATTCTCGATGAGATTCAAATCTGCACGCTGAATGCTCCTTAGCTGTATATTCTTGAATGAGCACAAAGACAGCATCGCCATCAACAGAATGCTTTCCTATTGAAAGCTGACGCCAAAGCCCCTTATGGAGCCAATCAAACGCGACATCTAGATTCTTACTGAGTCCTCGATATCTTGATAGATCTGAAAGCATGCAAACAATCATCTTTTTACTCCTTATATAGGCATTTCCGAATTAATAAATAATCGCTCTTATCAATAATCAACAAACCTCCGTCCCTCCTGCCACTAAAGCCATAAATTCTACACAAGGAACCATATTTTTTTTGACAGTCATCTAGCTAGCCAGCCACCATCGACAGCAATAGTATACCCATTCACATAGTTGCTTGCTGGTGATGCTAAGAAGACTGCGGCGCCTTTGACATCCTCAGGCGTTCCCCATCGACCCGCTGGTATACGACTTAGGATCTCCGCTGATCGCTCTCTATCCGCTCTCAGTTCTGCCGTATTGTTAGTTGCCATATAGCCTGGAGCAATTGCGTTTACATTGATATGATATTTAGCCCATTCGTTGGCCAATAACCTTGTAAGACCCATCACAGCACTTTTCGAAGCTGTATAAGACGGAACTCTTATACCTCCTTGAAATGAAAGCATGGATGCGATGTTGATGATCTTTCCTCCCGTCCCTTGTTCGATATATTTCCGCGCAACTGCCTGGCTGAAGAAAAATACTGTCTTTACATTCAGGTCCATGACCTCGTCCCAATCCTTCTCATTAAACTTAATTGCATCCTCTCGCCTAATAGTCCCAGCATTATTGATAAGAATATCCACTCGTCCAAAAGCACTTATAGTCTTATCTAAGATGCTCTGAATTGGTTCTATTGTCAGAAGGTTAGCTACGATCTCCAAGTACTTACACCCTTGCGCCTCTATGATGCTAGCCGTTTCTTTTGATGGCACATAATCTACTCCCACAACATCGGCTCCAGCTTCTGCTAGCGCGATGCTCATTCCCTGTCCAAGACCAGTCGAACTACCTGTGACAATCGCCACTCTGCCATCGAGCCTAAATTCATCCAAAATCATGTCTTTTCTCCTTTTAAAACAGATCTGTTTAACGTAGATCAGCCATTTCCACATTATCCATATCATCAAATGTCTGGTTTTCTCCAGCCATGCCCCAAATAAACGTATATTTGCCAGTTCCTACCCCTGCATGAATGGACCAGCTCGGACTTATTACGGCTTGCTCGTTTCGTACCACAATATGACGCGTTTCCTGAGGCTTGCCCATCAAATGGAATACTACTTTATCATCTGGCATATCAAAATACAGATATACCTCCATCCGCCTCTCGTGTGTATGCACTGGCATTGTGTTCCAGACACTCCCTTCTGAAAAAGTCGTCATGCCCATTACAAGCTGACATGTTTCAAGGACTGTTGGATGAATATATTGATTGATCACTCTTTTGTTGCACTCCTCATCACTACCCAACGCCACATGGTTGGCTTGATCAAAAGTGATAAGCCTAGTTTTGCATGCTCTATGAGCAGGTGCACTATTGAAATAGAATTTCGCCGGCTCCTTAGGATTCTTGCTTGAAAATGCTACATTTTTTGAACCCATCGAGACATATATTGCATCCCGTTGTCCAATATCATGGATAGTACCATCTACCTCGACAAACCCCTCTCCCCCGATATTTATAATTCCTATCTCTCGTCGCTCTAAAAAAAACTCTGTCCCCAATTCCTTGCTCACTGGCAACGCAAGAGGGACGGAGGTTGGGACAATGCCTCCAATTATCATCCTATCTACATGGCTATAGATGGCTGTCATCTCTCCAACAATAAAAACCTTCTCCACCAGAAACGCATTGCGCAAATCCTCTGTCCCCATTTTTTTTGCCCACTCAGAATTAATCGCTTCTCGAATTTCCATCTTTGCTCCTTGCATCATAAATAATGGAACATGATTTTTAGGTTTAATGGCTATGTTTAGCATTGCGCCCAAAAACGTCCTGTAAATTGATTCCACGATATGGAATCCAATTCCATATAATAGCTTGCTTTTCTATCTTGTCAATACTAAAATATATCTTTATGGTTAGATTAATGAATAAGGAGGCCTTATGGCTGATATGAAAGTACAGTCTCTCGATCGCGCCTTCGATATACTCGAAATCCTTGCACGGGAGCCAACTGGTCTTACCCTTGTAGAGATCGCTGCAGAGTCAGATCTTCCTCGCAGTACGACTTTTCGTTTGCTTTCTGTTCTTCTCCAGCGCGATTATGTTCGAAAAGGCCCATACGATAACTTTTATCGCCTGGGACCAGGTTTTATCGAGCTTTCTAGCAACTATCTGAATAGTCTAGAACTCAAGACAGAATCTGCTCCCTTCATGCGGGAACTAGCATCGTCGTTAGGAACGATCGTATTCCTTGCACGTCGTCAGGGGAATATGATGGTATATATTGATAAAGAAGATCAGTTCACTAGCCTGAGAAAATATGCAATCATAGGCGAACAAAGGCCTATCTATTGCACATCTCTGGGTAAGGCTCTCATATTAGATATGGATGATGATGAAATTCGTAATCTTATCCCCGATACTTTTTTAACGAAATTTGGTCCAAACACGCATATTGATGTGGAATCTCTCATAAAAGATATTCATATTTGTAAAGCCAGAGGGTGGACTCACGACAATGAGGAGGCAGAGCCTGGAGTAAATTGCGTGGCGGCTCCAATTCGAGACTATCGTGGTCAAATCATCGCTTCCATCAGCACATCATGGCTTTTGGAAATTCGACCAGAATTGGAGGCGGAAAAAGTCGCCTTATTTGTAGTCAGGGCAGCTAATGAAATATCAAGAACAATGGGATTTTATGAAAATCTCTGAAAATTAGCAAAAGACCAGGCTTTGCGAAAATAGTAAATCCAATCTAGAACAAATAGAAATTAAGCCGGAGTGCAATTCTTTCCAGCAACTAGAATTTTCTAGGCTTGTTTGACTTCTTTTACCTGTGGCACTGCTTTCTTGAGGTACGCTTCAATGCCTTGCTTGAGAGTCATCATGGAATAAGGGCATGCACCGCATGCTCCGGTGAGTCTCACTTTGACTACACCATCATCACTTACAGATACAAGTTCTATATCTCCTCCATCTGCTTTGAGAGATGGTCGTACATTTTCTATCGCAGATTTAACCTGTTCGAACAGCATTCATATCTCCTTTATTAAGATTAAATTATCAAATTTGACCAAGATAGGTCAAGAAGGCTGGCTAGACTCTTACAAGCTTAGACTTTTCAGTCTTTTATAGACACTCAAGATAGCAACATAATTGAATACCAATAGACAAAACTATTTTGGCATTATTTTCGATATGTATGTAATTGTATTAACTGCTTTTTATGCGCTAAACCTGTATAGCTGAAGCTCGATCAATATGTTAGAATCATTTTAGCATATCGGGAAGGCAGAATGGCTCGTATTATCGTATTTGTCAACCAAAAGGGAGGTGTAGGGAAAACCACGAGTGCTATTAATATTGGTACATCCCTCGCCCTGCAATATAAAAAAACCCTCCTCATAGACTTCGATCCCCAGGGAAACCTCACATCAGGAATTGGAGGTAAGTTATCCCACACCAATATATATCATGTGATTTCAGGTCTTGCAGAGATACAACAAATCATCCAGTCAGTCCCTGTTCCGCGCCTTTTCTTAGCTCCCTCCTCGGTTGACCTCAGTGGTGCAACTATCGAGCTCGTCGATCGTCCCGACCGGAATGACTATCTAAGACGCGCAATTGCCCCTGTGGTGAATGATTATGAATATATCCTTATAGACTGTCCTCCGTCCCTTGGAGTGCTTACGTTGAATGGACTGGCAGCCGCTACAGAAGTCATAATACCCTTGCAGTGCGAATATTTCGCATTAGAGGGACTCTCGCTGATTATCCAGACGATCGGGCTTGTACAAAAGAGCATCAATCCTTCTTTAAGAATCAATGGCATCCTGCTCACTATGTTTGATGCTCGCACGCGACTTTCTCAAGAAGTTGTCAGGCAAGTAACCGAATATTTCAAGGACAAAGTCTTCAAGACAATCATCCCGAGAAATGTCCGTCTCTCAGAAGCTCCATCGCATGGGCTCCCTGCCATTATGTATGATCCCACCTGCATTGGAGCCAAGAGCTATGAAGCTGTCACAAAGGAGATCATAAACCGTGGCTAAATTCGGTCTTGGAAAGGGACTTGGCGCCTTAATTCCCGAACATCAGCAATTTTTCGAACAATCTCTTGAAGAAACATCCGCATCTATTGTGAAGCTTGTATCGATAGAAGACCTCATTCCCAATCCAGATCAACCAAGAAAATCCTTCACTCAGGAATCCTTAGATGAGCTTGCTGAATCTATTCGGCGTCATGGACTCTTGCAGCCGCTTCTCGTTCATCAAGAAAAATCAGGAAAATACATCATTATTGCTGGAGAACGAAGATATCGCGCTGCGCAGATTGCAGGGCTGGAGCAACTTCCCGTCATAGTACGGAGTCAGGATGACGAAAACCATCGCATAGAGCTGTCTCTGGTAGAAAACATTCAGCGTGAAGACCTTGATCCCATCGAAGAAGCTCAAGCTTATGCAAAGCTGATGGAAATAACAGGAGTTACTCAGGAACGCGTCGCCGAAATGGTGGGCAAAAGCCGCGTCGCTGTCGCAAATACTCTTCGCCTGCTTAAGCTTCCAGAAGACATGCAACTTCTGCTCAAACAAGGTATTATCAGCGCTGGACACGCCAGAGCTCTTCTTTCCATAGAAGAAGAAAAAGAACGTAGAAAGCTCTTTGAACACATCCAACAGAACAATTTATCGGTTCGCCAAGCGGAACAAGAAGCTCAAAAAATCCAAAATGCGCTCCGAGGCCAGCGGACAAAATCTAAAAAGCAGCTTGAATCTCTTAAGACAATTGAGGAAATTCCTCTCGACCCTCTTTTAAAAGAGCTCATGGAAAAACTCATCGAAAGATTGGGTACAAAAGTCGAGATATCAGGTAGCATTGATTCCGGTACCATAAAAATTCACTACTTCTCCCAAGAGGATCTTGAGCGAATCTATGAAGTTCTTAAGATTGAATAGAGCTTTCTTGGATAATCAATATTTTCCCCACCAACTTAAAACCAATAGAGACAATGGAGTCTCTGAGGGACGGAGGTTGAAAGCTGAGATACTAACTGAGGGACGGAGGTTGAGAGCTTCTCAAGCTGTTATCCGCTTTTTTGTTTTGATCACCATTTTTCTGCTAATCCTTCTTGCGAATCTTCCAGCTCAACAACCGCCATCGTCGTCAAGCTTTCAAGGTATAAAGGACATCTCTAGAATAAACTCCCCTCTACCACCATCTTTTAATGCAGTTTTGCCCAAGTGCATTAGTTTTCAACCAGGCTCTCCCATCCTTCGCACGTCTGAACATATTGGAGGCGAGCTTTTGTTAGCTCCGTCCCTCGATGGTGTCTCGTTTATAATTGAGCACATTAAAGCTGCTGCAAAAGAGAGCAATCTTATCATTGAAGCTCTGATCTTCCTGCCCAACAGCTCTGTTGAAGGTCCATCTTCAATCTCTGCTCAACTTGATTCGGTTGGGCTAATATTCAACCAGTTTTCTTCTATACAAGGCATTCAGTATTGGTCGGCAAGCAGAAAAATAATGCGAACTCTCTATGTAGAATCGTACCGCATCGATAACCTTAAGAGCAGAAACAGAATCAGCGATCCATCAACAGCATCCGAATTGAAAGCGCTTCTTTCAAAACCTATGTATCTCCACCAGAAAGATCAGACATTCGACGCATTAATATTAGAAGCGCATTGTTCTATTACGAATTCTTATTTTCTAATGACTAACAAGAATGTGACTCCTGTGCGCATGATCGGCATTCCCGTCCTGCCAATAAATGGACTGCGCACAGGATTTTTTGCAGCTCCGTCCCCAAATGGTACAAATGGTATTCTTCTCTATTTTGTCACTTCAGTTCAATCGCCGTCGATTGCACGAGATCGAGTCTTTGAATCGGCCTCAAATAAAGCACTTGCGCTTCTGCATTGGTTCATTGAGAAAGCGTTTTCTCAAAAACTCATCGATCCGGTTACCCTCCCGTGGAATTTCGATGATATGCCTGCAGATGTTCGCGTATCAGCAATTCCTGGCAAGATATGATCTACCATTTCAGTTGACTCAATTTGTCTTTGCAATAGAAACCAAAGACCCGTACTCGAAATCTTCCGAAACCTTGCAAGTCTTGACGAATCAAACTAATATCGATATCGTTCAGAACATATATATTCAAAAGGAGAATCTTTATGAGCATTATAGAATATATCGAAGCTCGTGAGATACTTGACTCACGTGGAAACCCGACTGTTGAAGTGGATGTCGTGCTCGAGGACGGTACTCTAGGTCGCGCCGCTGTACCATCTGGGGCTTCGACCGGGGAATATGAAGCTGTGGAACTCCGCGATGGCGACAAGAAACGCTACCAGGGCAAAGGTGTTCTTGCTGCCATTGAAAACGTCAACACTATCATAGCAGGCGAAATTTGCGGCCTCGATTCTCTTGAACAGGTCGATATAGACCGCACTCTCATAGAGCTCGATGGTACCGAAAACAAAGGCAGGCTCGGCGCCAACGCTATCCTTGGCGTCTCTATGGCAACTGCCCGCGCCGCTGCTGAATACCTAGGTCTTCCACTATATAAATACCTCGGTGGAGTCCACACTAACCTTTTACCCGTTCCAATGTCTAATATCATAAACGGTGGCAAGCATGCGGATAACGAGATCGATTTTCAGGAATTTATGATCATGCCTCTTGGTGCAGAATCATTCCGCGAAGCTGTCCGCATGAATGCTGAAGTCTTCCATGCGCTAAAATCCATATTGAAAGCCGATGGTCATAACACTGCTGTTGGTGATGAGGGTGGATTTGCTCCAAACATCGGCAATGAAGACGCTCTTGATTACATCATTCGTGCTATTGAAAAAGCTGGCTATAAGCCTGGTGAGCAGATAGCCATCGCCCTCGATCCTGCTGCGAGCGAACTCTTCGAGGAAGGTGACGGCAAAGGCTACCGCTTTTGGAAATCCAGTCCCGATCGACTCTTCTCCTCTGATGAGATGATTGAGCTTTACACAAACTGGATCAATAAATACCCCATCGTATCCATCGAAGATGGTCTCGATCAGAACGACTGGGAAGGCTATGTCAAATTCACCAAAGCACTGGGCAATAAAATCCAGATTGTTGGCGACGACTTCTTCGTCACAAATACCAAGCGCCTCGCCAAAGGCATCGAAATGGGTGCCTGCAACTCTATTCTCATCAAACTCAATCAGATTGGCACAGTCACCGAGACAATAGAGACCATCAACATGGCCAAGCGCGCAGGCTACTCTGCTATCGTCTCCCATCGTTCCGGCGAGACTGAAGACACCTTTATTGCAGATCTCGTCGTTGGCCTAGAAACCGGCCAGATAAAAACCGGCTCAATGTCGCGCACCGACCGCGTCGCAAAGTACAACCAACTAATGCGCATTGAAGACGAAATGGAAGGAATCGCAGCGTATTGGGGTCATAAGGTCTTAAATGCCGTCTACCGCCCATAGATCATAAATGACTTAAGCGCTCCATAAGGACTCTATCTGAGAGCTCTACCGAAGATCTCTAATTTCAAGTTCTTGTGCTCGTGGAATCAAAGGAAAGGCGAAACCTCCGTCCCTCGTGCCTAATATGTAGTAAAGGACATCTATCCCGAAGATGCACCCTAGTCCGAGATTATCAAAATCTCCGTCTTTCGCTATTTTGAAGGATTATCGAAACCTCCGTCCCTCGTGGTTACCTAATGCTTGCATTTGGACTAGAATAAAAAATCATCAGATCCGCCAAAGTTCATCATTGCGTTTGTATCCATATGCAATGACATAGGGAGGAGATTCTATGCTCACACGAGACCTTGACCGGATAAGAGAAGCTTACAAGCGCAGGCACCCGGAAGCTACTCGTCGTGCATATAATCCCTCTCATCCGCACCAAGCCGAAGAAAAGCACACAACGACTCAAGATAAACATATCAAAAGCATAAGATATAGCGGTTTCGATGGTACTATCACAACCTTCACTGCTGCATCAGGTGTTGCATGTGCTTCTCTGTCTTCTGGAATAGTGCTCATGATAAGACTTGCAGATCTGCTCGCAGATGGCCTATCAATGTCGATCAGCTATTACCTCTCATCTAAAAGTGAAACGGAATACGAAGCTGATAGACGAGCACGCGATGAATGGGAAGTTGAGAATTATCCTGAAGGAGAAAAATTCGAGCTTAAAGAAATCTATATGAGCAGAGGCGTGTCGCAAAAAGATGCAAAACCCGCGATAGAGATAACCGCAAAAGGTAAAATAGCATTGGTTGATACTATGATGATTGATGAGCTTGAAATCATCCTTTCAGATGAATCACGCCTTGCAAACGCCATCGCGACTTTCATTTCTCTTGCCTTGTCTGGATTAAATCCTTTTTCGACCTATGTTTTTGTGCTTTTTGTGCCTTCTCTCGATTCGATCCGTTTTCTGTTTGCTTGTATATTGATATTGGCGAGAATAATTATGTTCATTCTCGGATCTTTGAAGATAATTTTAATAGAAAGAACTTATTCAAGAGCGGCTTTGAAATGCTGCTGGTTGGATGTGTCGCAGCTTCTGCTACCTATCTCGTTTGTTTGATCTTGGCCTGACTAGCTTAATATGTTGGGATCAATTATTTAGGAGGAAATAAAGATGAAAACGGCCTGCATGCTACTTGCTGAAGGATTCGAAGAAATCGAAGCCGTAACGCCGATCGATTATTTGCGCCGCGCAGGCATCTATGTCAATGTCGTCGGAATTGCTGGAAAGAGGGTCAGAGGTTCACACGGCATAATCATAGAAACAGACTCAGGCCCTGAAGCGCTGGAAAAGGACTATGATGCAATTGTGATTCCCGGTGGCATGCCCGGCGCAAGCAATCTAGCAAATAGTGCTTTGGTTCGAAGCCTGATAATTAGGCATTATGAAAAGGGCAAGCTAATTGCTGCTATCTGTGCTTCCCCTGCTATTGTGCTCCATGGGGCCTGCAATCTATTGCAGGGGAGGGAATTTACCTGTTACCCGGGGACAGAGGATCAAATTAGAGGAGGTCACTTTCGTGCAGAACGAGTAGTTAAAGATGGCAACATTATCACTTCACAAGGTCCAGGCACCGCTGGGGAATTTGCAATTTCCATTATTTCGGTACTAGAAGGACCCCAAAAAGCGAATGAAGTCGCCCAGCATGCGCTTCTAAAATGATTCTATATTGTTACAAGAACAAATGAATTCGCCATATTTCGCGTTGATAAACAAAACAGAGAGACAAACAAATGGGAATATTGTCTTCTTTCGGAATTACTCCATTTTGAAAATGTCCTATTTGGAAAAGCAATTTCAAATTATAGGAGCTCTTATGAGTTCTTCTACCCTATTCTAAAGGAGCCTTTATGGAAAAAGAATGCATTCAAGCAAAGACAGCCCCCGCTGCCATCGGTCCTTATAGCCATGCCATTCGTGCAGGTGCCCTTGTTTTCTGTTCTGGCCAGCTTGGCATAGATCCAAGTACTGGCGATCTTGTCGAAGGCATCGAAGCACAGACAAATCAAGCGCTTAGAAACCTTGTCTCCGTACTCGAGGCTTGCAGTTGTACGGTAGCCAACCTTGTAAAAACCACCATATTCCTCAAAGACATGAACAATTTCCCAAAGGTCAATGAAATATACGCAGGTTATTTTGATGGAGATTTCCCAGCACGCAGTGCAATACAAGTCGCCGCTCTTCCTAAAAATGCTCTAGTTGAAATTGAGGCGATAGCTTACAAGCAATAAGGAGCCCCAGAATGTATAATTTCGATACAATAGTAGATCGCAGCAATACCTATAGCATTAAGTGGGATAGAGACCAGCTGCCGGAAGGCTGCAGAGACGCAATACCTATGTGGATCGCGGACATGGATTTTGCCTGTTCTCCTGATATAGTAAAAGCAATCCAAGCGCGCGCGGAACATCCCATATATGGTTACACCAAGTGTTCTGAAGAGTACTATAAGTCCTTTATTGATTGGATGAAGCATCGCAATGGCTGGAGCATCGAAAAAGACTGGATACTATTTTCACCAGGTGTTGTGCCAGCTATAAACCTGGCTGTTCTCGCTTATACTCAGCCTGGCGATAAGATCATCATACAACCGCCTGTATATAATCCTTTTTCTGCTGCTGTGCTTAATAATTCCCGTCAACTGGTAGAAAACCCACTGGTCATTCGGGATGGTCGCTATACCATGGATTTCGAAGATCTCGATCGCAAGATAGATACTCAGACAAAACTTCTCATTCTATGCAGTCCACACAACCCCGTAGGCCGAGTATGGGCCATAGATGAACTTTCTAAGCTGATCGATATCTGCTCCTCTCATAATATTCTCATCATCTCTGACGAAATACATTCGGACATTATTTTGGGGACAGAGGTTCATCATTGCACAGCCAGTCTGTCAGAAAAGGCCGCGGCCATTACCATTACCCTCACCGCGCCCAATAAGACCTTCAATCTTGCAGGTCTGCAGATAGCCAATATCGTGATTCCGAATCGCGAGCTTAGCAAAGCTTTTGGAGAGCAAGCCACGAAGATTGGCATTAACCTAACCAATACCTTCGGCATGGTGGCTCAGGAAGCTGCGTACACAAAGGGAGAACCCTGGCTTGAAGAACTGCTTTCATATCTCAAAGAGAACTACGCCACCCTAAAGAGCTTTATCGACAGGCGCATCCCGTCTCTCAAGGTCTTCCCGCTTGAAGGCACTTATCTGCCATGGCTAGACTGTCGGGTATTGGGACTCAGCGACGCAGAGCTCCACGATCTATTCCTAAAAAAAGCAAGGCTTTGGCTTGATGATGGGACCATGTTTGGCACAGGTGGCTCGGGATTTATGCGCATCAATATAGCCTGTCCAAGAAACGTGCTCATAAAGGCCCTTGAACAGCTAGAAAATGCAATAAAGACAAACGCATAGCATAAAGCACCTCTTTGCTATAGAATAGATATCTCTTTATGCTCACATATGTGTTGGTTGGTTTTGCTCTAGCGGCCGATGCATTTGCGGTTTCCGTCTCTGCAGCGGCTTGCGCAACTGCTCTGCCTCTTTTGATTGGCATTCGCGCAGCATTCATGTTCGGCTTCTTCCAATTCCTGATGCCACTTGTCGGCTGGTCTCTAGGTTCAGCATTCAGTGCTCTTATCCAGAATTACGATCACTGGATAGCCTTTGGACTGCTGATCATAGTAGGCAGCAAGATGCTCTATGAGGCTATTCATATGCGGAGAGAATCAGCTTGTGATGATCCAGAAAAAGTCGTCGCTGCAAAAAGCAAAACAATTGCCGCTACAAATAAGGGCACAAACTCTGCATCAAAAGGAATTATGAAGCTAAATACATTGCTCGTACTTTCTTTTGCCACGAGCATCGATGCAATGGCTGTGGGGCTCTCTTATAATCTTCTTGGCATGCCGATCATGCTTCCCAGTTTCATAATCGGTACGATTACCTTTATCGTTTGTATAATCGGCATCGAATTTGGCAAGCGGCTTAGGAAGTTGATCCAAGAATGGGCAGAAATAGGAGGAGGTAGCATTCTAATCATTATCGGATTCAGAATCCTAATTGACCACATCATAAAAGGGACTTAATGTAATAGGAAGGCTTAAGTCTATGGAAGACTATTCTAAAGCAGTCTTCTAAGAGAAACCTTTAGCATCGTTCGGACCCATTCTGGAGGAGATTTCTATGAAAGCTTCTTCAATTCATCGGTCTCATAAATCAATTCAGTCTTACGATGAGATTCAGCCAAATGAAGTATACTGTCTTCAAAATCCTGGCGGCGTGATCTTCCTTTGCACACGGGGCTCTGTCTCTGACTCTGAAACCTCCGTCCCTCATACCTCCCTCCCTCAAGATTCCGCCTCTCTTGGCTTTAGCCCACTTCCTCATACCTCCGTCCCTCGAGATTACCGTGATCTGCCTCAGCGCTATGATTTTGCGCCACTCTCCTGGTGCATCCCCTACGAATATGAGCCCGTGAGCAAACTGCTTGTTGTCTGCGACACTTCACATAAGACTTTCCACGACATCGAAGAGAATAGGGTGTTTGCGATTGCCTTCCCCTCATTCGAGATGCGTGCTCTTATCCAGCGTGCAGGCTCAGTGAGCGGATTCGATGTCGATAAATTCGATCATTTTAATGTATCTTGTTTTTGTGCAAAGACGATCGATGTCCTAATTCCAGAAGGAGTTGTAGGCTGGATGGAATGCTCTCTCGAGCGGATCATTATAGAAGGAACATCGGGTATTTTGCTGGGAGCCGTCATCAAAGGGTTTGCTATGCCTGAAAGCTGGAAGCGTCGGATACATTATTTGAACGATTCAATCTGGTACAAACCGAGCGATTTGATCTCTGATTAATAGGTCAAAAATCGAATATAGAAATATGGACTAAGGATGAAAAGCAAAGACCACTAATATGGTCAAAGAACAAGGAGGTTATCGACCTATGAAAAAAAGACTATCCATTTTATCGATTGTGTTATTGTTTGCCTCTCTGACCACGGCTTTCGCAAAACCAGGCATTAACTTTTCCGTGAACAGCATCAAGACCAATAGCGACATAATTGCAGGAATACCGATACCTTCCGGTGCAGATATCGGCCTTGAAATCCCCATTGGTTCTGGCTTGTATTCGGTGACCTTCCGAGGAGCAGGTGGTTACGAATCGAGAATGATCTTGCGCAACAATGCAACCTCTGTCCCCATTTCTGCCCCATCGTCCATCGACAGCCTTAACCGATTCTTTTGGACCAATGCTATGGCAGAACTAGGTGTCCGGCGCTATCTGGTTCGGAAGGATGACGGTGGCAAAAGCATATGGCTTTTTGGACTCGCTCGAGGTCGATACGAAGACAATGCCACAAGCTTTCCAACCACAGTATTTGCTGATGCTCAAGGCATGCAATCGATCTCCGCAATGTTGGGCATTGCCCATGATTCTGCTTTTTGGCAAGAACCTAATCGAAAGGTTGGCTGGTATGCAGAATTTTCCATGGAATACAGCCCAACATTTGCCAATTTCACCACAGCGCAGATGGATTTTGGCCGCTTCAATCTGACCACGGAAGGCTTTATCCCACTCACGCCAGAAACGGGAACGCTGCGAAATCCTTCTATGATGGCTCCCTATCTTGTGCTCTATGGCGTAGGAGATTATGCAGTTGGTTCACATATTCCTCACCAAATACTGACCACTTTCGGAGGGATCAAGGGAACGAAAGGGCTTGGTGATATGGTTAGAGGAGCTCAGCCTTGGGGCTATGAAGCCCCTATAAAGGGCTATGCAAGTGTGGAGTTGCGTTTCCCAGACCAATCGATCCTAGAGAGTTTTGCGCTATATCCTATTGGATATGTATTTGGCGACATAGGCGCTTATGGCGGACTATATAATAACCCTCTAGGTACTACTTTTATAGATAATTCGGGAGTCATTGCATCAGCAGGTGCGGGTGTCTCTTTATCGGTTCAGAATTATCTTTGGCTCGGTGCTTATGCTGGCTGGCGTTTCCCGATTATCGATCCACTAGCCTCGACCTATTACTCAAAACCCAGTGGCTTCTTTTGGGGAATTACCTTTGCAGCCCATTATTGAGGCAAGCCTAAGCACCAGAAAATCATAGACCAGAAAGGGCAGAGTATCGCTATTCTCAGCAGCCAAATTGGGGCGAGTATGTAATGAATATGAATAAGCTCCACCTATCGAAATCTAAAACTCGTTACATCATAGTAGTTTTCCTTGCGATACTCTCTCTTTCCATTCATCCTCTTTGTGCACAAAATCAGTGCTCTGTCCCTGGTCTCCCAACCATCCGCATCGCAACATGGAATGTTAAAGACTGCAGCGCTACCAATCAAAAGACAAAAGAAGCATTTCTTTTGCACCCTTTTATTGCTGAAGCCATAAAGGAAGCAAGAATTGATATCATTGCCTTTCAGGAAATCCAGATCGAGGGACGCAAAGGAGCAGATATCGCATTATTGCAAGATGCATTGATGAGCATCGACTGGGCTATGCCACATGTTGCTTGGGCTAGAAGCCCGCTGAATGATGATCTTGCTATCCTCTCTCGATTTCCTATTACAGAAAGCCAAACGATTCTTGCGCCATCCGAACAGCCTTGGCCTCGGCCTGTCCTAGAAGCATGCATCGATTTGGGAGATATGCTCCTTTACCTATATACTGCTCATTTCAAGGCTTATGCTGATCAAGAATCGCTTTCTGCGCGCCTGGCCCAAGCTCAAGCGCTGGCTTCGCATATCCGACAGTACTTTGGACAATCGATAAAAGAAACAGCGATCATTCTAGCTGGCGATTTCAACACCGTTTCGTCCTACGACATGCAGTCCAAAATAGGTACTGTCGATCTGCTTCAGCTGCGAGATAATGAAGATTCGACAGACGATTTTTTGAGCCTCAACCTTGAGTGGCTCAATTTCAAGCCAACCTACAAATCGAAATCTTACGCAAGCATCACAGACCATATAATTGTCTCGCCGCTTCTTTCGGCCTATGCTGATAGAGATTCGATCGAGATTGTCGATCCTCTTCTGAACGAAAATGGCTTATCATTATCAGACCACAAAATGCTTGTGTTAAACCTCGACCGCCGCTGGCTGGTCATACAGAAATAGGCCGAATTCCCAATATTTATGTTGCGCTGTCGCTATGGTCTAGCATATTTGTTAGAAATCACTAGTGCAAATTTAACCTAGAGGGCATGAAAATATAGCAAAGCATATATTCTTCTGTTATCGATAATTGTATCAGTAATAAGGTAATTGGCATAGCAATTGCTGAGAATAGAATAAACTCTGCGACTTTTAGTCTACGATTATTTTAAGCCGCTGTAATTCGACTCAACAAATAGGACTTATCTATTTATGAAAAGGTATTCTGGTAAGAGTGAAAGCGGATCGTCTCGAAAAGAGGGTCTAGTAAAAGGTGCATTTAGAAGGGCTGGATAATCTCAGGCATGGCAATTAATTTCTTACATAATACTATCAAGAGCAAACATCATTGGTACACCTGGTGTTTTAAAAATCTATCCAAAATAGAAGGAATAATGCTGGCAAGGGATTCGGACCCACGATATGACGCAAGGATAAGCCTGACCTCCTGCCTCGCATGGCAGTATCTGCACTATTCCTAAGTCAATTTTAATTATCTAAGAGCTTTTGCATGTCAATAAACAGCTGTTTTCAAGTATTTTTAATCAAATTCTACTATTGTTCTAATTTTCACTATTATAGGATCTATTGTGATTAATTACTTATCGTTTTAACACTTAAACTCGATCTGACGGGCTCACCAAGGATTATTATTCCCCATCATTCTCTACAGACGCAAATGCTAAAAAGCCGGTATTACTCCAAAAATGTGAAGGTTAAAGAACTGCTTCATTAACTGAGCAAATGTTTTCCCCCCTATTGTGCAAGGATGTTTTTACCTAGTATTTCAAGGTGTTTTATCATTCTTGCCATAAAGCATACCCCTATCTCAATGATTCAGCAGTACCAGTATATGTTAAGTCGGTTATCGGGTTTATCGCTGTCCTTTCGCATTCAGTCTGCTCCGATTGAAGCATTTGCAGCGAGACTGCTCGTTCCCATATCTCCCTTGCCAATAAAATCCAGAAGACCTATGTGCTATGTTGATGATTATATTTCCTCCAGATTTTCTGTGCCAAGCGAATCTGGTACGGTTCAAACCGAGATTGCCGAGCTTTGCTTCCCAATTAAACCAAATCGAAGGCTAGTCCAAACGGTAGGGGCCTTTCAGCATCTTTGCCAGAATGGGGATAACGATCCGAAAGCCTGAGCAATCTTCCTCCATCGATGCATATCTGTGCGGATCCACCACCATCGAGGCTCACAAACTCCTTGACTCCGCTTTCTATGCAGATTTGCGCGAACTCCGCTAGCGAAGCTCCACAGCTATCAACACCTTTCCTATATGAGAGCTTATTTGAACCTTCGATCCAGATTAGTAGGAGTCTACCATCTTTTGATCCGAGACCTAAACGGGCTGCTCGCCCCCTTTCCCAATCTAGTGGATAGACAGAAGGTGGAAAAGTTGGTCCTAAACCATTCCAGAAGGGAGAAGGCCCAAATCCAACTGCTGCCTTTCCTTCTCTTACAAGCGCTGGTCCGACCTGTACTGCAAAAGCCACATTATTGAACCCCAAATAATCCACATCAAAGGAATCTGGATAACATCTCTTATAAGTTTGAATAATGAATCCACCTTCGGGTATCTCCGTACAACCTCCATCATGCAAGCCTACAACGTGTTTTCCTACTATTATCAAATCGGTTCCTTCACTCTTGGATGTTCTATCAATAGCAGGCCGTGAAAAAAATCTGCAATTGTAACCATCAATATATCCGGTAGATCCGATATACACTTCCACATCTCTTAACGAAGGTCGGCCAATCCAGCTATTTCCAGTCTTCCCAATAAAAAACGCTTCTCGCTCGAAAAGAGGTGGCAATAAAATCTTTCCATCCAAGATGAGAAGCCCAAATGGCTCACCCATTATATCCCAAGGAGTATCGCAGTCTGTTGTCTCCATCTGGAAGAAATGCGAATTGAACACGATACTATTTTTGCTATGGTCAATAAGGGTTCCTAAATCTCTATAAAGCGGTAATAAGACTGGACAACCCCTATTAATCTTAGCTATTCCAGTCATTCCTGCATGAGTAAGAGATTCCCAAAAAGACTCATACTTCGAGTTATCAAAAATGTAATTCCCTTTTTCTATCCTAAACTCACCTCGAGCAAGTGCTTTGGTAAGCCAATATTTTATGCGCCTCTCTTGATTTACTATGAAACCGATCTCGGTTTCAGTTTGAAATGGATCAATAGTTCCCTCCGGAACTGCAAACAATATCACTGGACCTATCGTTGTCTTCCCAGGAAGTATATTCGCTTGAAATAGCCTCGTTATTTCTTTTACTATATCAGCATCAGTCCTTCCGAAAACCCGATAAAGATGCTCCCATGATTCGAAATTGACGATTTCATAGCGTGCAAGATCTCCATTCTTATAGCGTCTTTCCGATACACTAACAGTAGCCTTCTGGCTGGATTCGCTCATCCTTTTATCCCCGAATTTATTGAATTTTCAATTATGTATCGCTGCAAGAATACGAATATTAGGAGAAGTGGCATTACCGATATAACGCCCCCTGCCAGAAGTAGATTCCATCTTGCGGTATATTGTGACTGGAACTGCGTAAGAGCCATCGTGACGGTCTGCATCGAATCGTCAGATATATAAAGGATGGGACGCAGCAGATCGTTCCAACTATTCATGAATGCGATAATGAACAGAGTAGCAGCTTGAGGTCCACTCTGTGGAAGATAAATCCTTGTGAACATCCTAAAAGCGCCAGCGCCGTCGATGATTCCTGCGTCAGAGATAGAAGATGGGAAAGTCTCATAGAATTCCTTAAACATAAAGGTTCCGAACGAACCTACAAGAAAAGAAGGGATAATAAGCGGCAAGTAACTATCAAGCCAATTCAGTTTCATCATCAAAAAATATTCTGGGATTATCGTGACCTGGGCAGGTACCATAAGGGTAAAAACAAGCGCAGAGAATATAAGTCTTTTGCCTCTGAAATTCATCAGCGCAAAGACATATCCCGCGAGCGAACATACGATAACCTGACCGATCGCAGAAGCCCCGGAGATAAAAAGGCTATTCAGAAAATAACGACCGAAATGGAACTGTTGGAAAATTACAGCATAGTTGCTCCATAATTGATTTGTACCGATAAGATCTGGTATTAACTGCGGAGGCACGCGAAAAATGCCAGCTTCGCTGCTGAAAGAGTTTACTATCATCCAAAAGAACGGGAACGCAGTTAGAAGGGCAAAAAAGATGAGAAGTATGTAAAGGATTATATGCGAAACATATTTCATATATTTCTCTCAATAGTAGGAATTTATAACCCAGCGCTTCTTAATATAGAAATTTGCAATGGTAATAGCTCCTACAAGCACCATCAAAACATAAGCGACTGCTGAAGCGTATCCCATTCTGTAGTGAACGAATCCATATACATATACATCGTAGACGAGCGTGGTTGTTGAACTTTGTGGCCCACCGCGCGTCATTGTGTAGATGAGTTCGAAGTTCTTGAATGAATCGATCATAGCTACCGTTAAAACGAAGAACGTAGTTGGCGAGAGCATTGGCAAGGTGACATGAAAAAATAATTGCAGTGAGTTTGCCCCATCAACCACTGCTGCTTCCTTCACGGAATCTGGGATAGATTGCAGGCCAGCAAGGAAAAGTACCATATAATATCCTGCCATTTTCCAAACTTGAATTACTGATACGGTGAGTAAAGCCCAGTGAGTATCTCCCAGCCAATTAGGAGGCTTCAGCCCCACACTCTTGACAAGAATATTGAGAATTCCGACTTGTGGGCTTAAGATCCATGACCAAATGATACCTATAGCTACTGCTGAGGTTATGACTGGTAAATAGTAAGCTGCCCTAAAAAAGTTTGTTCCTGGGAGTTTCTGGTTTACCATTAACGCGAGAAAAAGGCCAATTACCATAACTCCAATAACGTATATGATCGAGAAAAGCACAGTGTTCACAACAATCCTAATAAGTCCAGGATCAGACAACGCTTCGCTAAAATTACTTAAACCAATGAACTTTGGTGTTCTGAGAAGATCCCAGTCGGTAAATCCTAAGTAGAAAGAACCGATTATGGGAATAATTCTGAAGACTACAAGGCCTAATAGTGTTGGGAACAAAAGAATCCATGGAGCCAAGGGTCCATACCAACGCAATCCGCGTTTTTTCATACAAGTGCATCCTAATCCTTCATAGCAAGCGGGCGGCCATAATACAGACCGCCCGCTTGTCGCTCGAGGTACCAATACTTATTCAAGCATAACCAAGCCCGAATTTTGTCGCATCACCTGTAATAGCGATTTAGTATAGCGTTGATGTTTCTGTTTGCGGCTTTCATGCCATCGTCGAAGCTTGTTGAACCATTCAGAATTCCATCTATAATCCCGTTAAGTCCCATACTCTCAGCAGCGCCATATCCTCTCCACTCAGACCAACCAAGGGTATAAGATGTCTTCATGCCCTTATTAGCTTGTTTCAAAAGAAGATCCATATTTGAAGGCAACTGACCTTTCTGAATGAAAGCGGGCGATTCAGCGAGTTTCCTATATGTCGGTATTTTCCCGGCCATATACATGCTCATGTCAAGTCCTTCTCCAGATATAAACTTAACAAACTTCCATGCAGCATCCGAATTTTTGGTAAATGCTGATATTGCGAAATAATCCGGCCATCCATTAATATATTCCCCGCTTCCTGAAGGACCCACCGGAATTTCGGCGATTCCCCATCGCATATTTTTATCAGCTATGGTTCTGTTATTATCGATGTTCCACGAGCCGTCGACCCACATTGCAGCTTTGCCAAGCGGAAAGACATCCTGCTGTTTATAGGCTGACATTTCTTTTGGGGGAGGCGCTGATTTATCAACGAGCACTAGATCAGATAGAAAACGCATGGCTTCTAGAGCGTTCGCGTCGGGTTTATAAGTCATTGAAGACCTATCGATAAGCTCCCCGTCATTAGCATAAACCCATGGTTCAATATGAGCATAACGTCCATAAAACCAAAAACCCCATTGGTTCACATTTCCATCTTTTCCTACAATTGTAAGTCTTTTGGCAGCTTTGCGAAAATCATCCCAAGTCCATTTAGAAGTGGGGTACGGGATGCCGGCTTTGTCGAACATATCCATGTTGTAAAAGAGCACCGTGGTGACGAGAGCGAAAGGAAAAGCGTAATATCTGTTTTCTCCTGCGATATCTTTGCCAGCATCGAACACGGACATATAGTAATCTTCTTTATTGAATGCTTTGTCAATGAATGGCGTTAAATCCATAAGAAGATTTGCTCTTGCCCACTCTTCAATATACCCTGAGCTCATCTCAAAGACATCAGGCAGTTTTTTCTGATTCGCGAGTAGTCGAATCTTGGTCCAGTACTCCGAAGTACTCAAGGTTGTTAGTTCAACCTTGATACCAGGGTTTGCTGATTCGAATTTCTTGATTATGGCTTCATTCTTTGCCTTCAGCTCAACATCCCAGGACCACCACTGCAGAGTGATAGGCTGGGCGAATGTGGTCGCGGCTATGAAAAGACCCATTAATAGCGCAAGAAGGTGTACTTTTCTGATTCCCATTCAAGTCTCCTTTATCATAAAGAATGGAAGACATTATAGCATTAATCAACAACTTGTCAATGTATTTGTTTAATTATTTAAATATTCATATAATTACTGTGGGTGTAAATCCATTATCGATGTGAACGATGTGTGCTTTCTTCTCTGACAAGTTGGCCTTTAGGTGGATCATAAGGTGAAAGGGGTACTCCATCCAATAAATTTCTTATGGAAGCTACAGCGTAACGCCCCGGATAGCTCCAATCGAAACGAAGAGTGGTTAAACCCGGTATTCCTCTCATGGGTCTCTTGGGGCCATCGAAACCGTAGACGGCGATGGAACCAGGAACCTTGATACCATTTTCCGATAAGAATTGTAGGACACCTCTTGCTCGCAAATCGGTTGAACACACTATGCAGTCGAGTTTTGGACTTCGTGCAAGAAGATCCATAGTCGACCTATACGCTTCTTTTAGACTTGCTCCGCATTCCACAATAAACTCTTGTTGGATAAGTGGGTGAGATGCTTGCGCGAATACATTGTTCATCACTTCGATCCTTCCTCCGAAGGTGAATCCGATATATCCCACCGTGCGAAAATCTTCAGTAATTATATCCTGAGCTATTTTCGCGAAACCATCTAAAATATCTATGGTGTAGCTCATTGAAATAAATGGCTTCTGAAGGAGTTTTTTCGAGGAATCCTGAACATAAGGCCATACTATAAAGCCATCATAGTCAGCATTGCCTGTAATCGGGAAGTAGTCTTCAGCAATAAGTTCTGTAGTAAGATTATATTTTAAGTTGCTCTCCATAATTCCATTCACGATTTCAAGGTGATTTACCCATGAATATTCCCATATGGTATTTGTAAAAAAGTCTACTTCCGATAGAATAACGCCAATTCTATATTTTCTTAACTTTATCAGATAATCGGAATTCAGAAATGTTCCTCTTCCTGCAACTCTTTCAATGAGTCCATCTTGTACTAGTTTATCAAGCGCTAATCTGACAGTTCCCCTTGAAATGCCGAATCTTTCCGCTATCTCTAATTCTGTGGGCAGACAATCTTTTACCGTAAAGGATGATGTAAACCATTCCTTTAGGCTCTCGTAGAGTTGATACTGAAGAGAAAGTGGGCTCTTTCTGTCGATTTTCATACTATTTCCCTTTGTTTGTAAGCTCTATCCATATTCTTAACACAATTATTGAGCTCTGCAAATAAGATACACATTATTGCTCAATGTTCGGCTTTCTTCGATTTCTCTTCGAATTTGCGATTTCTCAATTACAATGTTCGTTGTTTGCCCTCTGGTATTTACTAATCCGCGGTTAATAGCTTTCAAAATACTCCATTACAGAATTACAGGTAACATTTTCGACTGGCCGCCTTGCTTTGAGCACGCACGCGGCGCTTCAAAAGCCTTTTTGCACATAATTCTTGATGGCAGGAGTACCGATCCTGGTAGCGCACCTGACCTACTGAGAGAGCTGGGCGGATTTGGAGAACAGGGGCGCAGTGCCCTGCTAGTGGAAGGAAATTCGACATTTCTGATCGATTATGGGGTAAAAAACGGTCAGAGGAGGAGTAATCGGCGAATTGCCTTCGGCGGACATTCCGAATTTGGATTTTATTCTGGTTACGCATGCACACCAGGATCATACCGCAATGCTTCCGCTTCT
>Ga0255347_1001801_pt1 | contig 32470 bp, 28 predicted proteins | sample wastewater_treat_2_FD_192479 | JGI IMG/M metagenome (GOLD analysis project Ga0255347, IMG submission 192479) | Wastewater microbial communities from Lulu Island WWTP, Vancouver, Canada - plant24 | ecosystem: Engineered > WWTP > Wastewater > Unclassified | place: Canada: Vancouver, British... | reverse complement strand
AAATTGGTATTCTCGAAACACCCGCTGACAGAGCGACATATCCTTTATATCCAGTAAAAAAAGAGGGAATTGTTCCAAAATTATTCAGAAGATATAAAAATCTCTGGGGAGATCTTTCTGCCACAAGTGGATACAATGCTCTCGCAAGAGACCCTGAATATGCTATAGAATTTTTGAATGAATTTCAGGATCGTCTTTGTTTTGGCACTGACATCTGCAGGCAGGACCAAAAACTTCCACTTGCTGGATTTTTAATTGGACTGAAAGACAGTGGTAAATTAAGCCAGACAGCATTTAAAAAGATTGCGAGAGAAAATGCAATAAAGATTCTTGGCTTATAAATTTTTAATGAAAAGGATGCTCTTAAAGATAGTTATAGATGGAGCAATAATCATATTTGTCCTTACCATAATACTGGGCTATCGTGCATTAAATCCTGCAAGAATGCCAGTTGTCATTACTCCATCTGATCTCGGTCTTCCATATGAAAAAGTGGAATTTTTTACAGATGACGGGAAAAAACTTGCAGGTTGGTTTATTCCCTCAAAAAAAGCATCTTCTGTGATTATATGTCTTCATGGGTATCCAGCAAATAAATCTGATATCCTTCCTTTAATTGAATTTTTATACCCTGATTTCTCACTTTTTCTTTTTGATTTCAGGGCACATGGAGAAAGCACAGGCAAAATTACTCATTTTGGATTAAAAGAATATCTTGATGTATTCGCAGCAATAAGATGGCTTCGCTCGAACCCTGAAACAAAAAATGCTAAAATTGGAATATGGGGATATTCTCTTGGGGGAGCAGTTGGTATTATTTCTGCGGATGGAAATAATGATATAAAGGCACTTGTTAGTGATTCTTCTTTTGCAAATTTTCCTGAAATGATTACGAACTATTACAAGAATTTAGGCCCGCTGAAGTATGTGTTTGGCTTTCTTTCAAGGGTGCTCGGAAGATGGGTGCTACAGTCGGATTTTATTCTTAATAGTCCTGAACAAAGAATTAGCGGGATAAGATGTCCGATTTTGATTATTCACTCTCAGGAGGATAATTTTGTTCCTTTTGAACATGCAAAAAGATTATTTGAAAAAGCACCACAACCAAAAGAAATCCTTATTACCCATGGCTCTCATACAGAGCCTGCCTGCACACCTGAATATCAAAAGAAGGTTTTGAACTTTTTCAAAAAATACCTTTATCAGGAGGGAAGATGAGATTTTTAAATATTTCTTTGTTGATTGTTGCTGGTATAGTTTTGTGTAATCTTGTTTTTGCTGCGGATGAATTTGTGGTGAGTCAGAAAGGGAAAACATGTTCAATAGTAATCAAAGAACAATCAAAAGAAAAAACAGGTAAATACGGAGAAGAACTTGCAAAATGGCTAAAAGAAATCAGTGGCCTTGAATATAAGATTTATTTTCACCAGGGAGATGTTAAAAACATTTCTAATGCGATTATCCTGGGAACATCAGATGACTTTCCTGAAAAAGCACAGGCAGAAAAATTATCAGGACTTGGTCCTGAAGGATTTATTGTTAAGAATGAAAAAAATCAGTTATGGATACTGGCAAATACTGAATTAGGACTACAGCATAGCGTATACGGTTTTCTTGAATCAATCGGCTGTAGATGGTATTTTCCTGATACTGTCTGGCATGTAATCCCGAAAAAACAAGACATAAAAACCTCTGTTGATATAAGAGAAAAACCATCCTTTGCTTGGAGAAATATATGGTACGAGTATGGCCCGAGAAGTCCAAAGCTAAAAGAGGACTATGAAAACTGGACAAAATATAATAAACACCTTGGTTCGTTCAGGGTTTTTGCGGGTCATTCTTATGCAAGTTATATTCCTGTGAAAGAGTTTGAAAAAAATCCTGAACTTTTTTCCCTTGTTGGTGGGGTAAGAAAAACAACCCAGATTTGCATAAGTAACCCAGAGGTTCAGAGGCGTATTATTGAGGGAGTTTTTAATGTATTCAAAAAATATCCTGATAGAATAATGGCATCAATTGAACCAAACGATGGTGGTGGTTTCTGCGAGTGCGAGAATTGTAAAAAACTCGGTACTATAAGCGATCAGGTTTTCTTTCTTGCAAATCTCGTAGCAAAACAACTGCAAAAAGAATTTCCTGGTAAGTATGTAGGGCTCCTTGCATATCATCTACATAGTGATCCACCTTCATTTAATCTTGAACCAAACGTGCATGTTGAGGTAACAACTGGTTTTCGAAGTGGAACAAAACTTACACTTGAACAACAGGCAGAGGCATTCAGGAAACTCGGTGCAAGCGTAGGGGTGTATGATTATTTCAGTGTTTACCTATGGGACTGGGACATACCAGGAGCAGCAAAAGCAGGTAGATATTATTCACTTGCGGATTTTATAAAAAAAATGAATAAATTAGGATTAACGAGTTATACTGCAGAAAGTTGTTGCAACTGGGGACCAAATGGCCTGGGGTACTGGCTTGCAGCACAATTAATGTGGAATGCAAACTTAGATACAAATACACTGGTTAATGATTTCTTTCAAAACTGTTTTAAGAACGCAGAAAAACCAGTGAGAAAAATATACGAAAGATGGGCAAAAGGAGAAAGGTTTACCCCGAGAACACTTAAACTTGCGCTTCTTGATCTTAACCAGGCATACATGGTTGAAAAGGATGAACAGGTACAAGCGCGTCTGGATAGGATTGCTATGTATCTTCACTGGCTTGTGCTTAAAAAGAACTATGAAAGAATAACAAGACAAAATCCAAAGAATGAAGAGATTATCTCAAGTGCAAAAGACCTGATTGTTTTTTCAAGAAGAATAATGGACACAGGTCTTATTCATACATATCCAATGTTATTTACAGGGACATTTGAAAAAAGATTGTTTCCAGCACTTATGAAGATAGAGGGCCTTGATTTACAGGAAGTAGAAAAATGGAAAAAAGAAAGGCAGGATATACCAGGCGCAGAAGAAATAAGGAAATTATTTGCTGAAGATATAAAGAAATTTGCTGATTTACAGGTAATAGAAATTACAGGGAAGCAGTATACAGGAAAGATTGTTCCCCTGATAGAAAAAAAGCCAGAGATTGTGAAAAAATTCAGTGAGGTAAGTGTAAGTCCACTGTATCTTGAATCAGGGGTGTATTATTTTGCAGGGAAAAAAGGAGAAGAAATACCACTTACATATAAACCGCACCCAGGCCATACAATTGATTGTCACTGGAAATTTATGACAATTGATGAAAAAATTATATCTGAAGGAGATGTAAAAGCAGAAAAAGACCAGCCAGTAGACATAAAACTTTCTATACCGGATAATGGTATTTATATCTTTGACCCTGGGACAACATACTGGAAGTCAGCACTGATTACATTTGACAATAGACCCTTATCAGTGTGGGCAGGGAGGGCAGATGAACCAGGAAAACCAAAAAAAATTCCTTTCAGACAATGGTCTCCAAAAGGTGAACCAGTATACTTTTTTGTACCGAAAGGAACTAAACAATTTGTTATTGGTTTTCCTTTCCTCGGGAAAATATATTCAAAGATTGAGATAAAAAACGAGGATGGTAAAACTATTTTTTTAAGTGATAAGGTTATGAGTGGAGACCAGGTTTCAATAATTGTCCCAGCAGGTTCTGACAGCCAGATATGGAGCATTGCTCTGGTAAGCTTAAGGAGTACAGTTGAACTTTATGATATTCCTCAATTTCTTGCAAGGCATCCTGCTGAATTGCTTGTTCCTGAAGATGCGATAAAATAAAAACTGCATTTTTCAATAATGAGGATAACAAAATAAACAGGAGAAATCAATGTGGGATGATCTACCAGAAAATGTTATACCAGCAAATATTATAAAGATGCCAGATCCATTAAAAGATGCAGAAGAAGAAGCAGAAAGAATAAAAGCAGACAGGCACTATTATCTGAGGTCAGGCATAGAAAGAATTATTCTTGATGCTCCCTGGGTGGATGAAAAGGAGTTGATTCTTGAAGTTGGGAAATACTACAAAGAAGCAATATCCTGTACTCCATCATTTGCAAAATATCCAGAAGCAACAAAATGGGTTGATTACGTAATAAGAAAAGATAGGGAATTAATGAATCTGGCAGATCTTACAGAACAGGAAATAGCAGTATTAAGATCAACCCATGATTATCTAACCTTCCGCGGATACAGGGATTTTGGAATAAAAAGAAAAAAAATATCAGAGGAAAAATGCAGGACTGCATTTTTACCAGAAACAGATATGGGACCAATGCATATTAAAAATGTTGATGATCCCATCACATACTGGAAACCCTTACCTGCTCTTCCTGCCCGCGCCCGGATTTCTGAGGCATGGTGGTACCATAAAAAATTTGTTATCGACGGCGTTGGTTCAGGCCTTCATATTGATGATGAACCAGATGACATCTTTCCCCTGCCAGTGTTAAAAATGGTGGAAATGTATGCGGATGATACTGATTCTGTGGTTGATTTCTTAAGAAAGTATTCTTCTTTTTGGGGTTCCTGTAATGTATTGATATATGATAGAAAATATAAAGTTATAGCAATTGAAAAATGTAGCAGAAACTATTTTGAGGTTTTTCCTGTGGATAAATCAGCAGGTTTTGGACATGTCAGTGGAATGGTATGCAGAAACCCTGATTCTCCTCAGGCAAAATACCAGAAAGAAAAAAGAAATCAATATCTCAATCTATTTAATCTCCCTGAAGATGGACCCGATGCCTTATTCTGGAATATATGTTATAAATTTGAGATAATGCTTAGAGAAACACTTAGAAATCTTGGTAGAAATCCGAGGGCTGAAGATGTAATAAAACTATTTACAACAAAATTTCCAGACGGCTTAAGGAAAGATGGCTTAAAGATACATCCAGATCAGGGCGCTATTGGTTATACACTTATTACTAATTGCACATTCCTCGAAAAAAAATTGTACTATCGATGGCAGAGAACAGGTGAAAAAGATGGTGGCATCTGGCAGGAAAAACCCGAAATATGTCAGTACGAGGTATAGTCCTGTTTCAATTTATTGATAGGGAAAATATATGCTTTTTACTCCTTCAACAACATGCGGAATGTGGGATACATGGTGTTTTTTTCATAAAGGCATACACCACCTTTTCTATCTACATCGTACAAGACCAGACATAACATCTGATGGCATATCTTTAGCGATTTCAAATGATGGAGTCCACTGGAAAGAAATAGGAGAGATTCTTCATAAGGCAGAAGATGCAGAAAATATGGGCTCTGGCTCTGTGTGGGAGGTAGATGGAAGATTTGTTATGAATTTTTCTGAAACCAGGGGTGGAGTGCAGGATATATTTTTTGCTGTTTCTGATAATTTATTTCACTGGGCAAGATTAGGCAATGAATATAGATTCAGTCCTGACCCGAGATGGTATAAAACAAATCCTGCAGGCAGGTGGGATGGTATCTGGGCGATTAAAAATGAAGATGGTTCTTACACTGGATTTTTTACTGCTGTTCCAGAAACAGGAGATATGGGAATACAGGAATCCATTGGAATGGCACACTCAAAAGATGGTATAAAGTGGGAAGCACTGCCTCCACCTGTGTTTAAATGGGGCAAATGGGGGAATTTAAGAACATGGGAGGTTGGTGCAGTTGAAAAAATAGGAAATAAATACTGGATGATGATGGGTGCAAATGAATCAGTCCTCGGATGTCGTTTTTCAACAGGACTGAAGAGAAAAGAAGAAATCGGTATGTTTGTTTATTCTGCTAAAAACTTAAACAGACCTTTTTATGCTGAACCAAAATCCTGGAGATTTCTTACATGCCCCTGTGATAGATTTTTGATGACATATTTTGCCCGTTTTTATCGGGTTCAGGATGAACTACTGATAAACCACCATTCAATTGAGCCACCAGTGGAAGGAAAACCTCTTGTGTTTGCAAGATCCTGGATGGCTCCACTTAAAGCAGTAAAATTAACAAAAAATCAGTGTCTTCTTCCAGTATACTGGAAGGGAAATGAAACACTTAAGGGAAGCACTATTGATTCAATGTTCAAGGATATTTTCTTATGGCCAGAATTTGCGCTTAAATGTGATATTAAAAAAGGCCATAACTTCCTTGAACTTGTTCAGCCGAACGCAGGCGCAATAGCAATGTCAGGGAAGTATTTCAACCTTGAAAAGGGTATTATAATCGAGGGTGAACTCAAGATCCAGAAAATAAAAAAACCATTTTCTTCTGCTGGCATAGTGATTGAAACAGAAAAAACCTCAAAAGGAACAGTTGCTCTGATAAACAGTAATGGTCTTGTTGAAATAGGAGACATCCTTGCTGCAATACGGGAAGAACCTTCAATTACGCGAATAATCAGGTATGATGCGAAAAAATATAATATTAAAAAAGATGGAATATATAAATTCAGAATTTTTATCAGGCATTGTTTCATTGAACTTTATATTGATAATATTCTTATTCAGTGTTATACAATGTCGCAGATACCAACAGGAAGAATTGGGTGGGTTGTTGAATCGGGGAAAGCACATTTTCTTAGAGTAAAGGCCTGGGAGATAACACTGTAGCCAGATATCTAAAACCCTCAGGATAATTTTGCAATCTGCAGTTTGATTGAGGATTAAAATTCTCCATTCCTTTTATAAAAGGAAGGAGAATAAAGAAAGGAGGGAAAATAAAATCTCTTCTTTACAAAGAGAGGAACACTAGTTATTCTTTTTTTGAAAAGTCCCCTTCCTTAATTTCCCCTTTGGAAAAGGGGGCGAGATTTAGAGGGGGATGACTATAAAAACTTTTGAAACTATTGAAATATAAACAAAAACACTGTTAAGGACTTAGCCAGGTTTGGCACTATCCTTTATTAAGAGGGGGACACATGAAAAAACCAGAGGTAATTACAACAGGTGAAATTCTTGTTGAAATTATGAGAAAGGGTACGGATGCCTCTTTTCTTGAACCAGGAATTTTCCTTGGTCCATATCCAAGCGGAGCACCCGGGATATTCATTTCAGCGGTAAGCCGTATCTCACAAAAAAAAGTCAGCACAGGAATTATCTCTGTTTGTGGAAAGGATGACTTTGGAAAACTCGTTCTTAAAAGATTAAAAGATGACGGGGTTGATACATCATGTGTTCGTAAAACCGAAATAACAACAGGCGCTGCTTTTGTTAGATATCTTCCTGATGGAAACAGACAATTTATTTTCCATCCAGGAGCAGCAGGTTTTCTTAGGCCACAGGATATCAGGCCAGAATATTTTTCAAAGATAAAGGTTTTTCATATTACAGGCAGTTCTATATTTATAAGTCCATCAAGTTTTCGTGCCTGTGAGAAAGCATTGGGGATTGCTGTGAAAAATAATGCCATAGTGAGTTTTGACCCGAATATAAGAAAAGAAATGGTATCATTCAAACAAAATATCGCAAAGATTAATACATTCTTAAAACATACAAAGATATTTTTTACCACAGAAGAAGAAGTTTTTCTTTTATTTGGCAAGAAACCAATCAATGTAATTGTAGAGAATCTTCTCAAATCTGGTGTAGAAATTATTGTTATAAAAAAAGGAGAAAAGGGCTCTGATATATTTTCAGAAAAGGGCAAAATAGAAATTCCTGCGCTCAATGTGAAGGTAATTGACCCAACAGGTGCAGGAGATACATATGCCGGTGCATTTATTGCTTGCTACTGCCTTGGAAAACATATCTCTGAATGCGGGAAAATCGCAAGCATCACAGCATCATTAAAATGTACTAGACAGGGGCCAATGAGTATTCCTGAATATAAAGAGATTGAAAAAATCCTGCAGGTTAATTGAATATAAAATCTAAGTTTTTCTTGGCAGGAATAAAAAATAATGTGTCTTCTGTTTCCTCAATACCGATTTAACTTATATTATAGATTTCTCTAATAATAATCTGGCAAGGTTTACTCCATAAATCAGATGCCCCTTTTCATTTGGATGAAAATCATCCGCAAAATATGTTATATCGTGGGGAACAAGGGATAAACCATTTATTGGAGTACATCCATTGGAAATTGCTACATCCTCAATAATAACCCTGATATCCTGAATCCTTCCTGCAGATTTTTGTTCTGTCTCTTTGTTTGTCCATATTGGTGTAATGGCAAATATTAATGCATCAGGATAGAATCTGCGAAGTTTTTCAAAGTATTCTGAAGATGCTTTCTTTATCGTCTGCGCGGAAAAATTCATGTTCCAATCATTAACACCATATGAAACAGTTATTATTTCTGGATTAAATGGCAGATTCTGATCAAGGATAAGTGGATCAAAAAAATATCCACCAACACCCTGGTTAATAAAATCTGCCCTGAGGATTTTTGCAGTGACTGTTGGATATATGCAAACAGGGGAAACACACTCCATACCCTGGGTTATAGAATCCCCGAGGAATAAAATTTTTCTTCTTGGTTTTGGTAAAGGGTCTCCATCTATACTGAGAGATAAAATATCAATCTCAACAGAAACAGGAAGATATATCTTGATTTCTCTTAATCTTTCATCAGGAAACTCTGCCAGCCGAAGACCAATGATGTTTATTTCAGGGTTTAATTCCATTCTAATGGATTTTGTAATAAGTCCATCAATCTCTAAATCAAGACCCATATAATTCCTTGCTCTTCGCAAAAGAGCAAGGGTTATTTCAATTATCCTTGATTTACTTCTTGCACCAATAAATGCTCCAGAAAGGCACCTTGCCCTTATTTCAAAATTAGATTGCTGGCTACAATCAATGTAGCGTTTTAACTGGCTTTCAGTAAAACGACTTTTTGTTTTATCAAGCACTCCATGTAAAAATTTTGAGTCGATTGTATTCTCCTTTTATTATCAAAGGCATATCATATAATTTTTTTCTCTGTCCAACACTGAAGACACAGGTTTTTTTCAGGTAGACCAATTGATTTAACAAAATCTTCCACTGTATTGTATTTCAGAGTATCCGCGCTTATTTTTTTTCTAATCTGGTTAAAAGAGTATTGTTTAGCGGCTAATTCTTTATAGGATCTTGTTGAAATATCATACATACAGGGTGCCATTAAAGGAGGGCACCCAACCCTTACATGAACCTCTTTAGCGCCAAATGCCTTTAATTCTAAAACCTTGTTTCTTATCTGTGTTCCTCTGACAATAGAATCATCACACAGTATTATTCTTTTTCCTTTGATATTCTCCTCAATCACAGAAAGTTTAACGCGTGCCTCTCTGTCTCTTTCTTCCTGGGTCAATGGAAGATAACTTCTACTTGCAAATCTATCTATAAGGAATACCTCGTCATATGGAATACCTGATTCCTTGTAATACCCGAGAGCATAACCAACCCCTGAAAAAGGAATTGCTGCAGTTATGTCAGCGTCAACATCATCGTTTCTTGCTAAACTTGCGCCGAGGTTGTTTCTTACTCTTACAACAGGCACTCCTTCAATGATTGAGTCCATAGAAGCAATATAACCCCATTCAAATGCACAGTAAGCAATGCGCCTATTTTCAAGATATGCCTTTGTTTGGATTCCATTTTTACCAATAAAAACAATCTCACCTGGTTTTATATCTCTTATAATATCTACGTCAATTGTGCTGAAAGGTCTTGATTCAGAAGAAACAATATACTTGTCTCTGTTTTTCCCAATAACAAGTGGCTTGAAACCATGTGGGTCTCTTGCTGCATAGATACCCTGCTGTGTGAGTATCAATATTGTATATGATCCTTTTACCTTTTTTGAAAGTTTCTCAAGCCCATCCACAAAATTATTACCCTGCACAATTATTTTCGCAAGTAGTTCTGTCTGGGTATGACTGGAAAATGAATGCCCTTTGTTCTTCATATCAACAAAGAGTTGTTCTGAATTAAGGATATTACCACTGAAGGCAATGGCAAAAATACCTAACCTCGATTCAAGAAGAATCGGCTGTTTTTCTTTTAAACTAACGTGTCCAATACCAGAGTTTCCAGAAAGTTCTTGTAATTCTTCGGGTGTGAATGAATGTCTTACAAAACCTCTATGCGTGATTAATTTCAATTCATGGTTAAATGTAGCAATTCCACAATACCTCTGGCCTCTATGCTGAAGTTTGAAGATGCCATAATAGAGATCATTGATACAATCCTTGTTTGAATAAACCCCGAAAACACCGCAATTTTCCATTGTTTTCATATTTGTATCCTTTTTTCTATTCTTATGAAGGGATCATTACAGGTATTTATACTACAACCAAATAGAAATTCTATCAAATACGCACAAAAAGTCAGGAAATTGGTGTTATTTCAATTGAGAAATTTACCTTATTGGTTTTTTCTGCAGTAATTTTTAAGAATTTCATTGTTATTTCATTTCCATGGTGTGGTTTTTGATTCTTAAATACTCCGAATGATAATAAAAATTTCTCTGGTTCTGTGATATTGATTGCAATCTTTCCATTTTTACCCTGTAGAATAAGATGAGATTTACTGATTTCTTTCAGGGTTCCATTGAATTGAATTCTTGTTTCAATTGTTCTTTTTCCCTTTGTTAAAATAGAATCACAGATAAAAAGTTTCCCATATTTTTCTTTCTTTGAAAATCTGATGCTCCTTACAATCTTTTCGACAAGTTCTCCTGGATATGCATCAGTCATATCCAGCAGGATTAAATCCTGCTGGTCTGAAGTTGTTGCTTCAACAATCTTCCCGCAGTATTGACTTCCTGGTTGCTGGCTTATTCCATCAATAAAAATAACACTATGTCCATCAGTATTACAGAAAGGGTTTTCATATCTTTTTGAGCTGAAGTAGTCCTTTGTATATAATCCAGAGCCCCAATCACAGAGATAGTCCTGACCAAAAACATGAAAGATAAACTGTCCAATATCTAAATGATTATGCGGTTCATTGTTGTTGCCTGCCTTTATGGCAAAAACAGGTCCAGTTTTCTCCTTCCAGTTTTTTCTTGTTATCACCCAGCCAATATCTTTATAATGCACAAATGTTTCTTTTGGTGGCAGAGGAGCAGTAATAGGTATTTCTCTTAATGAACGTATATCCTGGTAATCATAAAATTTTATCTGTTCTGAGAGGTAAGATATCTGGCTTGCAGAGTTTGTATGTTTACCAAGAAGAAGCATTGTTTCCCTGTTTAATGAGGTATTTCTAGGGGCATCTCCAAAATTTACAAATCCATCAGGTGGAAGAAAGCAGTAAACCGGAAAAAGTCCTGTTACCTGAATTTTTGGATGAGTGAAAAGATTTATTTTTCCATCTGTACTTCTATAAAGAGTATCAGCAAACCTTACTGCATTTGTCATTCCATAATTCCAGTAAGATATTCCTTCTACCCAGCCACCGAGTGAATCAAGACAGTCAAGATAACTGTTTATTGAATTGATAATATCCTGCATAATCTTGTGGAAATAAGGTTTTTCTCTTGCCATACATATTGTTGATGTTCCTATTTCCCCACAGCATACTGCGCACCAGTTTGAATCATATCTCTTAAACCACCAATATTCATCTGGATGCTTGAAAAAAGGAATAAATATTCTATTTTCAACCTCGTACTCAATTCTGTTTTTTATGCTTGTATCCAGAATATCTCCAAGCAGTAGAAAAATTTCCGCAAACATCCTTGCAGTTTCTGCTGAAAGAAGGTCAATATACTTTTTGTTAAAATCAAGCAATTCTGGAAGGTGGGCTGGCATACACCAGTTTGGCTCATTGCATATATCCCAGATATAGTCCTCAAGTTTTAAGACAAAATCTTTTCTCTGTGTCAGGTATGATGCCATCGCGAGAATCAAAAGATTGCTTCTTTTCTGTCTCATTGGTTTTTGATACTCTAATCTATCACCTGTAAGATGAAACATTCTGAATGCAGAATAATATGTTTCAGGAATTTTTAATCTTATGATTTTCTCTGCATCAGATATAATTGGTTTTGTGTATGCGGGCTTTCTTAATTCTGATTTCCTTAAAATAATTTCTTTTTCTGGTTTGATGACATCTATATCATAGTTTTGCATTGTGAATCACCTGGTAAAGTGCGATGATATTTTCAAGTTTTGTACTGTTATCAATCTCTGTTGTTGAACCAATAAAATAACCGGGTCCTGCGTCTTTTATTGCCTTTCTGCATTCTTCTTTAACCTGCTGGGGATTTCCAAATGCAAGCAATTGACTCATATCAATACCACCTGCGAGAAAAATTTTATTCCCATACTTTTCCCTTATCTCTTTTATACTCATTCCTGCAACTGTTTCAATTGGATTAAGCCCATCAATACCTGTTTCTATTAACTCGTCCATAATATCCATAAGATAACCATCAGAATGAAAAAGACATTTGAATCCGTGTTCATGCCATGCTTGGTTAAGTTTTTTTAATCTCGGGAAAAACTCTTTTCTTAAAAATTCAGGGCTGTGAAGCAGACGGTTTTTACAAGCAATATCACCATAGGTCAATACACAAGGGGAAAGTTTTATATCTGCTATTGCATGACAGATAGCAATGTTTCTTTTTGTATATTCTTCAAGAAATTCTGAAACAATACCTGGCTCATCCGCATAAACAAACGAAAAGATTTCAAAACCAAGACGAACCCGTATATCATCAAGGCCTACGCCATGTTGAGCAAGAAGGTTTACTGTTTCTCCAATTTCTGATTGTATCTTTAAAAAATAATTGTGATATTTCCTTCTATACTCTGAGGAATTACGACTGATTTGCTCTGTATCCTCCTTAATGTTTTTTATCCATTTCCCTAAAAACTCAATTGCTCCTTTTTCATCATTAAAGGGTCTTTTTTTAATCCAGGATGTTTTTTCTATAGGTGAAATATGGTGAACAAAACCAAATTCATCTTCAATATCTTCTTCAACAACTGGACCAAAACCAACACTTCTTGTTATATCAAGAAGTTTGTTTATTGCCTTGCCAACAATCTTCAGAAGTTTTTCCCCTGTTTCAGGATCTTTTGAGAGAGTCGGAAGTTTTTCTCCACTGAAATATTCAAAGGCAGCATCACATCTTAACAGGTCATATATCGGAGTTCTGTCTGTTTCCTGGAAATCCATTGTCTTTTCGACCCTTTCTCTCTTTGTCATTTGTCCTTTTTCCTAAAACGGGGTCAACTCTTGACTCTTGACAAATCTTCACTCCATCCGTATGGTAGGATCTTTATAAGTCTCAAGATAAAGTTCTTCCTCCTTCTTCAAAACAGGGACTGGAGAATCTTTTTTTTTTCAATCTAAAATAGACCCGCGTGAAGGTAATTGCTGTATACTTCTGCTTTTTTAATTTCAGATTTCGCAATCTCTTAATTATTTTCCAACCATTTATACAGGAAACTTACGCAGGGTATCTTATCAGGTTTTTATTTAATATTATTATCTTATTTATTCTGTAAAAATTCAAACCAGATTCAAAATCCAAAAAAGTTCATTTATCTTCTCTTACTTTTATCTTTGTTATACCTTGTAAAAATTTCCTGTCAAGGAAGAATACGGGCATTTCTAGTGTGCTATTTCCAAGATATAGGATACATTGAAAACAAAGTACAGCACACTGCAAGGGAGTATGAGGGAAGAATTTCCTCATGTTTGGGGGAGAATCGATCCGCAGTTGCGGATCCTTAGGAGGGGGCTTGCCCCCTCCTAAAAGAGTCGTGTCGAGAAAAAAAAACAAAAATAAAGAGATTTATAAGACACGACTCTGGCAATAAGTAGAATTCTATATTATAATAAAGTTATCAAATTCAGATTTTTCCGAAAGAGTGAATTATGAAGATTATTGATGTAAAAACAGTTCTTCTTACGGGTCCGTGTACAAACGACCCATTTCTCAGTGAATCCAGAAAAAGAAGGAGTGCAGCGTTTATTGAGATTTATACAGATTCAGATATTATGGGTATAGGCGAAACTTACGCAGGTTATTTCTTTCCTGATGTAGTTCCAGAGATTGTTAATTTTTTTTCGCCAATTCTTATTGGCCAAAACCCTGATGATATCAACCAGTTTTTCTATGGGAAACCTCTATTAAATGAACAACTCGGGGGAGAATAAAATGAAGATAATTGCAATTTCAGGAAGCAGAAACCCAGAAGGTAAAACAGGTATGGCAGTTGAGGCATTCTGTAAAGGGGTTGAAGTAAAAAAAGCACAAATAGAAAAGGTTTTTCTGGCAGAAAAAAATATTGAAAGATGTCGACAGTGCAATGCTTCTGGCTGGGGTATATGCAGAACAGAAGGAAGATGCACCATTGAGGATGATTTTTTTTCTATTGTGGATAAAATAAGGCAGGCAGATGGAGTACTTTTTGCAACCCCTGTTTATTTTAGTGATATCAGCGAAAGTATGAAGGCATTTCTTGATAGGATGAGAAGAATTACAAGAAATGAAAATGGATTAATCGGTATATCCGAGAAACCAGCAATTGGAATATGTGTTGCTGGGGGCGGAGGTGGTGGATCTGTTATGTGTTGTTTTTTTCTTGAAAGGATTATATCTGGTTGTACATTTACTGTTATAGATATGATTCCCTGCAGAAGACAGAATCTTGCACTTAAACAGAAAATTCTCAGCATAACAGGAGAATGGTTTGTTGAACAAATCTTAACAGGTGACTATAAAAAATGAGGTTTAAGGATATAAGAAGAAGGACAGAAAGATTTTTCAGACAGATCTCTGGAAGAGATGTCTGGAACTGGAGGCAGGTAAAGTTAGATGTGTTTTTTGCAGGGAAAGAACACTATGCCGTATGTTCAGATTATCTTTCTTCGAGGAGTATTGTGTATTCAGCGGGTATAGGAGATGATATAAGTTTTGATATTGATATTATAAAAACATTTGGTGCAATCGTATATGGCTTTGACCCATCACCAGCAAGTATCGCCTGGATAGAAAAGTATAAGCTACCTATTGAGTTTAGATTTTTTCCTTATGGCATATCAGATTATGATGGAACAATGCTTTTGTATCCTCCTGAAAATCCAAAAAGTACATCATTTTCTCTCGTTGATTATGCGAATACTTCTGCAGAGGCATTTGAGGTTCCTGTTAGAAGGATTCCAAGCATTATGAAAGAACTTGGACATACCCATATTGACCTATTAAAACTTGATATAGAAGGTGGAGAATATGCGGTAATAGAGGACATCATTGAATCAGATATAAGGCCAGGGCAGATTATTATTGAATTCCACCATAGATTTTCAGGGATTGGGATTTCAAAAACAAAACATGCACTTAAACTACTTAAATCAAGCGGCTATAAGATTGTTTATATAGAACCAAGAGGATACGTATACTCTTTTATATATAGGGATATTATTCTTTCGGAAAAACAGGTTGTTGTGGCACATTCAGGGCTATAAATTCTTGACAGAAGGTATCCATTTTTTTATACTCTTTGGGGGCTGGAAATTCCTATGACAAAGAAAAAACATTTCATTTCACCGCAAAAATTGCTGATAATTTTTTTTGGAACAATTGCAATTGTTTATGCTTTTCTTCTTTATTACAAACAGAAAACTAAACTTCTCGCGGATGAGGAAGAAATAAAAAAATTGAAACAGGAAAACGCAATGCTTGAAAAAACCCTTAAACAGGTGGATACACCATTTATGACAGAAAAAATAGCCAGGGAACAACTTGGAATGATGAAACCAGGAGAATATAAAATTATTATTAAGGAAAATCAAAATGTTTCCCATTAAATTTGTTCGCGAAAACCTTGATCTTCTTAAAAAAGCAGCAGAACAGAAAAATGCGTACGTTGACTGGGATGCTTTTCGGGAATATGAGAATGAAAGAAGAAAGATTATTCATATTCTCGAGGAAGAAAAAAGACAGCATAAAAAACTCAGCCAGGAACTTTCTATACTTAAACAAAAAAATCAAGATTTTGAAGGTATTCTCAAGCAGGCAAGACAATTGTCTGATAGTATAAAGGACAGAGAAGCAACCTTAAGGGAAATAGAGGAAAAAACAGAAAATATTCTTGCATCAATCCCGAATATTCCACATCCAAGTGTCCCTGTTGGCAAAAGTTCAGAAGAAAATATTGTTGTCAGAACCATTGGAGAGATAAAAGACATCCCTTTTGATGTAATTCCTCACTATGAAATAGGCAAAAAACTTGATATTCTCCATCTCGATAGGGGAGCAAAGATTAGCGGGAGCTTTTTCCCTGTATTTTCGGGCCATGGTGCACGACTTGTCAGGGCATTGATTAACTTTATGCTTGATACTCACACTAAATCCGGGTATAAAGAAATATGGCCACCCTCTGTTGTTAATAGAAAAAGCATGTTTGGAACAGGCCAACTTCCGAAACTTGAAGAAGACATGTACAGATTAAAAGACGAAGATATGTTCTTAATACCCACAGCAGAAGTCCCTGTAACAAACTTCCACAGAGAGGAAACTCTTTCTGAAGAATCTCTTCCAATCAGATACTGCGCGTATACACCCTGTTTCAGAAGAGAGGCAGGCGCATATGGAAAAGATACAAAAGGCCTTATGCGGCTTCACCAATTTGATAAAGTAGAACTTGTAGTTTTTTGCAGACCAGAGGTTTCTTATGATGAACATGAAGTCCTTGTAAAAGAAGCAGAAAAGGTTTTACAGATGCTCGAGATTCCATACAGGGTTGTACTTCTATGTACAGGGGATATGAGTTTTGCGGCTTCAAAATGTTATGATATTGAGGTTTGGGCGCCTGGTGTCAGGAAGTGGCTTGAGGTTTCCTCATGTTCAAATTTTGAGGATTTTCAGGCAAGAAGGGCAGATATAAGATACCGTGCAAAAAATGGAAAGACATCCTTTGTTCATACTCTTAATGGTTCTGGGATAGCACTTCCGAGAACAATTATTGCGATTATGGAGAATTATCAAACACAGAATGGAACTATTATTATTCCTGAAGTTCTCAGACAATATATGGATGGATTAACCGAGATTAAATGATGAACATAATTCAAGAAATAGACAGGATCTCAGAATTATTCAAGGAGGATGTAATAAAATGGAGGAGAGAATTCCACAAATATCCAGAGCTTTCAAACCAGGAAAAACAGACATCCCTGAGGATTCAGAAAATTCTAAAATCTTTTAATATAAAATTCTCAACTGCTGCGCAAACAGGTGTTATTGCTGAAATACCTGGTGGTAAGAAAATCTTGGGAATAAGGGCTGATATGGATGCCTTGCCTGTAAAGGAGGAAACAGGACTTGATTTTGCCTCTGAGAATCAGGGTATTATGCATGCATGTGGACATGATGCGCATATGGCTATTGCCCTTGGTGTGATGGCTGTTTTTTCAAAGATAAAAAACCTGCCTTTTTCTTTAAGGGCTATATTTCAACCAGCAGAAGAATCATTTCCCTGTGGAGCACCAAGAATGATTGAAGAGGGTGCTTTAATGGGAATGAAATATCTTATAGGATTTCATGTTTGGCCATCTCTAAAAATAGGAACCTTTTCAGTGATAAAAGGTCCTGTGATGGCTTCTGCTGACAGGTTCAGTATACAAATAAAAGGAAAAGGCGGGCATGGGGCTAGTCCACATAAAGCCATAGATAGTATTGTTGCTTCAGCACATTTTATTTCAGAAATTCAGACAATTGTAAGTAGAAGATCAGACCCCCAAAATCCGCTTGTTATTTCTGTTGGCAAAATATCAGGCGGAGATGCATTTAACGTGATTCCCGAGCAAGTAGAGATTCTCGGAACAGTGAGAACATTTGATCAAAAGCAGAATATCCTCGCAGAAAAAAACATTAAAACAATTTTGAAAGGAATTGAAACCGGGTTCAGGGTTAAAACATACCTTAAATATGAAGAATTTGTCCCTTCTACATACAATGATCCCTTACTTTCTGAAAAGGTTATAGATATCCTTTCATCATGTTTTGGAAAAAAATCTGTGATAACAGACGAAAAACCAAGTATGGGAAGCGAGGATTTTTCATTTTATAGCAGGCTTATTCCTTGTTGTTATATCAATATCGGCTGTGGAAAATCTGAATATTTCAATCATAGCAGTAGATTTACGATTAACGAGGGATGCCTTGTTTCAGGAATTAAGGCGATTTCAAGAATTTTATGGGAAATAGGTAGCACAGAATCTTCTTCTGTCCACTCCTGTTGGAAGAAAAGACAGGGGGAGTAGATAACATCTCATTTTGATTTTTGTAATTTGCATTTGCACTTTGAATCTTAACGATGAAAATACCCTGTTTCTGCGAAGGACCTCTCTAAAAGGGGACAGGGCTATAAAGATTTTGAAACTATTAAAAAATAAACAAAAATATTGCTAAAGAATGAGAAGGATCTAGTAGCGCTGAATGTTTTTATAGGAGGGTTTATGGCTAATATTAAGTTTGTCCTGGCAGTTGTAAAAGGAAGAGATGGGATAAATCACCCAGGGTTATGTATGATTACGGAAACCGAGAAATGGTTTGCTTTCAATGATGTGATGGGATTTTGTTTTAGAAAGGTAACAGAAACAAATATAGAAGATATTCCTATTGATGAAATGAAAAGAAAATATGCAGGTGTTTACAGGATCATGGCAGATAAATGGGCACATATTACAGCAATTCTTAAGGGCGGCGATACAAACATAAACATCTAATAGTAATTTTGAAAGGAGAATAAGAAAAAATGCCAATGAGAAAGGATATAAATAAGGTTTTGATAATAGGTTCAGGACCTATTGTTATAGGTCAGGCATGCGAGTTTGATTATTCAGGGACTCAGGCATGCAAGGCATTAAGACAGATTGGGTACAATATTATTCTTGTTAATTCAAATCCAGCAACAATTATGACAGACCCTGAAATGGCAGATTCAACATATATTGAACCACTTACGCCAGAGACAGTAGAAAAAATTATTGAGAAAGAAAGACCTGATGCTTTGCTTCCAAATTTAGGAGGACAAACAGGACTTAATATAAGCAGTGTGCTTCATAAAAAAGGTATTCTTGAAAAATACAATGTTAAAATTATAGGTGTTGAGGCAGATGCCATTGAAAGAGGTGAAGACCGTATTCTTTTTAAGGAAACAATGAATAATCTTAATATTCCTATGCCAGAAAGTGCACCTGCATTTTCAGTGGAAGAAGCAGAGGAAATAGCGAAAAAACTCGGATATCCTGTTGTTATAAGGCCTGCCTATACACTCGGAGGTACAGGCGGTGGACTTGTTTATAATGTAGATGAACTAAAAATTGTGGCGACAAGAGGACTTGCGGCAAGCATTGTTGGGCAGATACTTGTTGAGGAATCAGTACTCGGGTGGGAAGAACTTGAACTTGAGGTTGTTAGGGATTCAAAAAACCAGATGATAACAGTTTGTTTTATTGAAAATGTTGATACAATGGGGGTTCATACAGGTGATTCATTTTGTGTTGCTCCTATGCTAACCATTGACACATCTCTTCAAAAGAGATTACAGGAATATTCATTCAAGATAGTCGAGGCAATAAAGGTTATTGGAGGAACAAACATTCAGTTTGCTCATGACCCGAAAACAGATAGAATTGTGGTGATAGAAATCAACCCGAGAACATCGAGGTCCTCAGCCCTTGCTTCAAAAGCAACTGGATTTCCCATAGCCCTAATATCAGCAAAACTCGCAGCCGGTCTCACACTCGATGAAATTCCATACTGGAAAGCAGGAACCCTTGATAAGTATAGACCAGAAGGAGATTATGTGGTTGTGAAATTTGCGAGATGGGCATTTGAAAAATTTAAGGGAGTAAAAGATGAACTTGGTACACAGATGAGGGCAGTTGGAGAGGTAATGAGTATTGGTAAAACATATAAAGAATCTCTTCAGAAAGCAATCAGGTCTCTCGAAACAGGCAGGTATGGGTTTGGATTTGTAAAGGATTTTAATCAAAAACCACTCGAGGAACTGATGGATATGCTTTCATTCCCGACAAGTGAAAGACAATTTATTATGTACGAGGCATTAAGAAAAGGCGCAACAATAGAGGATCTCCACAGAAAAACATTTATCAAGCCATGGTTTATTCAACAGATGAAAGAAATTATGGAAACAGAAGAAGAAATATTGAAATACAAAGGCAAAACATTACCCGATAATCTTTTGATTAAAGCAAAAAAAGACGGTTTTTCTGACAAATACCTTTCTATGCTTCTCGGTATAGACGAAAAGGATATTCGCACTAAAAGGGTATCCTTAAAGATTGTCCAGGCATGGGATGAGGTTCGCGTATGCGGTGTTGAAGATGCTGCATACTTCTACTCTACCTATAATAGCCAGGATAGGGTTGTACCAAGCAAAAACAAGAAGGTTATTATTCTTGGTGGAGGTCCAAACAGAATTGGACAGGGAATAGAATTTGACTATTGCTGTGTTCACGCGGCTTTTGCATTAAAACAAAATGGTTATGAAACCATAATGATTAACTGTAACCCTGAAACAGTATCAACCGATTATGATACATCGGACAGATTATATTTTGAACCACTAACAGTTGAAGATGTTATAAGTATCTATGAGAAGGAAAAACCAGAAGGTATCATTGTACAGTTTGGAGGCCAGACGCCTTTGAATATTGCGCGGGAACTCGAGGCATCTGGAGCGAAGATTCTCGGAACAACTGTTGATACAATTGATCTTGCTGAGGACAGAGACAGATTTAGAAAAATCATTGCAGAACTCGGGATACCAATGCCAGAGTCAGGCATGGCTTCTAATGAAGAAGAGGCAATAAAAATTGCTGATGAGATAGGTTATCCTTTAATGGTTAGGCCATCATATGTTCTTGGTGGAAGAGGTATGGAGATTGTTTTTGATGAGGAAATGCTACGCGGATATGTAAAGGCGGCTGTTGGTGTTACCCCAGAAAGACCTATTCTGATTGACAGGTTTCTTGAAAATGCCATAGAATCAGAGGCAGATGCTCTTTCTGATGGAGTAGATACATTTATACCAGCGGTAATGGAACATATTGAACAGGCAGGAATCCATTCAGGGGACTCTGCCTGTGTTATCCCACCGATAGGCATATCGCGTCAGCACCTCGAAACCATTTATCACTACACAGAGGAAATTGCCAGAAAACTAAATGTTGTAGGGCTTATTAACATTCAGTATGCAATATGTAAAGAAAAGGTTTATGTACTCGAAGCAAACCCGAGGGCATCAAGAACTGTTCCTCTTGTTTCAAAGGTTTGCAATATACCTATGGCAAAGATTGCAACAAACCTTCTTGTAGGGAAAAAATTAAAGGATTCCAACCTCGTGAGAAGAAGATTCGCCCATTTTGGAGTAAAAGAAGCAGTTTTTCCTTTTAATATGTTTCCTGAGGTAGACCCTGTCCTTGGACCTGAGATGCGCTCAACCGGGGAGGTCCTCGGAATGGCTGATACCTTTGGGACTGCTTTTTATAAGGCAGAGGAGGCGGCAAACCAGAAACTTCCAGTTAAGGGAGCAGTACTTTTAACTGTTGCAGATAAGGATAAACAGTTTATAGGAAGTATTGCAAAAAAATTTCACGAGATGGGATTCAAGATTTTTGCTACAAAAGGAACAGGAGAGGTTCTTAAAAATTGTGAAATTCCATTTGAGATAGCGTGGAAGATTCATGAACAAAGACCCAATATAGCAGATCTTATAAAAAATGGACAGATCCAGATTATTGTTAATACTCCTGCAGGTAAACAAAGCCAGTATGATGATTCCTACATAAGAAAAAATGCAATAAAATACAGGATTCCATATATGACTACAATAGCAGCAGCACACGCAGCCGTAAAAGGCATTGAGGCAATGATAAAATCAGGAAACAGTTATGATGTTAAGTCACTTCAGAAATATCACAGAGAAATATTAGAAAGCCCCATTGATGGATAAGTATCTGAAAGTATTCTAACTCATAGGGATTTATCAGACCTTAATTGGTTGTAGAATCTATACTGTTTTTCTTCTTCTTTTTTTCAATGAAACAATCGTATAATGCGCAGCACGGAGCAAGCATATGATTGACTATAATATCTCTACTTTTGGCTGGATTATTCTTTTGCTGGCAGGTTTTTTTATTGGTATATCAAAAACAGGTATCCCTGGTCTTGGGATGCTGGCTGTTACAATGACAGCCATTGTAATTCCGGCAAGGGCATCAACAGGAATAATCCTTCCAATGTTAATACTCGGTGATTTGTTTGCTGTGACTTATTATAGAAGGCATGCCTGCTGGAAACATCTTGTTAAACTTATACCCTGGGCTATCTGTGGAATCATTATAGGATTTTTTGCGCTCAGCAGGATGAAAGACCAACAACTTGGGCCAATTATTGGACTTATTGTTCTTTTGATTCTCGGGGTTAATGAGTCAGAGATACTGGAGAAGTGGAATATCCCGGAGAAATGGTGGTTTGCTGGTATTATGGGGCTATGTGCAGGGTTTACAACAATGATAGCAAATGCAGGAGGCTCGATTATGGTAATCTATCTGCTTGCAATGCGACTTCCAAAAAAAGAGTTTATCGGAACAAGCGCATGGTATTTTTTTCTCTTAAACTGGTTTAAGGTTCCATTCAGTGCAAGTCTCGGATTGATAAACAGCAATTCTTTAATGTTGAATCTTATAGTTGCACCAGCGATAATCATTGGAGCAATTGCCGGCATTTATCTGATAAAAATAATCCCGCAAAAAGTATTCGAGGCAATCATAAAGTTTTTAACAATGCTCGCATCAATAAAACTGGTTATTGGATGAATGAATTTAGGTATTTCTACATATTTCTTTAATGAAACTGTTGACAATGTGTTAATAATAGAGTACATTAAAAATAGAGGTGATGACTATGCAAAAATATGAAAAACATAGTAGACATCCTCGCTCGCCAAGACAACTACTAAGATCTGGTATGGGCAATGTTGCCCGTACGCACACCCGTATTTTCCAGAGACGACTTGAGTCAAGAAAAGGAAGGTGATAACAATGTCAATATACATAATGCTTAGTACCCTTACCACCCAGGGAACAAAAACAGTTAAATTAAAGCCAGAAAGAATTAAAGAGGTTAACAAAGACGTTGAAAAAATGGGTAGCAGGATTATTGCCCAGTATGCTGTGTTAGGTCCTTATGATTTTGTGACAATCCTTGAAGCACCTGATAATGAAACAATAGCAAGGATTTCCTTAGAAATTGGATCGAGAGGCAGTGTAAAAATCCTTACCCTTGCGGCATTAGACATTGATGATTTTATAAAAGGCACGAAAAAATAGTTTGTTCCTCCTGTAATTGAAACAGGAACAAAAAGAATATTATTGTCTTTTTCTGTTCCATCTATGGATATTTTTTGTCGCATGATTTTTCAGTATGATAAAAATTCCAATACACTACTTTTTACTGATGAAAAACATAACCAAAGAAAAAATTAGGGCGCAACGAAACCATACTATTATCCTTACAAACCAAGATATTTTTCGTCTAAAAAATAAACTTATTATTCCTGAAAAAACAATGAGTGTGGAAGAAATTACAAATAAAACTATTTATTTTGATTTATTCAAAACCCTAGAATTTTTGCCAGAAAAATTTGTAGATTTGCTTTTTATTGATCCACCCTACAATCTCACAAAACAATTTAATTTTAGCAGGTTCAAAGAAATGCCTTCTGATAAATATGAGGAATGGATTGATTCTTGGCTTGGACCTTTATGTAAAATCTTAAAAACAACTGCTTCAGTTTATATTTGTTGTGATTGGAAATCTTCGAGTGCAATATTTCGGGTTATGTCCAGGTATTTTAAGGTACGCAATAGAATCACATGGGAACGAGAAAAAGGCAGGGGGGCAAGAACCAACTGGAAGAATTGCTCAGAAGATATATGGTTTGGCACTGTTTCAGATAGGTTTGTATTTAATCCTGATGCAGTGATGCTAAAACGCAGGGTAGTCGCCCCCTATAGAGATGCAAAAGGAAATCCAAAGGACTGGTCAAAAGAAGAAAATGGAAATTATCGACTTACCTATCCTTCAAATCTCTGGACAGATTTAACTGTTCCATTCTGGTCAATGTCAGAAAACACAGACCATCCAACCCAGAAACCAGAAAAACTACTGGCAAAAATCATACTTGCAAGTTCAAAGATAGGTGATTTTGTTTTTGACCCATTTCTCGGTTCAGGTACAACCTCTGTTGTAGCCAGAAAACTTAACAGGAGATATGCAGGTGTAGAAATAGATGAGTTTTACTGTTGTCTTTCTGAAAAAAGATTAGAAATGGCTGATAGAGATAAATCAATTCAGGGATATATTAATGGTGTATTTTGGGAAAGAAACTCTCTTAATGATCAACAGAAAACAAAGGATTGTAAAATTCCGGGTAATCTCCTTTTTCCTGATGACAGAGAGATAAATTAAACGATAATCTTACAATCTACACTTTGACTTTTTATAATTTGAATTAAGGATGTAGTGAGCACCTCGGGGGTTGATTCCAGAATCATATCTGGCAATAAAAAAATGATAAAAAAAAGAAAAAAATTGACAGAAATGGGAAAATCAGGTTAAATTAAGCACTATGAAAAAATTCAAATTTTGCTGTGCTCCAGAGGTTTTTGATGGAAAGGGAAGTTTTGAGAAACTCGGTGAAATTGCGAAAAATCTCAATGGTAGTTGTGCTTTTGTTGCAATAGATGAATCACTTGCCAGGAAAACAGATATAAAGGAAAAAACCATTAAGATTCTTGAGATTTCTGGTATTCGCCCCGTAGTATATGACAGGGTTTTACCTGAACCAACAACTGACATGGGAAATGAGTGTGCCGAAATCGCAAGGAAAAACAACTGTGATATTACTATTGGAATAGGTGGTGGAAGTACACTTGATACTGCAAAAGCAGTTGCAGTGCTTCTTAAAAATCCTGGTAGGGTTGAGGATTACCAGGGCGCAGACAAGGTTAAAAATCCATCTGTTTGTAAAATAATGGTACCAACAACTGCAGGCACTGGAAGCGAGGTAACTCTTACTGCTGTTTTTATCAGGGCTTATGAAAAACAAAAGGCAGGTATCAACAGTAGTTATCTGTTCCCTGAAGCAGCAATTCTCGACCCTGTTCTGAGTTTGAGTTTACCAAAAGGTCCTACTGCATCAACAGGAATGGACGCCTTCTGTCATGCGATTGAAAGTTATCTCTCAAAGCAGGCAAATTTTTTCACAAGGCCAATATCAATGGCAGCAATGAAACTCATATGGAAAAACCTTCCTGTAGCATTTGAGAAACCTGAAAATATCCAGGCACGACAGGATATGCTTCACGCAAGTTTTCTTGCAGGAGTTGGACTTGTAAATGCAGGGGTAACTGCTGTACATTCTCTTTCTTATCCACTTGGAGGGTTATTTGGCATTGGTCATGGAATTGGTAATGCATTGTTGCTTCCCTATGTTCTACAATCCACCCTTCCATACACACAAACAGAAATAGAAGATATAGCCACAGAATTGACTGGCAAAAAAATTGATGCTCAATCCTTTATAGATACACTTAAAGAATTTGAAAAATCCCTCAGTATTCCATCAAAACTGAGTGAAGTCAATATACCTCAAAGCGCTATTATGCAACTTGTTGAGGGCGCAATGCAGGTAAAGGTTCCACTCGGAAACCATCCAACCCCCATCACAGATCAGGATATCATAAAAATTTATCAGTCTGCTTTTTAATCAAAAAGGAGATAGAAAATGCCAGGAAGGGAAGTATTTGGAGAAGAAGAAATTCAACAGGTAGCAGAAGTTTTGAAAACAGGGGTACTCTTTAGATATGGGTTTGAAGATCAAAGAAAGGGTGTTTTCAAGGTTGTTCAATTTGAAAAAGAATTTGCTGCATATACTGGTTCTCTTTATGCACTCGGAGTAAGCTCTGGTACTGCGGCTTTGAAAACAGCCCTTAAAGGGTTAAACCTCCCGGAAAAAACAAAGGTTCTTACTCCATGTTTTACTTTTGTCGCTACGATTGAATCAATTGAAGAAGCAGGATTAATACCTGTTCTTTGCGAGATAGACGAGAGTTTGAATATTTCAGTTCAGGACATTGAAAGCCAGATAGATAAACAAACCTCTGCAGTTTTACCTGTTCATATGATGGGTAGTGCATGTGATATGTCAGGAATAATGGCGGCATCAAACCAGTTTAACCTTCCAGTTATTGAGGATGCTTGCCAGGCAACAGGTGCAGAATATAAAGGGAAAAAACTCGGGACCTTTGGAAAGTATGGCTGCTTTAGTTTTGATTATGTAAAGGTTCTTACAACAGGTGAAGGTGGAATGGTTGTAACAGATGACGAAGATCTCTATAAACAGGCGGATTGGTACCATGACCATGGTCATCCGCACAGGTCAGATGTTGCCAGGGGTGTTGAAAAAAGAATGAGAAAAGGCACAAATTTCAGGATGAATGAGATGCAAGGTGCACTGGGGCTTGCACAGATTGAAAAACTTCCTTCAATAATCAAAAACCATAAGAAAAATAAGGCACTAATAAAACAGGTTCTTTCAAGACATGATTTTATTAAGTTCAGAAAACATTATGATGAAGACGGCGAGATTGCTACGTTTCTTGCATTCTTCCTTCCTGATATGAAAATGGCTGAGAGATTTAAGGAAAAGATGAAGGAAAATAGCATAACACCAGGAATTATGAATTACTGGCATTTTGTCGCAAACATTGAAAGTGTTCAAACAAATAGGCAATTTGAGAAAAGCAGAGAAATCCTTGAAAGAATGGTTGTCATTGATATACTGATAAAGATGGATGCAGAAAAAATTGCTGATACCCTCGATAAGATATGTAAAATGTTTTGAAAAATGAATGAGATAGAAAGATTTTACGCAACAATGGAATATAATCCCAGAGATAGGGCTATGTTCTGGGCGTGGGGAGCATGGCCTGAAACACTCGAAAGATGGAAAAAAGAAAGACCTGATTTTGATAAGATTGACCTTAATGGAAAAGCAGACATAAGACAATCATTTAACCACTGGTTTTTTCCAGACCCTCCTTTTGAACGAAAAATCATTGAAGAAACAAACAGACACATCCTTTACATAAACCATGAAGGCATTCTTATGAGGGAGAGAAAAGATAATCCTTACAGTTCAATGCCACAATTTGTAAGGTTTCCTGTTGAAACAAGGCAGGACTTTAGAAAATTCTGGAAAGAAAGAATGGTTCCAGATCTTGAAAAAAGAATATGTCCTGACTGGAAGAATTTTCTAAAAGAAGCCCGTCTGAAACCATTTCCATTTATTATAATTTCAGATAGATGGGGTGGATTTTTTGGTCCATTAAGAAATTTAGTGGGCATTGAAAAACTATGTATGCTTTTTTATGATGATACAGTATTCCTTGAGGAGATGATGGATGCAAATGCTGATTTTATAATCTCAATGATGAGCCAGATACTTGATGTAATTTCTATTGATGGATTTGGCTTCTGGGAGGATATGGCACATAAAAGTGGGCCTTTAATATCACCTGAAATGGTTAGAAGATTTATGTTTCCGAGATATAGGAGGGTTGTTGATTTTCTGAATAACCGCGGGGTAAAGTTCATTGGTCTTGATAGTGATGGATACATTGATTCGCTTATTCCTGTGTGGCTTGATGCAGGCCTGAATTTTCTTTATCCTTTTGAGGTCCAGGCAGGAATGGATGTTATTAAGGTTAGGGAAAAGTATGGTAAAAACTTAAGAATATGGGGTGGTGTGGATAAAAGATCCATTGCAAATGGCAGAAAAGCAATTGATGAAGAAATAAAAAGAATTACTCCTTTGATTGAAGAAGGTGGTTATATTCCTCATACTGACCACAGCATCCCACCTGATGTTTCACTTGATAACTACCTTTATTATCTCGAAAAAATGTTTGAAACCTGCGAAAAAATAATACATTGAATTACTTCCAATACCATATGAAAACTGTTTTTATTAGTATCTAACAGGATACTGTATTATGATACTTCCTCGTATTATTCTGAGGATATGCTGGAATATAAAACAAAAGTAAAAAACAAAGATTAAATCCTTTTTGGAGTGAGTATTTCTATGTTTTTTCACATTTTCACGAGAATACTTTCGATTTTTCTTATTATATTTGCCGGAACTGCTGCACGGAAACTATTGGTTTTAACAGATAATGCAATAAGTTCTATGGCTCGTTGTATCACAAATTTTTTCTATCCTGCTCTTATCATATCCTCTATTACTTCAAACTTTACAGTTAAATCATTGATTTCTAACTGGACTCTTCCAGTGGGTACAGTATTGATAATGAGTGTTGGATATTTTATTGGAATATTATTTTCAAGATTTCTCGAATTTGAAAGCGAAAAACAGAAAAATACTTTTTTATTTCAATGCACAATAAACAACTATGTTTTTTTACCTTTGCCAATCATCGCAATGCTTTATGGAAGTAAAGGGGTGGGATTTCTTATATTTTCAAGTCTTGGCTCTGAGATTTCTGTGTGGACAATAGGAATTCTCGGATTAACCGGAAATCATATTGGAAAGAAAAATCTAAAGAATCTTATAAATGCACCGATATTTGCGCTGATTTTTTCAATCTTAATTGTTTTTATTAGAGATAATTTTGGTGCTTCGCAGATTTTAACAAATAGCATATTAAAAGAAATATTGTTGAGCATTAATAGTGCTATTGATATCTTCGGGCAGGCATCTGTACCCCTTGCATTGTTTACAGCAGGTGGAAGGATATATAATATTTCAATGAAGCATATAAAGACACGCGCACAGTTATGGACTGATTTTTTGCGTCTTATTCTTATACCTGCTGCTGCCTGTGCAATTCTTACAGTACTTCCTGTTTCATATGAGGTATTTATGGTTCTGGCGATTGTTTCTGTTATGCCAGCAGCAATAGTCAGCATTATACTGAGTGAAACATACGACGCAGATACATATTTTGCTTCTTCTACAGTTCTGACAACACATCTGTTTTCACTTTTAACAATACCCTGCTGGCTTACATTTTTGATGAACTGTTGAAGGTATAAAGGATGCTATAATATGTTTATCGATTCTAAACAAAGGAGGGACTATTATGATTGAAGAACTTACAGGTAAAATGGTGAAGATAAGGTATAAGAAGTTTTTTGAGGAACAAAGATTATGGGTTTTTATTGGAAAGGTTATCAAGTTTACTGAGAACTGGGTAATAGTTGACGGAAAAGGAATTATTATTTCAAAAGGTAAGATTAACCCTGTTGATATTGATAAAGAAGTCCGTACTCTTATAATTCCGAGGGACAATGTATCCCACATAAGGTTATTGCCTGATGATTTTGATGTCTTCAACATCGAGGTTGAAGAGATTGGATTCAGATACTTTGTAAAGGTTAAAGGTGGTCCACACACCAGTATAGGCGAAATCTGATTCATAATGATATATGTTTCCATTGATGAAAATGGCTATGGACCTACTCTTGGTCCATTAATTACCACAGGAATTGCTGGTACATCAGATATAGACAATGGATGGCCAGAGGATATAGTTGATAGTAAAAAATTGTTTTCATCCTACAAAAAATTTGCTACCATCGAAAAAATTGCGCTTTCCCTTTTTAAGATTACATTCAAAAAATTTCCTTCAACGGCTCTCGATCTTTTTAAGCAATCAAATGATATAAAATGTCCGAAAGAACAAATATGTCTGAATAATCTACCACAGGTTCCAATGAAGACCTCTATTGATCAAATAAACAGTTATACTGAATATCTTTATGATTTTTTGAATAAACAAAATATTACGATAAAATCCATTTATTCGCAGATTACCTGCGTAAAGGAGTTTAATAACCTTTGCAGGAAGAAATTGAGAAAGGACTATATGAACTATCTTCAGTTTGAAAAAATAATCCTGAACTACTGCAAAACCTTTGAAAACATTGTTGTTTCTGCGGGAAAGATTGGAGGTAGGAATTATTATATGGATTTTTTTCAGAAGACATTCTCCAGTTGGAAAATTAAAAAAATAAATGAAAGTAAAGATATCTCTGAATATACTCTTATAAAAAATAATTCAGGCATTGTATTAAAATTTGTTAAAAACATAGAGGATAAATCATTTCTCGGTGTTCTTGCTGGTATATATGGTAAATATATCAGAGAGATATCCATGATAGGGATAAATAGATTTTTAGGGACTAATAGATTTATTTCTGGTTACAGGGATAGGTATACCTCTGAATTTATAAAAAAAATACAAAACAAAAATCTGGTGTATATGGATTGTATTTTAAGGGTCAAGTAATCTTAATACTGAATTATTTGCAGGATGTTCTTGAAAATTAACAACAAATTCAGGGATAAAAAATGTTCTTTGCGGATTAAAAAAAGATATTTTACAATTTGTAGTTCTTCCTTTGTGAAATTTATCCGGGTTACCTTACTTGTTCCCCTATTATTTTAAAAACCCCATTGTTTTTTACAAGGTAGATATTTTTCCTCGTGGTACTTTTAAGATCATTTGAATCATAATCCTGTATTGTGTCAACAAGGAATACATAACCGAAATCTGTTTTTCCATACGGTATTATTTGCGTATCCTTAAGTTCTACTTTTACATATTTTTTCCTGCTGTTTACCCTTTTTTTATAAGAAGCCCACGCTCTTTTGTCTTTTCCATCATTTTTGAAGTTCTCATCATAATACGAAAGATAACTGTTTATATCAAGAGATTCCCACGATTGTTCCCAATCCTTGATGATGTGCCATGCCTGAACAATATCAGCAAGATTCATATCCTGTTTGCTTTTTAATATGTGAATAAAGGTTTTCCCAACCTCGATATATGGCTGAAGTAATAGAAAGTCCCTATCATTAACTACAACACACCCCTCGCTGTTATATGGAGGCCTTTCAATAGGGGTACCATGAAGCCAGATGCCACTACCCGACTTATTCAGACGTGTTGAGAGATAATCCGGGAAATCCAAAACATAAGCACCTGCACCATACTTTGGGTCAAGTTTTGACGAAGGTATAAATGCCTTTATAAGAAAGGTTCCCTCCGGGGTTGCAAAATCTCCAGCTTTTTGTTTGTCATTACAGTTTTTTCCGGTTGTGCATACAACCTTTAAGACTTCTTTTACTGTCTGGCCATCAAACTCATAAACAGAAAGTTCCTGTGATGATTTGTCAACAAGAATAAATCTGTATGGATCAACGCTGATTTTTTCATTAAGCACGATTGTTTCTAATCTCAGTTTTTTTGGAGGTGGTGAAGTTGTGGTTTTTTCAAATCTTTCTGGTTTCAGTGCAAGAAAGATAGATTTTTTCCCACCTTTTTTAGAAATGTTCTCTATTTCCGCAAGGTAAAGATCTTTCTTCCCTTGTTTTTTATATATCTCTGCTAGTTGCTGATGTAATTGAATATCATCTTTTTCAGCAATAAGATTTTTCAAGAATTCTATTGCCTGATCATAGTTTTTTTCGTTTACATAAGCTCTGACAAGATACTTTATTGTTTCTTGATTTCTATTGCCAAGGTCAATGGACTTTTGAATGCACTCAATCCCTTTTTGTTTTTGGCCTGTACCGAGATAAAGTCTGCCAAGTTTATCGAATAAATCTGCATCCTGGGGATTAAGATATGTCAGTGCCCGGTATATTGCAATACGCTGGTCAACTTCATATTCTGATTCTAATTTTTCCTTGAGGTATTTTGTTACTTCTTGGGAATTGCTTGTGGCAATTTCTTGAAGAATCTTTGATGCCTGATTTTCTTGATTTATTGTCTGATAAAGAAGAAAAACTTCTACTTTTGCCTGTGTTTCTCCAAAATATATCTTTGCAAGGGTGTAGAACTCCTCCTGGAGTTTTTTATCAGAAGGATTATCCTCTACACTCCTTTTTAACTCGTCAAGTGCCCTGGATAGATACTGTCGAGCTTTTTCCTTATGGGAGATACTACACCCAGCAGAAATCAAAACCAGAACAAGACATGTTCCTATAATCCTGGTACGCAGTTTTTTTTTATTCAATAGATATCGCATCTACAGGACAATTTTCTGCTGCTTCTTGCGCTTTTTCTTCGTATTCAGCAGGAACTGGATCTGATATAACCCTTGCAGTTGTGTCTCCCATCTCGAAAACTTCAGGACAATTATCAGAACAAAGCCCGCAGCCAGTACAAAGATTTTCATCAATTCTTACTTTCATTTTTTCCTCCCTTTGTGTAAAAACTGAAAAATTTTACAAAAATTTTTCTTATTTGTCAAGGACTTGTACAGGTAGGGTACATAGGTAACACTTTTTGGTGCTGAAAAAAGAAATCAAAAGGTGTCTGATATTTTAATGATTCATGAGGTCTTTTGAAATTATATTCTATAAGCCACTCTGTAAGCAAGGGATTAAATATTTCTGGATCATCAATATAATGTCCGATTTGTAAAAATTCTTCCTC
>Ga0255347_1001794_pt1 | contig 32635 bp, 38 predicted proteins | sample wastewater_treat_2_FD_192479 | JGI IMG/M metagenome (GOLD analysis project Ga0255347, IMG submission 192479) | Wastewater microbial communities from Lulu Island WWTP, Vancouver, Canada - plant24 | ecosystem: Engineered > WWTP > Wastewater > Unclassified | place: Canada: Vancouver, British... | reverse complement strand
TATCCGTTTCTTATAGCCAACTCCTGTTTTGCAGGAGATTTGTACCAGCCTACAAACAGCTCGTCGGAGGAGTTTGTTCTTATCGAAAACAAGGGTACTATTGGCTATTTGGGTTCAATAACCAAATCTTTAATAACATTGTTAGATAGTTATAGTACAGAACTTATCAGAAGAATTTCACGAATAAACTATAATGAACCAATTGGTTTCATAATTATGGAAACGGTAAAGACCTTGCAAAGTCTTCCGGGCTCTCTTTATAATCGGGATGTTTGTTTGGAAATGACTTTGCATTGCGACCCTGTTTTGCGTATTGGTGGAAAGTCTTTACCCGATTTAATGTTAACTACGGGTTGTATTTATTTTAATCCATCCAATGTTACAAATCAGCTAGACTCTTTTACCGTAAATATAATCGTGAATAATGTGGGCATGGCCATTACCGATTCTGTTGTGTTAGAGCTTACAAGGACTTTCCCTGATAATACCACAGAAGCATATTCAAAAATGATCAGATGCCCTTTGTATTCTGACACAATACCATTTAGAGTTCCTTTAAATCCTTTGAATAGTGTTGGGCTTAATTCGTTTTTTGCCTTTGTTGACGCATTTGATGCAGTTTATGAATCTGATGAAACAAATAATTCAACCACTGCAACTTTATTAATTGTATCAAACGATGTTAATCCGGTATATCCTTATGAATATGCGGTTTTACCTGATACATTTATTACACTGGTGGCAAGTACCGGATATGCCATGGCGCCACCCGCAACTTATTTGTTTCAAATCGATACTACCGACTCGTTTAATAGCCCATTTATGGTGGAAAGCAATCCGATAACCCAAGCCGGGGGAATAATTGAATGGGAACTTCCGTTTAGTATGCTTTCCATGCCCGACTCCACGGTATATTACTGGCGCGTCAGATCAACGTCAAACAATAATTGGAGAGAAAGCTCTTTTCAATTCATTCCAAACAAACGAGGATGGGGGCAAGCACATTTTTTTCAGTTTAAGAAAGATAATTATAATTATGTTTCGTACAACAAGCCTTTACGGATTTTTGAATTTATAAATACCATTGTGAATATTCAGGCACAAACCGGATATTATCCATATATACTCTGGTCGGAAGAATGGTATAAGATTAACAATATTCTTAAAGGCCAATGGTCATGTACCAATTATAATGGAGATGGAATGAAGTTTGCCATATTCGACACGCTTAGTATTTCACCATTAGCCAATACTGACCCCGATTTAGACGGACTTGGCCCGTTCGATGCCCTTAACTGTCGTTCTTATGTATATTATGACTTTGATTTTTACACGAATGGTGAGCCATGGTTTAGCAGAATGTATAATATGATAGACAGTATTCCTGACGGATATTATGTGCTGGCCTTTAGTCACAGAAACCATAATGCACAAAATTGGCCTGATTCATTATATGAAGCTTTTGAGAAAATAGGGTCTAACATAATTCGCACACTGCCTAATAATTTACCATATATAATTTTTGGAAGAAAAGGCTATTATAATATGGCCGATGAAAGAGTTGGAGCAAATATTAACAGTATTATTTCCGGCTCATGGGATATTAATACTAGCTGGAAAGAAGGCTATATTGAGTCAACTACTATTGGACCTGCTTCGGAGTGGGGTAGTTTGCACTGGCGTGTCAGCAGCTTTGAACCCGGTATTTGGACAGATACGGTAAGACTATCTGTTATAGGAATTAAGCAGGATGGAACTGAAAACATTGTTATTTCAAATTTGCCTCCTGTTCAGGATTCATTGGATATATATAACCTGAATGCAAGGATAGATGCCAATATTTACCCGTATTTGCGTCTGCATTTAGATATGAGCGATGACAGTATGCGCACTCCGGCTCAGTTGGACAGGTGGCAGGTTTTATACGAGCCTATGCCTGAAACAGCAATTGATCCAAATACTTATTTCACATTTTATAAAGATACCTTGCAGGAAGGCGAGATGGTTAAACTTGCTATAGCAACCCGCAATATCGGACCGGTTGATTTTCCCGACAGTTTAGCTGTTGCTTACTGGATAATTGATAATGAACGCAATATACATAATATCAAATGGAAAAAACTTCGCCTTCATCCTGTTGACGATGTTTTAATTGATTCAATTTCGTTTTCTTCAGCGGGGTTTGTTGGCAACAATAGTCTTTGGGTTGAGTTTAACCCCGTTGACCCCCAGACAGGTTATTATGACCAGCTTGAACAACATCATTTCAACAATATAGCTGAAATTAAATTTGTGGTTTCAAAAGACTTAATTAACCCTATGCTTGATGTTACTTTTGATGGTGTTCATATACTTGATGGCGATATAGTTAGTGCTAAGCCTTTAATTGAAATAATGCTGAAGGACGAAAATAAATTTTTAATGCTTAATGACACATCTGCATTTAGGATTTATTTACTTAAGCCTGGTTCACAAACTATGGAGCGAGTTTATTTTAAACAAAACGGGCAAGACATAATGTATTTTTATCCCCCGTCTAACAATGTTAACAATACTGCCAGGGTTGAGTTCCCTGCGGGAGTTTTTTCTGACGGGAAATACAAGTTGATAGTGCAGGCCAGAGATAAGAGTGGTAACGAAAGTGGCGATATAGATTACACAATAAACTTTGAAGTAATAAATAAACCGGCAATTACTGATGTTTTAAACTGGCCCAATCCATTCAGTACCAAAACACATTTTGTTTTTACATTAACAGGCGCATCAGTTCCGGATTATTTTAAAATTCAGATTATGACAATAACGGGTAAAGTGGTAAGGGAAATAGACAAAGCCGAATTGGGTAATATTCATATTGGCCGTAATGTTACCGAATATGCATGGGATGGACGGGATGAATTTGGCGACCAGCTTGCAAACGGTGTTTATTTATATCGTGTAATAGTTAAGCTTGACGGGCAGCAAATGGAGAAAATAGAAACTAAAGCGGGACAATATTTCACCAAGGAATTCGGAAAGATGATGTTAATGAGATAGACAAGATATTTGTTTTATAGATTGAAAAGAAAAATTATACATTATATTATATATGCTATGTAATTAACCTTAAATTATTTGTACATAAAAAATTTTTTTTATAAAGTGTTGGTTAATTGAAATAAACTATCTACCTTTGCAGTCCCAAAAAAATTGGGGTTAATAAACTGTAAATAAATCATTATTGTATGCCGACAATACAACAATTGGTTCGTAAAGGCCGCAAGGATCTTGAGTATAAGAGCAAGAGTCCAGCATTAGCATCTTGTCCACAGAGGCGTGGAGTATGCACACGTGTATATACCACAACACCGAAGAAGCCGAATTCGGCAATGCGTAAAGTGGCAAGGGTTCGTTTAACCAACCAGTTCGAAGTAACAGCTTATATTCCTGGCGAAGGACACAATTTGCAGGAACACAGCATTGTTCTTGTACGTGGAGGAAGGGTAAAAGATTTACCCGGTGTTCGTTATCACATTGTTCGTGGTGCGTTAGACACAGCTGGTGTAGAAGGTCGTTTGCAACGACGTTCGAAGTATGGTGCTAAAAGGCCAAAGAAAAAAGCATAATTGAATAATATCGCTTCGATATGAGAAAATCAAAACCAAAAAAGAGAATTATTCTTCCTGATCCAAAATATGGCGATCAGCTGGTAACAAAATTCGTAAACAATCTGATGTTTAACGGCAAAAAAAATGTATCATACAAAATATTTTATGATGCAATAGATCAGGTTGCTGAAAAATCGAAAGAAAATGGGTTGGAAGTCTTTAAAAAAGCTCTTGAAAATGTTACACCTTCAGTTGAGGTACGTAGCCGCAGAATAGGTGGAGCAACATTTCAGATTCCTTCGGAAATTCGCCCTGAACGTAAAAGCAGTATAGGTATGAAAAACTTAATTGCTTTTGCACGTAAGCGTCATGAAAAATCCATGGCTTCTAAATTAGCTGCAGAAATTATTGCTGCTTACAAGGAAGAAGGATCTGCATTTAAACGTAAAGAAGATATTCACAGAATGGCTGACGCCAATAAAGCATTCTCACATTTTAGATTTTAGTCTTTTTCATGGAAGACCTGAATAAAATACGAAATATTGGCATTATGGCTCATATCGACGCGGGTAAAACTACGACGACTGAGCGTATTTTGTATTATTCAGGTGTTAATTATGAAATTGGTGAAGTTGATGATGGGGCTGCAACAATGGATTGGATGGTCCAGGAACAAGAGCGTGGTATTACAATTACATCAGCTGCTACTACGGTTTATTGGGTTACTAATAATGAAAAATATCAGGTCAATATAATTGATACCCCCGGCCACGTTGATTTTACTGTTGAGGTAGAGCGTTCTCTTCGTGTATTGGATGGAGCAATTGCTGTTTTTTGTGCTGTTGGAGCTGTCCAGCCTCAAAGTGAAACAGTTTGGAAGCAGGCTAATCGCTATAGTGTTCCAAGAATTTGCTACGTGAATAAGATGGATCGTCAGGGAGCTGATTTCCTTCGAGTAGTATCTCAAATACGTGAAAAACTTCATGCCAATCCTATTATCGTTCAATTACCTATCGGGGTAGAGGATTCTTTTACCGGCGTAGTTGATTTAATTGAAAACAAAGCTTTTACGTGGGATGATGCAGATTTAGGAAAAGAATTTTCTGAGATTGCAATTCCATCAGACATGCTTGATTTGGTTGAGGAATACAGGCTAAAGCTAATTGAAGGGGCTGCCGAAGAAGATCCGGAATTATTGGAAAAATACATAGAAAATCCTCTTTCTATTTCTCCTGAAGACATTAGAAAGCAATTGCGCAAGGCCACTTTAGAAAGCAGAGCTTTCCCTGTTTTTTGTGGTTCTTCATTTAAAAACAAAGGAGTTCAGCTTCTGCTTGATGGTGTTGTTCATTATCTCCCATCTCCTTGCGAAATGGAGGAAATAGAAGGTGTTAATCCAAAGACCGAAGCTAAGGAATCAAGGGATAATTCTACCAGTGCTCCGTTTTGTGCTTTGGTTTTCAAAATAGCAAACGATCCTTATGTTGGTCGTTTAGCATTTATACGGGTTTATTCCGGTTCACTCGTCTCTGGTTCTATGGCGTATAATAGCAATACTGAACAAAAAGAACGTGTTTCAAGACTTATCAGAATGCATTCTAATAAGCAGAACCCAATTGACTCTATAGAAGCGGGTGATATATGTGCGGTAGTTGGTTTTAGAAATATTAGAACGGGAGATACTTTATGTGATGAAAAACATCCTATAGTATTAGAATCCATTGAGTTTCCCGAGCCTGTTGTTAGTATTGCCATTGAACCAAAAACACAAGGTGATTTAGATAAATTGAATACGTCTCTTCAGAAAATTGTTGAAGAAGACCCAACTTTCACTATACGTCAGGATGATGAAACGGGGCAAACTATTATTAGCGGAATGGGTGAGTTGCATCTTGATATTATAGTTGACAGATTAAAACGCGAATCAAAAGTTGAATGTTCTCTGGGTAAGCCTCAGGTTTCATATCGCGAAGCTATAGGAGGTACAATAACTCACCGCGAAACTTATCATAAGCAAGTTAGCGGACGCGGTCGTTTTGCAGAAATTGAAATTGTTGTTTCGCCGGCAAACATAAACGAAAAGGGTTTGCAATTTGTTAATAGCACAAGAGCAAGCGTGTTATCAAAAGAATTTGTAGCTGCTGTTGAAAAAGGAATAAAAGCGGCTATGACAACCGGAGTTATGGCAGGTTATCCTGTGTATTGTGCCAAAGTTGAACTTGTCGATGCTGTTATGACTTCCGAAAGCGATGCCTTGTCGTTTGAAATTTGCGGAACAATAGCATTCAAAGAGGCTACGAGAAAAATAAAATGTAATTTACTTGAGCCTATCATGAAGCTTGAGGTTGATACCCCTGAAGAATATGTCGGAGACATTACTGGTGATATCAATCGTCGCAGGGGAGAGATTGTGGGCATAGAATCATTGGTGCATTCAACATCTATTAAAGCCATTATTCCGCTTGGCGAGACTTTTGGATATATTACAACTTTGCGCAGTCTGTCTTCGGGCCGTGCAAATATGAGTATGGAATTTTCACATTATAATATAACACCAAACGAGTTGGCACAGGATATCATTTTTAAAATGAAAGGTATTCGTGTCGCTTTATAAATATTGAAGTCAAACTGAAAAAAATATACACTGTGAGCCAAAAAATCAGAATTAAGCTTAAATCGTACGATCACTATCTTGTTGACAAATCAGCTGAGAAGATTGTTAAGATAGTAAAGGCAACAAATGCTGTTGTTAATGGTCCTATCCCACTTCCAACAGATAAAAAATTCTTCACGGTAAACCGCTCAACTTTTGTTAACAAAAAGTCGCGCGAACAATTTCAACTTTTCACTTATAAAAGATTGATAGATATATATTACAATCAACAATCAAAAACCATTGAAGAGTTGATGAAATTAGAATTACCACGTGGAGTTGAAATTGAGATAAAAGTGTAACTATAAAAAAAATAAAACAAATAACATGTCAGGTTTAATCGGAAAAAAAATTGGAATGACCAGCTTTCACGAGGCCTCTGGGAAAATAGTCCCATGCACAGTTATTGAAGCGGGTCCTTGTGTCGTGACTCAGATCAAGGCCAAGCAAACTGACGGTTACGATGCCATACAGCTTGCTTTTGATGAAAGGAAAGAAAAAAACACATCTAATGCCATGAAAGGCCATTTTAAAAAGGCCGGAACAACCCCAAAAAAAGTGGTAATGGAATTTACTCGTTTTGAGGAAGGTAATCGCAAAAGTCTTGGAGAGGTTCTTAAGGCAGATGTATTTGTTGAAGGTGAATACATAGATGTTGTAGGTTTTTCAAAAGGTAAGGGCTTTCAGGGTGTTGTTAAGCGCCATGGATTTAGTGGAGTAAACGATCAAACACACGGACAGCACAATCGTGGACGCGCACCGGGATCTATTGGAGCTTCTTCGTATCCTAGCCGTGTATTTAAAGGTATGCGCATGGCTGGTCAACATGGGAATAATAGGGTTAAAATGATAAACCTTCAGGTAATGAAAATTTATCCGGAAAAAAATCTTATTCTAGTTAAAGGTTCAGTTCCGGGTGCTAATGGCTCATATGTAATTTTGGAAAGATGGAAGTAAAAATATATAATACCAATGGAAAAGAGAGCAACAAAACTGTTGTTCTAAAAGATGAGATCTTTGCGATTCAGCCAAACGATCATGCCATCTACCTTGATGTTAAAAGAATTCAGGCAGATAAGCGACAAGGTACAGCAGATAGTACCGAGCGTAGTGCACTCAGCGGTAGTACACGTAAACTTTTCCGTCAAAAAGGAACAGGTGGTGCCCGCCGCGGTGACATTAAATCACCACTTCTTCATGGCGGTGCTCGCGTGTTTGGACCTCACCCAAGAGATTATAGCTTTAAAGTTAACAAAAAAGTTCAGCAACTTGCCCGTAAAAGTGCTTTAAGTTATAAAGTTCAAGATGGAGCTATACGTGTAATTGAAAACTTTGATTTTGACAAGCCAAAAACCAGTCAAATGCTTGAAATTCTGAAAAATTTCGATAATTCAGAAAAAAAATCTTTGATAGTGTTGGACGAATCAAAGAAAAACGTATATTTGTCGTCCCGAAATTTGAAAAGGGTTAAGGTTGTAAACGCTTCTAAATTAAATACTTACGATATTTTAAATGCTAATTTGGTTTTAATTTCGGAAGATAGTTTACCTCAAATTGATACGATTTTCATTGGAGAGGGAAAATAATTGCTGATAAAAGACGCTAAAATTGAAAAAAATGGACATATTAATAAAACCATTAGTATCAGAGAAAATGACAGCTAAAAGTGAAACTTTGAATCAGTTTGGTTTTATCGTTGCAAAACGAGCCAGCAAAATTCAGATAAAAGAAGCTGTTGAATCTTTGTATGGTGTTAATGTTGTTGATGTTAACACTATGGTATATGCGGGGAAACGTAAATTTCGCGGAACTAAAAGAGGCTTTATTGAAGGTCGTACAAATGCGTTCAAAAAAGCAATTGTAACATTAAAAGAAGGAGATAAAATTGATTTTTTCAGTAATATATAAACTTAAAGTACAGCATGGGACTAAAGAAATTTAAACCGACAACTCCCGGTCAACGTTATAAATTAGGGAGTTCGTTCGAAGAAATAACGGCTACGGCTCCGGAAAAAAGCCTTGTAGTTCCCAAAAAACGAACAGGAGGTAGAAACAACTCCGGTAAACAAACGATGCGCTATATTGGGGGAGGCCATAAGCAAATGTATCGTTTGATAGATTTTAAAAGGGAAAAAGAAGGTATCCCGGCAACCGTTAAAACAATTGAATACGATCCTAATAGAAGTGCTCGTATAGCATTGGTTTTTTATAAGGACGGAGAAAAAAGATATATTATTGCTCCACAAGGTTTAAAAGTTGGACAGGAAATAATTTCAGGTAAAGGTGTAGCTCCTGAAGTTGGTAACACCATGTTTTTAAGCGAAATACCTTTTGGAACAGTAATTCATAATATAGAACTTAATCCGGGCCAGGGTGGTAAGTTGGCTCGTAGTGCCGGCTCTTATGCCCAACTTCTTTCGCGCGATGGTAAATATGCCGTTATTAAAATGCCTAGCGGAGAGACTCGTTTAATCTTACAATCTTGTCGTGCTACAGTTGGATCTGTTTCTAACGCCGAGCACAATTTGGAAGTCAGTGGAAAAGCCGGCCGTAGCCGTTGGCTTGGACGTCGTCCTCGCACACGTGGGGTTGCAATGAACCCGGTTGATCACCCAATGGGTGGAGGTGAAGGTCGTCAGTCCGGAGGTCATCCTCGTTCTCGTAAAGGTATTCCTGCAAAAGGATACAAAACCCGCAGAAAAAAGGCTTCTGACAATTTAATTATCGAACGTCGTAAAAAATAATAGGATATTGCTATGAGTCGCTCATTGAAAAAAGGTCCTTATGTGCACCATAAACTTGAAAAAAGAGTTATAGAAGCACAAAAATCCAATAAAAAGGTTACCATCAATACTTGGTCACGTGCTTCGGTCATTACTCCGGATTTTGTAGGTGCTACTATTGGAGTTCATAATGGAAATAAATTTATTCCCGTGTATGTTACCGAAAATATGGTTGGTCATAAGCTTGGAGAATTTTCACCAACCCGCATTTTCCGTGGTCATGCCGGTCAAAACAAGAAGAAATAAATATTAAAAGGTAATTGTCATGGGAGCTAGAAAACGTATAAGTGCCGAAATGCGGAAGGAAGAAAAAACTAAGCAATACTCAGCTAAGTTGACAGGATGCCCTATTACTCCGCGCAAAATGCGTCCGGTAGCTAATCTGGTTAGAGGCAAAAACGCTGAGTTGGCTTTAGCAATATTAAAAACAACTCCAAATTCCTCATCAGCATATTTATATAAATTGTTGACTTCTGCCATTAATAACTGGCAGCAGAAAACCGAAAATAAAGTAAGAATGGAAGAAGCGGGATTGTATGTAAAGAATATCAATGTTGATGGTGGAAGGATGCTAAAACGTATTCAGCCTGCACCTCAGGGTAGGGCTCATCGTATTAAGAAACGCTCAAACCATGTTACTATTGTACTTGGTAGCAGAATAGAAGAAGTAACCAATATAGAAACACAAGAATAAAAAGCAGAATGGGACAAAAAACTAATCCTATAGGCAACAGACTTGGAATTACCCGTGGTTGGGATTCCATTTGGTATGGTGGAAAAACTTTCGGAGAAAAACTAGTCGAAGACGATAAAGTCCGTAAATATTTAAATGTACGTTTGAGCAAAGCGAATGTTTCAAAAATATTTATTGAACGTAGTGTAAAACTTGTAACGGTTACTATCCATACTGCTAAACCTGGTTTCATAATCGGTCAGAAAGGTAAAGACGTTGACGAACTGCGTGAAGAGCTGAAAAAAATTACTCAGAAAGAAGTACAGATTAATATTTCTGAAATAAAACGTCCTGAGATGGAAGCCGTATTAGTGGCCAATAATATTGCCAGACAAATAGAAGGCCGTATGTCTCATCGTAAAGCGATAAAAACAGCTTTAGCTTCTACAATACGCTTGGGCGCCGAAGGTATGAAAGTAACTATTTCAGGAAGAATTGGTGGTGCTGAAATGAGTAGAGTTGAGCATTATAAAGAGGGCCGCACCCCATTACATACTTTGCGTGCAGACATTGACTATGCCAGAGCAGAAGCGCATACTACATACGGCAGACTTGGCATTAAAGTTTGGATATGTAAAGGTGAAATTTTTGGAAAGCCTGATTTTTATGGTATTGAAGCATCAAAAACTGATAAAAAACAGCGCAGAGGTGATAGACCGGACCGTGGCGGTCAGCGTCAGGGCGGAGCCGGGAGGTCAAAAGGTAAAAAAAATAACTCTAATTAATAATTCGTAAGAGTCATGTTACAGCCAAAGAAAACAAAATACAGAAGGGTTCAAAAAGGCAAGATGAAAGGCAATTCCCAAAGAGGTCATCAGCTTGCTTTTGGTTCGTTTGGATTAAAAACACTTGAAGAAGCTTGGATTACCGGACGTCAGATAGAAGCTGCTCGTCAGGCTCTTACTCGTCACATGAAACGTGAAGGGCAAATTTGGATTAGGGTTTTCCCGGATAAACCTGTCACAAAGAAACCTGCAGAGGTTCGTATGGGTAAAGGTAAGGGAGCACCTGAATATTTTGTTGCACCAATAAGCCCGGGCCGTATTATGTTCGAAGCCGAAGGTGTGTCTCTTGAAGTTGCAAAAGAAGCTCTTCGCCTTGCAGCTCAAAAGTTGCCGGTAAAAACAAAATTTATTGTTAGACGTGATTATAGCGAAGCATAGACCATAAAATATTGATCATGAAACCAGAAGTAATAAAAGAAATGACCACAAGTGAATTGAAGGAGCGCCTTGTTGAGGAGAAAAAGCAGTATGTTAAGCTTCAGATGAGTCATGCTATAAGTCCACTGGATAATCCTGGTGTACTTTCACAGACAAAAAAAACTATCGCACGTATCCATACGGAACTGCGCAAAAGAGAATTGGAAATCAAGTAATTTTTCAGCATAATGGAAAGAAATTTACGTAAAGAGCGAATAGGAGTGGTAACCAGTAACAAAATGGATAAATCTGCAGTTGTTATGGTTGAGCGTAAACTCATGCACCCTAAATATGGTAAATTCATTAAAAAGAATTCCAAGTTTGTAGCTCATGATGCGGATAATGAATGTGGAATTGGGGATAAAGTACGAATAATGGAAACCCGCCCATTAAGCAAAACAAAACGCTGGAGACTTGTTGAAATAATTGAAAAGGCTAAATAATCATGATACAGCAAGAATCAAGACTAAACGTGGCAGATAATAGCGGAGCTAAAGAGGTTTTGTGCATCCGCGTTCTTGGCGGAACAAAGCGCCGATACGCCTCTGTTGGGGATAAAATTATTGTCACAGTTAAAGATGCTATTCCGTCAGGAAATATTAAAAAAGGAACTGTTACAAAAGCAGTAGTGGTGCGTACTAAAAAAGAAATCCGCAGACCGGATGGTTCTTATATTCGTTTTGACGACAACGCCGTTGTGCTGCTGACTGCTTCGGACGAATTGCGCGGAACTCGAATTTTTGGTCCGGTACCACGTGAATTGCGCGATAAACAGTATATGAAAATTGTTTCACTTGCCCCTGAGGTATTATAATTGGCAGTGCTATGAAAGCAAAAGTTAAAATTAAAAAAGGCGATACCGTTAAAGTTATTTCCGGTAATGACCGTGGTTCCGAAGGTCGTGTGTTGAAGGTTTTTCCCGATACCAACATGGCCATTGTTGAGGGAGCTAGAATGGTGTCGAAACATAGTCGTCCATCAGCTAAAAATTCTAAAGGTGGAATAATTAAGAAAGAAGCAGCTATCAATATTTCTAATTTATTGCTGGTTGATAATGCCGGTAATGTTACCAGAGTTGGCCGCAGGGTTAAAGAAGATGGCACAATTGTAAGATATTCCAAAAAATCTAAGGAGGAAATAAAGTAATGACTTACATTCCACGATTAAGAGAAAAATATGATAAGGAAATAGTTCCGGCACTTATGCAGGAATTTAATTTCAAAACAGTTATGCAGGTTCCAAAACTCCTTAAAATATCTGTAAATCAGGGAGTTGGTGGGGCTGTTGCTGATAAGAAGTTAATAGATTTTGCAATTGACGAAATGACTAACATTACCGGTCAAAGAGCTGTTCAAACAAAATCGAGAAAAGATATTTCAAACTTCAAAGTACGTAAAGGTATGCCTGTTGGCGTGCGTGTTACTTTACGTGGAAAAAACATGTATGAATTTTTAGACCGTTTGATTTCGGTTTCTATTCCCAGGATCCGTGATTTCAGAGGTATTAGCGATAAAGGGTTTGATGGACGCGGCAATTTTACATTCGGCGTAACTGAGCAAATTATTTTTCCGGAAATAAATATTGATAAGATTAATAAGATTTCCGGTATGGATATAACCTTTGTTACTTCTGCCAAAAATGATAAAGAAGCTCATGCATTGTTAAAATCATTCGGTATACCATTTAAAAAACAGTAAGGTATGGCAAAAGAATCAATGAAAGCTCGCGAATTGAAGCGTCAAAAAATGGTTGATAAATATGCAGCAAAGAAGGAAGCATTGAAAGCTGCAGGCGATTTTGTTGCTTTGCAAAAAATTCCAAAAAATGCTTCTCGAATCAGAATGCATAATCGCTGTAAATTAACAGGACGTCCTAAAGGATATATGCGCATGTTTGGAATTTCGCGCATAAATTTTAGGCAAATGGCCTTGAATGGAGAAATTCCTGGAGTAAAAAAAGCTAGTTGGTAAAATAAAAAAATAATATAGAATGGTAACGGATTCCATTGCAGATTTTTTGACTCGCGTAAGAAACGCTATTAAAGCGAACCACCGTATTGTTGAAGCTCCTTCAAACAAAATGCTGGTTGAACTTGCTAAGTTGTTACACGAGAACGGTTATATCCTCAATTATAAAGTTGAGGAAAATACTATGCCGCGTACTCTTAAGATTGCCTTAAAGTATAACCCAATTAATAAACTATCGGCCATAACTGAAATTAAACGCGTTAGTCGCCCGGGATTACGCAAATATTCTTCGTGTAATGAGTTACCGAAAGTTATGAACGGATTAGGTATTGCCATTATCAGTACATCAAAGGGTCTTATGACTGATAAACAAGCAAGGAGAGAAAATGTTGGCGGTGAAGTCATTTGTTTTGTGTCATAATTAATTACAGGAGGAAACCCAAATGTCAAGGATCGGAAAAAAACAAATTGATATACCTTCAGGAGTTCAGATAAACATTACTCCGGATAATGTTGTAACTGTTAAAGGTCCTAAAGGTGAGTTATCACAGCAAGTTGCGCCTGAAATAAAGATTGACGTTGATGGTTCAGTTGTTAGCTTGAGCAGGCCAAATGACGAGCGTCAAAACAGATCGTATCACGGTTTGTATCGTTCATTGCTTGCCAATATGGTTAAAGGCGTATCTGAGGGATATACTACTACAATGGAGCTTGTTGGTGTTGGTTTTAAATGTCAATCAAACGGACAAATATTAGATTTGAGTCTAGGTCATTCGCATAACATCTTGTTTGAATTACCAAAAGAGGTTCAGGTTGAAACAATAACCGAAAAAGGTAAAAACCCAACAATTATCTTAAGGTCACATGACAAGCAGCTTATTGGTCAGATAGCGGCTAAGATACGTTCATTCCGTAAACCTGAGCCATATAAGGGTAAGGGTGTTAAATTTCAAAATGAAGTTTTACGTCGTAAGGCTGGTAAGGCTGCTGCGGCTAAATAATAAAAGAGGCAATTATGGCTATCAAAAGCAGAAAAGAATTTAGCAGAAAACGCATTAAAATGCGTATACGTAAAGTAGTTTCGGGAACCGATGAGCGTCCGCGTCTATCTGTTTTCAGAAGTTGCAAGGATATTTATGTTCAAATTATCGATGACAAACAAGGAAAGACTTTGGCATCAGCATCCTCTCGCGTAAAAGGTATTGCCGATCAAAAAGCTACTAAAACCGATAAGGCAAAATTGGTTGGAAAGCTTATAGCTGAGCGTGCACTTGAGGCAGGAATTCAGTCGGTTGTTTTCGATCGAAATGGTTATCAATATCACGGAAGAGTAAAAGCTTTGGCTGATTCAGCCAGAGAAATGGGATTAAAATTCTGAGTAATATGGCTAATATTAGTGTAAATAGAGTTAAATCGAGCGATATAGAATTCAAAGATCGTCTTGTAAGTATCCAAAGAGTTACCAAGGTAACCAAAGGTGGTCGTACCTTTAGCTTTTCGGCTATAGTTGTTGTTGGAAACGAAGATGGCGTTGTTGGTTATGGCCTTGGAAAAGCAAAAGAGGTTACATCAGCCATATCAAAAGGTATTGAGGATGCAAAGAAAAACTTATATCGTATTCCAATCCTTAAAGGAACATTGCCTCATCAGCAGGAAGGGAAATATGGCGGAGCCACAGTTTTTCTAAAGCCGGCAGCCCCCGGTACCGGTGTAATTGCCGGTGGAGCTATGCGTGCTGTATTGGAAAGTGTTGGAGTTAAGAATGTTCTGGCTAAATCAAAGGGCTCATCGAATCCACATAATGTAGTTAAAGCTACAGTAGATGCTTTGTTGAATCTGAAAGACCCACATATGGTAGCACAACTTAGAGGAGTGTCAATTGATAAAGTGTTTAACGGTTAATCCGATAAAAAATGAAAAAAATTCGCATCACATTAATCAGAAGTATGATTGGTCGCCCAAGCCCACAGTGTAAAAGCGTTAAGGCTTTAGGGTTGAGAAAAATTCATGCCAGTGTTGAGCATGTAGCTACACCTCAAATTATGGGTATGATCAGAAAAGTGAATCATTTGATAAAAGTTGAAGAAATCTGACCTTAATAAAAACTTGTAACAATGGATTTAAGTAATTTAAAACCGGCTGCTGGAGCAACAAAAAAAGAAAAACGCATCGCTAGAGGACAAGGTTCTGGCTATGGAGGAACATCTACCCGTGGTCATAAAGGTGCCCAGTCACGTAGTGGTTATAGTCGAAAAATTGGTTTTGAAGGAGGTCAGATGCCTTTGCAGCGTCGAGTTCCTAAATTTGGCTTTAAAAATATTAATCGTGTAGAATATCGTGCCCTTAATATCGACATGTTGCAAAAACTTGCCGAAGAACATAAATTGCAGGAAATTACACCTGAAATATTACTCGCCCATGGGCTGATTTCAAAAAATGATATTGTAAAAATTCTTGGTAGAGGTAAACTTACCATGAAACTTGATGTTAAAGCTCATGCTTTTTCATCTACTGCCATTAAGGCTATTGAAGAACAAGGTGGTCAAGCAATAAAAATTTAATTTTAATGAGTCGTTTCATAAGTACTATCAAGAATATCAATAAGATAGAAGATCTTAAAAAAAGAATCTTCTACACATTGTTGATTGTTTTGATATATCGTTTTGGATCCTATGTTATTTTACCAGGTATAGATCCGAAGGCGTTAGGTCAATTGCAAAATCAAGGACAGGAAGGTTTACTTGGTTTAATAAACATGTTTTCCGGCGGTGCTTTTTCGAATGCCTCAGTTTTTGCTTTGGGTATTATGCCTTATATTTCAGCTTCTATTGTTGTGCAGTTGCTGGGAATGGCTATACCATATTTCCAAAGACTACAGCGCGAAGGTGAAAGTGGACGTAAAAAGATAAACCAAATTACCAGGTATTTAACTGTTATAATCACTGCTGCTCAAGCTCAGGGTTATATTGCCAATTTGACTGCTCAAATTCCTGCAGGTGGAATTTACCCGTTTGATCCAACTGTTAGCCAGGTACCATTTTTATTTAGACTATCCTCTACTGTAATTATTACTGCAGGTACTTTATTTGTAATGTGGCTTGGGGAGCGAATTACCGAAAAAGGTCTTGGTAATGGTATTTCGTTAATTATTATGATTGGAATTATTGCCCGATTGCCATTTGCCTTATTAGCCGAATTTGCATCGCGTATGGAAATTGCCGGCGGTGGATTAATGGTTTTCATAATCGAAATAATTTCTTTGATTTTTGTTGTGTTAATGACTATTTTGCTTGTACAGGGCACCAGAAAAATACCTGTTCAGTTTGCAAAAAGAGTGGTTGGCAACAAACAATACGGGGGTGTTAGACAATATATACCTCTTAAGGTAAATGCTGCAGGGGTAATGCCTATTATTTTTGCGCAGGCTATAATGTTCTTGCCTATTACATTGGCCGGTTTTGCTAACAGCGAAACGCTTTCGGGCTTTATTGCTGCATTTACTAATCCAAATGGATTTTGGTATAATTTTGTCTTTGCTGTTTTGATTATTCTTTTCACTTATTTTTATACTGCTATTACTATTAACCCTAAGCAAATGGCTGAGGACCTGAAGAAAAACGGCGGTTTTATTCCTGGTATTAAACCTGGTAAACGCACGGCTGAGGAAATTGATGTTATTATGTCTAGAATTACTTTGCCAGGGTCGTTATTCTTGGCTTTGGTTGCCATTATGCCTGCAATTGTCCGCTTATTTGGTGTAAACAGCCAGTTTGCTGCATTTTATGGAGGTACTTCATTGCTAATTCTTGTTGGCGTTGTATTGGATACTCTGCAGCAAATAGAAAGCCACTTGCTTATGAGGCATTATGATGGTTTAACTAAATCGGGCCGTATCAAGGGGCGTAGCTCTACCGGTATGGGAGGGATTTAATAAATATGCTTCAGAAAAGTGAAGAGGAAATAGAATTATTAAAGGAAAGTTCTTTACTTGTTGGAAAAACTTTAGGAGAAGTAGCTCGCTTACTTCAGCCGGGAATTGAAACCCGAAAGATTGATAAATTCGCCGAAGAGTTTATACGCGATAACGGAGGAGTACCTGCTTTTAAAGGCTATAACGGTTATCCTGCTACTTTGTGTATATCTATAAACGATCAGGTGGTGCATGGGATACCGGGCAGCAGAGTTATAAAGGAAGGCGATATTGTGTCGGTAGATTGTGGTGTTGTTTTAAATGGGTTTGTTGGAGATTATGCCTACACTTTTATTATGGGCGAAGTAGATAAAAAATCGTCGGACCTGGTAAAAGTAACAAAAGAATCATTGCTCAAAGGTATCGAAGAGGCAAAGCCCGGAAGATTTGTTGGTGATATTGGTTATGCAATTCAGCTTCATGTAGAGCGTAATGGGTTTCATGTAGTAAGAGATTTGGTCGGACATGGGATAGGCAGAAACTTGCATGAAAAACCCGAAATACCTAACTATGGTAAGCGAGGACAGGGATTTCCGTTATTGGAAAATATGGTAATATGCATTGAGCCGATGATTAATTTAGGAACATGGCGCGTATATCAAGAGGCTGACGGATGGACAATCAGAACACGGGATGGAAGCAATAGTGCCCATTTTGAACACATGGTTGTTGTTAGAGAAACTCCTGAAATTATTTCAACATACGAATATATAGAAAACAGAGTGTAAATAAAATATGGCAAAACAAGGTGCGATAGAACAAGATGGAACTGTTGTAGAGAGTTTAGGCAATGCAATGTTTCGTGTTGAATTAGGAAATGGGCATGTTATTCTTGCGCATATTTCTGGTAAAATGCGTATGCATTATATTAAAATCCTACCCGGCGATAAAGTTCGATTAGAAATTTCACCTTATGATTTGACCAAAGGACGTATTACCTTCAGATATAAATAAAAATTTGACAGCACTATGAAAGTGAGAGCTTCAGTTAAGAAACGCACCCCGGATTGCAAAATTGTACGACGTAAAGGTCGCGTGTATGTAATCAACAAAAAGAACCCTAAGTTTAAACAGCGTCAGGGTAAATAAGGAATTTGAAAAATACAATATATGGCACGTATTGCAGGAATTGATTTACCAAAAAACAAACGAGGCGAGATAGGCTTGACCTATATTTATGGCATAGGTCGTTCAACTGCCCGTATGATTTTAACGAAAGCCAATGTTGACTTTGACAAAAAAGTACAAGATTGGAACGATAATGACCTTTTAGCTATTCGTCAGATTATAAATGATGAAGTTAAGACAGAAGGAGCGCTTCGCAGCGAAGTGCAAATGAATATAAAAAGATTGATGGACATAGGTTGTTATCGTGGCATTCGCCATCGTCTTGGGTTACCGTTAAGAGGACAGAGCACAAAAAACAATGCCCGTACTCGTAAAGGAAAGAAAAAAACTGTAGCCAATAAGAAAAAGGCACCTAAGGGTTGATAAAAATTGAAAATATTCAAATATGGCAAAACAAACAAAAACGGTCAGAAAACGTAAGGTTAAAGTTGAGCCTTTCGGCAATGCATATGTAAAGGCTACCTTCAACAATATCATTGTTTCGTTGACCAACGAAGACGGTCAGGTAATATCCTGGTCATCAGCCGGGAAAATGGGCTTTAGAGGAAGTAAAAAAAATACCCCCTATGCAGGGCAGGTTGCTGCTGAAGATTGTGCAAAAGTTGCCTTTGATGCTGGTTTACGCAAAGTAAAAGTATTTGTTTGCGGACCGGGATCGGGAAGAGAAAGCGCCATCCGTAGTATTCACGGTGCAGGAATAGAAGTAACAGAAATAGTTGATGTTACACCGATACCACATAATGGCTGTCGTCCTCCTAAACGTAGAAGGGTTTAATTAATTATTGTAGAAAAAAGTAAGATATGGCAAGATATATTGGACCTAAGTCGAAAATTGCCCGTAAATTTCAAGAGCCTATTTACGGACACGACAAGTTTTTAGAAAAGAAAAAATATGCGCCGGGAATGCATGGTCTGAGCAAGCGCAGAAGAAAAGTTTCGGAATATGGTATTCAGCTGGCCGAAAAACAAAAAGCCAAATATACTTATGGTATTTTGGAAAGACAATTTAAAAAATTGTTCCTTTTAGCAAGCTCAAAAAAAGGTGTTACAGGTGTTATTCTGTTGCAATTTATAGAATCTCGTCTTGATAATACTGTTTATCGTCTTGGTATTGCCAAGACCCGCGATGGAGCTCGTCAACTTGTTAGCCATAAGCACATTGAGGTAAATGGAAAAGTGGTAAATATCCCTTCGTATCTGCTTAAGGCCGGTGACGTAGTTTCTGTTCGTGAAAAATCGAAGAATCTTGAAATTATTTCAGAATCGCTAAATGGACATAACAACAGCTACAGCTGGCTGGAATGGGATGGCGATAAAATGGAAGGTAAGTTTTTGAACTATCCGGAGCGCGAAGTTATTCCGGAACCTATCAACGAACAGTTGATTGTTGAATTGTATAATAAATAAAAACCATAAATTCAAAATATGGCCATACTTAATTTTCAAAAACCGGATAAAGTTATTCAACTTGAATCTGACGACCGCAAAGGTGTGTTTGAATTCAGACCATTGGAGCCGGGTTACGGTATAACCATTGGGAATGCACTTAGGCGTATTTTATTATCTTCTCTTGAAGGTTTTAGTATAACCGGTGTAAAATTCGATAATGTTCTTCATGAGTTTTCTACTATTAATGGCGTTGTAGAAGATGTTGTTGACATTGTGCTTAATCTCAAGCAGGTCAGGTTAAAACGCCAGATAGAAGAACTTAACTCCGAACATGTTAACGCCGTGTTTCAAGGCCAGGAAGTTGTAACCGCCGGTGACATAAATAAATTTCTTTCCGGATTTCAGGTTTTAAATCCGGATTTAGTTATTTGCCATCTTGACCCGACTGTAAAATTGAGTTTTGAACTAAATATCGAAAAAGGACGTGGCTATGTTCCCGCCGAAGATCTTAAACCTTCTATTGAGGATATTGGTTATATAGTAATGGATGCTACATTTACCCCAATTACCAATGTCAATTATGAAATAGAAAACTATCGCGTTGAGCAAAAAACCGACTACGAAAAACTTGTTATTACTATTCAAACCGATGGTTCTATTCACCCCAAAGAAGCTCTTAAAGAAGCATCGTCGATTTTAATTCAGCATTTCGTTCTATTTTCAGATGAAAAAATTGATATAGAACCAATTGAAAAAACTATTGCAGATGATTTTGACGAAGATTATTTACACATGCGTCATTTGCTTAAAACAAAATTGTCTGACATAGATTTGAGCGTAAGAGCTCTTAACTGCTTGAAGGCAGCTGATGTAGAAACATTGGGAGAACTAGTTTCTTATAATAAAAACGATCTTCTGAAGTTTAGAAATTTTGGAAAGAAATCTTTGGCTGAACTTGAAGAAATGGTGAAGTCTAAAAATTTACACTTCGGAATGAATATTTCAAAATATAAACTGGATAAGGATTAACCGAGATGAGACACAAAAAAGGATTTAATAAGCTTGGAAGAAATTCGGCACATCGCGAGGCTATGTTGTCAAATATGGCATCTTCGCTGATATTGCATAAGCGCATAACCACTACTTTGCAAAAAGCTAAAGCCCTCCGCAGTTTTGTTGAGCCAATTATTACGCTTTCGAAAGAAGATACTATGCATAACAGGCGTATGGCTTTTAAATATTTGCAAAATAAAGAATCTGTAAAAGAACTTTTCAGAGAAGTTTCAAATAAAGTGGCCGACAGACCCGGTGGATATACCAGAATACTTAAAACCGGTATGCGTGCAGGAGATAATGCCGACATGTGCATTATGGAACTTGTTGATTACAATGAGGCAATGCTTGGTACAAAAGAAGCTAAGAAAACTACCACAGGTCGTACCCGTAGATCTAGAACCAAGAAAACAGAAGAAGCGCCTGCGGCTGAGGTCAAATCTGAAAAAATTGAAGAAACTCCTGCAGCTGAAATTAAAACTGAGGAAACCGAAAAAACAGAAGAAAATCCTCCTCAGGATCAGGATGCCGAAAATGACGGTACAGAAAAATAAAATTACAATCAGATTTTTTCATAATTTTGGACAGGATATTCATGTATATCCTGTCTTTCATTTTAAAAATAATTAATTATGGCAACAATTGCAAATGTTTATGCTCGTCAAATTCTTGACTCACGTGGAAATCCAACAGTAGAAGTTGAACTCCTTACCTCAAACGGAAATTTTGCCCGCGCATCTGTACCTTCAGGTGCTTCTACCGGCATTCATGAAGCTCATGAACTTCGTGACGGAGATAAAAAGATTTATAATGGTAAAAGCGTATTAAAAGCAGTTAACAATATTAATAAAGTCATTGCTCCCGAAGTACAAGGTCTTGATGTTACCGATCAAAATCAAATAGATAGTTTGATGATTCAACTGGACGGAACAGAAAATAAATCAAGCTTAGGTGCCAATGCAATTCTTGGAGTTTCGCTTGCTGCTGCTCATGCTGCTGCTGCCGAAACAAATCAATTATTGTTCAGATATCTGGGTGGTGTTAATGCAAATACATTGCCTATTCCAATGATGAATATTATTAATGGTGGTTCTCACGCCGACAACAGTATTGATTTTCAGGAGTTTATGATAATGCCTATTAATGCAGAATCATTTACGCAGGCTATTAGAATGGGAACAGAAGTATTTCATTCACTTAAAGACGTTTTGAAAAAACGTGGACTTTCTACCAATGTTGGCGACGAAGGCGGATTTGCTCCTAACTTGAAATCGAATGAAGATGCTCTTAAAGTTATCATTGAAGCTATCGAAAAAGCTAAATATAAGCCGGGTATTGATATAGCTATTGCTCTTGATGTTGCTGCCAGCGAATTTTACAATGCAAGCGACAAAAAATATCATTTCAAAAAATCGACCGGAGATAAATTAAGCTCAAAAGACATGGCCTCTTTCTTGGCTGATTGGACTAAAAAATATCCGATTTATTCTATAGAAGATGGTATGGCCGAAGATGACTGGAACGGATGGAAGATTCTTACCGACAAAATTGGTGACACAGTTCAATTGGTGGGAGATGATTTGTTTGTTACTAACGTAAAACGCCTTGCCGAGGGCATTGAGAAAAATATTGCAAATTCAATTCTTATTAAATTAAATCAGATAGGAACTGTTTCGGAAACCATTCAGGCAATAAACATGGCCCATCGTTATGGATACACCTCGATAATAAGCCATCGTAGCGGCGAAACTGAGGATACTACCATTGCCGATTTGGCCGTTGCAATGAATACCGGATTAATAAAAACAGGTAGTGCCTGCCGCAGTGAACGTATTGCCAAGTACAATCAGTTAATGCGCATTGAAGACATGCTGGGTACCCAGTCTTATTATCTGGGAACTAATTTTGCTTTCTACCCTTATTGAAATAAGGCAAAACTATGTCATTAAAAAGAGAATTTGAAAAGAGCGGAAATTTTCTTTTCAAATACAGAAGCTATATACCTCTTGTTTTATATTTGTTTGCCACCTTGGCTATATGGCTTGACAATGATGAATTCATACCATATCAGGAATATTGGTGGAGTTTAATATGCCTTGGCGTTTCGGGACTGGGAATGATAATTCGTGCAATAGCTATAGGTCATACTCCACGAGGAACTTCAGGACGTAACACCGAAAAACAAATTGCCGATCATATTAACACTACGGGATTATATTCTTTAGTGCGGCATCCTTTGTATTTAGGCAATTTTTTGATGTGGCTTGGATTAATTATTTATATTGGCAGCTGGGAATTTTTAATTTTTTCCGTGTTCTTTTTTTGGATTTATTATGAGCGGATAATGTTTGCCGAAGAACAATTTATTGGTAATAAATTCGGACAGGAATTTGAAGATTGGGCTGCCAAAACACCGGCATTTATTCCGAAACTTAATGGATATGTTAAAACAGGCCGCAATTTCAACTGGCGAAGCGTAATACGTAGAGAATACCATGGATTTTTTGCCACAATTCTTTCATTCGCCATAATAAATTGTTTAAAGCATTTATTTTATACAAATGAATTAATGCTTGATATTGAGTGGATGATAGGTCTTGGGGTTGGCTTATTTATATATCTGACGATTCGTTTTGTTGTTAAATGTACCAAATGGCTTGAAGTAAAGCATTGAAGAGTAACGATTTCTGTTAAATAATCGCGGTAATATTTACTTTTCTTGCATGTTTTAACATAAATATATCAACTCTTTATTTTTTATCTTTGCAAAAATTTTGCATTATGGCAGGTAAAGACGATGTTAGAGAATTGAAAAAGCGTCTGGATGCGCTAAGGGGGTTTCTTTGACATAGACAAAAGAAGATCAGATTTTATTGAGGAAGAAAAAAAATCGTTAGCTCCTGATTTTTGGGATAATCCAAAAGAAGCAGAAAAATTTCTTAAATCGCTAAGCGAAAAAAAATCATGGATATCGCGCTATGACAAAGTAGCTTTGGCTGTAGATGAACTTGAGGTTGCGCTTGAGTTCTTTTCGGCAGGAGAAATGCCTCAGGAAGAATTTGACCAAACTTATACCACGGCCGAAAAAGCTATCGAAGACCTTGAGTTTTTCAATATGCTTAGTGGCGAAGAAGATAAACTAAGTGCAATAATTACCATTAATTCGGGGGCGGGTGGCACCGAAAGCCAGGATTGGGCCGAAATGCTTATGCGAATGTATATTCGCTGGGCCGAAAGAAATAATTATAAAGTTACGGAACTCGACCTGCAGGAAGGTGATGTTGCCGGCATAAAGTCTTGTTCGCTTGAAATAGAAGGAGATTACGCATTTGGCTATTTAAAAAGCGAGAGCGGAGTACATCGTCTTGTGCGTCTTTCGCCTTACGATGCAAATGAACGCCGCCACACGTCTTTTGCTTCTATTTATGCTTATCCTGTGGTTGACGAAAATATTGATATAGTTATAAATCCTGCCGATCTGGAATGGGATACTTTTCGCAGCTCAGGTCCCGGCGGACAAAATGTAAACAAGGTTGAAACTGCAGTACGCGTTCGTCATATCCCTTCAGGAATTGTTGTGGAATGTCAGGTAACCCGCTCTCAGCTGCAAAATCGTGAAAAGGCATTACAAATGCTTAAATCGCAGTTGTATGAAATAGAATTGAGGAAAAAGCGCGAAGCTATAGATGCTATTGAAAGCAGCAAGAAAAAAATTGAATGGGGATCACAAATACGCAGTTATGTACTGCATCCGTATAAATTGGTTAAGGATAATCGCACCGATTACGAAACCTCCAATACTCAGGCTGTTCTGGATGGCGACATAAATGATTTCATAAAAACGTATTTAATGAAATTTGGTCGTTCTTAATTAAAATTAATTTCAGGTTTTTTTAATATACTATCTTGCTCGTTAAATTAAGTATAGTTTTTACTATATTTTGATTAAGTATTTATTTATATTTGCTATTATTAATTATTTACACAATGAGTAAATATTTTTCGAAATACTGTTTGCATATGTTTTTCATTTTATGCTTTAATTTAGCCATATGCCAATCACCTTATCATGTTTATTTTGGGAATCTTCATTCACACACTTCTCATTCCGATGGCGTTGCCACCCCTGCTGATGCCTTTGCTTTTGCCCGCGATTCTGCGGGTCTGGATTTTTTGGCTGTTACCGATCACATAGGTTCTTTTCATCTTGTACCTTATGTGCCAATGAATACTCCGTGGCAATGGGATAATTGTATGAGCATGGCTGATAGTTTTACCGTTGTTGGCAGTTTTGTAGGTATTGCAGGCTGGGAATGGACTTCGGAAAAATACGGACATATAAATGTCTTTAATACCAGTGACATGATACGGGATTCTCTGGTTTTGTGGTATCATTATATTATATCTGAATTTTATAACTGGCTCCTTAATCATCCGCCAGCATTTGCAATGTTTAATCATCCGGGTGGGTTGGGTATAGGTTCTTATATGGACTATAACAATTTTGAATACATTAGCAGTGCACTTGATAGTGCAATTCATTTGTTTGAGTTTCAAATGGTTACTCAGGAGCCTTTTTATAATCTGGCTTTGTCGAAAGGATGGCATGTGTCGCCGGTCTGGAATCAGGATAATCATCAGTATAACTGGGGAACATATAACGATTGCAGGGCAGGGATATGGGCTGATACGTTATCAAGACAAAGCCTTTTTGATGCTATCATAAAGGGAAGAACTTTTTCCACCATGGATAAAAATGCAAGTATCTGGATGGATGTTGATGGGAATGATATGGGAAGCGTTTTGACTGTACGGCAATCGGCTACATTTCATTTGAGCATTGCCGATGTGGATAATGAAAACTGGCTATGGCTTGGTTTGATTTCCGAAAACGGCACTATTTTGGGCATAGATTCAATAACAGGCAATTTTGATACTACATTTACCATTGATCTTACAAATGAAAAATGGATTTATGCCAAGGCTATGCAGGCAGATAGCAATTGCTTATGGTCAGCTCCTATATATTTTGAGAACCCGAACAACTCAATTGTCAACTTTAATTATGATGCAAATGTTTTGGTTTATCCTAATCCAACACATGATATGGTGTTAGTATCTGCTAATGACGCTTACAATACGGTTTCAGTATTTGATTATATGGGAGTAAAATATTTTAGTTCACAATTTAGTAAAGAAATAAAAATTGACTTAAGAGAATTTGCACCCGGTATTTATTTTATTGAGATTTTGAGTCCCCAAAAACGTGTTGTAAAAAAGATTATCAAAGAGTAAGTGTTTGGCATATCGTTATACACCCTTGATTTTAATGCTTTTTTCAAGGCTGTTAGATATATGGTTTATTAAGAAGTTTGTACTTTTAAAATGTTGCTTTAAATTAGTAAAATTGCAAAGGCTAATTCCCCGGGCTTATTAAATATAGTATGCTCTTCTTTTTGAGTATTTTCAGCAAAATTATATTGTCAGGTTACTAATTTAAACCTTTATTATTGTTATTTCAAAACTTGCAAAAAAGTCTTTTCAGCTTTATTTTGTTTTTATAACCTGAATGAATTTTTCGAAACTGCCTGATTTAACTAGCAGATTATAAGCGCCTTCCGACAATTCGGAAGTATTCATTTCTATTATGTTATTACCAAGGTCAGTCAAATTAATCAATTTGTTTTTTACAAGCCTTCCTGTTAAATCATAAAGTTGAATAATTACTTCTGATTCCTCATGATTATTCAAATATACATTTATATTGTCATTGAATGGATTAGGATAGCATTGCGCGGTGGTTGTTTCGTTTCCGCAAGAGACTGCAATTGGTTTAAAGGTTTCTGTGGCACCATCGAAATCTGTTTGAGTTAAGCGATAATATACCTCATTATTATTGTTTGGCAGGTCAAAGCAGGAATATTTTTGTATGATGTTGCTGTTTCCTGCTCCTTGAATGACACTAACGGGCTCCCATATTTTCATGTCTTCGCTGCGTTCTATGGTGAAATAATGATTATTTGTTTCGCTTGAAGTTGTCCATGTTAACTCTATATTGGCACCATTGCAAACTGCATTGAACGACAATAAATTAACCGGCAGATTAATTTCACTTACATTAATTTTAAGTGCAAAAATATCGCAAGTTCCCCCTCCATAATTTGTTTGATATGTCCCTGCTGTAGTTGCAAATCCTGTACTTGCATATTGACCAGTAACGATTACTTTCCCATCGGGACCTGTGTAAAATCCATAGGTAAAATCGTTTCCGGTTCCACCTATGTAGCTAGAGAAAGCCAAGGTATCAAAATTTGGCCCCAAAATAGTTACACATGCATCATAGTTTCCGCCATTACTTCCCTGATAAGCATTTTTGGTTGGGTAGTTTACGCTGTTGGTTCTTCCTCCAATAAAAATATATCCGGCAGGATGAGTTGTAATTCCGGTATGAATTTCATTATTGGTTCCGCCTAAATATGTAGATTTAAGAAGAGTACTCAAATTAGAATTAAACTTGCACACAAATAAGTCATAAAAGCCCTTAGGTGCAGTTTGGTAGCTGCCGCTAGTAACGGGAAAACCTTGGGCTATAGTGGAATTTGTATATCCTCCAACAATTACTTCATCAGTGTTGTTTATTGCTATACCATAGGATAATTCTTGACTTATCCCGCCAAAATAAGTTGAATAAAGCAGTGTGCCTGTCGTATTTAAAGCCGAAACAACAACATCATTATGATTACCGGTTGTTTTGTATGCGCCACTTGTTGTTGGATAAGGTTTTAAAGAAGAATATGTTTTTGCCCAGCCAGATATATAAATATTCCCAAGAGAGTTTATGGCAACACCATAAGAAGCTTCATCGCCACTACCACCCAAATATGTTGAAAAGACGCAATTTGTGGCATCGGAATTAAATTTGGCAACGATTATGTCGCCCGCATTTCCGCTACCTTCGCCACCTCCATAAGCACTTTGGGCAGCATTTACTGTTGGAAAATCTAAACTTTCCGTAAACCCCGAAATAACAGCTTCACCGCTTGATGTAATAGTAATTTGCTGCGCCCTGTCTTGTTTAGAACCTCCCCAGTAAGTTGAATAAATTAAAGAATTACCTGCCGGATTCAGTTTTGTAATGAAACAGTCATCAAATCCTTTTATTGTGGATTGAACAACTCCTGATGTAACCGGGAAATCACTGCTTTGTGTGCTACCGCATACATAAACATTGCCATCGGCATCAACGGCAACGCCATATAACTGATCATAATTCGTCCCACCTAAAAATGTTGACCAAAGCATAGTTTTGCCATCCTTGGATAATTTGGAAACCGTGGCGTCATTTAGTCCGCCATTAAATGAATTATCATAAGTTCCGCTTGTTGTTGGAAAGTTATTACCATTAGTATAGCCGCCAATTATCACATTCCCGGTGGCGTCAACAGCAGAAGCAAGGCCATAGTCGTTATTGGTGCCGCCAATATAGGTTGCCCATTCAACTGTTACAGGGTCAATAATTAAATATTGGGTTTTATCGTATTTGCCTACTGCAAAACCAATATTTCCATTTTTATCGACAGCAAAGCTCGATTTTATCACCTTGCGCTTATCGTTGTTTCCCTGATATGTAAGTAATCCGGTGTGAGCTACTGTTCCAAATCTGGTATTTATGCCAATTTCGCTTTTGCTATTAACGGAATATTTGTTGCAACCCTCTATTGTAAATTTGATTTTTGAAACATCTGTGCCTGGCGAAACCATGTAATCATATCGAAAACGACCCTTGTCGTAATAATACCTTATGTCAACGCCGTCAAATGCGTTAATAACCGATACTTCTGAATATGACTTTACATCACTAATCCATTTATTTGGGTCATTACCATAGAAAAAATTATATGTTGTTGTCAAACAATGTGTTTGGTCACAATAAGCTTTTGTTTTATCAGTGTTTGTTGTGTTTTGCAGACTAATTACATGACCATATTTTGGGCCAAGTACATATTCCGCGTCTTTTGGATTTGCCAAAATTTCTTGTTCGGTTTTATATCTAATAATATCTTGTCTGTAATAATCGAACACAACTCCGTCAACCGTAATCCATGTGTTTACACCTTCACCTTTTGTTAAAAATAAAATATTTTTTGGCCACTGACCTTTATTTTCAATAAATGTATTGCTTGGCTGAGCAAAAACCAGAACACTATTGCCAAATAAAAAAATTAAAAAAATTAGAAACTTGGCTGTTTTGCCATTAAAAAAAGTTGTCTGCTTACTTTTCATGTCCCGAATATTTTATTACGCAATTGTTTAATTTTTGTTAAACAAAAGTACTTCTTAACCACACATAGCTTTATAAATAAAGGTGGACAAAAAAGTGGACAAATTTGTTAATCCAAAAAAAGCAGAATAGATTAAATATGTAGTCAAAGAGTATATGTTGGGAAATGGATAGCCGGTTTAAATATAATAATATCAGCCTCCTACGGTTTATAATAATTCAAATTGCGTTTTATTTTGACTTGTTGCAAAGCTAAATTGTTCTTTCAAAATCACTATTACTCAATAAAAAAAATAAAATCAAAACATAGTCTTGGCTTTTTTGTATTTTTATCACTATTGTCCGATAAAAATATTTCAATTTGCCTGAGATTGTGCATTTGCGCCAAATTCAAAAGAAATGCGACAATGCTCATCTTGCTTCCGCTTTTTATCGTCAGCGGTTGATTTTTTTGTTTACTTTAAAAATTTTTATTGAGAATTTATTAGGATAATAATGTTTATAAATAGGGACTGCTGAAAAACACTCAACACTTTCTGTACCAGCAATTTATTCACACTAAACTGCAATGCAGATGCAGGCATTTTAAGCAAAATCATTAAAAATCCTTGCATTTCAATTTTATTGCTTCATTCATGTAATAAATTTTGCGTTTATTTTCAAAAATAAATCGAATAGAATACTACGTTGAAAGCGTTTGTTAGTCTGATGCGCACCATCTTCTTCGTTGCCTTCGACTCGAAGTATTACTATACATCTTCGTCTTGTCGCCTCAAAGCTAGCGCACCTCAGACTTTTTCAGCAGACCCTAAATATAGAAACGGACAAGGCATTATATCATGAAAAAATCGTGAAGTTTTAATCAGGATATTTGTTTATGAGCTTAAGTGCCAAATGCCATTGTAACTAAGTACTTGCCTTTTTGATGCTATAATTTTTACTCATGTTGTATTAAGACAAAGTAGTTATTATTTTGTTAAAAATAATGAGTATTGCAAATTTTGGACGTAAATTTGATATAAAGTATTTCTTTTATTCGTGATATAACAACGAAATTAGTCAGGTCGCAAAATTTTTATTGTATTATGAAAAAGCTATTTTTACTATTATTGATATCCTTATGCCTTTTTTCATGCAAAAAGGACCCGGATGATACACCAAATGTTTCAGAAGACAAACAGTTTGATGTAATTTACGATAAAAGCGACAAGCAACAGGTTGTAATACAGATATTCAGATTCGATGGCAATGTAGAGACAAACCTCACAAACGACTTAACGCACAATTACTGGTGGCCAAGAGCATCATACGATGGGACAAAGTTTTTGTGTTATCGGACACCAAAAAAAGGCTCTGCTCAGGAAGATAACAATACCAATGATTATGAAAATTCGGACTTGATGATATTCAATATTGATGGCAGCAATCCACAGGTAATAATTACAAAAGGGCAATATGGATGGCAGGCACAAGGCGTTGCCAAATTCAGCCCCGACGGCACAAGTATCCTTATGGCTGCCTATTGTACAGACTCGGCTCGTGGCTATAACAATATTCAGTGGAGACTTGTCATTACTGATATTAATGGAAATAACCCCAAAATCATTTCTCCTAAAAACAAGGTATATGCCGACCCCGCATGGTCTCCAGATGGCAAAAGGGTTGTATATGTTTCTCTGCCTGATGATAAGCCTAACGGATGGAATGAAGATTTTGAAATATTTGTTGCAGACTATAATGCACAAACTGAGGAGCTGGAAAATGAAATTCGCCTGACAAATGATAATTTATACTGTTTCGATCCGTGCTGGAGTTATAATGGCAAATACATAGCCTTTACCAGGTGTCAGTTCTTTAATACCCCTTTCAACAGCGATGTTATCAGAGTTAAGCCCGATGGAAGCGACGAGAAGGTTCTGCTGGATGACAATCTTTCCAATGGCGTTCCATACTGGACACCTGATGATAAAAGGGTATATTTTCACACCCTCGGTATAGGAACAACATTTTCTATTGCCAGTTGCAATGCAGTAACCGGAGGCGACAAGATAATACACTTACTTGGAGGCTCAAATGGCACTCTGTACTCCACGCCGCAACCGATTAAAAAATAAATTCAATACATTCCGATAAAAGCCACATTTTTGTGTGGCTTTTTGTTTATCTGAAAATTCAATTCAAAGCTGCAAATTCAAATTTTTAAAAAGCGGTTTTATTTCTTCCAGCTTTTTTTATATGCCTTGCTGAAAACCGAAAACCATTTTTCGCCTTCGGTATATTTTAGCAATTGTATGTTATAGTTTGCAATTCCGTTTATTTTGTCCCTGATGGCCATTTTTGTTCCAAGCTGTGTTTGCAGGGTTTTGGTAAATTTAGCAGGATAGCTTCTGTTTTTGAGTTCCTGCAGCATGCTGAAAGACACGTCATAATCTTTAAGCGACAAATAGTAATCGGTTGCGAAATAAACAAAATTAACATCACGTCCTTTTAAAATGTATTCCTGAGCAGTTAAATGTTTAAGGCCAAAAGTGTCTATTTTGTTTGTTGTGTAAAAGATGCCGCAGGTGTTTATCTGTTTTATGCATTCGTTATAGTTTTTCTGAGCTGCATATTCATCGGCTTTAAAAAACATGTTTTGATATTCAATTGCGGGTTTAATGCGATTCTGTTCTGCAAAGGCCACACTATTATTAATATTACACAATATGTTTTTATTTGTTACATCAATGGCTTGCGAAAGCGTTACCGAAGCCTGCGTGTAATCTCCTTCGCGCATGAGCTTTTTTGATTTTTCTAACAGCGAATTGTAATTTTGCTCGGCATTGGCACATTCCTGCGAAAATATTTTATTTTTCAATTCCAGCATCGAAGTTTCCAGTTCCTTGTCTTTTTCCAGCTCATAAAGCATAATTTCAGCATTGGCTTTTTGATATGAATTTCGAGCTTCGTCAAGTTTGTTTCCCCATGCCTGAACTTTTCCTTCTTCTATTGTGGAAATAACAGAGGGTTTACCCGCAATACGTATGAATATATCCAAACTATCGTTTCGTTTGAATGTGAATTCTTGCTGATATGTTCGTGCCTCGAGAAAATATTTCAAAGCATCGCCGTAATTGTTTCCGTTTAAATAATTTTTGCCATTGACAATTGCAATATTGTATCTCTTTTCTTTAATGCTGCTCATAACCGACATAGCCTCGCGATTCGATATTATGTCGTCTTGATGGGCTTGCTGATACAGTAAGGCCTGATTGCATTTTTCTTCTGCAGCATCAAGCTGTTCATTTTTCAACTTATTGCGCGAAAGCTCTAAAAAATTGTCATAAACTCCGTTATGTGCGGTTTTAATTCCCGATTTATATCCGTTTACTTCGCCAATGCTTGTATAAAGTTTGCTTATGCTGTCACATTTATTAAACTCAATTATGGCTTTTTCGTATTGCTTTTTTTGGTTTAATGTATTACCCAAATTTACGTATTCTTTACATAAAACGCCCATCCACTGTATGCTTTCCGAATTGCTTATTATGTCCGAGGAGTACTGCTTTTGGTATTCCATGCTTTGGTTTATGTAATTATTTGCAATATCGAGACGCCCATTGGCAATTGCTTTTTCGGCTACCTGCAAATAGCTGTGATATATGCCGTAGCGTGCCTGCGCCAGCCCTTTTGGAACTTGTTCCGTGCAAAGCATTCCGGGAGTGGTGGTGCAAAACCATTTTGCATATTCAAATGATGATATTGCCTCGTTATATTGCTGGTCTTTATTGTATCTGTTGCCATTTTCTAATATTGTCGAATAAATCGTATTGCCTAATTGAACTAATAATTGCTGAGTTGAAGGATCAGGGCTCATTTTAAGCAATGCGTAATTAACCATATATGCCGA
>Ga0255347_1001789_pt1 | contig 32726 bp, 28 predicted proteins | sample wastewater_treat_2_FD_192479 | JGI IMG/M metagenome (GOLD analysis project Ga0255347, IMG submission 192479) | Wastewater microbial communities from Lulu Island WWTP, Vancouver, Canada - plant24 | ecosystem: Engineered > WWTP > Wastewater > Unclassified | place: Canada: Vancouver, British... | reverse complement strand
GCTCGACCTTGCCCTCGGCGTCGCGCATGTCCTCGTCCGGACCGATCTTGGTGATCACCTCGGCACGACCGTCGCCATCCATGTCGCACACGACCATGGGTGAATACCACATGCCGCGCTCGATGTTCCACCCGAGATCCTTGATCCACAGCAACGTGCCGTCGTGCCGCCGCGCCTCAAGCTTGAAGGTCTCCGGCGACTTGTACCAATACTTATGCCACGGATCGACATTGCCGCCGGGCTGCTTGATCACGTAGTCAAACTGGCCATCGCCGTCAAGATCGCCCACGCCGACTTTCTGCGCGGTCACGTTCGTCGCGGCCAGCGGGATACGCACGTACGGCGTCTTGCGTCCTTCCAGCGCGATCGGCGGGACCGTCTGCGATACACCTGTGAAGCCGTCCGCCGGCTCGACCACGTAGCTCACTGCGACATCGAACCCGTTCGTATCCAGAAAATCCGTAGTCTGTGTGATCGGTGTCGCATTGAGCTTAATGCGGGCACCGTCCTTCTGACGGAAAACGTTGAACGCAATCTTGGGGGCATCCTCACGCAACAAGCGCCAATTCACATAGACGCCCTCCGCCAATTCGACCGCCAGCGCCCCGCGGCCCATGGGCTCGATTGGACGCGTCTTGGCCCAGCCGTCGACCTTAGGCCCTCTGGGTATGGCCGGTTCCGCTTCCGGAACAACCTGCACGTCATCTATCCAGAAGTCGCACTTTCCGCCACCCACGACGCGCACATAGATCGTGTCGACTCCCGCCGGTACCGTGAACCACGACTTGCAGCGCTGCCATCCGGCGCGGCGCGGCACGGAGGTGCGTCCGATCGACCAGCTGACCAGTTCCTTCCCCTTGTTACCCACCACTTGAACGGAGCCACCGTGCGCGTTGCCGACGCGCTTCATCCAGCAGGAGATCACATACGACTCGCCGGGCTTGACCGGCGTGCGGCGGCTGTTGGTGACGCACCAATCCTTTTCGCCCGTGTGAATGATCCTGAGCGAACGCGCACCGTCATGTCGCTCATCCGACAGCTCCATGCGGCCGGCACCGGGCTCACGCGTCCACCATCCCCACTCCGCCGGTCCTCCCTTATCGTCCACCGTCTCGAAACCGGGATTCGCGACCCGTTCCACCGCGCACGCATGCATCCCCGCCAGAATCGTGCACACGCTCACTACACCGAATATCTTCATCTGTCATCCCCCATTTTTCAGCCACGCTATCCTGCGCATTGAAACATCGAACAGCAATGTACAGGAAACATATCCCATGCCTTCCCGCCTGACAAGTGCATTTGGTAATCCTAAAAAGAGCAGTTGAACCTTCAACGCTCTTTGGTTTCTGGTTTCAGGGTTTCATCCAAATCGGGGTCGGGATCGCTATCGGGATCGGGATCGATTGTTTAACCACGGAACGCACTAAACACGGAAACAGAGCCATGCCTTTCCGTGTGTTAGGTGTGTTCCGTGGTTCCAATCAGAAGTTGCGTTTTGCACCAAACAGGTGCGGCGCGGATCTCAACGGAAGCCAATGTTTACAGGCCTTTGCTCAAAATCCGCACGCCCAACTGCTCCTTTTAGGGTAATCGGTTGATGACAGGGGGGTGCGAAGATCATGCGTTTCTGGTGAAAAGGAGAACAGAGAGTCGGGGGCGCGGGCGTCCTCGCCCGCAACAACGTGTCTTGCGCTTTCCGGTTTTATCCGCAGATTTGCACAGATTGCGCAGATTTTTCTTTTTTGTCTTTGACCGCAAGAGGAGAGGAGAAGGACGAGCGTCTGCTCGTCCGCGGCGGTCACGCCGCCGCCTTTGAACACCGAACGCCCAACGCCGAACTCAGAACGTCGAACTCAGAACGTCGAAGTGAAAAACTCCTTGCCTATAAATTGCCAGGATGACAGGATTTTCAGGATTGAACAACATCATGTTAATCATGTCCTAAACTTGTTCCAAGGTTTTTTCGCGGCGGAGCCGCGCGGCAGGCTAAATCCTAAATCCGCGCGTAGCGCGGAAGACGCCCGCGCTCCCGACTGCGCATACACAAACCACGCACTAAACTCGCATGCCCCTGTCACGAACCGATTGCTTGGGGGAGGGTGACCGCGTGTGAGTTGGACGTTTTTTTAACGCAGAGGCGCGGAGACGCAGAGGTTTTTTGGGGGGCGAGCATCCTCGCGAGTACACGTAGCCTCCATACTTCGCCGCAAGCGCAATCGACGGAGTTTTGGAGACCGGTGCGTATGCGGGACTAAGGCGTCCCTGTCGATCGTCGCGGGTCGAATGTCGCGGGTCGCGGGTCGACGATCCCGATCCCGATAGCGATCCCGACCCCGATTTGGATGAAACCATGAAACCAGAAACCTTGAAACCAGAATTGCGGCGGTTCAGCGCCGTGTCACTTGTTGAACCCCTTGTGGTTCATGAATTCCCAGATACGGCCCATCCAGGTGTAACTACCGGTACCCGGGGAGGCTTTCCGCTGGAAGCAGTGGTTGCGTGTGGCCAGCGTGTGGAGATCGGACTGGATCCCCATCCGGCGAAGCTGCTCCCAGCATTTCACCGAATTCATCGGCGCCCAGCTGTCCGCGTCGCCGTGGATGAACAGAATCGGACACGTCGCGAGGTCGAACGAGAATTCGGGAACGGGCCGCGAATCGTCCTCGTTGCCGCCCTTCGCGTTCGGAGCGTTCGAACCGTCCGTAAGCGCGTACGCCGGATAGATCGCGACCGCCCACTGCACGTTACAGGGAATCTTATCGAGGTCGTCGATCGGCCAATACGAACGTCGTTTCGAACTGGTCGCGCCCATGAGCGTCAAGTGTCCGCCGGCCGAGGAGCCCATGATACCGATGCGGTCGGGATCAAGCCCCAACGCCGCGGCCTGACTGCGGACGACCCGCACGGCGCGTTGCAAGTCCTGCCATGCGGTCGTGTGTTTGGCCAATCCGCCCAGCGGACGCGGCGTGCGATATTTCATCGTCACGACCGTCATACCTTTTTCATTCAGGAAGCGCCGCGTCGGCGCGACCTCGAAACCGTCAGGACTGTTGCCACCGTAGCCGCCGCCCGAATAGATGATTTGGATCGCCTTTGTCTTACGCTCCTTCGGCATGTGCCATTCGAGATAAGGCAAACCCTGATTCGTCTGCACATCCGGCATCCGGCCTTCCGGCCAGACCGGTTCTTTGCGATACCCGTCGCGGGCATCGTCATTCGGATAACGGGTCATCAGGTCGACTTCCTCGCCGAGGCGTCCGTCAAAATTCATCTGGCGAAGGTACTCGGCGATCCGGTCGAGCCAATTGTCGTAGGCGGTGCCTTGTTCACCCTTGTCTGGGTTGCCCATGAAGCCGTGCGGCCGATCCGCGAAAAGGTGAATCTCGGCGGGGATTTTCATCCTGCGGAGTTGGCGGTAAATCTGCGTGGAGCCGTTCGGCGAATAGGCGTCCATCCCGCCGTGGAAGAGCGCCATCGAGCAGGTCTTCGCATCGAACTTAAACACGTCCGTGAGTTTGACATCGATGGCATCGCCATCGCGCGTGTTGGGACCGGTCAGCCCGTCCGTGAGCGCGTAGGCGGTGTAGATCGGCACGGCCCAGTTGATGTGGCACGGAAGCCGGTCGAGGTCGTCAACCGGCCCGTACGCCGGCGTGAGTGCGCTTGTGGCGAGCAAGACCGTCAGGTGCGAGCCTGCGGAAAAGCCGAACGCGCCGATCTTCTCCGGATCGAATCCGCGCTTCTGCGCCTCGTTACGCACAAGGCGGACAGCGCGCTGTCCGTCCTGCCACCCGCTTTGATAGATCGGCAGACCTTGCGGACGCGGTGTCCGATAGGTGAGGCTGACACAGACAAACCCGAGATCGATCAGCTTCTTGGCGACCCGGTCAATCCAGACCCCGTCGCAGCAGCTCTGATAACCGCCGCCGGAAATCAACAGCATGCACGCGCCGTTTTTTTGTGCCGGCGCCTCATACCAGTCGAGATACGGCATCACGCGCTCCGCCGGTTTGAATCCCGGCTCTTTGACCTCCTGCGTGGTCGCCGCGATCTGCCGAGGCTGGAAATCCGGAATCTTCCCTTCCGGCCACAGCGCGACTCGCTCTCCGGCACACGCCAGAATGACGACCCCGAACCCCCACCCCAACGCCAGCATTGTTTTCATCATTTCGTTTCCTTTTTTCAGAAGGTCATGTCCTGGTACAGGTAACAGGTGATCTCCGCCTTCTTTTTGAGCTCGGCAAAGAAGGTTTCCACGCCTGTGTTGTATTTGCGGCGCAGAATGGTGTCACTCAGGCGCCTCCGGTTGACAGGCACCGATTTGATCAAAATATGGGACGCGCGGACGGTTTCGGGTACCGCGGGCGTAGTGGAGGTCGCGACTTTAGCCGGCATACGGGAGGTGGTCTTGATGATGTGATAACCGAAGCGCGTCTCGATCACCGGCCCGATCTCGCCGATCTTTTGCGAAAAGGCGGCGTCCTCAAACGGCTTGACCTTCTTGCCGCGTGCGAATTCACCGAGATCCCCGCCGTCCTTGGCACTCGGGCACTCGGAAACGTTACGCGCCATATCCGCGAAATCCGCCCCGTCCAACAACTGTTTGCGGATCGTCTCCAATCGCGCGCGCCGGAGCTGGTTGGTTTCGTGGAGCACCCCTATCGCTTCCGTCAATTCCGCTTCTTCGACGCGAATCTTGTCCCGCACCTCACGTTTGAGCAGCTTGTCGATGATCAGACCGTCCTCGAACTCGCGCCGCATCATCCGGGGGGGTTGCGGTCCCCTCTCGAAAAAATCGTTGGTGGTCCAGTTGCGGGACTTGAGCGTGTGCTGCAACGCACGCAGACCGGCCTGCCGATCCGCCTCGGTCACCGCGATCTTCCGCTTCAAGGCCTCGTCCAGCATGACGGTTTTGAACACGAAGGCGTTGATCGCGCGACGGCGGAAGTGTTCGCGGGCCTCTTCCAGCCGGTTGGACGGGATGACCAGATGGTTGACCTCCACGTCATCCTTGAGATAGCCCATGGCGCGGCGGTCCATCTCCTCCCACGTCAGCGGCGTCCCGTTGACTTTCGCGACCACATAGTCCGGCGACGTGACACCGGCGGTCGGCGCGGAATTCGCGGCGGACTCCACTTCAGCGGCGGGTTCGGATTTCTTGCCGCATCCGCTCCAGCAACACACTAGCACCAGCAACAGGCTGACATTCAGACGGATCAAAGGTCGCATACGGTTTCTCCTCGCTCGGGGGGTTCAGAAGGTCTTATGGAAGGTACGGTGAATCACATCCAACTGCTGTTCGCGCGTGAGTTTAATGAAGTTCACCGCATATCCGGAGACGCGGATCGTGAGTTGCGGATAGTTCTCCGGATGCTCCATGGCATCCAGCAGCATCTCGCGCTCCAGCACGTTCACATTGATGTGGTGGCCCTTCTCGCTGAAGTAACCGTCCAGCAGGCCGACCAGGTTTTCGACCCGCTCGCCGGGTGTGCGGCCCAGCGCGTTCGGCACGATCGAGAAGGTGAAGGAAATCCCGTCCTCGCTGTGGTCGTAGGGCAGTTTCGCCACCGATTTCATGGAAGCGATGCACCCGCGTGAATCGCGGCCGTGCATGGGATTCGCGCCGGGCGCGAACGGTTCGCCCTTTTTGCGCCCATCCGGCGTCGAACCGGTTGTTTTGCCGTACACTACGTTGGAGGTGATGGTGAGGATCGAAAGCGTGGGCTTGGCGTGGCGGTAGGTGCGATGTTTCGAAAGCCGCCCCATGAAGGTCTTGATCACTTCGACGGCGATCTCGTCCACCCGGGGATCGTTGTTTCCGAAGGTGGGATATTCCCCCTCGATCTCGAAATCGACGGCCAAACCGCGCGCGTCCCGGATCGGACGGACCTTGGCGTGCTTGATCGCCGAAAAACTGTCCGCCACCACCGACAACCCGGCAATGCCGCAGGCTGCCGTACGGAAGACATCCTCATCGTGCAACGCCATCTGCAACCGCTCATAACAGTACTTGTCATGCATACTGTGGATGACATTGAGGGTATTGATGTAGAGCCGGGAGAGCCAACGGCAGATCTGGTCGAATTTCCGCACGGTTTCCTCATAATCGAGCACGTCGGAGGTGACCGGGGCCATCTCGGGGCCGACCTGCTGCCCCGTTATCTCATCCTTGCCGCCGTTGATGCAGTACAGCAGGGCTTTCGCCAGATTGGCCCGCGCACCGAAAAACTGCATCTGCTTGCCGATCCGCATTGCGGAAACGCAACAGGCGATCCCGTAATCATCCCCGAACTTCTCCCGCATCAGTTCGTCATTCTCGTACTGGATGGACGAGGTCGCAATGGAGAGCCGGGCGCAGAACCGCTTGAAGGGCTCGGGCAGGCGCGGGCTCCACAGCACCGTCATGTTCGGTTCGGGGGCCGGCCCGAGATTGACCAGCGTGTGCATGAACCGGTAGGTCATCTTGGTGACCATGTGCCGGCCGTCCACGCCGATCCCGGCGAGCGATTCCGTGATCCAGGTGGGGTCACCCGAGAAAAGCGCGTCATAATTGGGCGTCCGCAGAAACCGCACCATCCGGAGTTTCATCACAAAGTGGTCGACAAACTCCTGGATTTCGGCCTCGGTGTACCGCCCGGCAGCCAGATCGCGTTCCGCATAGATGTCCAGAAAGGTCGAGATGCGGCCGATCGACATGGCCGCGCCGTTCTGCTCTTTGACTGCGGCGAGATAGGCGAAATAGAGCCATTGGATCGCCTCGCGGGTATCCCGCGCGGGCTGCGCGATGTCATAGCCGTAGGAGGCGGCCATTGCCTTGAGTTCCTGCAACGCCCGGATCTGTTCCGAGATTTCCTCCCGCAACTGGATCGCCTCCATGTCCATGGCGTCAAAGACATGGCGCGCCTTGGCCGCCTCTTTATGCGCGATCAGGAAATCCAGTCCGTACAGCGGCACGCGCCGGTAATCGCCGATGATGCGCCCCCGGCCGTAGGCGTCGGGCAGACCGGTGATGATGCCGTTGTGACGCGCGAGCTTCATCTCATCCGAGTACGCGTCAAACACCCCGTCATTATGGGTCTTGCGGAACCTGAAGACATCTTGGATCGCCTGCGGCAGCTCCCGGCCGTACGCCTTGAGGGAGGACTCGACCATACGGATGCCGCCAAAGGGCATAATGGCCCGCTGAAGCGGCGTGTCGGTCTGGATACCGACGATCTGTTCGAGTTCGCGGTCGATGTATCCGGGCGCGTGCGAGGTGATGGTCGAGATGCGGCTGTTGTCAATGTCGTAAATGCCGTTTCGGGCGCGTTCCTCCTCCATCAGGCCTCGCACCTGATCCCAAAGTTTCCGGGTCCGCCCGGTCACCGGGGCGAGAAACGCGTCATCCCCGTCGTACGGGGTATAATGTGAAATGATGTGATCCCGGACATTGATGTTAATCCGCCAGATATCTGAAGAGAGCGACATGCAACCCCCCCTGTCCGATCCCGCGCCACCGCGACGCTTCATGTTGAAACTGGTGCGCCTGGCGGGGGTCGAACCCACAACCTTCGGCTTCGGAGGCCGACACTCTATCCGGTTGAGCTACAGGCGCAAAAAGTGGGGGTTATGATAATGACTGTCAGGTCGGACTTCAAGCCCGTTGTTCATCCCGGAACCGAAAATCCGAGGCACACGGCACAGTAAGCCCCCTGTTCAGCCCGCGTCGTCGTCTTCCGCAGGAGCGGTGATCTTCTCCGTTTCCCCATCCTCCTCATCATCAAGAGGACGGGTCGGTTGGAAATCCTGACAGGAGAGATTCCAGGAGAGCCATGCGTCGAACAGGTTGGCGTTGCGGCGGCGCGCGATGGCGTTCCGGATTTGCGCGCGCATCATCTCGGCCGCCAGTGCGTCACCCGGCTGGCGGTCCTGCACATAAACCAGAAGCGCGCGGGCCGCGGAGACCGGAATGATCTCGGAAAGCTCGCCCTTGCGCAGCGTCATGGCTCCGTAGGCGATCGAGAAACTGTTCTCAAACTTCTGGTTTTGGATGTCACTGACCGTATACGTGAGGGCCGTGGTGACGTTGAGCGCTTTTTCCCGGGCAGCTTCGGCGAACGATTTGCCTTCGCCGAGGCGCTTCAACAGATCCTCCCGCAACGTCTTGGCAACATTGTCGAACTTCTCGGTACGCGCCTTGGCTTGGGCTCTCGGCTTCAACTCTTCCAAGACCGCCTCATACGTCGGCGTATGCGCTTCCGAACGTTCCAGCGGCTCGATCACGTAAATGAACTGCTGCCCCTTGACGATACCGAAGCGTGAATCCGCGCGCTCGGGATCCAATTCGAAGGCGGCATCCGCAAATGCCTTGCTGTCCTCGACCCAGAACAACGCCTCCTCAGCGCCGAAGAGCGGAGAACGTTTGACGGGCAGGCGTTGCTGCATTGAAATCTGATCGAGCGCATTGGATCCCGCCGCGGTCAGCTTGCCGTACACGGTGAAGGTGACACTCGTCTCCGCGCAGTACCGGGCCTCCTCCAGCATCAGTTCGGCGAGAATGTTCGTGCGCACCTCGGCAAAGGGGATCGGTTCCGTCGTGTTGTTGGTGGTGGTCCGGGTATAGGTGTTCGCGTGGCTGTCGTAATATTCCAGCAGGTCATCCTCGGGCACGGAAACGGCCGCGAGATAATTGGAGACCGGAATCATGACATACCGCACGGACATCCGGTCCGGCAGGGCGAACGAGTCCTTGTTCTCCTCATAATACTTTCGGTAATCGGCATCGGTCAGCGGCATTGCGGCTTCCGCGAAGCGGTTGCTGACTGCGGCGACCTGCACCGTAAAGATGTCGGTCATGGCGGCGAGCTCATCCTCCAGCTCCATGGGCGCAACCCAGGCGGCGGTTTCGACGAGCGCGGCGTTTTTCATGATTGCCAACTGGTGGCTCACCATGTTCTCATACAGGGTGGGCGTCAAGCCCTGCTCGGCGAGCACCGCGCGGTAGCGGTTGAGATCAAACCCGTTGGGGCCCTGAAAACCCGGCGCCTCACGCAAGACCGCGCGGATCTCGTCCCGGCTGGCCGCCAAACCATTTTTCCGCGCCACCTGCCGCGCCGCCAACTGTTCCCATGCACGGCGGTCCACCACGCTGGCGGGGGTCGTGTTGTCACGGTTCTGGCCGAATCCGCGGATCGTCTGCACAACCCGATCGAACTCCTCAGAGGTGACCGTTTTCCCGTTCAGTTTCCCGGCGGCCATCCGATCCTGAGGCCGCTGGAAACAGGAATCCACGGCCACAAACGCAACCGCAATGACAATAACGAAGAAGCCCCAGAGAATCCGGCTACGGATGAGGCGGTTGAAATGATAAATGAACACGATTTTTTTCCAAACGGGGTTGAGTACGCGCAACGTTTATCACAAGAAAAACCGGTGGCTGCGCAGGCCGCCGGTCATCCCCCACAACACGCCCCTTCGATCAGGGCTCCTTCTGCCCGTCCGCCGCAGGCGTGGCGGGCACGGCCGGGGCTGCGGAGTCCTGCGCCACACCGTCCAAAAGAACTGGCAACGCCTCTTCTTTCGGTTCCGGTTCCGCGGGGACAATCAATTCGCCGGTGGTCAGGTCCGGACGCCCCTCCGCGTAAACGAAACGGTGCCGGGCGATTCCGGTGGGGCTCACAACCAAGGTCGAGATGATCGGGCGGCCACCGACCGGCGCGTTCTCACGCCAGATCTTCACCACGGCTTTGGGAGTCATGCCGAAGGTGACCGGTGTCTCGGTGCCGTTTTCCAGCACGATCGGGAAATCGCCCGACACGCTGGTGAGCCGGGTGAGCGTGCGGTCAGGCGCGTTCTGAATGTTCACCGTATTGGCGGCGCGCAGTGCCGGAATGTGGTATTGCGCGCCCTCCACAAGTGCCGAACCGGTGATCGTGGCGGCCTGAAAGGTTTCCAGCGTACCATCACAAACCAGCGTGTACTCTCCCCGACCCGCCACATTGCGGCAGGTGGTGCTGGGGGTCTCGATCGCGAACAGCCCCTCCTGAAGATTATCCCGGAGCGTCGTCTTCATGGCGCCGCCGCTGAAACGCAGCACACGGGCCTCGGGATTCTTTTCCGGCGCTGTCACCACAACCTCCGTGTTCGCGGTGAGCTTGACGCTCTCCTGAGCGGAGAACACCAGCAGGGCCGACCCGCCCATGCCAATGCGGAACACGGTTCCCAACGGATAGTATTTGTTGTTCGTCGCCGGCGCGAACCCCTCCGTCCCCGGTATGTTCACCTCGCACACGCCCAACACATTCATCAGGCGCACGAGCGGATCAAACACCTTGACGGCGGCCGCGTCACTTTCCTGTGCCGCCGCAGGCACCGCCTCACCCGCAACAGGTGCCGCATTTTCCTGAGCCAGGGCCGTCAGCAGAGCTAACCCCATCACGCAACATCCCACCCGCAACAATCCTGTCTGATCCATCATGGGGACGACTCCCTCGTTCGCATGCCGTTTCAACAAACCTTCTACCTCAAATAAAAAAGATGAGGAATTTTAGATCAAACCCGTCAGATAGTCAATCCGTGCTTCACCGGCAAACGTTTTTTTCACACCCTCCGTTTCTTCGTTTCCGACGGCGGGCATTTTCGTGTTCCGTATTGGGACCGAATCCGTTAGAATCTGCCTCGTTCCCAAACCTACATGCGCTGAAAAAGGATGTAAATGTGAAAATCTCGACCAAGGGACGGTACGGACTCCGTATCCTGATGGACATTGCCCTGCATCAGGACGCGGGCGCGGTGACGCTGAATGAGATCGCGCGACGCCAAGGAATCTCCGTGAAATATTTATGGCAGGTGATCAATCCGCTCAAGACCGCAGGGCTCCTGAGTGTGACGCGCGGTGCGAAAGGCGGGTACATGCTGGCGCGGTCGCCCGAACAAATCACGGTTCTGGACATCGTGCGGATTCTAGAGGGCTCCGTGGTGCTGCTGGACTGCCTCACGAATAAGAAGCATTGCGACCAGATGGACATCTGCGTGGCGCGCACGGTCTGGATGGAGGCGCAGAACGCCATGGAGGACGTGCTGCGAGGCATAACGCTGGAAACCGTACTCCGCCGTTGCGCGGACGCGACCGCCACAGCCAACGACTACTCGATCTGACGCACCGCGTCGGGCCGCGGCATACGAACGGATCCCGCCTCGCTCATTTTTCCGGCGCGGAAACCGCAGCGGGCGCCGACTGTGTCACGGCACCGGGCACGGCTAACGCAGGCGGCACGCTTTGCGCGGCCTGATCCGCGGCATCGAACAGCGAACGCGCGGCGCGCGGCTCATACCGGTCGACAACCCCCTGAAGCTGGGCGACCGCCATCTCCCAGGTCGCGTCACCCGTTTTTGCGGCCTTGAGGTTTTCCAGCCGTTTCCGGGCTTCGTCCTTTTTACCCTGCAACGTCAACACACGCGCGATCCCCATCACGGACTGCGGCTGCAGAAAATGATCCGTCCGGTCACGCTCGAATTCCTGATAGGCGGTCAGCGCGTCATCCAGACGGTTCAGCGCTTCCAGCGCATGCGCGCGGCCCAACTCCGCGATCTCCCGGAACCCTTGCGGCGCGCCTTTTTTCAGGCAGAGTTCGTACAGGTCGAGTGACTCCTGTGCCTTCCCGGCATCGAAATACGCTTTGGCCAGACGCAGCCGCGCGGCGTTTCCGGCCTTGAACGAGCCGTACTGCGCCACCACACCCTCGAGGTCCTCCAACGAATGAGCCTGGAGGAACGCCTGATTGGCGGCCGCGATTTTCGCCGTACGGTAGTACTTGAACGCCCAGACCGCACCGCAAACCAGCACAACGGCACCGAAGGTGATCAGCGATTGCGGACCCTTCGACCGCCACCAGTCATACAAGGGCAGCAACTCTTCCGGCAGGTTCTCCGGAATGGTTTTCAAATCCGTTTTGGCCGACTCGTCCGCACGGGCATGCTTTTGACTCATGTTTTCCGCCTCTGAAAAGGGTAAAAAGTTTTAGTATTGGGGTTCCGCAGACGAAAAGCAAGACCAAAGAGGACGAAATCACGTTCGGAACGGGAATGCGTCCGTGTTCCGCTTGTTCCCCTGCCGTATTTCCTGCTATGATCTGTTTTTATGGATGCCGGGGTAAACCGGTGTTCCGCCCAACAATCGGTATGGAGGACCCGTGAAGCAGACACATGACACCGTTGTGATTCTTGATTTCGGCGCCATCAACAGCCAGGCTGCGGCCAAACTCATCCGGCAGCTCAACATCTATTGTGAAGTGCTCCCCTGCACCGCCGCGCGTGAACGGATCGAAGCCCTCCGCCCCAAAGCGCTGGTGCTGCAGCGCGGCGCAGAGTTCGGCGCGAACACCCTCAAACGCTCGCCCGCGACGGATCCCGCTGCATGGGGAGTCCCGGTTCTGGATCTGTCGGATCTGCCCTGCGAGATCGCGACCTTCGAAACCTTTCTCCTCAGCCAGTGCGGCTTGCGTCAGGATTGGACGGTCGAAGCGTTCATCCGCGAGGCGATCGACGAAATCCGCGGGATGGTGGGATCGCACCGGGTTCTGCTGGCGATGTCGGGGGGAGTCGACTCTTCGGTCTGCGCCCTGCTCGCGCACCGTGCGGTCGGCGACCGGCTCACTTGTGTGTTCGTGGATCACGGCCTGATGCGCAAAGGTGAATCGGATGAGGTCTGTTCTGTGTTCCGCGACCGTTTCGGGATCCCGTTGCGCCATGTCGATGCGGCGGAGCGTTTCCTTGCGCGGCTGGCGGGCATCACCGACCCGGAACACAAACGCAAGATCATCGGCGAGGAGTTCATCCGCGTCTTTGAGGAGGAAGCATCGAAATTCGGCGGCTCTGCCTATCTCGCACAGGGCACGATCTACCCCGACGTCATTGAGAGCGGAGACGGCGGCGAAGTCGTGAAAAGCCACCACAACGTCGGCGGACTTCCCGAGAACATCGATTTCGTGGGCATCGTCGAACCTCTGAACGTCCTCTTCAAAGAAGAGGTCAGAGCCGTCGGGCGCGCGCTGGGACTCCCCTCATCGCTCGTCGACCGTCAACCGTTCCCCGGTCCGGGACTCGCGATCCGTTGTCTGGGCGGTATTACGCGCGAAAAGCTCCATATCCTCCGCGAAGCCGACGCCATCTTCCGCGATGCGATCGTCGAGCACTGCTTTCCTGACCTCGTCTCGCAATACTTCGCCGTCATGACCGGCCTCCAGTCCGTCGGCGTCGTGGACGGCATCCGCACCTACGACTATACCATCGCCCTCCGCGCCGTCAAAACAGATGACTTCATGGTCGCCCGACCCGTCGAATTCCCCTGGTCCTTCCTGCAATACGTCACTAAACGCATTACGACAGAAGTCCCGCACGTGAGTCGTGTGGTGTATGAGTTGACGGGGAAGCCTCCGGCGACGATCGAGTGGGAGTGAAAGAAAAAAAGCAACTAATCCTATTCAGTTTCTATAACTAAAACGCTAATTTGATAAACTTTGCATAAAAAACAAGAAGAACAAGATCAAATAGCAAAATTTACTACGAGGAGCGCACAATGATAGTTAATATTTCTAAGACATTAAGGGACTTATATAAAAAACAGCACAAGAACTTCGACTATGCCATCGCATCGGCTCTAGATAACTTCGATCCAGTTTCTTTTGTTTCATGCTTTAAGATAGTAAACATCTTTGAACTCGATGGTGAAAAATGCGAAATAAATATTGGAGATGAATTGGTGAAGAGAATCATTTCTGATCTAGAAATGAATAATCTTGATGATAATACTGCAGAACTTTTGTTATGGGTAGGTGCCGTTCTTCCGGAGGTATAATATGCGGAAAACATATGAGCTTGTATTACAGGATTCCATAACCAAGCTCGATTCGCTTTCGATGCAATGTAAAAATGAAATGGAATCTTGGGGCAAATTAGATACCAATGTAATTATAAAATCCGCATCGTCACTTGATGCTTGGGATTATTGTTTTTCAATCGCTATCGGTATTGCAGGTGCAAAAATCAGTACAAGTGAGCAACTTGAGAATTATCTGAATGACGTACATCATGCCGCCAGTGGAGCGACAGGCGATTATACAAAGCTTCAGGAGTTTCTTGGATCTCTTCTTCGTCATCAAGGTGATGCGATAGATAAACCTTGGACTGAAAAACAATTTATCAACAGGGCTTATGAACCCGCAGATGTTGGGTACCATCGCCTCTTGTGGGGTCACGATATAATTAACTTAGGTGTAGATAATCCGTTTAGGCTTATGTTCGAACAGCAAGGCATATCAGGAATTTTACAAGCAGTTCGTCATCTTGTTGCAGATACCACCTCAAGGCAAGGTCTGCCTCTTCCCGGAAGCGCAACTTTTGATTACATAAAAGACAATGGAAAGGTTTCCAATTATCTTTTAGAATTGGCAAAAAATCTTTCAAAAGAATCCTGCGGAAACATGCGCAATGCTCAGTCAATATATTCTCACATGTTCACGATAAGAGCGCAGGACATCATGGGAGGTGGCGCTATAGCCGGTTTTTCCGCGATGTATTTCAAGATTCGTGGGATACAGAATTCTGTGAGAAGAGTTCAGTTTCGATTGATTGCTTATTCCGTTGCGTTTTTCGGTCAAGCCATGCTGGGGGCAGTAAAGCAAAACGGAATTCCATATATTAACATTCCTCTAGCGGCTACTGTCTTTAAAAATCTTGCCCAGCTTTACTACTTTAGTTTAAAGGAGACCCGTGAACTTTACGATAGAACTTATGAACTCATAGCCGAGGGAGATAGACTATCAGAATGTGTTACATCAACCGGTGAAGGATTGATAACATATGGCAATGCCAGCGCCTACCTTTACGAGTTGTCACAAGGACAGAGAAATGTTGACTCTCTGATAGAAGAGTTTGAGAGGAGGCTTTCCTGATGAAGATAGCTGGGAAAGTGATTGGTTATGTGGGAGCAGGTCTGGCCGGAGCATTGGCTGGCTTTATAGCGGGTGCCTTGAGTCGACAGCCGGAAATCAACGAATTAAAAGAACAGGTTCGATCTCTTCATATTGAACTAGGAAGATTGCATAGCTTAATAGAGGTGCAAAATCACCAAATTCGTGAGCTAAAGATAAAGTATGAGGCAATAAAAGGATGGCAGTTTGTTCAAAAAAATCAGCAGCAAGGATACATTCGCGGTAGCTTAATGTATCAGTATGCGCTTATGGAATACTTGAAAATACTTATCTACGCTGATCAATCCGGAAACGCAAATTTGAGTAAAGACGCGATCAAATTTTATAATGCTTTTGGTAAGATTCTGAATATCGGAGAAATAACGGATAAAGATAGAAACGTTGTTTTCGAATATATTTCTAAAATGTACAGAGCAGAGATTAATGAATTAAGGGAACCTAATTTCAGTCCAATTTATGCATATTTAATGTAAGGTGTATAAAATGAATCATGAAAGATTAGCCGTACGACGGAGAATACTCAAAATCAAAAATCCTTCCAAAAGAACAATGGAAGAAATTGGCTTTGATAATATGGCCTCTATTTCAGTTAGCGAGGCCACAGAGATATACCCCACACCTTATTATCCTCAAAGCATCCAGAATGCAGGGTTCACTACGGTTGGCAGGACTCCTGAAACATATCCTCCCCCGTATTATGCTCCAAGCTCCCAGAATACTAGCCCCGCTAAAGCTGGCAAGACTCCAGAAGCTTATCCTTCCCCCCACTATGCTCCAAGAGCCCAGAGTGCCGGCTCCGCTACAGTTGGAAAGACTCCAAAAACATATCCACCTCCGTATTATGCTCCAGGTGCCCCAAATACGGGCTTCGCTACGGTAGACGGGACAAAAGAGTCTTATCGTGAGACCTATGACTCATCGAATAGTCAATTTACACTGAAATCCTTTAACCTTAACGCTCAAGAGAAGAAAAAAGAAAATAACAATAGCCAGTCAATTGTTTTTGTTGTTCTTGTTTGTTTTGCGGTCTTATTCAGTTTAGTGATGCTAATCAAAATCAGTAAAGACCAGAACGAACCGATCGACGGAAAAATCAGAGTGAATTATTCTTCTGATGACTTAATAGGATCAAATTGTGATGATGTGATTTCACGGCTTGAAAAACAAGGGTTTACTAATATTAGAAAAAATCCACTAGGGAATCTAATAACAGGCTGGATAAGGAAGGAAGGAGAAGTAAAGGAAATAGAGATCGAAGGTTATTCTACGTTTTCAAGCGATTCCCGGTTTCCTCCTGACGTAGAGATTGTGATCACTTATCATAGTTTCCCTGATAAGGATTAAGTGTCATAAATGAGATCAATTTGCTCATAAGCATTTTGGGTCAAAACAGCGTTGGCGCAGTTAACGAAGTCCGCACCCGCACTTTCCGACTACACAATCGCATTGCGTGTCGTGCAGACAGACAACTTCATAGTCGCGCCTAACCAATCGAAATCCTTCGTCCTTTCTGCAATACGTCACGAATCGTATTAAGACGGAAATTCCGCAAGTAAGCCATATTGGCTATGAGTTGACAGGAAAACTTCCAGCAACGATTACGTGGGAGTAAAACTGAAGATATACAATTTACTTAAACAGACGGTTTTTGGCAACAATCTTTCAATGCGGAACATAAACCGAAAAAACTAGCAGTAAAAAACGGAGAAGGTTACTTAAAGCTCAACCTTCAAGCGAGGTTCAAAAGACAGTGAAAAAGAAGCCCATGACCAGAAGTGAAAATATGGCGAGGATTAAATACAAAGATACCAAACCCGAAGTGTTTTTGCGAAAACTCTTATGGCATCAAGGGTTTCGATACAGAATTAATTATAAAGAATTACCTGGAAAACCCGATATTTATCTCTCAAAATACAAAACTGCAATATTTGTAAACGGTTGCTTTTGGCATATGCACGAAGGTTGCAAATATTCATCCATTCCGAAAACTAATTGCGATTATTGGAAGGAAAAACTCGAGGGAAATGTTGAAAGGGATAAGAAAAACTGCAAAGAATTAGAAAATATGGGGATAAATGTGATAGTTATTTGGGGTTGCGAGATTAAAGAAATGTTGAAAAGTGAGGAGAATAAGGATAAAAAAATAAACGAAATATTGTCTATCATTAACGATAACGCGAGATGCATGAAGGAATAACCCGCATTGGTATGAGTACAAAGAAATTTTAAATATAGGAGTCATCTTGTCGAAAGTACGAGTTGCCAATTATCATTTCAATTTAAGCCTCGCTTGAGATTTAGAAATGTTGAATTGCTTGGACAGAATAACGAAAAAGATCGATTCTTAAGAAGGGGTTACATCATTTAAGTACACACATGTCAAAAGGCTTTGTGTTTGAAGTTGCGTATATAATTGGATTGTCAGAAGTAACGTTCCCGTATGATCGTCCTGTGAAAAGTGGCGGGGAATCAAAGGCACAAGAGCAAAGAGTTGGCGATACTTATCTTGTCCCAGCATAAAGAGAATACTGAGGAGGAAAGATTAACTACAGTCACCGTCGCACTTTAAGAAACGTTTTATAAACTGAAAGAAGACGGGGTTCAGCCTTTTGTGAATATCATTCTTGTGTATGTTCTTGGATGCTATGTAATAAACAGAATGACAAACTGGAACTGAAATAGGCAAGACATGGAAATGGAGAAACAATATTGCCTACCTATAGATTAGGGGAATTGTTCTGTGGTCCCGGCGGACTTGCTTATGGTGCAGTAAATGCCTACATTGGAAACCCTAATTTTAAGATAGTCCCCCAATGGGCAAATGATTATGATGCGTCTTCCTGTGAGACATACATACACAACATTTGTCCTAACAACCCTGAAAGTGTGGTTTGCGGGGATGTCAGAAAGCTCGATATTGGCTCATTAGGAGATATTGATGCATTGGCTTTCGGGTTTCCTTGTAATGACTTTTCCGTTGTTGGAGAACAAAAGGGGTTTGACGGAACGTTTGGCCCGCTTTATCGGTATGGAGTCAAAGCATTAATGTTGTATAAACCTGATTGGTTTTTAGCTGAAAATGTAGGCGGGCTAGCTAGTGCAAATAAGGGAAAAGCATTTAGTATCATTCTCCAAGACTTAAGCGATGCAGGTTATAGAGTCTATCCGCACTTATACAAATTTGAGCAATATGGTGTTCCGCAATCGCGTCATAGGATAATCATTGTTGGTATCAGAGAAGATTTTCCATATGAATATATGCCGCCAAGTCCTACGCCATATGCAGACATAGATGTTACTTGTAAGACAGCGCTGGAAGTGCCGCCAATTCCGGCAGATGCTTTTAATAATGAACTACCCAGACAGTCTACAACTGTTGTGGAAAGGTTAACGTATATTAAACCTGGACAAAATGCTTTTACAGCGGATTTGCCCGAACATCTTAAACTGAAAGTTAAAGGCGCAAAAATCAGCCAAATTTACAAGCGTCTTGATCCAACAAAACCTGCTTCTACCGTTACAGGTTCAGGTGGAGGGGGAACGCATATGTATCACTATGCGGAACCAAGAGCATTGACCAATCGTGAACGGGCAAGGTTGCAGACATTCCCAGATACATTTGAGTTTAAGGGTTCGAAAGAAAGTGTCCGGAAACAAATAGGGATGGCTGTTCCTGTTAAGGGAGCGCAGATAATTTTTGAAGCTATTCTAAAAACTTTTGCTGGTATCCCCTACGATGCTGTTCCTTGCAATATTGAAGAAAGTGCAGAAGAATGATCAACTACTGGTTGGTCACACGACCAAAAAGAAAGCTGAACAGTATACCGGAGGTATTATCTGTCTTTTCGGAAATGTCTCTTAATCAGCAATGGGAAGGACAACGAACTTCACATTTATCTTTGGAAGATGCTCTTGAACAAGCTTGACTGAAGCGGCAGGGTGAAAGGCGTAACCAAGGAGGAGGCGGTGCAAGAACATACAAAGCTTGGCTTGTCAGCCTCGGCTTGATCTTCACGCAAGCGTCCACGAGACAGATCAAGTTGACGCTTGCAGGAGAAGCGATATTAAATGGCGATTCGCCCGTGGAAGTGCTAAAAAATCAAGTTTTAAAATATCAATTTCCATCAGCCTTTTCAGTTGGGCGGGGTGTTAATGTAGCGCCGTATCTTGCGCCAATGTTCGCTGGGGAAGACTAAATACTCCAGCGTCTTGTCAACCGAGTCTTCCACCTCCTTCACTACAGCTTGCAACTTCATCTCAAGTAGTCTAGCAACAACATCTCGTGCCTTTACTCTGGCCGCTTTACGATTTTTCTGTGCATGAATCGCATTTAATATCGACGCCAGCAAAATGACGTTTACACCGTAGCTCAACTGACATTATTGCGGTAAAAGTGTACCGTGCAACGATGGTAGCGTGCTACAGGGCAAACTGTGTGTACCGACTCTAATAGACGACCAAGGATCTTGTCGTCAATGAATGTCTGACTGTGTCCCGCGTAAGCCTCGAGCTTTCAGAGGTCGCGAAGGAAAATAATCCAACTCGCCGTGTCTTTTATCATCCCTTCGCTGGAAATAGCAACAGATGCCCGGTACATTTCCAAAATGAAAACAACATTTTACAAATGTTGTTTTCATTTTTTATATATTACACATTTATTCTTGACAATCCTGTCATCTTCCAATATTCTGTCATTAGGTTTAATAATATAAATAAGGAGCGGATTAAGATGAGAGCCAAAGAAACAAAGCGAGAAAGATTTGTTAGAATTGCAGAAGCTCGCACAAACAAGATTATCGATACAATACGACTTCTTGGTAACTGCTCCAATTCCTCCGCTTATGAGTACACTTCTAAGGACATAGATAAGATTTTTTCCACTATAGAAAATGAACTTAGAGAAGCTCGTAAAAGGTTCAACAAAATGGAAGGAAAGAAAGGCACTCTTTTTACGCTTGAATAAATAGGAGAAAGTACAATGAGATGGTCATTTCCATCAAATAATGGTGGTGATATTAACGGCATTAGTAACACTGGGATTGAATACTTTCAGGGATCTCCGATGACATCGCTTGCCCGTGAGATATGTCAAAATTCACTTGATGCAGCACTCGAAGAGAAAGTTGTAGAGATAGAGTTTATGCCCTTCACTCTCAGTATCTGCGAATTCCCTGATGCAGTGTCGCTTGAAAAGGCATTTCGAGCTTCTTTAAACTTTTGGAGTGTTCAATCAGGGAGGAAAGCTACAGACTTTTTCGACCGTGCTATAAAGATGATGGAATCAGGAAGTATTCCATTTCTCAGAATTAGCGACTTTAATACAACGGGACTTAAAGGTTCAGAAAGTGAATACAACACCCCCTGGTGTAATTTAACTAAGTCATCAGGCACGTCAGATAAAACAGGAACATCAGGTGGTTCATTTGGTATAGGCAAATTTGCGCCCTATGCCTGTTCAGAATTTCGCACTGTTTTTTATAGTACGATAGATACTGAAGGTATTACTGCGTTTCAAGGTATTTCGAGGATAACCAGTTTCCGCACTGAAAATGGCGATATTACAGCAGGTGTAGGTTACTACGGAGGGGATAATAATCAGCCCGTATATTCGCAACTTCAGCTCGATCCTCATTTCAAACGCAATATGAAGCAAACGGGAACAGATATTTTTATAGCCGGTTTTCGTTTTTATTCAACAGATTGGAAAGAGAACATTATAGTTTCTGTGTTGGACGGCTTCTTATATGCAGTTTACTCTGGCAAACTTATAGTGAGAGTTGAAGATATTGTGATAGACAAAGATTCGCTTCCGTTTCTTATTGAAGAATATCAGACCGCACTTTCGCAAAATGCAGATAAGTATTATGCCGTTTTGACTTCAAACGATACTGTTTGGCATGAGATCAACTTCAAAAATCACGGCACTGTACGTCTTGGTCTAATCATTCAGCAGGAAACACACCCAGTTGAGATGCACAGAAAAGTCGCTATGATCAGAAAAAGTGGAATGAAAATCATGGATCGCGGCAATATTTCCGGAATTATCCCTTTCGCTGGTGTAATGCTTATCGAGGGAGAAGAGATTAATGATTTCCTGCGCAACCTTGAAAATCCCCAACACACGAAATGGGAAGCAGAGCGCATTGAACCCAAGGACCAAGTCCCCCGCGCTCGCGCTTACATTAAGGATTTAATCGACTATATAAAGGATTGTCTGGGAGAAATGGTGCAGGACAGCGATGTTGATGAGATAGACCCCGATGTAGGAGATTATTTACCCGATGAGAGCGAGATAGATTATTCAATTGAAGCTACGCATGAAATTAAGGCAATACCTGACACCATTAAGGCAATTGAGGTAACCACTCCTCCGCGCAACTATAGGACCGACACATTTCAAGGTGAGGAAAAAAACACGATAGATGATAAGCAAGGTGTCATCGTCAAAGAAGACAATATTTCAGGTGCTGGACACAATCACGGCGACAACAGTTCCCGGGGTGCAGGAAGCGGCTTTTCCGAGGGAGAAGGATACGGAGAGAACCCGATAGATCTGTATAAATCTCCTGTAAGCGTCACCGCTTCAAAGATTCGGGTAGTTTGCCTGAATAAAGCCTCTGGCGAGTATTCCATAGCTTTTGTACCTGCTTTTTCTGCCACGAATGGATACTTCGAATTATTTCTTTCCGCAGAATCGGCACAGTATAGTGCTCCGATAATCTCAGCAATTGGAATGAGAACACCGCCATTAGAAATTAAAGGAAACCGCATTTCGGGGCTGTCGTTTGTAGCGAATGAACCTGTGCGACTTAGAGTAACCATCGACTACAACGATTACTGCTCTATGGAGGTGAAAGCGTATGGAAATAAGGGATAAACTTTATCCGTACCCTGTGTTGTCGTATTATTCTGACGATTACGTAGACAGCAGTTTTAATACATCTGTTAACCCAACTAAAGACGGTTACAATATCCGCCTGGATTTCCACGCAGAAGTAAACAACTCGGGGATACTGGACTTGCTTTCATCTGAAAAAGCGAGTATTGTCTATCATTTAGAATGCGCACAGACAGGATATCGAGAGGCAATTTCCACTGACAAGAGTGAGCTTCCATACGTAATCGAATATAGCAAGATCAACGGCAGACTGGAGATCTGTCCATTCATAGTTGCAAAAACAGAGATTCCAGAATATGTAAACGAACAATTTCATGAGGACTATCGCGGCTTCAAATTTGTTATAGAAGAAGGTTGCATCATGGCCGTTGGCCGGCAGGTAAACGTCGATATTGACAAAGATGTCTGCGATCTGTCAAAAACTCCATCTGTCTTCAGCATAATAAAAAATGATGATGAGCGGGCTGTTGGCATGATTGTTGATTTTAACTATAAGAAGATAATAATAAAATTACCGGAGCAAGAATTTTATAATTTTAGCAGCCTAAGAGGCAATCCATTTATTCAACCAGTTTTGAATTCCTTAGTTGTAATTCCTGCGCTTACTTATGTGCTCGAAGAGGTGTCAAAAAGAGAGGTGCATGAAAGATATGAATACAGCTCATACGCTTGGTATCGGGCTATTAATAAATCGCTTACTAATAATTTCGATTGCGACATCGAAAAAGAATCGTTTGCTGAAAAAAATATGCTTGTAATGGCACAAAGATTAATTAATGCCCCTCTTTCAGACGCTCTGCAAAAGCTATCGAGTGGATATGGATATATCAACGAGGAAGAAGACGAATGATACTTACTTTTTTGGAAGATGACAGCCTATTTGCACTAAAAAGCAACTTAAATAAACTGTACAACAAATTCGCTTTACCCAATGCAGATTGGATTATAGATTACTTTGGCTACTCTCCCTTTGTAGAAACAAAATATTCCATTAGCGACTTTTCCCTTGACATGTCTCAGGATAAACCTTTTTTGACTGAGTTAGAGAATGTTCAACGTGTTTATAACAACCTTAGATTTCTGTCAGGCTCTCAAGCTTCAGATGAAAGGCTCTGGGCAGGCTTATGCATAAACCACTTTTGGAAATATACTCAGTACAGATGGAATATTGTATCAAACTGCACTGTTAACAATGTAAAGCAACACTTTTTCTTTGGTTTCGGCCCTAGGCGCTCTCTGACAAGAAATGCTATCTCTCGGTTATGGTGGATAGGACGTCTAACATATGACTCCTCTCGAAAAGACCCATATGAACTCACTCGCTTTGTCTGCGAAAACGCCGATTATGTCATGCATATTCTCGAGCGCAATACTTCTAACAGCCCTATTATTACAAAAGCATTTTTGTCTGCGCTTTTGACAGCACGAGAAGAAGGTTGCCTCATTAATACGAATACCGTTGGCGAACTATCAAAGTATCTCAATCTTCTGGGAGGTACATATATTTTGGACTGCCTTCCAGAATCGATAATCTTTAATAAAATACTAGAGAAAGCTAGGAATTATAATTAACTGAAAGGAAACGCAATTGAAATCAGAATCAATCTTTACTCTTTACAGTGATGAGAGGTTCGACAAAATGCTATTCTACCTTAAAGAGCACGGTTTCATCACTCTTGATTCATTAGCACGCTTTGATTTTGATGAATTGCTATTCGTCCCCGGAATTTCCGAAAGCTTAATATCAGAAGCTAAACAGATATATTCTCTCTACAATGCCACTTCCTTAACTGCCAAAGAGATACAAGACACCACAAAAGCGATTACCGAAGAGGTAACGGAATCTGAAAAAAAATTTGGCATCGACAATTCAAGAATGCTTTTAGATGAGGACAGACACCAGTCGAAGAATACAAATGAATCAAATAATACATTGATGTACCCAATCAGTTCAGATGTATCGCAAAGTGAACTCCTTCCAAAACATTCTAGTACTAGCGAAACTCATTGCTTGAACTCAATTAAAAAAACAGACGTCAGCAATTCTAGTACGCTTTCCCATGAGAATAATCATCAGCCGAAATATACAAATAGAGCAAAAGATGCATTAATAACCCAGATTTATTCAGGAGTGCCGCGATGTGCGCAATTTATACGAAAGTGCCTCGCAGACAATAAAACTCTCATGAGCCAACTTACAGATGCTGATTTTGATAACGCCGTAAATCTAAGAGGAATTGGCCCCACTTCGGCTGAACATCTTAGAAAAGTGTACCACAATTTTATCAACTCTCCTCATTCGGAAGACACCAGCAATAGTGAAACACTTCATCATATTGACTCAATCGAGTATATTGATATCGATAATTCTAAAATGCCTACCAATGGGAAAAGTCACCAACCGAAATTAACAAGAGATGCATTAATAACCCAGATTTATTCAGGAGTGCCGCGATGTGCGCAATTTATACGAAAGTGCCTCGCAGACAATAAAACTCTTATGAGCCAACTTACAGAAGCTGATTTTGATAACGCTACAAACCTAAAAGGAATTGGACTCTCCGCAGCTGAAAAATTGAGAAAGGTGTATCATGATTTTTACAGTTCTCCCTATCCGGAACAAGCAAATACAGACATAAAATCCCATCGCCCGATCTTAGTAAAGAATCTTCCATTATCCCGAAAAGCGAGAAATAGCTTGAGACTCCTAGGTGTGAATCATCTCGATGAACTATTAGACTTAGATATTTTAATGCGTATTAGTGACGCGGGAACAAAAACATTACAAGAGATTTTGAATTTCCGAGAAAAAATGTTGTTGGTGAAAACGAATCCGTCAAATCTGTATTATGTTAAGAACATCAATTCTGAAAATGCACCGATACCAATATCCTTGCTTCGCAATATTGGTTTGTCTGCCGAAGAACTTGATTTGTTGCAGAAAAACAACCTCGAGACTGTCGGCGATCTTGTCACGAGGGAGCTGACTCAGAAGGAATTCATTATACTCTACGATATCGATAAGTTCTTTTCGATTCCAGTAACACAGCGTTTCACTGATACATTCGAAGCATTAGAAGAAAGAACAAAGCTTATCTTATCAATGCGCTATGCAGGTGCAACATTAGCGGAAATTGGATCAGAACTACAAATAACCCGCGAGAGGGTACGGCAAATTCTTCTTAAAGCATTCCGCAAGCTTAAAAAAATAGCTGATTTAGTTGCGGGCTTGTTACTTTCAACAGACAAAAAGACTTTTCACTTCTCAGACCTCATCGATCTTTTTCATTCTGAAGAGTTAGCCACATACTGCAAACTTGTTCTGCAAGAATCCAGTTATGTACGCTATTTCAAGTTTTTGGATAGTTTTATAAAGCATTCTGTATGCGGATCAGAACCGGAGCTAAGACTCAAAAGATTCGCATCTGAAATCATTGGGGAAGGTGTTAATTTTTACGACAATCTTGAGTTAATCGAGGCTGAACTCAAAAAGCGTAACCTTGATTTCCTTAATGTTTCAGACATTATGAGTTTCCTAATACATAATAAATATCGTTTTTTTGGCGATTTTGTCGCAAAAAGAGGGGCTCGTTACGCCATTGTCTGTCATGATGCCGTCCTTAAATATTTCCATTTTGACATCAAATTAGATGGTAACGATAATAACGAAGACATGCGCCTGCTCAGACAAATCATAAACAAGCACTACCACGGATTGTCGTTACCTTCAAACAACTGGACATTAACGGCCGGAATCGTCCGTGATACATCATTGTTTGTTCTTTCGGGTCGCGGCAGGTATTGTCCAGTTGAAAAAGTCGTATATAACATATTTTTGTTTGAAGATATATTCAATTTTGTCCATAGCAGTCCCCAGCCATCCTTCTATTATTCTGAGCTGTTTTCATATTTCCAGGGACGTTTGCTGGCAGAAACGAACATAGATAACGCGCATTTTTTACATGGAATGTTTAAATACTTGTATCCGAATGAGTTTGTCTATGAGAGGGACTTAATGTCTAAAATCGGTATATCTAGGCAAAATATCGATGATCGGTTAAGTCAGCTCTTGCTTGAAAATGGCCGCGCAATGTCCAAAGAAGAAATTAGACAATCAATTCCCGGAATTAATGATTTCGTTATCGCTTTTGCTATCTTGCGACAACCGCATCTTCTGCAATGGGATTATAACGAATACAATCACATTAACAATATCGTAATCACTGACGATGAGCGAGAAACGCTATCAAACGCCATAAAAAATCAGACCGATTTGCACAGCGGTTATTCGAGCGATACCCTGTTATTTGCTTCAGTAAAAGAATCATGCAAGGACTTTCTTTTGAAAAACAATATCGTCAATTCTCAAAATTTGTACTATGTGGTGTCGAGTCTCTTTGGAGATGATTATCGTTTCAGAAGACCTCACATTCTTTCAAAGGATTTTCCTGTTCAGGAAATATCATCTGCTAATATTATACAGGCTCTGCTCCCTTGCGATACTGGTATAAATTATGAAGAGTTTCATCATCTTGCCGATACACTCGGTTGGTCATCAGGTACTGTGTATTCAATTTTCTCAGAGGTAGAAAAGAATTTTATCCGTATCTCAGAAAATGATTATGTGAGAAAAACACATTTCCGAATATCGATATCGCAATCCGTGCTGAATTCTGTTTCGGATATGCTACAAAGATTTGTCAGCAAATCAGGATACTACGCGTTCGGCAGTATTTTCGATTATGAGTCATTTCCGGATTGTGCGTACAAATGGAATGGCTTTCTCTTAGAATCGCTGATTATCGAATACGATCTCGGATTCCGAATCATAACACCACAAATTCCAGATAGGCGTTTTCAAAGAGGTATTATTGTTCCACATGACAGCCCTTACGAGACATTCGAAGACTTAGTTATAGGAAATCTTTCATCAGACGGTATTTCGACGATAAGCGAAGCGGAGCTTTTAAAGTATCTTAGAATGCGTGCGATGATTTTCACAAACACCATTCCGCAAGAACTGTACGAGTGTCCAAATCTGCACTTTAAAAATGAAATCTTCACCATAAAACGGGACTAGCTGTAATCTGTAGAAGTACGATATTCGAAAAGAATCTACTGCGCTTGGAAGGATGCCCGTTTGTACTGGAAATAGAACTAGTTAACAACAAACATGATGATGAAAGGCAAGAGTACGTGTTCACGTAATTATGAGTTCCTAAAAGATTTGGATGGAATGTGGAAATCTCGGCCCGCTGAAGGCCGCTTCCTGAACTGAACCCCAAATGTTGGACAACAGACATAATGAGCATGATTGTGGAGTGGGAATAATGAATATACCTGACAATTTAACTATGCAAACAATGAAAGCTGATATTAATAAAGCCGGAAATTTGTTTTACCAGTATCGACCGTGTAGAAGAGATGCCGCCATTATATATGACATTGACAATATAAAGCATGGTGTTGTCTACGCGCGTACTCCCTTACAAATGAACGACCCCTTCGATTCTAGAATCGGATTCTCAGTAGAAAAAGTATATGAAGAATGTATTGACTTGGCACTTAATCAAGTTGACGTTACTTTGGATTCTAACCTTAAGCTAGTCATCAAAAACTTGTTGAAGTACAGGCTTATTGGTGAAACATTAGGCTTTGTCAATGCGCTAAATAAGCTGAAAAAATACATTTTTACCCAAATGATAATAGCAAAAGTCCCTGTTGCTAACCTGCCGCAATTCATTAACAGAGACTTAAATAAACTCTATAAGAAATGTCCGCCAGAGGTGAAAAAATATCTTAATAAAGATGCGTTCTTTGTATTTTCATTACTTATTCAAGGCTACCAAAACGAAGATATCGAGGAAAATACAATTACTGAAGCACATAAATTGGAGGAGTGTTTAAAAGAACTAGAAGATGTAGTTGTTAAGACTAGAGATGAAATATACCTTCCGTTTCTCACTGATTTTCTTTCAAAAATAACAGTAACATGCTTTAGTGCTAGTGGATGGGATAATCAGCTTATGTGGTCTCACTATGCCAATTCATATTCTGGTATATGTGTTGAATACGATTTCAAAATGATGGATAAGTTTATAGGGTTTATGTATCCTGTCGATTATTCATCAGTTCGCCCTACGATCTCACTAAAGGATATGGGCCTTACAGAATTTAGATTTGATGAAAATGGCAAATTAATAACCGAGGAGGTTAATATTAGAGCCATATTCTCTTATTTGTTGGCCAAAAATAATTGTTGGAGTTACGAAGAAGAATGGCGAATCATTAATGTTGAAGGAGAACCCTATACTCCTATTTTTATTGAAGCACCGTTTGTTAAGTCTATTACTATAGGTCTTGATCTTGATGACACATGTAAACAATTGTTGTGGGATGTTTGTAAAGAGCGCGGTATAGAATGTTATCAATTAATCATTCATCCTGGCGACTATAGTTTGACAAGAGAACTATTAGCTGATGAGGACTTTGTCTTTGATAAAGAAAAAGAAGAACAATATATAAATTTCCTTTGCGAACATGCTGTTCCGATCGGCGAAAAGATTAGCTTCAACTGTAACTCTTTAACAAAAGCGATTGACGAGGGTAGCTTTGAATCTTCATCTATGATGAATATGCTTGCATTAATTTTAGATTTCCTTAGCGATGTTTATTTCCTAAAGCGAACATTCAATAGATATTGTCATTGTACAGATACTCCTGCATCTGAGGTAACAGGAGACGCTCAAATTGGCATAGCGATTAACCAAATTGATTCTTTCATTTTTCAAACAGAGACCGGAGTTAAAACAATAGAAGATTCATTGATCAACCTTAGATTAATAAAAACAATCACAAGAGATGAATTCATTATGGCACGCAAGTTTGTTTCCGAAATAAATGAAATGTTGGAAAAACTTCACGAATTAAAATGGTACGGTACAAACGGTGACGGCGAATAGCAGCAAGTAATAAACTTAAGCGCCTGATACAGATACAAAAGGAGATGGAAATCGCGCTCGCAGAAGGCCAGTGCCCAGAAAATAGCAGGGTAGCCATGAGGAAGAGTGCTAGATAAATAATAATAACATACATTTACTTCTGTGCTAATTTAAGATACAATGTTAGCACGAAAGGAAAATTATTAATGGGTACTGAGTATGTTCTAAAACAACTTTTACAAGAAAACGATGGCTGGCTTACGCTAAAAGAAGTCCTTGGTCAGGGTATCAGCAAATATGAATTTTACAAGTTTGCTGAAAAAAACGGATTGGAAAGGGTCGGACAAGGCATTTATGTTTCAGCTGATGTTTGGCCTGATTCGATGTATCTAATTCATCTCAGATCGGCACAGGCAATCTTTTCTCATGAAACGGCTTTGTTTTTGCATGATATGACTGATCGCGAACCGTCTTATTATTCTATAACGGTGAGAACAGGCTATAATCCTCATCGTTTGAAGGAAGACGGTATTAAGGTTTATACCATAAGAAAAGAATTGCACGTGCTTGGTAAAAGTAAAATAAAAACACCGTTTGGCCATACAGTTCCGGTCTATGATATAGAGAGAACATTATGTGATGTTTTGCGCAGCAGAAATGGTGTAGAAATCCAGGTCTTTCAAGATGCTTTAAAGTTTTATGCAAAACGAAAAGATAAGAATCTTAGATCTTTGCTACAATATGCGGATGCTTTGAATGTAAGTACAATACTCAAACCTTATTTGGAGGTGCTTCTTTAAATGATTAAAACATCAAGGCAATTAAAAGATAAAATCCGTAATCTTGCTAAGGGAAAATCTGCCGATGCACAAATTTTGATGCGAACATATATGATGGAACGACTTTTAGAGCGCATTTCTCTTTCTGAGTACAAGAATAATTTTTATATTATAGGGCGGCGTGTTCATTGCTTCTTTAGTAGGCTTAGATTTCCGCAGTACGATGGATGTTGACACAACAATTAAGGGGGTTGATGTTAACATAACGACTGTAGAACAGATGATACAAAATTTGATTAAGATTCCTCTTGAGGACGACGTTCTTTTTCAGGTTAAAAGTATCAATTCTATTATGGATGAGGCTGAATATCCGGGCCTAAGAGTCAGTATGCAAGCCTTATTCGACGGAACAATAACGCCTCTTAAAATCGATATATCAACGGGTGATGTTATAACCCCCGGCGCCATCCAATATTCTTATAAACTGATGTTTGAAGATAGATATATTCAGTTGCTTTCATACAATCTTGAAACTGTTTTAGCTGAGAAATTGGAAACTATTGTGCGAAGACATTTGACAAACACTCGTATGCGTGATTTTTATGATATTTACATTCTGAAAAAGCTCTATGAAACGGAAATTTCAAAACCGCTCCTTCAAGATGCACTTGAGGCAACGGCACAAACACGAGGAAGCATGGAGCTTTTAAGCCATGCAGAACTTTCCCTGAATGAAATAGAAAACAGCGATGATATGAGAAAACGATGGCTTTCTTACCAATCTCATTATGAGTATGCGCAGAACATTTCTTGGGATGCTGTTATGGAAGCTGTAAAGGCAACATATTTGTAGAAAACAGGCATAATTTTTGAGATAAGGAATTTCTTTTTTCGGAATAAGGCTGTTGAATATCCTTGAAAGGTATAATGAAAAACATAGAGATTTAAATTAATGGAGGATTTGTGTGATGGATGAAATTAAATTTTCACTTACTCAAGCGGACAAAGTAGCTATTGAACGTAAGGATGATGACTATATAAATGCAAAAGGTGCCAAGTTATATGGGAATCAACTCTATTCCCAAGCTGTAGAATACTATCGCTTAGGCGCAGTGATGGGGAACTCAGTCTCTATTTCAAACTTAGGGTACTGTTATTTATATGGACGCGATATTCCTCAAAATACGGCATTAGCGATTGCGTATTTTAAAATTGCGTCTGAAAAGGGAAATCCAGATGCAGCCTATAAACTAGGTGATATCTATAGCAGGGACACATGGGGATTGGAGGACAAAGAACTTTCAATCTATTACTATAGTTTAGCAGTGACATATATTATGGGGTCTGGTTGGCAATTGCTTGATGATCTTTATTACGCGGATGAACTACAGTATTTTCCAAGCTTATGCTTTGCTCTGGCAAGAGAGCTTGCGAAAGGTGAAGCGTTGATTGCTAATATTCCCCTTTCTTATCAATTTCTATTACATGCAAAAATTGGCTATGAGAACGAACTAGCACAAGGATTTGAGATGTATCGCCAATCTTATGAGAGTGTGCAGAGTTTAATGGTTGACCCACAATATGATGAAGTTAGAGATAAATATGATGACATATATTTTGATGACAAGGAGAATGACGAGGAAGATATAGATTTCTAAATATAAATACGAAATAATTATTATCTATTATCAATAAATTGACCCGGGACTGGGACTGAAACGGGTAAAAATCTAAAAATGAGCCAGAATACAGCAAACAGAACGGATATGAACTGCTTTAAAGGCTGAAATATCAAGCTTTTTCACCTGTAGAACTTTGATAAGTTAAGGAGTGGGAATAAGTGCTAGAATGGCAAAAACTGCTCCAAAGGCGGTCTCATGCCAAGAGTCGTCGCAATCGGCGAATTGCTCATAGACTTCACGATGCAGGCGCTTGATCAAGATAACTATCCGACGATGAAGGCGCACCTGGGCGGTGCGCCCGGTAATTATTTGGCGGCACTCAGCGCGTATGCATTTCAACCGGATTGCTCGCCAAGGTCGGAGATGATGCCTTTGGAAGTCGTTTGATCGATACGTTGCGGCGCGTCGGTGTGGATACGGAAGGTGTGATTGTAGATCCGAAAGTATTTACGACGCTCGCTTTTGTCACGTTAGATGAAGCCGGCAACAGAAGTTTTGATTTTGCGAGAAAACCGGGCGCCGACACCATGCTCACTTGGGAGGAAATTAATACCTCTCTGGGCGCTTTCTGTCTTTGCCGTTGACACAACAGGAGCCGGAGATATTTTCGGAGGAAGCGCCGTCGCGCAGTTGTTACACTTGCAAAAAAGCATTGAGGATCTGACAAAAGACGATTTGGAAAGAATCGGGAAATTTGCGACTGCGGCAACGGGATTGTCTACTCTTAAAATGGGCGGGATTACAAGCATACCTTCCATGGCTGAGGTGATGGAACAGCTAAGTCGAATGTAAGAAAATCGCTATTGCAATCAGTCAGCGGGAGACGAGCAGCCTTGAGATAATATGAAGAAAATAGTAACTTTTACTTAGACAGTACGGATAAGTTCATTTTGACAACATGTGCATGATCCGTAACAGTACCGATTTTTACGGAGGACGAAACAATGCTTTTAATGGGAGTAAGAGAAGAAAATGGCTGGCTTGCGTCTACATTTAATCTGACATATCCAGCCTCATGGGAAAAGATCTGCAAGGCTGTAAACAGAACTTACGAATTTTTTGAGGATACGGAAATTTTAGTCGATGGCGTGGTAAGAGATGTTGATTCTAAAGACGACATCTTGAATTTTGCGGAAGCCGGAAGCATGACTATTCGCGGTATGTCGACAATTATTGAGGTTCCGCTGATGATCACTTTTTTCAATCAGCTCAAGACCGTCAATGTAGCAGTGGCATGCATGACAGAAGAATTTAAGGAAGCAGATTACCAAAAATTCAATTTTTCTCTCGGCGAATTCATGGATAGCGTAGAGCTTTCGATGTATGTCAAATGAATGGCATCCAATATGTCGAAATGGTTCGGAAGGGTTTTAATAACAGTAACATAGAGCAGGTTTTTTTGACGCAAAATAAATAAAATAGTAACCACTAGTCACACGACAAAAAGAAATATG
>Ga0255347_1001788_pt1 | contig 32750 bp, 18 predicted proteins | sample wastewater_treat_2_FD_192479 | JGI IMG/M metagenome (GOLD analysis project Ga0255347, IMG submission 192479) | Wastewater microbial communities from Lulu Island WWTP, Vancouver, Canada - plant24 | ecosystem: Engineered > WWTP > Wastewater > Unclassified | place: Canada: Vancouver, British... | reverse complement strand
TATTCTTGCACTGCCGCTATGCGTTCTTCATCTGTTAGCTTACTTCCTCTTGACATAAAATAACCCCCTTACAGCTTTCACACGCTTTTGTTTTTTCGTGTGTCTACTTTAAGGGGATTATATCAATCACGGGCGCTCAGGGGCTTTTTGCATCTGTTTATTTGTAATTATCCACAATTCCAGGCTGTCACATTTGGCTATAATCACGTTTTTACAGCAGAAAACTCCCTGTTTTTCGCAGAATGTGTTATACTTGAGTAAACACAGGCTGATGACGCAGAAGGAGGTACTACTATGAAAGCAAAACTCACATCCTTTGTCACCTCGGCAGTTCTTGCCTTTTCCTGCACCGTCCCCACGGTCAGCTCGGCGGACTGGTGGAATTACGACGACATCGAGGAAACAGGCTTCGGCTATACAGTTGTGGAATACGATAATACAAAATACTCCGCGGTACTGATGGACGTGCCCGAGGTCAAGGTCAACGAATACAGCGATACCGCAGAAGAATTGGTCATTCCCGAAGAAATAGAGGGATTTAAGGTAAGGACAGTCTGCCTTTACGGCCATCATATGTACAACATCAGGCATATCACCCTGCCCTCCACTGTTGAAAACATAATTGTAGAGGGCACAGGAGAAAAGCTGCTGGAGATAGACGTGGACGAGAACAATCCCAACTTCTGTTCAGTGGACGGCGTGCTCTACACCAAGGACATGAAGAAGCTGGTGGCTTATCCCGTGGGAAGGGATGACACCTCCTTCACCGTTCCCGACGGCGTTGAGGAGATAGGCGAAAGAGCATTTGCGATCTCGACGAACCTTGAGGAGATAGTTTTCCCCGACTCTCTCAGGACCATCGGCAAAGATGCGCTTTGCGCCGAAAGGCTGAAAAACCTGACCATTCCTGCATCGGCAGTTATCCATGATCCAATAATGTTTGACCGCCACATGGAGAGCCTTACCCTGCTCCGCGAGGATATAACCGATCCCTATTCGGACACAGATCAGCCCTTTGAGTATGACGGACTGGACAAAGTTCTCGGCGCTCCTGTCTTCTGGACACCCCCATTTATGACGACTGGCCGCCCACAAGGCTCTACGTTCCCGCCTCTGTCATAGACATATACAGAAAGCTTGTGGAGGACAAGAGCTACAATGCCGTATGTATCCCTCTGGAGCTCAAGCTCCTGCCCGACCAGAAGTACGGCGATATAAACTGCGATAACGAAATAAATATCGCAGACGCAGTTACTCTCCAGAACTTCATTCTTGGTACGGGCGACGGCTGCGCTCACGGAGCGGACCTGAACAATGACGGCGTTCTGGACATATTCGACCTTATAACCCTTAAAAAGCTCATTATCGAACAATAATACACCGTACAGGCAGCGCTGATACAGAAGCTTTACGCCATAGTATTTCTGATACAAGGTCAGAAGTACTATGGCTTTTTTATTTCAGAAGCGTTATAAATCATAATTTGCCGCTGAGCGAGCGGCGGCGCTAAGACGTCCGTGTATCAACGAAAGGGCAGTTGCTCCTCGACACGGGGAATGCTTGGGGCGCTAATGAACGGGATTCCAAAGGGACTCTGTTCCTTTGGCGGAGTCCAGAGGCGGCGCCTCTGGCAGGGTTCAAGGGGCAGAGCCCCTTATTACGTCAGGCGCCTCGCAAGGGGTGAATCCAAAAACAGTCCGGTGGACTGTTTTTGGAGAGGGGACGCCTTGTAAGAGAAGGCGTCCCCTGACGGGCGGCGTTCCGCCGCCCCTACAATACCAATCATGTGGGACGTCGAGGACGCCGTCCCCTACATTATGCTAAGGGCTCAAATCATAATTTTGCTCCGCAAAATTATGATTTACCTCAGCAGCCGTATAAAAACGGAGGAGTTTTTTTGCAGGCAATATGCGGCTTTTATGATAGTAAAATATAACAAAGGGACAACAGCGTTTTTGATACATTCTCCAAATATATCACTTTTTGTACTAAATTACATATAATGTTCACAAATCCAGGAGGAATTATGTTATAATAGTAGTATGGAGACTGTGACCTCAGACAGCTTTCCTTACCTATCTATTATATAACGAGAGGAGAATGGAAAAAATGAAACTCAAAAACACTGTTACCAGAAAACTCACCGCTGCAGCCGCTTCCACTGTTATGGCACTGACATCGGCAGCAGCAGCATTCATTCCCATGAATGCAAGCGCAGCAGACCACGACTACTACAAAGCACTTGCAATGTCACTTTATATGTATGACGCAAACGCCTGCGGCAAGGGCATTACAGACGGCCCTCTGACCTGGCGCGGCGACTGCCATACCTATGACGCAGAGGCTCCCGTGGGAAGTCTCGGAGGCTCCGCAAAGTCCATCGTCGACCCTGACGGTGACGGAAAGGTAGACGTTTCCGGCGGCTTCCACGATGCAGGCGACCATATAAAATTCAACCTCACCATAGGCTTTGCCATGAGTAGCCTTGCACTCTCGGATTACCTCAATCCCGGAGTATACGAAAAGGCAGGCTGTAAGGACCACCTCATCTATGAGCTGAAATGGGGCGCTGATTACCTCATGAAGACCACCTTCCTGGACAGCTCCGACAAGGTCGCTGCCATAGCTCACGTTGTGGCAAACGGCGGCACTGACCACGGTATATGGTCCGCACCGGAGGTACAAACCTATGACAGACCCATCTACTGGCTCACAGAGGGCGACAACAACTCCTCCGTAAGCTGCGAGATGGCGGCAGGTCTGGCGGGCACAGCCTACGTCCTCAAGGACTCCGATCCCGCATATTCGGCTGAATGCCTGAAATACGCAAAGGCTCTCCTGGAGTTCGGACAGAAGCACGTAGGAAACAATACGGGCGGTATCGGCGGATTTTATGACACCGCTGCACAGTATCAGGACGAGGAGGCTATGGCTCAGGCATGGCTCTGGGTCAATGACGCAGGCAGCAAGCCCTCACGCGTCGGCAAAAACGGCGACTACGGCAACAGCCAGTATGACGGCTGGGTATACTCCTGGGACAAGGTATGGCAGGGCTATTCCGCTCTCATGTACAAAGCTACGGGAGATAAGGCATACGCCGATGAGCTTCAGTACGAGCTCAAAAACCAGGGCGACCTGAAGGTCGGCACATACAACGCCGGCGGCTGGGGCGCTTCACGCTATAACTGCGCTAAGCAGATGGACGCTCTCGCTCTTGCAAACGGCGACGCCAATGCTGATTACGCAAAGGCTGCAAAGTATCAGATGGACCATATCCTGGGCGATAACAACCTTGGCTACAGCTTCCTGCTGGGCTTCGGCGACAAGTGGCCCGTACATATCCACCACCGTGCAGCAAATCCCGGCAATGACAGCTCGGGAGCTTCCTCAAATCCTTCCGCTAAGTATACAGCTTACGGTCTCCTGGTAGGCGGCGATGACTCCAGCGGCTATCAGGATCAGACCGACAAATACCAGTACACCGAGGGTGCTCTGGACTATAACGGCTGCTTCGCTATCGCCTGCGCAGGTGTTGCAAACCTCTACGGCGGCGACGCAACTTCAATGCCCGCACTTGCAAAGCAGGCAAGCGAGATCAACGCTGACTTCAAGTTCGGCAGCGTTGAGCCCATTACTACAACCACTACCACAACTGTCACCGAGACCACCACAACTACCACCACAACATCACCTCAGCCCATCTATACCATTGTTATGCCTACTCAATACAATGTCCAGGAGGTCATCTCCTACCCTGCAAAGACCGAATACACCGTCGGTGAAAGCCTTGACCTTACGGGCATTTCCGTAAAGGTACGCTCCGAGACTTACTGGCAGGAGGTCGAAGGCGGAAGCAGAGCAGGTATCATCTACGGCGATCCCTTCATAATAGATAATATCACACTCGATCCCAAGGCGGTAAACATAGTCGGAGAAAACGGCGCTATCTGGAAGGGTGATATGGCTAACGAGCTGAAGCCCGGCAGCTATACTGTAATGTATGGCGGTACTTACACCGACGCTCAGAACCGTCAGATACAGTTCGTGGACTTTAAGCACCATATAGCCGTCAAGGAAGTCGATGGCATACAGCCCTATTCATACGTTTTCACTGTCAAGGACAAAGATACAGGCGAGCTCATAAACAATGGCGCGCTGTCATTCAGTACCTATGTTTGCTATGAGATCAACGGTGAGGACGTATTTACAGGTCCCATATACCGATATGACCTGTCAGATGCCAACCCCGTTGTATACAACTACGCGAAGGACAAGGACGCAAAGGAGTTCAGAATTGAGAGCATATATGCTCAGGCTGAAGGATATACCTTTGTTGATGCCAGGGAAGACATCAGGGACGGCGGAGATCCCACAATCAGATATTACGATGTACTGATGACCAGGGGCGATGCAGGTCTCAAGGGCGACACCAACTGCGACGGCAAGGTTGAGCTGGCTGACGCTATACTCATCATGCAGTCGCTGGCAAATCCCGATAAATACGGCGAAAACGGCACTGCCGAAAAGCCGCTCACAAAGCAGGGCAGAAAGAACGGCGACGTAAACTCCGACGGACTCTCCGCCGACGACGCCCTCTCTATCCAGAAATTCCTGCTCCACCTCATACCCTCACTTAACGAGGCTTGATAAAAATTTTACCCGGGCTCGTGCAGAACCTCTGTTCTGTACGAGCCTGTTTTTTTGAACCTTTTCTGCGTAAAATCCATAGCAATTATGCACAATGTGCAGATATGTTTTTTAAGCACTATGACGAAATTATTAATAATCTGTTCAATTTTACCAGATTGTAATATCTCTGTTACCAATTTGTTACCAAATTTCAAGGCAAACCCTGTATAATGGGTGTAAGACATATTATAGGCAGATCATATTGAAAGAAGTGTGATAACATGAACAAATTAAACAGGCTGAAATCAGCCATCATCAGCAGTGCTATCGCCCTCACCTCGATTGCGGCACCTCTCTCAAACATCGGTGCTCCCTCTCTCACAGCAAACGCGGCTGACGGTGATAACTACGCAAAGCTCCTTCAGTACTCCCTCTATCTTTATGACGCAAATATGTGCGGAAACAACTCGGACTGCGGTCTCACATGGAGAGGCAACTGCCACACCAATGACGAAGTGCCCGGCGGTTTCCACGACGCAGGCGACCACGTAATGTTCGGTCAGCCCCAGGGCTATGCAGCTTCTACACTGGGCTGGGCTTACTACGAATTCAAGGACGCCTTCACTGCTACAGGACAGGACGCTCATCTTAAAGTCATAACAGACAAATTCTGTAAATTCTTCCGTGACGCTACAGTTCTCAACGGCAACAACGTTTCCAAGGTCCTCATCGAAAAGGGCGAAGGTAACCAGGACCACGATTACTGGGGCGCTCCCGAAACTCAGGGCGACAGAGGCCGTATGGTCTGGACTACAGGCGGTGCTGCAAACATCACTGCCGAGTACGCAGCAGCTCTCGCAGCTAACTACGTAAACTTCGGTAATCCCGACGACCTCAAGTACGCTGAGGCTCTCTACAACTTCTCAAAGCAGAACACAGGAACATATTCAGTTGCTCCTTTCTATGTAAGCGGCACCAGCGGCTCCGCTGATGAGCTCGCATGGGCAGCAGGCTGGCTCTACAAGGCTACAAACAACCAGAAGTACCTCAATGATCTCGGAACTTGTCCCGAGGGCTACTGGGTACACTGCTGGGAGAACGTTGGCCTCGGTGCTTCCATCCTCAAGGCTGAGGCTACAAGCGACTGGAGCGGCGTTCACGAGATCGGCGGCGGCAATGAGTACAAGTTCTACGACGAGTGGGGCTCGGCAAGACACAATGCTACCGCTCAGATGGCAACTCTCGTAGCTGCTAAGTACAACCACGGCGATGCTGCATGGGCTAAGGGTCAGATGCAGTACCTCACAGGCGACAAGGCTTTCGCAAACGGCAAGAGCTACTGCCTCATCGTAGGTTTCAAGGATAATTCTTCCAGAAATCCTCACCACAGAGCTTCTTCACCCGATGCCAATGCAGACCCCAGAAATGACGGAACACCTAACAAGAACTTACTGGTAGGCGCTCTCTGCGGCGGTCCTAAGCAGGCAAGCGGTGACGGCTATGCTGACGTTCGTTCCGACTATCAGGCAAACGAGGTAGCTGTTGACTACAACGCAGGTCTCGTTGGTGCAGCAGCAGGTCTGTACCACTTCTACAAGACAGGCTCAACTGTTTCCACTATCCCCGGCGTTTCCAAGATCTACGGCGGCGGAAGCAGCATAACACCTACTCAGCCTTCTGTAACTACAACTACTCCCGCACCTTACAATCCGCCCACAACCACAACTTCTCCCAACCCCGGCACTTCTTCGGGCAGCGGCAAGACTCTCCTTCCCGCTGACATGAAGGTAGGCATAGAGGATGGTACAGACGGACCTATCAGCTATGCTGAGTTCGCTCCTCAGGGCGCTAAGAAGGCTACACTTTACTTCAAGATCAACACCAGCGATACACAGGCTTCCGGCGGCTTCGGCACATGGACAGGCAAGTGGGAGCAGGTTGACTTCGAGAACGTAAAGGCTGACGCAAACAAGGAAGTAGTTGTTGACTACGATATTCCTTCAAATGTTGGTTCAACTGTCAAGGCTATGATCTGGTGGCCTCAGGCCGAGGGCGTTACTATCGAGAAGGTCGTTCTCGACGGCGGCGGAAGCAGCAGCGTAACTCCTTCACAGCCCGCAGTTACAACAACTACACCCGCACCCTACAATCCCCCTGCAACAACTACAACAGCTCCCAAGCCCTCTACAACAGGCGGCAACGGCGTTTACAAGGTAGAGCTCAACAAGTCTCTCAAGTTTGATGACGCTGCTGACGACAAGATGATCGGCTTCGACTGGGCTGACTTTGATATCCCCAGCGGCGAGTACGCTACAAAGATCGAGTTCAACATCTCTGCAAGCGGCAACATCGACAAGTGGGTAGGTAACTTCGGTTCTTCAACAACTGTTGCTCCCGATTACTGGTTCATGGACGATGACGCTCAGCAGGATAAATCCATCAACAGCAGCAAGGGCACTATCACTTGGACTCCCCCTGCAAGCGCTGCTCAGACATTCGCTTACAGCGGCGGCGAGCTCAAGTTCGGTACATGGTGGACTAACGTTTCATCCTACACAATGGATTCTATCGTAGTCTACACAGCAAAGGGCACAGCTGCTACTACAACAAGGATAACAACAACCACAACAACTACTAAAACCACAACTACAACAACAGCACCTCCTGTTGTAACAACAACTACAGCTCCCACACCTACTTTCGACGGCGTATGGGGCGACTCTAACGGCGACGGCAAGGTCGAGCTGGCTGACGCTATCCTCATCATGCAGGCTATCGCTAACCCCGATAAGTACGGCGAGAACGGAAGCGATCCCAAGCACATCACCGAAAAGGGCAAGACCTACGGTGACGTTGATAAGGGTACAATAGGTCTCACAGGAAACGATGCTCTCTTCATCCAGATGTATCTCCTCCACATGAGATCAACTCTCACTCCCATTATCTGAGCTGAGTAAATGAATTCAAGGCTGCACGGCACTGCTGTGCAGCCTTTTTTATGCCGTTTTTGCGGATCCTTGTTAGATTTCAACAATTTTGCTCCGTTTTTTTGTCTTGCTTTTTCGATAAAACCCCTTGCAAAACACTGCGGTCTGTGATATAATATTAAAGCTAATTGAAATATATCGGCTTTGCCGTAATCCATACTTTACCCGGAGGTAGTTTTTATGTCAACTTTAGAGATCATCGGCGGTATCGTGATACTCGTCCTCAGCCTTTTAACCATCGTTATCTGCCTTTCACAGGAGCAGAAATCACAGGACAGCATGACTGCTGCTCTCACCGGTGCAAGCGCTGATTCCTTCTACGGAAAGAACGAGGGAAGAACAAAGGAAGCCATCCTCGCTAAGATCACAAGAGTTATGGCGATAATCCTTTTCGCTGCTGTACTTGCAGTAAACATCGTACCGATCTTCACAAAGTAAGAAAAAAGCTGCCCTGTGACTCAGAGTCATGGGGCTTATTTTTTGCTCCGCTGTATGCGGATAATAAGACACAAGGAGAAAATATGGCAGAAAAAAAGAAAAAACAGTCCGACAAAAAGGGCAGCAGCCCTGTGTCGGTGGAAAGCTACAAAAATAAAATAGTCACCTTTCTGAAGGCTTACGGAAAGAAATCCATGCCCCTCAGCGAGCTTGAGGCTAAGTGCAGAACAAAGAAATCGGGCAGGGAGAATTTCGCCGCTGCTTTTTCGGAGCTTCGCACAGAGGGCGTTGTCATGATGAAAAAGGGCATGAAGGCTGCACTCTGCTCCCGTCTGGGAGTCTATGCAGGCGAGGTCACAAGACTGAGCCGTACCTTCGGCTTCGCTGTCACGGACGAGGGCGTGGAGTACTTCGTTCCCGGCAAGTGTATGCTGGGCGCTATGCCCGGCGACAGGGTGCTCATCTCCCCTATCGCCTCAAGAACAGGCGAGCCCGAGGGCGAGATACTGGATATACTTGAATTCGGCAGCTCTCAGCTCACAGGCAGGATCGAGTATGAGGACGGACGCCCCTACCTGGTGCCCGATACCGCCTCACGCAACCATGTCATCATAGTCCGCGAGGAGAGCGTTCCCTTTGAAAACGGCGACAAGGTACTGGCAGAGATAGTCTACCGCGGACGCCGCCATGCCGAGCACAAGGTAAAGATAACTCTGGTATTCGGAAGCTCAGAATACGCAGCCTCTACAGCCGCTTCAATTCTGGTGACACACGGCGCTCCCACAGCCTTCCCCGAGGAGGTAATGAAGGAAGCCCGCAAGATAGCCGAGGGCGGCGTGCAGGAGTACAGCTTCAACAACCGCGAGGACCTTCGCGATATGACCATTTTCACCATTGACAGTGCGGAGTCCAAGGACCTTGACGACGCCGTTTCCGTTGAGAAGACAAAGAAGGGCTACCGTCTGGGCGTCCACATCGCCGATGTTTCACACTACGTCAAGGGCAACAGTGCTCTGGACAAGGAAGCACTGCTCCGCGGAACAAGTATCTACTATGCGGACAAGGTCATTCCCATGCTGCCCAAGGAGCTTTCAAACGGTATCTGCTCCCTGAACCCCAATGAGGACAGGCTCACACTGTCCGCCTTCATGGAGCTGGACAAGGAGGGAAATATGCTCTCCTACCGCTTCTGCAAGAGCGTTATCCGCTCAAGGGTAAAGGGCGTTTATTCCGAGATAAACCGTATCCTCGACGGCACAGAGACTGAGGACATCGCAGAGAAATACTCCGCAGTAAGAAAGAATATCGACCTCATGAATGAGCTGGCGGACAAGCTCATCGCAAAGAAGCAGCTCCGCCACGCTCCCGAGATAGAGACCACAGAAAGCAAGCTCCTCATCGGCGAGGATGGTATCTGCTACGATGTCCAGCCCCGTGAGCGCGGCAAGGCTGAGCGCATCATCGAGGAGTTCATGCTGACAGCCAATGAGGCTGCCGCAAAGCTGGCAAAGGACAGGAAGGTTCCCTTCGTTTACCGTATCCACGAGGCTCCTCCCGAGGCAAAGACAGAGGCTCTCCACGAGCTGCTGCCCAAATACGGCTTTGAGTGCCCTCATTTCAGCGAGTTCAAGCCTGCCCACGCGGCTAAGATACTGGACAGCGCAAGGGGCACGGACAAGTTTGAAGCCGTGAATATGCTGGTGCTCCGCTCTATGGCGAAGGCTAAATACTCCAACGAGCCCCTCGGTCACTTCGGACTGGTGCTGGAAGACTACACACACTTCACCTCCCCTATCCGCCGATACCCCGACCTGGCTATACACCGCATAATCACCGATATTCTGGCAGGCTACAACAACGAGTGGCTCAGCAAGCGCTATGAAGCCTTTGCGCTGAACGCCTCAGAGCGCTCATCTGCGGCGGAGATACGGGCAGTCACTATCGAGCGCGAGTGCGAGGACTGCTACAAGGCAGAGTACATGAAAGCCCATATCGGCGAGAGCTTCACCGCAAAAATATCGGGCGTTACCGAGTTCGGCTTCTATGCGGAGCTCCCCAATACGGTGGAGGGACTGGTCCATATAAGGACGCTCCCCGAGGGCGAGTATGACTACTCCGAGCCCGTTTCGCTTACCGAAAAATTCAGCGGCGTTTCCTATACTCTCGGTCAGACCGTTCAGGTGGTCTGTGCAGCGGTAAACGTCAGCGACGGCACTATAGATTTCGTTCTCGACGACGAACAGGAGGATGACTGATGAAAAAGCTCTTATCACTCATAGCAGCAGCGGCTGTGGCTGCGGGAGCTGTGTCATGCAGCGGCAAAAAGGCAGGAAGCTCCTCACAGACCGCTGAAAGTTCAGCTGTCGAAGCAACCGACGCTTCCCAGCCCACACCTACAGACCACTCCGAGGTCACCACGGCGGTCACAACAGCAACGACTACCGCGGCGGAAGCGACTACTGTCACCACCACCGCTGCACAGCAGACTACCCATCAGCCCGACCCTATGGGCGGCGACGCCTTTGAGTTCAACGATGACGGAGCTGTAGTATTTGAAAAGCCCGTTGAGGACTCCGATGACAGGACTCTCATAGCAGCTGCACAGGCACTTTACGAATCCGCAGGCCATGTTCAGCTGAACTTCACCGTCGGCTGCCCCTTTAAGGTGGACTACACCAACTTCGTGGAAAACGATCTCGGCTGGCAGTTCTACCGCATCACGGAAAGCGGCATAAGCAGTTTCAGCGACGTGGAGGACGCCTATTTCAAGGTGTTCAGCAGGCGCTATCCATGCGATGAGCTGTCGGATCTTTACATTGAGAAAAACGGTGCGGTCTATGCCCTCTGCGGCAACCGCGGCAGCAATATCTATTACTCCTCATCGAAGGTAACGGGTATCAAGTCCCGCACCGCGGACGAGATAGTGTTCTCTGTGGACAGCTTCTATGACGGCAGCGACTTCGGCGAGGAGTCCTACACCCAGACCGACGATTTCTCCGTAGTTATCGAGGACGGAAATGTATGGAAGGCAGGTCAGTTCACGCTGCCTTATTAAAAAGCGACAGCAGCTATGAAGGGGATTCCAAAGGGACTGTGTTCCTTTGGTCGGAGCCACGAGGCAGACAGCCTCGTGCAGGGTCCAAGGGGCAGAGCCCCTCAGATCCTCATCTGCTGCTATAATAAAAAGAAAACCGAAGCTAATGCTTCGGTTTTTCTTATTTATGCTTTTGCTTCAACGCTGTCAAGTCTGCGGAAATATTCCTCCGCATACTCGCGGTACTCGTTCCTGAACTGCTCATCGTTCTCCTTGACATCGTGGAGATAAGCGTGGAGATTTGTCTTCTCGTCAGTCTCGATAAGACAGCCCGCGATGTTGGAGCAGTGGTCGGAAATACGCTCCAGGTTGGTGAGTACGTCCTGGAAGATATAGCCCAGCTCAACTGTACACTCGTCGTTCTGGAGACGGCGGATATGTCTGTTCTTCAGCTCGGTGCTGAGGTTGTCCACCACTTCCTCAAGAGGCTCTACCTTATGGGCGATAGCAAGATCATTCTTCACGTAGGAGTCGAAAGCCTTGTTGATATTCTCGCTGATAGCGTCGGTGATGACGGTTATCTCATTTATGCACTCCTCAGAGAACATTATGCCCTTTTCGTGCATTTCCTGAGCCGACTCCACCAGGTTCACGGCGTGGTCGGAGATACGCTCGAAGTTGCCCACGCAGTGCATCATCTTTGATACGCTGCGGCTGTCCTTGCCGGTAACGCTTGCCTTGGATATTTTTATGAGGTAGCTGTTGATCTTGTCCTCAAAGCCGTCGATGATGTCCTCATTCTCAATGACAAGGTCGCACTTGTCGCTGTCGTAGTCTACAAGCAGCTTCAGTGCTATGTCTATGGTCTCTCTTGTGAGCTCTGCCATCTGTTCGGTCGCGGTAAGACAGGTCTGAACAGCAACAGCAGGAGTCTTGAGCAGGATGTCGTCCAGTCCGGGAACACTTTTCTTTGAATCCTTTTCCTTTTCTTCCTTTCCGTCCTTGACGATTATCCTTGCAAGCTTTACAAGCTGATTGGAGAAAGGAAGGAGCATGATCGTTACAACAAGGTTGAACACCGAGTGAGCCACTGCTATTCCCAGGTATCCTATGGTCCTGTGGAAGAACTCAAGGTCAAACACATACTGAAGTATGATTATAATGGGAAGGAGTATGAGGGTTCCGATAACCTTGATGGAAATATGTATGCAGGCAACTCTTTTAGCGTCCTTGCTTACACCTATACTTGATATGAGCGCAGTTACGCAGGTTCCTATATTAAGACCCATGATTATCGGTATAGCCATACCATAGGTAAGACCGCCTGTTGTGGAGAACGCCTGAAGGATACCTACCGAAGCCGCTGAGCTCTGGATTATTCCCGTAAATACCGCACCTACGAGAACACCGAGCAGCGGATTATTGAAGGCTGTCAGAAGGCTCTTGAACTTTTCGGATTCTGCAAGGGGGGATACTGACTGTGACATAAGGGTCATACCTGTCATCAGTATGGCAAATCCGATGAGAATGTTTCCCACGTCCTTCTTTTTATGCTTTTTGCATACCATTATCATTATAACGCCTATAAGTGCAACAATGGGCGAGAATGATGTAGGCTTGAGTATTCTGATGAAGGGATTGCTGCTCTCGACTCCCACAAGGCTGAGTATCCAAGCAGTAAGTGTAGTTCCTATATCCGAACCGAAGCAGACACCGACTGTCTGCTCAAGGGACATGATGCCTGAGTTTACAAGTCCTACCAGCATAACCGTCATAGCCGATGAGGACTGTATGGCTACTGTTACACCCATACCGAGGAGTATCGCTTTAATTCTGTTCTCTGTCATTTTCTTGAGAGCATACTCAAGCTTGCCTCCCGTGAGCTTTTCAAGTCCCGTAGACATTACTTTCATTCCGTAGAGGAAGAAGGCAAGTCCGCCCAAAAGGGTGAAGATGTTAAAAATTGAAAATTCTTCCATAATTCTCTCCTGTTTCATTTTTGTTATTTCCCTCATCTTTAATTATAACGATTACACGGCGCAAGTCAATGAGATAAGCCATTCTTTAACGTGGATTTAACATTTCATAAAAACAGAAAGGCGCTCCCGTTATTTCCGCGGGAGCGCCTGTGAGCCTCTTTATTTCTTCTTTTTATTGCTGTTCTTTACAGCCTTTTCCTTTACTTCATCTGCTTCCTCCTCGATGGCGTCGATAACGTCCTCAAGGTCAGCCTCCTCTGAGTCATCATCGTCATCATCTGCGGCAGCCTTTACAGCCTTCTTGCCGCCGTTATCCTTGAGAGCATTAATGAAGGCAAATGCAAAATAGATCATAAATATGAGCGCCTCAATAATGAACAGGGGCTTTATAGCACCGCTGACAGCCTCGCTGATTCCTGCGCTGACTGATCTCGAAGCGGGGATCAGGATATTGTAAGCGTTTGCGAACTGAACATTCTCATAGTAATCATCAGCAGTCTGCTCTGTGAGCTCTACAAGACGAGTTACCTTTTCGCTGAGTGCAGCTATGTCAGCCTCAACCTTATCAATATTTGCCTTTGAGCTGTTCTTGTTGTTCTTGAGGGCGTCGCGTCTTGACTCATAGAACTTTATATCCTGCTTTGTCTGTGCAAGGCTTGACTCAACGCTGGTCTTCTGTCTGAACAGTGAATCGTACTGGTCTGAAGCAGTAGCGTACTCTGTATCGGTCGAACCTGTACCGTTTCCGAAAATGAGGATGGAATCCTTCTCATACTTAGAGATAGAAGCATCAAGTGCTGCAAGGCGCTCTGCGTACTCGTCCTTATCGCGGTTGAGGTTCTCTATTCTGTAATCATAGTAGGAAAGTGCAGCATCCTTGTCCTTGGTAACGTTGTTTACCGAGATATAGGATGAGATCCTGTCAAGATCGATGCTGCTGATAGTCTTTGCATATTCAGAGAGATCCTTGAAGCTGTAGCCTGTAACGCTTGAACGGAATGTGGTGTTATCGTCCTTGGAAAGTGAACTGAGGTAGCTTCTTATCTGTCTGAGTGAATCTCTGAACAGGTCGACCTGCTGAGCGTAGTCATAGTCCTGATATTCTACTGAATTAACAGCTGCGCCAAGGGACTCGTTGTAGCCGTACTGCTCATAGAAGTAATCGCGGTAATTCTCAAGAAGGTTGTTGAGGACCTCAACGCCTGTCTTTCTGTCAAAGCCTGCTGCGCCGAAATCGAAGTAAACGGTGAACTGTGTAGGATAATACTTTGTATCCAGCATAGCCTGAGCAGCGGAAAGGCTTCCGCTTGTAGCCTTGTCCATAACACTGTAATAGGCAGTGAGCTTATCATAAGCATCATCGGGGATCTTATAATCAAATGTGATATTTGCTCTTACGCTCTCGACCTTGTCCAGCTCGATATTCATTTCCGTAAGAGTTTTCTCGATGATAACGGGGTTTTTCATTGTCTCGATCTCGAACTTGCGTCCTGCGGGGTCCAGACCCTTTTCTATATTGGGATATGTAAAGCTTACCAGTGCCCTTGCGGGGTTCTTGGCGGAAAAGGTCTTTACAGCGGAAAGCACTACGCCCAGTATTCCTGCGATGATAGCAACTGCCAGCCATAAAGCCAGGTATTTTTTTAGCTTGCGAAGGATAGACGATACAGAGATAACGACATCATTATCGCTGCTGTCCTGATTTTTTATTGTAACATTAAGGTTACGCTCATCTTTTTTAGCCATTTTGACCTCCGAAATCCTTTGTATTCTTTTGTTACGGCATAACACGCCGTAATAATCATTATATCACTAAAAAAGCTGTCAGTCAATAGAAAAGGGAAAATTCCCGTTATTTGCATAAAAAGCTGTTCTCAGCCCTTTTCCGCTTTAACAAAATACACCAACATAGTGTAAAACAATACCCTGATTTGAGTTTAGAGTTGATAGTTGTGGAGTCGCCTGCGGCGACAATATTTAAATATTGCGAGCGCAGCGAACACATTAACTAATCACTAACCACTATGCACTAATCACTATTAGCGCTTGCGCTAAATTATGATTTATCACAGCAACAAAAATGCCCCTGAGCACTTTGCAGCACTCAGAGGCTTTTCACTATATACTATTATAATATATGACCCTTTGTTCTGATGACATTGACAACTCTGTCAACGCAGCTGCGGCATACGGACTCGTCCTTTGCCTCCACCATTACTCTTACAAGGGGCTCTGTACCGCTCTCGCGGACAAGGATCCTTCCCGAATCGCCCAGCTCTGCGGCTACCTTGTCAACCTCAGCGCGTACATCGGGGTCTGCCTGAGCGGCAGCCTTGTCCTTTACCTTTACGTTTTCAAGCACCTGTGGGTAAACAACGAAGGGAGCAGCAAGCTCGCTGAGCTTCTTCTGGCGTGACATGATGACCTGCATCATCTTCAGGCTGGTGAGTATGCCGTCGCCTGTTGAGGCATACTTGGAGAAGATGATATGTCCCGACTGCTCGCCGCCGAGACAGCAGTCATGCTCCTTCATGTATTCGTAAACGTATTTGTCGCCGACAGCAGTTTTTGCGTACTCAACACCTATCTCGTCGAAGGCTCTGTAGAGACCGAAGTTGGACATTACCGTGGTAACGACAGTATTGTTGATGAGCTTTCCGCGCTCCTTCATGTATCTTCCGTAGATATAGAGGATATGGTCGCCTGTGATGACGTTGCCCTTCTCGTCCACGCAAAGACAGCGGTCGGCGTCTCCGTCATAGGCAAAGCCTGCGTCCAGCCCCTTCTCCACTACGAATTTCTGTAAATTCTCGATATGTGTGGAGCCTGCGTTGTTGTTGATATTAGTGCCCGAGGGCTCTGCGTTTATAACATAGGTCTCGGCGCCGAGAGCGTCGAATACCGACTTTGCAATGTTCCATGCTGCACCGTTGGCACAGTCCAGACCGATCTTCATGCCTCTGAAGGAGTACATACCCAGTGAGATAAGGTATCCCACATAGCGGTTCCTTCCCGAAACGTAGTCCACGCTTCTGCCTATTTTCTCGCCGTGAGCGAAGGGGATCTCGCTCCAGTCCTGACCGAAGGCGCTGAGCTTTCCGTCAAGATAAGCCTCCACCAGGTCGATGACCTCGTCCTCCATCTTCTCGCCCTTGCCGTTGATGAGCTTTATTCCGTTGTCGTAATAGGGATTATGGCTTGCAGAGATCATGATGCCGCAGTCAAAGCTGTCTACTCTTGATATGTAAGCTACCGAGGGAGTAGTCGTTACATGGAGGAGGTATGCGTCTGCGCCCGAAGCGGTGAGACCTCCTACCAGAGAGTATTCAAACATATAGCTCGAAAGGCGCGTATCCTTGCCTATAACTATACGCGGAGCGCTTTCGTCGCCCTTTCTTCTTCTGAGCTCGCCGTAGTACCAGCCGAGAAATCTTCCTACCTTGTATGCGTGGTCTGCTGTCAGATTTTCATTTGCGGTACCTCTGAAACCGTCTGTTCCAAAATACTTACCCACTGTCCTGTATCTCCTTAAATAAAATAATAATGATATGAACTTCTGAGCCACGTAAAGGCTCATAACATTTTAATTATAGCACTTTACACCGAAGCCGTCAACGGTTTTATCAGAATGTTTACAATAATAGTGCAATTTGCCGTAACGTCATAAGGGAAAGCGGCTCTACTATATTATACGAATGAAAGGGTGAAAACTCTCACCCTTTCTGCGAAGAATTTTCCTCCAAAAAATAAGCAGTAATGAGGGAATTTGACTATTGCAAAAGGGGAAGATTTGTAGTATAATAGAAAATAGTATAAAATCGGGTCTTATGTCTTTTCGGGGCTGAAAAGCAGCCTGCTCCGACAGGACCTTTCCTTACGCCCGAACAAAAGGAGGAACAAAATTGGCTAAGTCAACCGCTGCGGGCGCTGCAACAGCAAGCTCCCGCAAAAAGATCGGCAGTAAACGTCCTGCTGTAACTGCCGCAGACATCATAGCCGAGAAGAGAGAGAACAAGATCAGACCGATATTCTACTTCGCGTCTTTCATCATACCCTTCCTGCTCACGCTCTTAGCTTACATCGGCTTTGACGTCTACCCCTTCGGAGAGCGCTCAGTTCTCACCCTTGACCTCAACGGTCAGTATATCTACTACTTTGAAGCTCTCAGGAAAGCCTTCTGGGGCGACGGAAGCTTCTTCTACAGCTGGAGCCGAAACCTTTCGGGCGGCTTCATGGGCATCATAGGCTACTACCTTGCCAGCCCGTTCACTCTGATAATCATGATCCTCCCGAGGAAGATGATACTCGAGAGCATGATGATAATGCAGATGACAAAGGTGGGTGCCGCAGGTCTTACCTTCAGCATCTACGCTCAGAAGTCAAAGGGTCTGAGACCACTTCAGTCCATAATGTTCTCGACAATGTATGCTATGATGGCATACGTCGTTATACAGCTCATCGACCCCATGTGGATAGACGGTCCGGTATTCCTGCCCCTGATAATCCTGGGCGTTGAATACCTGGTCGATGACGGACGCAAGATAAACTATATCATCCCCACAGCTATCATGTTCGTGGCTAACTTCTATATCGGCTTCATGATAGCGATATTCATCGCGCTTTACTTCGTTTACTATGTATTCTTCGGAACAAAGCGCAAATTCAAGGGCATAGAGGACTACGCCAAGACCATCGGCACTATGGTATTGTCAACAGTTATAGTCCTGTTCTGCAGCTGCTTCATGATACTGCCCGTTTACAATGCACTGGCTCTGGGTAAGTTCGACTTCTCAGTACCGGATTACAGCTACAAGGCAATGTTCAATCCTATTGAGCTCGTGCCCTGTCTGCTCCCCAACCAGTATTACTCCGTAAATGTTGACGAGGGAACACGTTTCTACGGACGCCCCGAGATATACTGCGGCGTGCTCACATTCGTGCTCATTCCCCTGTTCTTCATGAACAAGAAGATAAAGCGCAACAACAAGATAGGCTACGGTCTCATGACCTTTGCCCTCGTGTTCAGTATGTATGTAAAGCCCATCAACATGATGTGGCACGGCGGTCAGGATCCTAACTGGCTCCCCTACAGATACTCATTCCTTCTCTCATTCGTCCTTGTATCCATGGCAGCCGAGATATTCTCAAAGCTGGACGGCTACAAGATGACTCCGCTGAGCGCAGGCATATCCGCTGTGACAGTAGGCGGACTTTCGGCTGTATTCTGCGGAATGATGAAGAAGTTCAACTACAACGAGGAAAAGTACAAATATGTAGCTATCACTCCCTACAAAGCAAAGCTGGATCCCTCTGACAGCACAGAGCAGCTCTGGCTGGGAACTATCGCCTTCGGTCTCATTCTCGGCGCTATATACCTCATCGGCGTATATATGTACAGCCATTCAAAGACCAGAAAGGCAAGAAACGCTATAACAGTATTCATGGCAGGTCTCATCTTCTTTGAGTGCGGATATAACTGCTTCGACTCATTCAGAAAGATATTCAAGGAAGTCGGAAACTCCGGCAAGGCTACCTATACCGAGATAATGACTGCTCCCGACGTGGTAGAGCAGCTCAAGGAATACGACGGCGGCTTCTACAGAGCAGAAAAGACCTTTGACAGAATGGTAAACGACCCTCTGGCATACGGTCTCAAGGGTATTTCCCACTCAAGCTCCGTAATGAACGCAAGAGCCATCACATTCATCGAGACCATGGGCTACTTCACCCAGAGCTTCGAGTCAAAGTATCAGGGCTGCAATCCTGTTGCCGACTCAATACTGGGCATAAAGTACGTACTCGATGACCCCGAAAGAAACTCAACCAGCAAGAACCTGCTGGACGCTTCATATGTCAAGGTACTCGAGTCAAGCTATACCAAGGACAAGGACGTTCCCGCACATATCGACGTTTATGAGAACCCCAACGCTCTCAATATCGGCTTCATGGCTGACGACGATATACAGATACTCTCAGGGCTGGGCAACGATAACCCCTTCAACAGTCTGAACAACTTCCTCAGCTCTATGACAGGAAATACCGCAGACTACTACACAGCACCCATTGTCCCCAAGTCCTACTATGTACCTCTTGAGTGCAATGTAAGCTACGACGAAACAAAGGTATATCTCCACGATTACAACAACAACGGCACTATCCACGACTGCTATGAAGCATTCGCAGGTGTAAACGACGCCGTTGTAAACGTAGACGTAACTGTTCCCCACGACGGCAACATCTATATGCACCTGGGCTCTGAAATGAGACGTCAGTGCAACGTATGGGTAGCTGTCAAGGGCGAGGACGGAGTCTACAGAGGACAGAACACAGGCACAGAAGCATTTGACGGCTACGGTCAGTACTTCACCACCAACTCTTCTCCTATAGTAAGAATGGGCCCCTTCAAGGAAGGCGACGAGGTCGAGGTAAGACTCACTATCCCGCCCACAGGTCCCAACGGAAGCTATACAGGTCAGAACGAGTACATCATGGTAAGAAAGAACTCAGGCTTCAACTTCTACTACCTTGACGAGGAAGCCTTCAACGAGGACATCAACAAGCTCAAGGCTCATCAGTGGGAGCTTGATATGAGCAAGACCAACGACCGCTACCTGGTAGGTGACGTTGACGCTCAGGAAGGTCAGATACTCATGACCACTATCCCCTACGAGCCCGGCTGGAAGATACAGGTGGACGGCGAGACCGTGGACAGCCTCATCGTTGAAGAGACAAATGAAGCAGGCGCCAAGGTCCTCAAAAACAAGCAGGGCAACATCGGAGAGGTAATTATCCTGGGTACCATGATAGGTATCAGACTCCCTGCAGGTCACCACACAGTTTCAATGAAGTATACACCTCCCGGATTCAATACGGGCGTGATCACACTTATACTCGGAATTATCGCTCTTATCGCCTTCTATCTCTATGATAAGAAGCACAACAAGGTCCTCATCGCAAGAAAGAAGAGAAAGGAACTCTTCAAAAACCATTCCGTTGAGGAGATAGTTGCAGAGCTCAACAAGGAAGCCGAGACCACAAAGGGCAAGAAGAAGAAAAAGTCCAAGATCGAAAAGGTGAAGGAGGCTCCCGGGGAGGACGAGGCAGATACCGAGACTGAGACCGAGGAAACGGAAGCTCCCGAGGAGAAGCCCAGGAAAAAGGCTAAGGAAAAGGCTAAGCCCGCTGTCAAGATAGCAGTGGAGGAGCCCGAAGAAGCCGAGGACAAAGCCGAGGAGATCGAAAGCGACGCCGAAAGATTCATCAGAAACGCTGATGCTTCTCTGAAGGAGGGCATTACCGAGCTTGCAGATGAGGCTGAGGAAGCCGCTGAAGACATCGCCGACACAGCCGAGGACATAAAGGACGAGGCTGAGGAGATCGCCGAAGAAGTCGCTGAAAAGACTGAAGAAGTCAAGGAAAAGGCTGAGGGAACAGTTCATCATACAGTTTCCAAAAAGAACAGCGGCAAGAAGAAAAAGAAGTAATATCACAATATGATAAAAGCCCGTGAACAGCTAAAGGCGACGCTCGTACAGAAGGTTTACGGGTGATATTGAGGGAAGCTCTTTGAGAGAAGTGCTTCCCTTTATTCTTTTTCTGAGGACTCTGTTTCGTTTTTATCAGGACAGGGCGCTTGATAATATATGCCTTTTTATTATATTTAAGGCGCCCTGTCCTGATAAAAACCAGCCAAAAGTCTTTGGAAAAGGGGGTATGGGGTGACTCCCCGCAGTGCGGGGAGATGTCACGCAGTGACAGAGGGGCGCGCCTCCGTCAGAGGAGAACCTTTCCTCAGAAAGGTTTTTCCCCCATAATTACGCGTAAACTTCTATATAAGCACCGCCCTTATGCTCACGGGCTATTTTTTTGCAGAAACACGCTGCCATGCGCCTTTTGCACAATAATATCATTCTGATTTAGCCATTCTGCCTATGACATTTCAGCCAGAAATGTGCTATAATTATTGTATAAGAATACAAAACGCAACGTGTAGCCCCCTATCAGGACGTAAATCCGGTTGATAAAGGGCTGCACTCTTTTTTTACGGAGGTGCATGACCATGTATAACACAGGTGACGCTGTTGTTTACTCATCATACGGTGTTTGTATGATAACCGCCATCGAGGATCACGATTTCAGCGGCGAAAACGTGGAATACTACGTTCTTCGCCCCGTCAGCGACAACAAGAACACATTTTACGTCCCCACAAGCAACGAGGCACTCAAAAGCCGCATGAGGAGCGTCTGCTCCAGAAGCGAGGCGGAGAAGCTCATAAGCGAGATGCCTCAGGAGGATATGTTCTGGATCGAGGACGAGTCCCGGCGCAAGGAGGAGTACCGCAAGGTCATCGACTCGGGAGACCGCCGCAGGATAATCGGGCTCATAAAGACGCTGTATATTCACGGCGAGGAGCTGGCTGCCCAGCACAAGAAACTCCGCTCATCGGACGAAAGGTTCCTTCACGAGGCTGAGAATATGCTCTATGACGAGTTCGCATACGCACTTCAGCTCAACAAGGACGAGGTCCTTCCCTACATCAGACAGCACATATGAAAACAGCTCCGAATTGTGAACAAAACAATTCGGAGTTAATTTTTTTGCCCTAAAACAAAACTATTTTGACTTGCGGCGTGAAATCTTATATATAAATAATATAATTGAAATATTCAGGTTTTGTTTGTTGAATTTCTTATAGACATTTATACTAAATTCAAATCCGATATTTCTATGCAACTATTGTTGCATTTTGCACAAATCCTATTGACTTTATTTTACGTTTGTGCTAAACTTTAGTTGTAAAAAAAGAGAGGGATTTTCTGCACTGGATCCCGAAAAAAATGAAACCAAATAATAGGGAGGAATATTGTATGTTCACAAATTCTAAAAATGTGAAGCGTGTCATCAGCATATCTGCTGCTGCAGTTTGTCTGTTCTCATCGCTCCGCATCGCTCCGATCGGTGACATCGCCGACGCAGCAGGCACAACTATGACAGCATTTGAGATCACAGAGAATATGAAGATCGGCTGGAACCTCGGCAACACCATGGACGCTACAGCAGGCGACGCCAAGGGTACTTACGAAACAGCAGGTCTTGAGACCGAGACCAGCTGGGGATGCCCCAAGGCTAATCAGCAGCTCTTCGACGCTCTGAAGGCTAAGGGCTTCAACACAGTCCGCGTTCCTACCACATGGTTCCAGCATCTGGACGAGAATAACAACATCGATCCCGAGTGGCTGGCTCGTGTAAAGGAAGTCGTTGACTACGGTATCAAGAACGATATGTACATCATCCTCAACGTTCACCACGAGAACTGGATAAACAGAACCGACCTGGTCAACGCTTATGATGACATCAAGCCCAAGCTCCTGAAGATCTGGACCCAGATCGCTGAGGAGTTCAAGGATTACGATCAGCACCTCATCTTCGAGTGCATGAACGAGCCCCGTGCTGTTAAAACAGATCATGAGTGGTGGGCAGCTAAGGCTGTTCCCGAGTGCGACGTTATCAACGATCTTGAGCATGATTTCGTTGACCTCATCAGAAATACAGACGGTCCTTACGCAAAGACCCGTCTCCTGATGCTCCCCGGCTACTGTGCAAGCGCAGAGGAGACCTTCCTCAAGGCTATCGATGTTCCCAACGATCCTTACGTTGCTATCTCGGTACACGCTTACACCCCCTATGACTTCACAATGAATAAGGAGGTCGCAGATCACTCCGTATTCACAAGCACATATTCCGCTAACCTTGCTTCTATCCTCGAGGGTATCCGCAATACCTTCATCGATAAGGACATCCCCGTTGTAATCGGCGAGATGGGTACATCAAACTTCGGCAACACCGAGGCAAGAGTTGCATGGACAGATCAGTATTTCAAAACAACAAAGAAGTACGGTATCCCCTGCTGTCTCTGGGATAACGGTCAGCTGAGGAACCCTGACGATCCCAAGCAGGATATCAGCGAGATCCACGGCTATGTCAACCGTAATACAGGTGAATGGAACGAGGATTCACTTCCTATCATCAACAAGATGATGGAGATCATGAACGACAGCTCCATCACTTGGGGCAGCGAGAAGCACCTTCCCAAGCTCACTCACCAGAACTATGATGAGGGCACAAAGGTTTACACAGGTCCTACAGAGATCGACGTAGACAAGGCTGCTACATATCAGAACACAACTCCCGGCGGCGAGGGCGAGATCACATTTGACAAGCTTGAGGGCAAGGAAGTTGCTATCAAGTACACAGGCGCAGATCCTATCCTCTGCTTCTCAGACGCAAGCTACGGCAACTGGACAGAGCTCAAGCCCTATGGCATTGACAGCGAGCAGGGAATTGCTTACTTCAACATGGCTAAGCTTCCCGACGCATGGGGCAAGGATACAGCTCTCATAGCTCATATGCAGGCAAAGACTCTCGGCGTAACAACCGTTGACTCTATCGTTATCCTCAACGCTCCCGAGGGAGATATCCCCGAGCCCGTTGCTACTGCTCTTATCAAGAAGGTAGACCTTTCAGAGGCTAAGGATACAGATTCTCTCACAGTTACTATCGCAGGCCCCGCAGGCACAAAGAACGACGGTGCTCTCGGCTTCATGAAGGGCGATGACTGGACACAGATCGAGTGGAATGGCACTATCGGTGCTGACGGCACACTCACAGTTACTATCCCGCTGGCAGATGTTCCCAAGGGCAACGCTGAGTTCCAGGTATGGGGCAACTTCGATATAGTTGAGATCAAGGATGTAAAGATCGGTGCAGGTGATGTTGCAACAACAACAACAACAACAACTACTACTACTACAACTACAACAACCACCACTACTACAACTACATCCGATACACCTACTACAACCACTACAACTACAGCTCCCGTTCAGAACATCAATTACGGTGATACAAACTGCGATAGCAAGGTCGAGCTGGCTGACGCTATCCTCATCATGCAGGCTCTTGCTAACCCCGATAAGTACGGCGAGAACGGAAGCGATGCTAAGCACCTCAAGGCTGAAGGCAAGCTCAACGGCGACGTTGACAAGTCAACTGAGGGTCTGACAGCTAACGACGCTCTCTTCATTCAGGAGTACCTCCTCCACCTCAGAGAGACTCTCGTACCCGCTAACGCATAAACCAATTCTTTCAATCATACCTCAGAAATGCAGCTGCAACAGCAGCTGCATTTTCTTTTTGCCATCGCGTTTATATGTTATGGATACTATCTCTATTGAATTATAATATATTATTAACTTTTGTAACCTATTGACAAAACAATACGAACTGTTATATAATTATAGCGGTATAGCTGTAATCGGACACTAACCGAAAGCGGCTTATACAAAAAAATTATAACAAAAGCAGAGACATATATATGCTTTTTTAATGTATTATAAACCCAACCTACTTATGAACAAAAGGATGACAACTGAATATGCTTACTGATTACCATTGCCATATTCTGCCCGGGATCGATGACGGTGCATACGATGCGGATACCTCCCTCGCCATGATCGAGACTATGAAGGAACAGGGCGTAGAGAGGATAATCGCTACACCTCATTTCTATGCACACGAGGAAAGATCTCTCACAGAATACCTTATCAGGCGTGAGATCGCCTATGAGAGCATCGCGGACTTCGCTGCGGTGCAGAATATAATGCTTGGCGCTGAGATCGCCATAGAACACGGAATATCAAAGATACACGGAATAGACAGGCTCGCCATCGAGGACACGGGCAATATCCTCCTTGAGCTGCCATTCCGCGATCTTGAGGACTGGATGCTAGAGGAGATAGACGCTATCGCCTCGGAATACGGTCTTACCGTTATACTTGCTCATGTTCACCGCTATCTGGAGTATTACTCCGCCGAAAATGTGGAGAGACTGCTGAAAACCGACGCCGTCTTCCAGTTCAACAATGAGGCTTTCCTCGTTGAACGGGACAAGGCTCTGTTAAAACAGCTCATCGACGATAAAAAAAGGATAGTTTTCGGCAGCGATGCACATAATATGGGTGCAAGGCACCCTAACTGGGATATGATTTTGGAGGAATGTGACCCTGAGATCTTAGAGGCTTCAAATAACTTTATCGCTGCTGAGGATAACAGTATTGAAGTGCTCACAGCCTGCGATTCCGCAAGCGGTTAAGGGGGACTAATATCGGCAGTATAACTGTTGATACGGGGGGGAAGACTTTTGAAAAAATTAATAGGTAACTTCAGCTTCCGCAGAGTGGTGCTCGCTTTTGCCGACGCTTTTATCGTCATAGCCGCCGCTCTCATCGCAAACTTTATCCTCTCCTTCTTCGGTCGGGATATAAGCCGCTCGGATATGCTCATGAGCTTCGTTATCGGGTCAGTGACCTGCTGCGGGTGTCTGCTCATATTCGGCGCCTACAACAAGCTCTGGAGATTCTTCAACAGGCGCGATTACCTCTCCTGCCTATACGGAGTCGTCTTCGGGTTTATCGCTGCGGGAAGCTTCGTCTACATCATCAGGAACGAGATCGCCCTGAGCTATGTATGCCTTCACGCACTGCTCACCCTCATCGGCGTCTGTCTGTTCAGATACCTGTTCAAGGAGAGCTTTGTCACCTTCTCACGGATAAACTCCGAAGAGGGCAGAAAGCGCACTATGATAGTAGGCGGCGGTCAGACCTGCCGCATGATACTCACGGAGATCGAGAACGCACGGAAGTCTCCTTATGAGGGGGACAAGGTCTCGGCGGAATATGAGCCTGTCTGCATCATCGACGATGACCGCAGCAAGATAGGCACCGAGATACAGGGCGTTACCGTTGTGGGTACTACCTCAGAGATAATCAAATTCGCGGATCAGCAGCACATCGAGCAGATAATCTTCGCTATCCCCTCATGCCTTGAGGACGAGCGCAAGAGGATACTTGACGTGTGCTCGGGCACAAATGTCCCCGTCAAGGTGGTTCCCTTCATAGGAAACCTTATCTTCGACAACGGAAATACTCCCCTGCTGAACCAGATGCACGATATAAAGGTGGAAGACCTCCTGGGCCGAGCCTCTGTCAAGTTCGACAACGAGGAGATACGCCGCTTTATCCACGGCAAGGTCTGCATGGTAACAGGCGGAGGAGGCTCCATCGGCTCCGAGCTGGTGCGCCAGATAGCAAGATACAGCCCCGAACGCATAATCCTTGTGGATATTTATGAGAACAACGCCTATGATGTGCAGCAGGAGCTGCTCATGGACTACGGCGACGACCTTGACCTGAAGGTGCTCATTGCCTCCGTCAGGGACTATTACCGACTGGACAGCATTTTCGCAAAGTACAAGCCCGATATCGTGTTCCACGCGGCTGCCCACAAGCACGTTCCCCTTATGGAGAACTCGCCTATGGAGGCTATCAAGAACAACGTCATCGGCACCTTCAATACCGCTACTCTTGCCCAGTTCCATAAGGTAAGAAAGTTCGTGATGATCTCTACGGACAAGGCGGTGAACCCCACAAACGTTATGGGCGCTTCAAAGCGCTGCTGCGAGATGATAATACAGTACCTCTCACAGCAGAAGGATGGCTGCACTGAGTTCGTGACCACACGCTTCGGCAATGTTCTCGGCTCAAACGGCTCCGTTATCCCTCTTTTCAGAAAGCAGATAGAATCGGGAAGGGCTGTTACGGTCACTCACCCCGATGTTATAAGATATTTCATGACCATACCCGAGGCTGTCAGCCTTGTGCTTGAGGCTGCTGCCATTGCTCACGGCGGCGAGATATTCGTGCTGGACATGGGTCAGCCTGTCCACATCGTAAGACTTGCGGAAAACCTTATCCGTATGTACGGAAAGGTGCCCTATAAAGATGTGGAGATAAAGTTCACGGGTCTCCGCCCCGGCGAAAAGCTGAAGGAGGAGCTGCTCATGGACGAGGAGGGACTTCAGAAGACCTCCAACGAGCTCATTTTCATCGGCAAGCAGATACACCTGGACGGAGATGTATTCATCAAGAAGCTGAGAAAGCTCCGCAACGCTGCCAATGAAAACCTCAACGAAGCCGCTATCGAAGCTCTTCATGAGATAGTTCCCACATTTATAACTCCCGAGGAGTTCAACAGAGCGGAGCTCATCAAGGAGCACAAAAACACGGAAAATATAGCAAGCATCAAAAGGGACTGATTTACAGTCCCTTTGTTTTTGGAGGATAATATGATTTACAGGACACCCACCTATTACAGGGATTTCCGCTGCATTGCAGGCGACTGCCGCGACAGCTGCTGCAAGGGCTGGGAGATTGACATTGATGAGGATACCGCCCGATACTACGCAGGTGTGGGCGGCGAATTCGGTGAAAGGCTCCGCAGCAGCATACATGACGGCTCCTTCCTGCTCACCGAGGACGAGCGATGTCCCTTTCTCAATAAAAGCGGTCTATGCGACATCTACACTGAGCTGGGCGGCGACAAGCTGTGCAGGATATGCTCCGACCACCCGCGGTATTACGAGTGGTTCGGCTCTGTGAAGGAGGGCGGCGTGGGACTCTGCTGCGAGGCTGCGGCGGAGCTGATAATTTCCCGTCCCTTTGCCCTCTGCAAAGATGAGGTCCCCGACGAGACCGCCTCAGGGGATTATGATGAGGAGCTCTTTGCCATGCTCCTTGACGCCCGTGAGGAGATGTTCACAGTCCTGGCGGACGAGAAAAAGCCCCTCTGTGACTGTCTCTGCCGCCTGCTGGATATTGCCTCGGAAATGCAGCTTTGCATTGATATGCCCTTCCCCGACAACGGAGAGAAAGTCCCTGCCGGGAAAGCTCTCCGCGGCGCATTTGCCCTGCTGTCGGAGCTTGAGCCCATTGACGAAAAGTGGCAGCCATACATAGCGGAATGTACCGAAAGGCTCTCCTGCTCACCTGAGCGCAGCAGCGGCACAGATGTGTTCCTCCGCAGACTGGGCAGCTATTTCATCTTCCGCTATCTGCTGAAAGCCGTGTTTGACGGAGAGGTGCTGAGCCGCGCAAAATTCGCGGTGTTCAGCCTTATAATCCTGGACAGGCTCTTCTGCCTGAGCGGCAGCTCCGCTCCCGAAAGCTGCGCCGAGACAGCAAAAAACTACTCCAAGGAGACGGAATACTGCGAGGAGAATATGGAGGAGCTGCTGCTCCGCTTCGGTGAAGCCCCTGAGTTCAGCCTGCTGTCGCTGAAAGCCCTCATTATAGAGTCTATGGGCGGAAATATGGACGAATTCTGAAAAAAAGCCTCGAATTACGAAAAATGAGTGAAATTCATTGCAATATCACGCCTATTGTGCTATAATGTATAAGAATTAACAGCTCCAGAAAGCTGAAAAATGAGAGGGTAATATTATGTTTGACCGTAAAAAAATCGCCGCATTTGTGGCAGGACTTCTCCTGTGCGCCTACGGAGCCGCTCCCGCAGCGTCCTTCGCGGACAATGAGGCTGAGACCACCGCTGCGGCTGAGGCGATCGAGCCCACGGAAGGCGCTCCCGACGGTGACTATATCATCAGCGGCGACTTCATGTATACAAAGACTGTGGACGGCGACGCCCGTATTGAAAACTGCACCGCCGCAGGAACTTCGCTTGTTATCCCTGACACCATCGACGGACTTACCGTAGCCGCTCTGGGCACCACTGCCTTTGGCGACGATATGGAAAACAACACCTTCACCAGCATTGAGATACCTGCTTCGGTGAACTATATATCAGCAAATAATCCCTTTATCTACTGCTCGGTGCTCACCGAGATAAAGGTAGCTGAGAACAGCAAATACTTCACTGCTGAGGACGGAGTCCTCTATGACAAGGACAAGAAGACCCTTGTCGCCTATCCTGCCAAGAAGGAAGGCAAGAGCTTCACTGTTCCCGAGGGCGTAACATCTATTTACGCAGGCGGTCTCTATGACGCCGACCTCTCTGAGCTCAAGCTCCCCTCAACTCTTGAGGAAGTGAACTACTTTGCATTCGGCGATATGAAGTTCATGGAGAAGATAGACATGAGCGGCACCAGCCTTACGGATCTTGGCTCCTACGCTTTTTCACAGTGCAAGAACCTTTCGGAGGTGCTTCTTCCCGATACTCTTGAGAACATCGGCGGCGCTGCCTTCTCGGGCTGTAAGAGCCTTGAGAGCATAACTCTCCCCGAAAACCTCATCAGCATAGGACAGTACGCCTTCGTTGATACGGGGCTCAAGGAGATAGATGTTCCCGACTCCGTGGTCGATATAGGCTACTGCGCATTCGGCTATTCTACAAGCAAAACAGGGGAATTCGTAGCTGACAGCGACTTCACCATTATCGGCAGCACAGGCTCTGCCGCCCAGATGTACGCTGTTGACTCAGACTCCGATTACGAATATGTCAACAACTTCGACTTCCTCACCCGTGAGGCTAAGGCGGAACAGGGCGAGCTTCTCAGCCTTGAGCAGATAACCTCCGGAGACTTCGTCTACGCGATCACAGATAACGGCGCTGTACTGCTCTCCTGCCAGTCCACTGACGCAAAGGTAACTGTTCCCGAGGAGATAGACGGCAACAGAATAGTCAAGATATACCCAACCTGCTTCAGTGCCTGTCAGGCTTCGGAGATAATCCTCCCCGAGTCCATTGACGAGATAAGGGAGATGGCTTTCTACGGCTGTCCCAACCTGACTTCCATATCCATTCCCGCAAGCGTAAAGACTATCGGCAACAACGCCTTTGACAAGTGCTCTGTTCTCTCAACTGTGGAGATAAAGGGTGCCGAGACCATGGGCGAGCTGGTATTCTGCGACTGTAAGGCACTCAAAAAGCTTACCCTTTCGGGAGAACTGAAGGAATGGAACGACGATGAACCCTTTGTAGACTGCCCGAACCTTGAGGAGATAACCGTTACCGACGGAAGCGGCAATTTCAGCTCACAGGACGGTGTGCTCTACAACAAGGACAAGTCCACTCTCGTTGCCTATCCCGCAGGCAAGACCGACAAGAGCTTTACCGCTCCCAAGTCAGTAAAGGAAATAGCTCAGTCAGCATTCTACAAGGCTGTAAATCTGGAAAGCGTTGACCTTTCCTCCGTAAAGACTGTCAACGCCTTTGCCTTTGAGAACTGCGAGAATCTGAAAAAAATAAAGTTCACGAAAAATCTGACCACATTAGGCTCCGACGCCTTATATAACTGCAAGTCACTGAAAAAGCTGCGCCTTCCCAAGTCGCTGACGGATATCGGCGCCTGCGCATTCGGCTACATCTATCAGGAGAAGGTAAATTCCGACAACCCGGAGGATACAAACGCTCTCCTTGAGGGCTTCAGACTCTATGCCCCCAAGAACTCCACCGCCCACAAATACGCCAAGGGCTGCGGAATGGACGTAGTCACAGGCACAGTTGAGCTCTTCGGCAAGAATTACGATGTAAGGCTCCTCGGCTTCCTGGGAGCACTCATACTCGCCTTTATAGCTGTACTCATCGGTAAAAAGGCAGCTTCCAAAGCAAAGGCAAAGAAGGCTGAAAAGGAACTGGCGGAGAAGCGCGAAAAGGCAGCTCAGCGCCGCAAAAAGCAGGCTGAGGAAGCTGAGGAAGACGATGATGAGGACGAGGACGAAGACGATGATGATACCCTCGACCTTGAAGATGATGACGACAACGACGATGCCGACGAAGCTGAGGACGAGGAGGACGATGAAGATGAAGACTGATCTCAGAAAGCTCGCCGCATTTCTTGCTTCGGGCATTATTGCAGCCTGCTGTGTGCCATTCAGCGCAGCAGCAGACAATCTTTCAGGTGTAACAGGTGAACCGATGAACGACGGCTCTTTCTACTATGAGCTCAACGACGATGATACCTATACGATCGTATCATGCACCGCCACTATTGTTACAGAAGTGCCTTCCATGAGAAACGGAAAAGCCATTACCGCTATCGGCGATGAGGCTTTCTCAAACTGCACCGCGATCACTGAGCTGAAGCTCCCCGATACTGTCAAGACTATCGGCAGCCACGCCTTCTACGGCTGTACAGGTCTGGAAAAGATCACCCTGCCGAGGAAGCTGGAAAGCCTGGGCGATAACGCCTTTTTCAGCTGCAGCTCGCTGACAGAGATAACCATTCCCGATACCATAACCAAGATAGAGGATATGACCTTCGCCCTCTGTGACAACCTCCAGCAGGTAAATCTGCCCGACACCATCACCGAGCTGGGTGAATACTCCTTCTATCAGTGCCCTGCGATCAGCAGCTTCAGGCTCCCCGCCTCCCTCACCACCATAGGCGACAACGCCATGGGAAGCTGGTTCTCCATAAAGGACATCGACGCCTCTGCCGCAAGCGCATTCGTATTTGAGGACGGTATGCTCATGTCCAAGGACAAAAAGTCTATCTACCGCGCCTCAGTTGACACCGCAGGGGAAATTAATATCCCCGATGGTGTAGCTGCTGTCAAGAGCGGAGCATTCTCCACCTGTTCGGAGATAACCGCCCTTCACTTTCCTGCCACAGTCACCACCATAGGTGACGAGGCGTTCAGCTACTGCTCGGGTATCACAAGGCTGGACCTTTCAGAGGGACTTCACAGCATAGGCACCGGCGCATTCATGTTCGACCAGGCTATCACCTCTGTTGATATTCCCACCACTGTACAGACCATAGGCGAAAACGCCTTTGCCTACTGTATGGCAATGGAAAGGGTCATTCTCCCCGAGGGTCTTGATGAGATAGGCGCAAGCGCATTTCTGGTATGTGATAAGCTCCAGCAGGTAAGCATTCCAAAAAGCGTAAAGACCATAGGTGAAAACGCCGTGGGCTTCACTGTCAACAACTCACAGCGCGAGAAAATGCAGAACTTCTCACTGAGCGTATTCGCAGGCTCAGCAGGTGAAAAATACGCAAAATCCTCGGGACTTGAATACACCGTCACCGACCGCAATATCATGAAATTCGCATTCATAGCGGTAATGATCGCCGTAGTGATCCTGGTCATAGTGTTCGCACTTGTTCTCATGAAGCGCAGCCGAAAGACAGCTCCTGCCGCTGCAAGAAAGGCAGAAAAGGCTGCCAAAAAGAAGGCTGAGGAGATAGCTGAGGAGAAGAATTACAAGAAGATCGCGGACGATAATGACGATGACGACGACGATGACGACGACGATGACGACGACGATGATGACGACGATGATGATGACGACGATGATAATGAAGATGATTGACTTCTGATAAAAAAGTTTAAGCCATAGTATTTCTGATGCAAAGTCAGAAGTACTATGGCTTTTCTATTGGCTTTTAATAACACAAATCATAATTTGCCGCTGAGCGAGCGGCGGCGCTAAGACGTCCGTGTATCGTCGAAAGGGCAGTTGCTCCTCGACACGGGGAGTGCTTTTGTAGCTGATATAAATCATAATTTTGCGGAGCAAAATTATGATTTGAGCCATTAGCCCTTAGCTGTTAGCTAATGTAGGGGACGCCGCCCTCGGCGTCCCGCGAGATATATTACACGCCCAACGGGACGCCGAGGGCGGCGTCCCCTACAAATGTAAATTCTGATTTACCTTAGCAACTGAATAAACCACAATGCCCCTTAGTGCTGTGAAACTGACCCGCCCCCTGTCAAGTAGACAGCGCAAAAAACAAAAATAATCTATGTAGTAACCAAAAGCAGTCTGTGCAATTTGTGCAGGCTGCTTTGTCGTTGGCAGCAATTGGCAAGCACCTTTTGGAG
>Ga0255347_1001786_pt1 | contig 32770 bp, 32 predicted proteins | sample wastewater_treat_2_FD_192479 | JGI IMG/M metagenome (GOLD analysis project Ga0255347, IMG submission 192479) | Wastewater microbial communities from Lulu Island WWTP, Vancouver, Canada - plant24 | ecosystem: Engineered > WWTP > Wastewater > Unclassified | place: Canada: Vancouver, British... | reverse complement strand
GAGAGCTACGGGTACCGCTGCACCATGTTCACGGATACCGAGGTCGTGGCTTATCTCTTTGACCTGCTGGTCAGAAGGCACCGCCTCCCGCTGCCGGTGGCTGTGAAAGCACTGGCCCCGCCATTCTGGGACGAGATCGACAGGATGCCCACGGAAGAGGGGCGGATAAGCCGTGCAATCCGCCTTGCCTATGGACCTGCACTCATGAACGGGCCGTTCGCCATCGTGATCGCCCGTCCTGACGCCATCGTCGGCTTTACGGACCGCATCAAGCTCCGGCCCCTGGTAAGCGGAGAGCTGGGGGACCGTCTTTACATTTCCAGCGAAGAGGCTGCTATCCGGGCCATGGAACCCGGTGTGGAGACCATTTCCATGCCGCGGGCCGGGGAGCCGATAATCGGGAGGGTGGTGACGTGACCATAGGCAGCGTCCCGGTCCGGTTCCGCATCGCTGTTGACCACGACCAGTGCATGCTCTGCGGCCGCTGCGTTGAAAACTGCCCGTACGATGTCTTCCGAAAAGATGACGGGCGGATTTTCGTGAATTCGCGCAAGTGCGTGGCCTGCCACCGCTGCATCGCCATGTGCCCCCGCGATGCCATTTCCATCAGAGAGCGGCCAGTCGATTACCGGTCCCACCCGCTCTGGACACCGGAGGTCCGGGAGGCCATTTACAACCAGGCCCGGACCGGCAGGATCATCCTGGCAGGCATGGGCAATGCCCTCCCCTACCCGGTAATCTTCGACCGCCTGGTCCTGGACGCGTGCCAGGTCACCAACCCGAGCATCGACCCCCTGCGTGAGCCGATGGAACTGCGTACATACATTGGAAAGAAACCGGGGAAGCTGGAATTTTCGGGGGAAGGGGAAGAGACCAGCCTTCTCACCGAGCTTACCCCCAACCTCCAGCTTGAGACGCCGATCATGATCGGGCACATGAGCTATGGAGCTATCAGCCTCAACGCACAACTAAGCCTTGCCCGGGCAGTAACCATGGCGGGGACCTTCATGGGAACCGGGGAGGGAGGGCTGCACGAGTCCCTGCACCCGTACCAGGACCGGATCATCGTCCAGGTGGCCTCCGGCCGGTTCGGCGTCAACATTGACTACCTGGAGCGCGGGGCGGCCATCGAAATCAAGATCGGGCAGGGAGCCAAGCCCGGGATCGGCGGTCACCTCCCTGGCGAGAAGGTCTGTGCCGATGTCTCCTGCACGCGCATGATACCCGAGGGGAGCGATGCCATAAGCCCAGCCCCGCACCACGACATCTACAGCATTGAGGACCTCAAGCAGCTGGTAAGGGCCCTCAAGGAGGCAATCGAGTGGAAAAAACCGGTTTTTGTAAAGATCGCTGCCGTACATAATGCTGCAGCCATTGCAGCCGGGATAGCCCGTTCGGGCGCAGATGCCGTGGTGGTGGACGGGTTCCGCGGCGGAACCGGCGCTGCCCCCCGGGTGTTCCGGGACCACGTGGGGATACCGGTTGAAGCGGCAATTGCCAGCGTTGATGCCAAGCTGCGCTCCCAGGGGATCCGGAACGAGGTCTCCATCATCGCGAGCGGGGGGATCCGCGAGAGCGCCGATGTTGCCAAGATTATCGCGCTTGGCGCCGATGCGGTCTACATCGGCACGGCAGCCCTGGTAGCCATGGGCTGCAGGGTCTGCGGCACCTGCTACCGCGGGCTCTGCCCGTGGGGCATTGCCACCCAGCGCCCCGACCTGGTTGCCCGGCTCGAACCTGACACGGCGTCCGCCAACGTGGCAAACCTCATCCATGCCTGGACTTTAGAGCTCTCCGAACTGATGGGGGCGGCGGGCATCAACAGTATCGAGAGCCTCAGGGGCAACCGGGACCGGCTCAGGGGGTATCTCCTCGACGAGGGGATCATGAAGGTGCTGGACGTAAAACCCGTGGGGGCCTGACCGGCATGGACAGGGTGACCATCGATGCCGCGGGGATGCACTACACTCCCCTCAACCGGGCGATACGGAAGGCGGTCGCGGAAGGTGCCGGAGAGATCGTCCTGGAAAACGTCCTGGGGCAGCGTTTCATAGCCGACGGCATCAGGGGGGAGGTCTCCATCATCATCCACGGGGTACCCGGGGGGGACCTTGGCATGTTCATGAGCGGTCCGACCTGCACCGTGTATGGCAACTGTGACCACGCACCCGGGAATACCATGGATTCCGGGAGTATCATCATCCACGGGAGCGCGGGAGACGCAGTTGCGCACTCCATGCGGGGAGGCAGGGTTTTTGTCAGGGACGATATCGGGTACCGCGGGGGTATCCACATGAAGCAGTACCGGGAGAAACGTCCGGTCCTTGTCGTCGGAGGCAGCCCGCGGGCGTTTCTCGGCGAGTACATGGCCGGGGGGCTTATCCTGGCTATCAGGCGGAATGCTGGCGGGCCCCTGCGCGAACGGGGGATCGGGTCCGGCATCCACGGAGGCCGGATTATCATCCGCGGCGATGTGCATGAACAGTTTCTCGGGGTGGGAACCAGGAAATCTCCCCTTTCCAGCGAGGGAAGGGAAGAGCTCGCACCCCTTATCCGTGACTACTCCGCCTTCTTCGGCATTGATGACCCAGACCCGCTTATCGGGGACTCCTACGTGGAGATAACCCCGGCGAGCAGCAGGCCGTTCGCAAGCAAATATGCCTGGGAGTGACGATGAAAACGAGATCTTTCGAAGACCTCAGGCAGGAAGTCTGGGAACGGGGCACCTGCTCAGGGTGCGGGGCGTGCGTCGCGGTCTGCCCAGCGGATGCTATCTGCTTTGACAGGACTGGCGGGAGCCTCGTGCCCCGGAATATCGGGTATTGCAAGCAGGCTACCGACGAGGTGGCGTGCGGGGCCTGCTACGACGCCTGCCCCAGGACTTCCGAAAAGCCGGATGAAATTCTGGGGCCGCACCTCGGGATCCTTTCTGCCAGGGCGGCAATGGACGTCCCCAGGCGCCAGTCAGGGGGAGCTGTCACGGCCATCGTGGCAGCCGCTCTTGACCGGGGGTTGATCGATGCCGTGGTGACCGTGAGCGAGGACCGGTGGAGCCTGCGCCCGATCTCAACGGTCATCACGGAGAGCGGGGAACTTGTCCGCCAGGCAGGGAGCAGGTACAACTGGTGGGTGCCCCTGGTGTCAGCATTGAAGACGGCGGTTATCGAACGCAAATTCCAGCATATCGCCGTTATCGGGGTACCATGTGTTGCCCAGGCCGTCCATGCCATCAGGGGGAGCAGCAACGACCTCCTGAAACCCTTCGGGGCAAAGATACGCCTGGTGGTGGGGCTCTTCTGCACCGAGACATTCGATTACCGGGTCGTTGCCGAAGATATCCTTTCCCGGCAGCACCGGATCGATACCTGGCAGGTCGAGAGGCTGGACGTCCGAAAGGGCCTCCATATCACGCTGAAGGATGGTTCTGCAGTCGTTATTCCCCTTTCAGAGCTCGAGCAGGCCGTCCGGCCCGGCTGCCGGCACTGCCGTGACTTTACCGCGGTGTGCGCCGACGTATCGGCTGGTGCAATAGGGAGCCCCCCTGGCCACACCACGCTGATCATCCGCAGCCCGGCCGGGAAGGCATTCGTAAACGATGCCATATCCTCCGGGGCCCTGCTGGCCGGGGGAGAGGTGGATATCGCGGCAATCGAGAAGCTGGGCAGGGTGAAGGCGGCCCGGGCAAAGGACTAGCAGGATAGTTCCCCTTGCCTGCGCCCGGGGCACCGCAGGACCGGGCCTACCGTGACATTTTCCGGCGTATACGCAGGCAATCGACTGCCAGGCCCTCCAGACAGGAGAAACCTTCAAAAAGGCCCGGATCAAATCACATCGTACCACACACGGGATTGATAGAATGGTAACCAGAGTATCGGCAGGGCTTATCTGCGGCATGGCCCTTGCACTGCTGGTCATCGTGCCTGCAGTGCTGGCAGATGCCCAGGTGCAGCCTGTCCTTCCCCAGACGTTCTTCGGCACTATTGAGGCCGGCGGCCAGCCGGTCCCTGCCGGCGTTCTTGTCGAGGTGTCAGGAGAGGGAATTAGAAGCGGGGTCATGGGGAATCCAGTCTTTTCCCATGAAGGGGGTTATGGTTCCGCTGATCCCATGGCCCAGCGGCTCGAGGCCCAGGGGGCAATCTCACCGGGATCTCCGCTCACGTTCTTCGTGGGAGGGGTCAGGGCCGAGGTCCATGACGTGGCCGGCCAGGGCGGATGGTTATCCGAATACGCCTACACTCCCGGCTCGGTGACCGAACTAAACCTCCGCGTCGTTCCGGAGGTGACCCCTGCCCCGAAGGAGGTGGTGGCTTCCCTCGCAGCCGCGGTGCAGGCTGCACAGGCCGGCCAGGGCCAGCAGCCCGGTGCCGTATCAAACGGGCAGCCGCAGGCGGCCGGGACCGCTGGCCAGAAAGCCCAGGGCGCCGGGGTTCCGGGCGTTGCTCCGGCAGGACTGAACACCATGGCAACTCTCCCTGCCGGGGGACTGAAAGCGACACCGGTGGTCATGGCCGGGTTGATCGTTATCCTGGCAGCCCTCGGGGGAATCGCGTATTATTTCGGAAAGAAAGAGAAGCAAAAGAAGGAATAAACTTTTTTTCGCCGGTTTCTAACCTGCCCCATCCTATTATTTTATCTGTTCCCGGGGGAGACCGCACCTGCAGGATCCCGATATCCTCCAGGTCATCGTTATGGAACGCACGATCCCAATGCACCGGGCACTGGTCCTGGCTACGCTCGCACTCCTGGCGATCTCATCACTTGCAGGAGCTGCAAATATCACGTCACGCGCAGGAAATGCAAATATTCCATCACTCGCAGGATCGGTAAATATCCCATCATTTGCAGGAACGGAAAATGTCACAAAATATACCGGAGCCGTACATATATCCACACTCGATGCTGCCAGGAGGCTGGCAGAATACCGCATGGCCCCCATCAACCCGGAATTTTCAAAGTACCTCCAGGACCGGATAACCAGTGAAATATCCGGAGGAATGCCCGACCATGCACTGGGCCTGATACCCTGCCCTATGAGAATTTTTTCGTCAAATGCTGATACATGGACCGCGGTGCAGGGTACATCTGACACCGGAAGCACGCCGCTCGTGTACCGCACTGCCACGGATACCGGCGGAACAGCGGCACCAGGCGGCAGCAGTTTTGACCTCCGGGCGCTCGGCAAGGTGACCCCGGTGCGGGACCAGGGCCAGTGCGGCTGCTGCTGGGCGTTCGCCTCCCTTGCCTCGCTGGAGTCAACCAGCCTCCCGGGGAGGAACGTGGACCTCTCCGAGAACAATATGAAAAATACCCACGGGTTCGATCCGGCGCCGTGCCAGGGCGGCAACTACCTCATGGCGGTCTCCTACCTCGCCCGGTGGGGAGGCCCGATCTCGGAGCAGGTCGACCCCTACCAGGAGAGCAGCAGCGTCTCGTCGAGAAAAGCGGTCCCCGTGGAGCATGTCCAGAACGTCGAGTTCCTGACGCCGAGGACAGCACCGTCGGATAACTCGCGCATCAAGGAGGCACTGCAGCAGTATGGGGCTGTATATTCCTCAATTCACTATGAGAAGGCACATTACTCGGCGGAAACGGCCTCGTATTTTTATCGCGGGACGTCTGGCCAGAACCATGCTATCGCCATCGTGGGATGGGACGACACCTACAGCCGGTACAACTTTGCCAATACTCCTCCCGGTGATGGCGCTTTCCTGATCAAGAACAGCTGGGGGACGGACTGGGGAGATTCCGGCTACGGGTACGTATCATATTACGACTCGCTCATAGGAAGGGAGAACATGGTGTTCCTCGGGGAGGACCCCGGAAATTACGACAGGATCTACCAGTACGACCCGCTGGGCTGGGTTATCAGTTTCGGGACCGGGAGCGACACGGCCTGGTTTGCCAATATCTTTACTGCAGCCGCGCCCGGGGAGATCGCCGCGGTGAGCTTCTATACGCCGACCACCGGTTCATCCTACCACATAGAGGTCTACCGCGATGCAGGAGCAACTCCCCGGAGCGGCACGCCTGAAACCTCCCAGGACGGGTCGATCGGGAACCCGGGGTACCATACCATTCAACTTGCAAATCCTGTTCCCCTGGCAAAGGGCGAGAAATTCAGCATCGTGGTGTCCCTCACTACCCCGGGCTTCGAGTACCCGGTCGCGATCGAGTACCCGCTCAAGGGGTTCTCATCCCGGGCAACAGCCCAGGCCGGAGAAAGTTACGTGAGTCCTGATGGAGCGAGCTGGGCCGATCTGACCGACACCTATGCCAATACCAATGTCTGCCTCAAGGCATTCACCCGGGAACAGGGCGGCTCGCCCGCTCCGGCAGCTACCATCACCCTGCCGAAGCTCAACCTGTCCTCCCGGTTCCCGGTTTCATCGACCCTCCCGGTTTCCCCTATCGGGACCATAAACCTTACTTCCCGGCTGCCGGTTCCATCCTCCCTGCCCGATTTCCAGGTCGGGACGGTCAACCTCACATCCCGGATCCCGGTTTCGTCTTCTTCCTTACCTTGTTCCATGGCCGGGACCGCAGATAGCAATTTACCGACATTCTCCCGGTCTTTAGCAGCAGCCATATCCCAAGACACCGCGGCTTACAGCATTCCCCGGTCGCTCCTGGTAAGGCCAAAGGTTCCATCTGTAATGAGCGGTAAATAAATACCAGGACTCCTTGGCATGGGAAAGAAGGAGCTCCTCTCCCGGGGGTGTGCGCTCTGCCACCAGGGGGCCACCATGGTCCTCTTCATTACCGGCGTCTGCCGCCGCACCTGCTGGTACTGCCCGCTTTCCAGCCAGAGGAAAGGAAAAGACGCGGTGTGGGCCAACGAACACCCGGTGACGACACCGGATGAAGCCATAGCGGTCGGGCGGGTCATGAGCGCGCTCGGCAGCAGCATCACCGGTGGCGAGCCACTCGAGCGGCTGGAGCGGGTGGTGACCTTTTCGCGTGCCCTCAAGGACGCGTTCGGGGACGACCACTACATACACCTCTATACCGGCCGTGCCCCGGGCCGGGATGAGCTCCTTGCCTTGTCCGGGATAATTGACGAACTGCGGTTCCATCCACCGTACGAGACCTGGGAGTCTGTCATCGAAGGGGAGTTTATGAGGTCAGCGGAAATGGCAAGAGACCTGGGCTTCACGGTCGGGATCGAGGTGCCGTCCCTGCCAGGCATCGGGTGCCTGGCCTGTACCCTCCCCTACCTGGACTTTCTCAATATCAACGAGCTGGAGTGGGGGGAGAGCAACGCCGGGGAGATGCGGAACCGCGGGCTAACCCCTGAAGACGGGGTGCACAATGCCGTGGAAGGGGCGCGGGAGTGGGCACGCCCCCTCGTTTCACTGCCCCGGGTGCACTGGTGTTCATCGCGGTTCAAGGACTCGGTCCAGCTCAGGAAGCGCCTGGTCAGGATCGCCGGCAACACGGCCCGGCCCTTTGACGAGGTCACCAGCGACGGAACCGTCATCTACGGCGTCCTGGAATCTGAATCAGTGCCCACCGTTATCCGTGACCTGGGAGACGACATGTACGAGGTCCGGGACGGGATGGTGGAAACTGCGTGGTGGGTGATTACCAGGTATGCCGGTGACCTCCCCGGAAAGAAGTCTGTCCTGGAGCGGTACCCTGACCGCGGCCTGGTCGTGGAGGTGACCCCGGTCTGATGCTCAGAGGCCTGGCTGACCCCCTCTACGAGCGGATACTGCGGATGCAGTGCCTTCATATCCCCCCGCACATCGCCATCATCCAGGACGGAAACCGCCGGTTCGCAAAGCTACGGGGGCTCTCCCGCCACGTAGGGCACCGGGCCGGGGCAGACCGCACCGAGGAGATGCTTGACTGGGCCAGGGAACTCGGTGTCCGGCACCTCACCCTCTACTCCTTCTCCACCGAGAACTTTTCCCGTGACCGCGAGGAGGTGGAGAACCTGTTCGCGCTCTTTAAGGAAAAATTCGAGCGCGTGGCCAGCGATCCGAGAGTGCACCGCTATGGCATCCGGGTCAGCATGGTGGGGGACAGGCGGCTCCTGCCCCGCGACCTCCTGGGGGTTATCGAGCAGGCGGAAGACGCGACCAGGAACTACGGGAACTTCCACCTCAACATCGCCCTCGCATACGGGGGGAGAAACGAGATCGTGAATGCTGCCAGGGTCATCCTGCAGAGGGTCAGGGAGGGGCGGTGCCAGCCCGGGGATGTTAACCCCACCCTGGTCGAGGAATGCCTCCATGCCGGCCAGCGGCTTCCCCCGGTGGACCTGATTATACGGACTGGAAATGAATACCGGACATCCAATTTTCTTCCCTGGCTCGCCAGCGGCCATGAATGCGCCGTCTATTTTTGCGCCCCGTACTGGCCGGTGTTCCGGAAAATTGACCTTCTCAGGGCAGTACGGGTTTATTCCCAGCGGGTTGACGGGATATACTACTAGATCCCAGGGTTTTAACCGATCCCTGAACATCGCGGCGGATGGGAAATCCATCCGATCACCAGCCTGCCTTTTCACCGGCCAAAACGCCGCACCCTGTTCTGGTAGTCCCGCAGGGCCCGGAGGAAATCGGTCTTCCTGAACCATGGCCAGTTCACGTCGGAGAAAAACAGCTCGGAGTATACCGACTGCCAGATGAGGAAATCGGTGAGATGGCTGCCGCCTGTTTTGATTACCAGGTCCGGGTGGTAATGGAAGGTGAGCCGCTCCTCGATCGCGGCTTCGCTGACCTCGCCCGGCTCCATCTTCTCCTCGGCCATCCTGCGGATACACCAGGCGATCTCCTCGCGCCCGCTCTTTCCAACCGCTACGCAAACCTCCATCCCCTCCCCGGCGGTCTCGCTCTTTTCGCCGATATGCAGTGACAGCCGGGCGGTGGAGGCGATTCCACGGATGTCCCCGAGGTAGGGCGAGAGGGCACCGGGATCCGCGGTGCTGATATGGAAGGTCACGCCTTCTATGGCTCTCTTCCCCCCGCCGGTTCCACCTGCGGCCTTCTGCTGGACCGACAGGGATATGTCTATGCACCATGCAGTGACCTCGCTGAGTTTGCCGGGCGCAGAGGCAACGTCCTCCCCCGTGATCATAAAGCAGATGTGGCCCGGCAGGAGGACGATACTCCGTGCCAGGCTGCGCTCGTAGAGCCAGCGGATCATCCGGCCCACTCCAGGATCTCCGGAAGGGAAAAGGTATTGAGGACCGCCCCGGGCCCGGCCCACCCTCTCCGGCAGGTGATGATGCCGAACTTCATGAAGTCCAGCTCCACGGGGTCGTGCATGTCGGTGCCCACGCCTATCTTCACACCACGGAGAACCGCTTCCCTGATATGGGCATCGTCAAGGTCAAGGCGGTAAGGGGACGCATTGCATTCCAGCGCGGTCCCGGTCGCGGCAGCGCTGTCGATGACCCTCGCCATGTCGATCTCATAGGGCGGCCGCCTCCCCAGGATCCGGCCGGTAGGATGCCCGATGATGTGCACGTGCCCGCTCTCCATGGCCGCGATGATCCGGCGGGTCATCACGTCAGTGTCCTGGCCGAAAGCCGAGTGGACCGATCCGATGACCACGTCAAGGTCGCCCAGGATGGTTCCCGACAGCCCCAGGGAGCCATCTGCAAGGATATCCACCTCGGCTCCATGAAAAATATGGCAGGCCCCCTGCCGGTTTACCATCTCGATCTCGTGCTGCTGTTTCCGGAAAGCCTGTTCGTCGAGCCCATGGGCAATCCCCAGGGTGGACGAGTGGTCCGAACAGACTATATACTGGTATCCCTGCCGTTCCCCTGCCCTGGCCAGGTCTTCCAGGCTCAATTTGCCGTCGCTCCAGTTGCTATGCACGTGCAGGTCACCTTTCACCTGCCCCATGGTGACAAGCTGGGGGAGGGTATGGTTCATGGCCGCCTCCACCTCGCCCCAGTCTTCGCGCAGCTCAGGCACCACGTAGTCCATGTTCAGGAAATTGAAAATATCCTCCTCGCGTGAGAATTCATGCATCCGCGAGGCGGTGCGGTCCTCGATGCCGTACTCGTTCAGCTTGAGCCCCCGGCCCATGGCGATCTCTCTGAGCTTGATATTGAAAGCCTTGGAACCGGTCAGGTAGAGGAGCATGGACCCGAACCTGGCCGGAGAGGTGAACCGCACGTCAACCCGCTTTCCCAGGACGCGGATCGAGGTGCGCCGGTCCCCTTCATCGATCACCTCTTCTGCGACCCCGCGGAGCCGGGGATTGAGGAGGGACGGGGGCTCCATGCTGACGATATCGATATCGCCGATGGTGCTTTTGCCCCTGCGGTAACTCCCGGCTACCTCGAAGGAGCCTTCCTTCAGCACCGGGATCACCTTCCCCGCCACGTTTCCGGCCTCGAGAAGGGTCATCCTCCCCGACTGCTCCCGGTAGTACGTGATTGCCTTCAGAAAGCCCTGCTCCTTCTTCTCCCCGAACCCCTTGATGGCACGAATCCGGTGTGCCCGCGCCTCCCGCTCCAGATCGTCGACGCTCTTGACAGAGAGCTTTTTCCAGAGCACCTTGACCGTCTTCGGGCCGACGCCCTCCAGCTGCAGAAGCTCAATGAGGGAGCCGGGCACTTCCTTCCTTGTGTCCTCCAGCTCGTGGAACGTCCCCGTCTCTATGACCTCGCGGATCTTCCGTGCAAGGGCAGTGCCGATCCCTGGTATGGATGCCAGTTCCTCTTCGCTCATCCCTGCAACCGGGGTTCCCATGCGCTCGATGAGGTCTGCCGCGCGGAGGTAGGCACGCACCTTGAAGACATTGCCGTCAAGGATCTCCAGCAGCTGCCCCATGAGGGTCAACTGTTCTGCTACCTGACGGTTCCCTGCCTCCACCAAGATGCTCCCCCGGGACCTGATCCTTTTTTCGCTAGAGTGGTATTCGCCGGTATACATATGTATTCTCCTTTCCGGGACATACTGCAGGAATCCTGCCAGCCGGCAGCCCTGCAGTGCTTGGATGGTTTGAATACGCGGGCAGTCCCTACTCAGTATAGATGGAGGCCTCTTCACAGGAAGATGTGCTTGAAGCACTCTGCGTGCTCGCAGAAAACGGGAATGCCCGCCCCACCATGGCCGAGATCGCTGTACATCTGTCAAGGGAGGAAAGCGCAGTCCGGGCGCCGCTCAATACCCTTGCCCGGTCCGGCGAGGTGGTCATCGAGGGGGGATCCGTAGTTCTCACCCCCCGTGGAGAGGAGATCGGGTGCCGCATCATGCGCAAGCACAGGATCCTGCAGTCTTTTTTTGCAGAGATGCTCGGCATGAAGCCGGAGGAGGCGTCACGGGAGGCCTGCGTCCTGGAGCACGGGATCTCGGATGAGGCAGCTGACCGGCTCAACACGTACCTCGGGAGAGCCGCAGGGCTTCCCTGCGTGCCGGCGTGCCCCCTCCCCGCAGGAACCCCTGTCCTCTCCGATTTTCCGGAAGGAACGCTCCTGAAGGTGACCAGGGTCTGCTGCCGCGACGGGTGCCAGCGCCTTTCTGACCTGGGGATACTCCCCGGCGTAGAGGTCGCGCTGGTACGCAGGATACCGGGCAGGGGCGTGGTGATCAGGGTCAAGGGCTGCGATATCGCACTCTCGCAGGAAATAGCCCGGTTCATTGCCGTGGAGCATGTCTGACATGAGAATCGGGCTCATCGGGAACCCCAATGTCGGAAAATCCCTTATTTTTCACCAGCTGACCGGCATCGGGGTAGCCGTGAGCAACTACCCCGGAACCACAGTCGACCTCAAACGGGGAAGCCTTTGCCTCGAGCGGGAAAGGATGGAGATCGTGGACCTTCCCGGAGTCTATTCCCTCGATGGCCAGTCCTCGGAGGAGCAAATGGTCCGCACCTTCCTGCAGGAAGGGGGGTCGGATGCCCTCGTCGCCGTCCTCGACGCTGCGCACCTTGAACGGAACCTCTACCTCATCGCCCAGGTGGCGGAATACGGGGTCCCCCTGGTGCTGGTCCTGAACATGATGGACGAGGCGGAGGCAAGCGGCATCGAGATTGATATCGCCGGGCTCTCACAGATCCTCGGCGTCGAGATCGTACCGGTGACCGCCATCCAGGGAAAAAATATCGGGAAGATCATACCCGCCGCAATCTCTGCCAGGCCCGGCACCAGGATCGAGGTCCACTACGACCACCATGTCGAGGCAGCGGTCCGAAGCCTCCAGTCCATGCACCACAGTACCCGCCTGGAGGCTTTGCAGGCCCTGCAGGGGATTGGAAACAGGAACGAGCTCCTTGAATCCGCAGAAGTGCTCGGCCGCGAGATCGAAAGAATCCACCTCATGTCCGTATCGCAGATCATCGCCGGGAACCGGCACCACTTTGCTCACCGGGTGACCGCGGCGATCATCCACGAGAAGCTTTCCCCCCGGCAGCGAGATCTTGACCGGCTCCTGACGTCGCGGGTCTGGGGAGTCCTGATCCTGGCAGGGACCCTGATCGCCATACTGGCATTGGTATTCCTTGTCGGGTCCGCGATGGAGGGGCTCCTGGTCCGGGCATTTGATGCAGCGCTGGTCACCCCGTTCCGGGAACTGGCCCTTCCTCCCATCGCCACCCAGCTCGGCCTCTCGTTCCTGCTCGCCCTCCAGGCCGGGCTGGGTATTGCTCTCCCATTCATCTTCACCTTTTACCTTGCCGTCTCCATCCTCGAGGATTCGGGGTACCTCACCAGGGCAGCGTTCCTTGCAGACCGGGCCATGCACCGCGTGGGAATGCATGGCCAGGGCATCATCCCCATGGTGCTCGGCTTTGGGTGCACCGTGCCGGCCATCATGAGCATCCGGCTCCTGGGGAGCCGGAGAGAGAGGACTATTGCCGCCTTCCTTGTCACCCTGGTCCCCTGCTCGGCAAGGACTGTGGTCATAGCCGGAATGCTGGCCGCGTTCGTGGGGATTGGTGCAGCCCTGTCCGTGTATCTTGTCGTCTTTATCCTGGTTATCGTGACCGGGCTCTTCCTTTCGCGGGTGACCCCGGGTGAGCAGCTGGGCATGATCATGGAACTTACGCCCCTGCGGCGGCCACAGCTCTCGAACGTGCTGGCCAAGTCCTGGTACCGGGTGCGGGACTTCCTCGTGGTAGCCATGCCCCTCCTGGTCGGCTCAAGCATTGTTCTCGGGCTCCTGCAGTGGGCCGGCTTTTTCACCCTGTTCCAGGAGTTCATCGGGCCATATTCGACCACAATCCTCGGGCTCCCCGGCTATGCAACGACGGCGCTGATTTTTGGCATACTGCGCAAGGAGATGGCCCTCGAGACCCTGGTCATCCTTGCCGGGACCGCAGACCTCGCTACGGTGATGACGCCGGTGCAACTGTATATTTTTGCCCTTGTCGCCGTTCTCTTCATACCGTGCGTATCCACGATCGGGGTCCTCTACCGCGAGGTGGGAGCCAGGATCGCCGTGCTTGTGTGCCTGTATACCCTTAGCCTGGGCGTTATAATCGGATGGCTTATAAACATCATCATGACATGATGGGTGGGTAATGTACGCGTATAAAACAGGAATTGGACCCATCGATGCCCTGAAAGGGGGGCTGGAACCCGGCACCGGTATCCTCGTGCTCGCACCGGCGCAGAGCAGCGGCGAGCAGCTGGGGTACGCCCTCACTCGCCCGAGGCCGGGCGAATATGCCGTCATCCTTTCCACCACCATGCGATCGGTCGATGTCCGTGATTTCCTTGCAGGCACCGGGTTCAATCGCGATTTCATCGGGATCATAGACTCGGTGACAAAACTCTCCACCCCGGGGATTGCCGATTCGATGGAGGTGAAGTACGTCGCCAGCCCAAGCGACCTGACCGGGATTGGGATAAAGTTCTCGTCCCTGATGGAGAGCATCTTCCAGGGAGAATTCAGCAGCTCCACCCAGGCCCTTTTCCCCCCGCCGGTCAGGTTCTACGTCGACTCGCTCACCACCATGCTGATGTACCGGAAACTCGAGGTCCTCTACCAGTTCCTCCATGTCCTGAACACCAGGCTGAAGAAAATGGAATCACTGGGAATTTACATCCTGAACGGCCAGTCCTTTGACGAACGGACAATTTCTTTAATGAGACAGCTTATGAATGTGGTGATCGAGGTGAAGACCGGGCCTGAGGGGGAATTCCTGCGAATCCATGGGATCCCGGGCGTGACAAGGGAATGGATGGAATTTACCGTCGGCCAGGGCTCCGTGGAGGTGAAGGTATGATTCGGACCGGCATTTCCGGGATTGACGAGATGCTGGGTCCGGGGATACCGGAAGGAACCCGGGTCCTTTTTTCGCTGGAACCAGGGGTGGACGGACGCCTCTTCATGCTGAGTACCCTCCGTTCCGCCCTGCTTGACGGCCGCCGGTGCCTCGTCGTAGTTCCCACCTCGAATGAGTCGGTCTTCAGGTGCGACCTTGGGGCGGTGGGTGGTGCAGTCGCCGCTGCCGGGCAGCTGACAGTCATCGACAGCAATGCGCGGGAGACCATCAACCATGAGGCCAGGAGCGCCAGAAAACGGAAATCGTGCTGGATCTCACTGCTGAACGACCGGGTGAAAGAGGAGCGCATCGATGTGCTCTTCGTCTACTTTGACCTCCTCTACGAGGACCTGGGGCTCGAGGGGGGGCTCGAGGCCATCTCGGTTCCGGGGACCGGGGCGCCGCTGACCACCGTGGTAGAGCACCTGAACCTTGAGGGCGAGGCCCTGATCTCCCGGCTGGCTTCTGGAAATATTTTTGACCTTATTTTTTCCCTGCAGTCAGCTTACACCACCGTCCCCTTCTTCAACTTTTTTACCCTCGAGCATGTCGCGTGGGCAAGGATGCCCCGGCGGTCCATCCCGTATACCTCCACCGATTCGCACGTGAAGCTGTATATTCCAAAGATAATCGTGACAGGCCCGCCGTACTCCGGCAAGTCGACCTTCGTGGCGAACGCCTCGGACCGGGGGATCTCGGTTGACCGGGGCGACCTGAATGGGTTCCGCACCACGGTTGCCATGGACCTTGGCTGGCTCCACCTGAAAGGGTTTGATATCTCCCTCTGCGGGACCCCGGGGCAGCCCAGGTTTGACCCGATTATTCCCCAGCTGGTGCGGAGCGCCATGGGTATCGTGCTGGTAATCGATGCTACCCGGCCGGAGGACCTCGGCAGGGCCAGGGACCTCATGGAGATCGCGTTTGCCTCGAAGCTTCCGCTGGTGGTAGCGGTGAACAAGGCAGACCTCCCCCACCGCTTAGACGAACAGGCGGTCCGGGTGAGCCTGAAACTTCGCGAAGACGTCCCGGTCGTATTCATCAGCGCCCTGCGCCGCTCCGATGCGCACATGGTGGTGGAGATCCTGGTCGAACGCATGACGGTGCAGCATTTCTAGACGGTGAGGGCGGTCGCAGGGGTGTGATGCAATGCTGGCATTCATCGGGCTTGGGCTGTATGATGCCCGGGATATCTCTCTCAAAGGGCTGGAATTCATTCAAAGCGCAGATTATATCTTCCTGGAGGGGTATACGTCCCGGCTCTGTGGAAACACGGTTGCCGACCTGGAGAACCTGTACCAGAAACCCGTAGCCGTCCTTGGGAGGGGCGAAGTAGAGCTCCACCCGGAAAAGGTGCTGGCCCTGGCAAGGGACCACCGGGTGGCGTTCCTGACGGGGGGCGACCCCATGGTCTCCACGACGCACATGGACCTGCGCATCAGGGCGGGGCAGATGGGTGTCGAGACCACCCTCATCCATGGTGCCTCCATTTCGAGCGCAGTGTGCGGGCTTACCGGCCTGCAGAACTACCGTTTTGGAAAGTCCTGTTCACTCCCCTTCCCCCGGAGAAACTGGTTTCCCCTCGCCCCGGTCGAAGTGGTGGCGGCAAACCTGGCCGGATCGCTCCATACCCTGGTATACCTGGATATCCAGGAGGACCGGTGCATGACCATTCCCGAGGCGATTGTCCTCCTCGAGGAGATGGCAGAGCAGAAAGATGTAACCATACCCCTCTATGTGGGAATCGCCCGGGCAGGGTCTCCCGGGCCGGTGGTAGCTGCCGGGACGGCTGATACGCTGATGCGAACCGATTTCGGGCCTCCGCTCCACGTGCTGGTGGTGCCCGGCCCGCTGCATGTCATGGAAAAGGAGTATCTCGAGATGTTCGCCGGCTTATGACTCCTGCCGCCTCACCCATCACCGAACTTGCAGGCCGTCTCGCCACGCTCGAGATTGCTATCATCCCGGGCACACTCCTGTTTCCCCTCGGGGAGGTTGTGAGCCGGATGGCAACCGCGTACCAGGCGGATGGAGCGTTTTTCGAGCGATCGGGAGACCATATGAATGCACTGGCGGCATGGAGCTATGCCCTGGGGTGGATGGATGCCGGCTGCTGCCTCGGCCTGGTCAGGGCCGGGGCGCCCCGGAGGGGCTGGTTCTTTGGCAACCTGGAGTGCCCGGGCCCGGAAGACCGGGTGGAGGAGAAGGTATCCCGTTACCGGAGACTGCTCGCGGATGCCTGCACGGCTGCCCACCCGGCGGCAGACCCGGAAAGCGCCCTGTTCCCGGCAGGACTGCGCCTTATCATGGTGGCCCGCGTGCACCTCTCCTGGGGGACGGCATTCATCTCCTCAGGGAGGATGGGGAATGCCCTGGCATCGTACAGCTATGGACACGCCTGGCTCGACGCCGGGATGAGGTGCGGCCTTCTCTCCGCAGAAAACTCACGGGATATTTTCACCATTTAATCCCTTGTTTCCCACGCGGCCCTATCCGTGGCGCCAGCAATTCCCGGCAGGCACGTGTCCGCAGGCTGGGAGCAAATCTTGAAGTGCGCCCCCGCCAATCCTTGTGCAGCGATGGAGCCACTCAGGTGCGGAGTAAAAGGGGTATATGTCGCAGTGGGGCCCCTCGGGGCGTCCCCGGCCGTGGTCCTCTCCCATGGCGAGGATACGTGCCTGCCCATTTATATCGGCCTATGGGAGGCTATTTCCATTCATAACGCCCTGAAGGCAGAAGTTTCTCCCCGGCCCCTCACCCATGACCTCTTCGTGGAGTTCCTGAACAAGCTCAACGTGGCGCTGCAGTCCCTCCTTATCGATGCCCTGGAAGATGGCATATACTATGGCAGGCTCGTGTTTGTCCAGGACAACAGGGAGATAAGCCTGGATTGCCGCCCGAGCGACGGGATCGCCATATGTGTCCGGTGCCAGGCACCCATCCTGGTTGATCCCCAGGTCATGGCCGACAGCGGCCTGCCGTCCGCCGAACTGCCTCCCCTGCAGGACCTGGATGCGTACCTGTCCGGCTAGCCACCGTAATCAGAGAGGGCATCAAAATCTTTCATCCGGGACAGGGCCAAGGAGCTCCTGCCGGTCCGCGAGTTATCGTATCAGAGAGGGCATCAAACCTTTCAGGTGGGACGGAATCAGCGGCTCCTGTAAGTCCCACCAGTCATCGCCGGCGGGACTCGAGCTCGGAGAAGACATCGTAAAGATCGACACCGGCTGCCCGCAGGCTTATCAGCAGGTGGAACTGGAGGTCCGCGGCCTCCGCGATGATACGCCTGCGTTCTCCGTTTTTCACGGCAAGGATGAACTCGGTTGACTCTTCTCCCACTTTTTCAAGGATGCGGTCGATGCCTTTCGGGTCGGCAATGAGCCCGCTGACGTACGAACCCTGCCGGGGGTGGCTGAACCGGTCCCCTATGACGTCCCAGACCTCTTCAAGCACCCGGGTACTGCCCATCTATTCGCCCTCCTCCACCAGGACCTCCCCGAGCTCCACCCCGCCGAATCTCCTGGCCAGGATCCGTGCTTTCTCTATGTTTGAACCGCCTTTGCCGATGGCGAGCCCGAGATCGCCCTTCTTCCTGACGTAGATATTCAGGGGTTCGCCCGGCTCTCCCCCCGCCACGCGGGTGACTTCGGCAGGTTTGAAGATGTTTTTTATAAATTCCTGGGGTTCTTCTGCATATTCCACCATTTCGACCTTTTTCCCCAGGACGTTCTGGAGCCTCCGGATATTTTCCCCTTTCTTGCCGATGGCTAGGCCCATGTCCCCCCGCTTGATCACGTAGATGACCCGTTCGAACCGCTCGTCGATCACGCAGTCAAGGGCCGTGGCTTTGGTGAGGATACGCAGTTCTTCAATGTATCTCCGCTCTTTAAACCCGATATTCCGTTCCATTTCCATAGCCTCCTATATACAAGGCCAACCCTTCCATGTACTTTTCCCTTGTCGGTAAAAACCTCTGATTCCTGGTTTTTGCAAGTTTCGGCACCAGGCCGGGCATGCAGGGCATGGTCCTGCTCCAGGAGGATCAGGACTCCAAAGACCGGCCGGATCAGCCCCTGGTGGGATGCCCCCGGTGCAACAATCGGAAATGTTGGTACAGTTGACTCGTACGCCGTCCGGACGGATACATTTTTCCAAGGGAGTCATGGACACCAGATTCCCCAGGTGATGCCCGTATGACAGAGGTTCCCCCTGGCGCCATTCCGGTTCGAGTGGAGGTCGCAAATGAGTCCATGCGGCCAGGTTGCCCCCCTTTTAAAAACCGCGATGTTTTTTGTCGGGGCGTAATGTGTGCAGGAGGAAAGGGCCGGAGGAATCCTGGCATTATCGTGATCCGGGAATTCCCTGGTGGGAGCATGGAAGCGGCTGCCCTCACGTGTTTCATGCAAAACATAGGTGGATCCCGGGAATATGTATGAGAAATCCATTGTTTGGAATATTTCTCCCCATATCCCCGGAGGCCCTCTTGCCCGGGGACCAGGTGCAGAGGTTATTCCAGGGGATGACAAGGATGGGCAAAGGTCGCTGGTTGGAAAAAAAGGATCGTATCAGCCGATAAGGTAGGAAGCGGAGACCTGCGCGGAAATAGTGACCTGCCCGGGTTCCACGGGGGTCGGGACTGCCGCTGATTTTGCTTCCGCACCGGCGGCGTACCGCGCTGTATCGGATATGACCGGGGCATAGTACCCCTGGGAAGAGATCTGCTGTACTCCCGTTATGGTGACACCCGCAGCTGCGGCAATGGTATCCGCATCGGCACGGGCTTTCTTTACCGCGCTGGCAAGTACCTGGGCCCGGTAGGCCTGCTCCATCTCCTCGCTCACCATGAAGTTGACAGAATCGACAGAATTGGCACCCGCTCCCACCGCGATATCGATGATCTCGCCGGTGCGTGTTATGTCCCGGATGGTCACCTGGACGCTGTTGGTCACCCGGTAGTACTTTACCTTCTGCCCGAAGGGAAGGGGCGTCGTATCGTCATAGACAGGGTAAATGCTGTACCCTGTGGTACGTATGTCTGAACGGTTGATCCCCGCATTTACGAGTGCATTGATGACACCGTCCATGGTGACGGCGTTCGCTGCCTGGGCAACTTTCACGTCGGCATTCTCGGTCTGCACCGAGCAGGTGGCCTGGGCGCGGTCCGGAGTGACCTGCAGCTGTGCCGACGCCTGGGTGCTGATAACCCGGTCCTGGGTCCCGTCGGCTGCAGCGGATACAACCGGGCATACCAGTGCTGCCAGGACCAGCAGCGTGCATACCGTCGAAAGAAACGTGCGCTTCATGTGCATCACGTATGCAATTTGTCCCGGGCCTGTGAAATACCTTCCCTTAATTGTGAAAAAATTTGCAGTTATCTCCAGGAAAAACGCCCAGCCCGGCCCTGGAACCCCAGTAGACCAAGGCTCCGGGCCGAAAAAGGCTCCCCAAACTACATGAACCGGGAAGGTGCAATTATTGGTGATTCTTCATGGGAGCAACTCTGGTAGAGAAGATATTCTCCTCAAAATGCGGAAGGGAGATCCAGGCCGGGGAAGTCGTCATGGCCCAGGTGGACCAGGCGATGATCCATGATATTACCGGGCCCCTGGCAGTCCAGAAATTCCGGGAAATGGGTGGGGCAAAGGTCTTTGACCCGGCCAGGGTTGTCCTCCTCTTTGACCACCAGGTCCCTGCAGATTCTATCCCCGCCGCCGAAAACCAGGTCTTCATGCGAAAATTCGCCGCCGAACAGCAGATCCACAACTACGATATCAGGGAGGGGATCTGCCACCAGGTGGTCATGGAGAAAGGCAGGGCGGCTCCAGGGGAGATCATCGTCGGCGCCGATTCCCACACCTGCATGTACGGTGCTGCCGGCGCCTTCGCTACCGGTATAGGCTCAACCGACATGGGTTTTGCCCTCAAGTTCGGGGCACTCTATTTTCGGGTGCCCGGGACCATCAGGCTGCAGGCACACGGGCGTTTCCCCGCCAGGGTCGGGCCGAAAGACTTCATCCTCCACGTGGCCGGGGACCTCGGGGCCGATGGGGCCACCTACCAGGCCCTGGAGTTTTCCGGGGAGGCGATCGAGCACATGGACATGGCCGGCAGGATGACCTGCTGCAACATGGCAGTCGAGGTCGGTGCCAAGGCCGGGATAGTGCCGCCGGACAGGGTCACCTGGAATTACCTGAGTGCCCGGAGGGCAATGGCGCCGTTCGACCTGAAAAGCGACGAGGATGCCGCGTTTGCCAGGGAACGCTTCTATGATGTCTCGGGGCTTGCCCCCAGGGTCGCCCTGCCACACAACGTCGACCAGGTCGTGGACGTCACCCGTGTCGCCGGCACCCACGTCGACCAGGTGTTCATCGGCTCCTGCACCAACGGGAGGTTCGAAGACCTCCTCGAAGCGGCAGAGGTCCTGGGGAGCCATACCTTTTCGCCGGACATCAGGGTCATCGTGATACCCGCCTCCCGGGAGGAATACTTAAAGGCCCTCCGGGCGGGTCTGATCGACCAGTTCGTCTCGGCCGGGGCGCTCGTTGAAGCCCCCTGCTGTGGCCCCTGCATGGGAGGGGCGTTCGGCCTCCTGGCACCCGGGGAGGTCTCGCTCTCGACCTCGAACCGCAACTTCCGGGGCAGGCAGGGGAGCACGGAATCGATGGTGTACCTCTGCTCACCGGCAACGGCGGCAGCCAGCGCCATACGCGGGGAGATCACCGACCCGAGGGAGGTGTGATACGATGAAAGTCTGGAAATTCGGCGATAATATTGATACGGATGCCATAATCCCCGGGCGGTACCTGGTGCACAACGACCCCCTCGTCCTGGCATCCCATGCCTTTGAAGGCACGAGGGACGAGTTCGCCCGCGAAGCAAAGGAAGGGGACATTATCGTTGCCGGCCGGAATTTCGGGTGCGGTTCCTCCCGGGAGCATGCGCCTCTAGCCCTGGCGGGGGCCGGGGTGAACGTCATCATCGCCCGGTCCTTTGCCCGCATCTTCTACAGGAACGCAATCAACGTAGGGCTCCTCCCGCTCGTGTGCCCGGAAGCCGACCGGATCGCCGACGGGAGCGAACTCCGGGTCCATGCACGCGAGGGTTACGTGGAAAGCGGGGGAAAACGGTATCGCATCGAACCGGTTCCGGCATTTCTCCAGGAGATCGTGCAGGCCGGAGGCCTTGTGGCATATGCGCGGAAGCACCCCGAGGTGGAGACATGTACCGCATCGCGTCCATAGCCGGAGACGGCATCGGGCCCGAGATAATCCGCGAAGGGAAGAAGGTCCTGGATGCGGCGGCAGACCGGTACGGTTTTGATATCGAATGGACCGATTTTCCCATTGGTGCCGACCGGTACTGCAGGACAGGGGAGCTGATACGGGAGGAGGAACTGGAAGAACTCTCCCGTTTCCGCGCCATCTATTTCGGCGCCATCGGGGACGAGCGAGTCCCGCCGGGGATCCTGGAAAAGGGCATCCTCCTGCGCCTCCGCTTCCACTTCGACCAGTACATCAACCTCCGGCCCATACGGCTCCTGCCGGGGGTGGGCACACCGCTCGCCGGGAAGGGCCCCGGGGACATCGACTTCGTGGTGATCAGGGAGAATACCGAGGACTTCTACGTAGGCATCGGGGGCAGGTTCAGGCGGGAACAGAAGGCGGAACTGGAAGTGCGCCGGGAGCTGTACCAGGTTAAGTTTGGCCTTGACATCGAGAGCGATGCCGAGGAGGTCGCGTACCAGATCGGGATCGTCACCCGGGAGGGGGCCCGCCGGGTGATTACGTATGCCTGCGAACTGGCGTCACGCAGGCGGAAGAAGCTCACCTCGGTGGACAAGGCAAATGTTCTCTCGGATGTCTACGGCCTGTGGCGGGAAGTATTTACCGAGACCACGGCCCGGTACCCGGGTCTTGCCACCGAGTCCAGTTTTGTTGACGCGGTCACCATGTGGTTTGTCAAGAACCCCGAGTGGTTCGACGTGGTGGTCACCCCCAACATGTTCGGGGACATCATCACCGACCTCGGGGCCATGATCCAGGGGGGCCTCGGTCTCGCGCCCGGCGGCAACATCAACCCCTCGGGCACGTCCATGTTCGAGCCAATCCATGGTTCCGCCCCGAAGTACCGCGGCCTGGGAGTTGCAAACCCCATGGCCACGATATGGGCAGGCTCCCTTCTCCTGGACCACCTGGGCGAGCACGAGGCCGCCGTGGCCGTGGTCCAGGCAATCGGGAAGAGCATCCTTGGCGGTGTGGTGACCAGGGACATGGGCGGGTCAGCCGGGACCGGGGCAGTCGGGGACCATGTGGCCGAAGTTATCCGGAAAGGTTAAAAGAGATAATAGGGGAGATCAGGCAACTCCCTTGATTTCATGTGAAAATGCCACCGTCATTTTCATCCGGTACATGCCGCGAAGAAATTCCCGCCGGTTTTTCCTTCGGCCCCAAATATCATGCAGTGAGCCCGTCCGGGGCACCTGAGGAATACCGGGAGAGCGTGCTGGCATAGTCGGTGATGAGGCGGTTCCGGGGGGCTGGCTCCGCCGCGGACCGGGGGAGCTCGGCAACCGAGGCATACCTCTCGGTCCGGTTGATGACGCCATACAGGGCATCGAGCGAGAGGGTGAACCGGTCGCTATTGACAAGCTCGATATTGAGCGCCTTCCCTGAACGGGAGACTGTAGCCGTGCCAGCCAGCCCGGCCAGGTACGGCATCCAGTTCTTTTTGACCCTTTCCACCGGCACGGCGCTCCCTTCCCGGAGCGACCTGCACAGGGTGTCCAGGCACATCCCCAGGGTCGCTCCGTGGATATGGAGGGCCAGGACCTCCCGGGGGATACCCTCGCGATCAAGGACTTTCCACCCGTCACGAAGTATATACCCGGCTTTTCTCACGGATCGTTCCTCCCTGCCCATACTGTCCGGGACAAGGCTATATAAGGGTTCGATCTGCGCAGGGTGAAAATAAAAAAACGGGCGGGGGTGGGGTTGTTTCAGGGCCCGGCTGTGCCGGAAGGGCCGCAGCTTTCCCGGTCCATGCAGGCGTTCAGGACGTCTTCCACGAGGGCGCAGGCACCCTGGACCCCGGCGAGCGGACGGGCGGTAAGCCTTACCCTGCCCCGGATAGGGTGGGTCACCCCGACAAACGCAGCGGAGGGGGAGAGAGCCTGCTCAAAGGATGACCCGAGCACCAGGTCCGGGGCCTCCTCTTCCAGGAACTGCTCTTCGAGAGCATAGTCCCTGGCAGAAAAAACCCGGAAGCGGGAAGTGCCGGGGGTGTTTCTCGAACCGATACCCAGGATATCCGCATCAAGGAACCGGACCAGCATCCCCGCGATCGCCTCCATGGTCCGGTGCTGCCCGAAGAGCGCCGCCCGCGGTGGTTCATGGCGCCTGAGGAACCGGTCACAGGCTGCATCGATCCGCTCCTCGGACCCGGCGATCTCCTCCCACACTTCCCCTCCCTCGCACTTCGTTGCATCCTCGATGGCCCGGAACGCCTGCTTCATCGCTGGAAACCCAATGAGCATACCCAGATATGCGCCTTTTCCGGACGGGATATCGGGATTGGCCCCCACGGTCCACGGCGACGAGCTGGAGGTGAGAGATACACCGCAGAAAAACGGCGCCGCAGGGGCAGTTCCTGCCATAGTGAGGAGCCGCCCGGCTTCGATGGCATTGCCCCTCCAGAACGGGTCGAGCAGCGAGAGGCCGTCTACGTTGATCCCCGGGGCCGTGCCGTCGCCCGGGAAATCGATAGCACCTGCCGCAGCCAGGTACCCCGATTCGAAATCCCCGGAAAACCCGGGAGATTCCAGGACAAGGACATCCCGGTCCCCCAGCGCCTTCGCTACGTCCTCCCCGGTGATGGAGGGGACGCACGAACAGAGTACGGCCAGCCTGCCGTACCGCCCGTCGAGCTCTTCGACAGTCCTTAGCAGTGTTTCCTCGGCGCCGAATATGACGTCCTTGCCGGTTATTGACGTGCAATGGATGGGCCGGTGCAGCGCAGTTGCCGGATAAAAATAGCACCCCGTGGAACCGTGGATGATCACGCCCATCCCTTCGATCCCTGCGAAGCAGGTTGCCGCTCCCGTAAGGGCGCAGGGCCAGAGGGGGCTTGCACACTCAGGCATGGACGCACCTCCTCCAGCGGTGGAGGAGCCGCAGGATGCCGGTGGTCCCGACCGGGAACGGGTCAGGAAGGGGCACTGGACAGCCTCCCGGGCCGGTGTCAAGGTCCAGGATTTCCAGGAGCTCCCGCGTGCAGGCATCGTTCCCGGGCGGGCAGGAGGCGGTGTCAAGCCGGACTTTTTGTCCCCTGAGCCCCTCGAAACGGTCCAGGACCTCATGCTGGTACCGTGTCTCGTACGTTATCGCGGCTGAACTGTCCCGGTCGAGCAGGTCCCCCACCTTTTCCAGGAAGATAAGGGTCCCCGACATGCCGATGGGAAACGTGTCAAGGCAGGGTGTATCAAAACGCGCCCGGAAAGCATCGCCGGCAGGGGCGAGGGCAGGCTCCCGCAGGATGTTCAGCGATGCCCTCCCCAGGCGCCCTATATCGGCAGTCCTGATGTCATGGACAAAACGGAGGTTTACCTGCACCCCAAGGAGATCCAGCAGGCGCCGGAGCTCGCGGTAATGCTCTTCGACCTCGAATTCAAGGCTTTTTTCGCCGATGAGGTTCACCGACCCGTCCGTTCCCGTCTTCTGCGCCATGCCCCCGAGCGCGATGAGCGCCTGGAGGGTCCCGTCATGAAACCCTCCATCCATGAACCCCGCGGCCGGGACGTGCACGACCGGCACCCCGTAATCTTCCCGGCACAATGCAGCGACATCGTCCCCGATGGTGCCCGCAACACACGTTGAAAGGACGACTACCACCCCTGGCCTCCCCCGTGCTGCAGACCGGATCGTTTCTTCGAGGACAGGTTCGCCGCCAAAAATGACGTCCTCTTCTGTAAGGTCCGAGGACAGGATCCTGGGCATCCCCATGCGGCCGCGGGACAGGTTCACCGCGTGCAGGAGGGAGACATTGTGGTGGGCGCAGCCAGCCGGACCATGGATGATGGTGACGGCATCCCGCACCTCGGCAGCAACTGCCAGGGCGCCCGTGAGGGTGCACCCATCATTCCCTGGAGAATTCATAGGCAAGAGATTCGAGCTCCTCCATGTCCAACGGGGCAGGGATATCCAGCCTCCGGTTCTCCATGACCCTCCGTGCAAGGGATCGGTAGACCGCTGCCTGCGGTGCGCCCGGGGAGAACTCCACTACCGTCTTTTTATGGAGCTCGGCGGCCTGCACCACCTGGTCCCTGGGTATAAACTGGATCATCGAGCTCCCGATCTTCCGTGCGAATTCCTCGACAAGGTCTTCCTCCCTATGCTGGTTCTTGGCATTGCAGATGACCCCTCCCAGGCGGCAGCGGCTCCTTGCCCGGGAAGAGAGCCGGGAGATCGCCTTGCAGATATTATTGGCGGCATACAGGGACATCAGCTCGCCGGACGTGACCAGGTAGACCTCCTGGGCATATCCTTCCCGCATGGGCATGGCAAAGCCGCCGCATACAACGTCCCCCAGTACATCGTAGACCACCACGTCGCCATGGAGCGCCCCGAGCTTCTCGAGTATCTGGAAGGTCGCGATGATGCCCCGCCCCGCACACCCGACCCCTGGCTCCGGCCCGCCGGCCTCGACGCACCGCACGCCCCGGTAGCCCTCGTACACCACGTCCGCGAGTGCCAGACTGCGGTCACCGCGTTCCCGGACCAGGTCCATGACGGTGGGAATCAGCCTGCCGTGCATGAGCATGCGGGTGCTGTCCCGCTTGGGATCGCACCCAATCTGGAGGATATCAAGGCCCTGCTCGGCAAAGGCTGCCGAAAGGTTGGCTGCCGTGGTCGATTTTCCGATGCCCCCCTTCCCGTACAGGGCGATCTGTTTCATCCTGATCGTATAGGGCGGGCCCTAATATTAGATCTTGTGAAGTTAACATCACCCAGGTTGATCTGGTTCCGGTCCTTAGTCATGCCCCCGGAGGATTCCCATGAAGAGAACGATGACAGGGATGACCTCCAGCCGGCCAATCCACATCACTACAAAAAATACCCACTTGGTGATGAAGGGCATCTGCGAATTCACGTACCCCGTGGAGATCCCGCAGGAACTCAGGGCAGAAACAATGTCGAACACCACGTCCGTGACATCGAACGAGGTGACGTGGACCTGGAGCACGATCATGGTGGCTATAAAGACGATCAGGACCGAGAGGATGATGACCAGCATATTCTTGGCCAGCTCCGGCTCGGCCACTTTTTCAGGGATGGTCTGCCCTTCGTACTGGAACGGGACCAGGACCCGTGCCCTGACAAAAGTCCTCCTGAACCACCAGACTATCCCTCGGTAACCTACGGCGATGCGGGAAAGCCGGACTCCTCCCGCGGTGCTGCCAGAGGCGCCCCCGATGAACATCAGCATGGTCAGGAAGACCACCGTGACACTCGGGTACAGGTACGGATTTCCTGTCTGGAAGCCCGTGGTGCTGATTGCCGCCGCGGTCATAAACACGCCCTGCCGCAGGGACTCGGAAGGGGAGAACTGCCCGATAAAGAAAAGGTCGGCTGCAACGATGGCGGAGCCGGCAACGAGGAACGCGAAGAGGAGCCTGACCTGCTCATCGGCAAAGAATGAGACCTTTTTCCTGCGATAGGTCATGTAGTATAGGGAAAAGGGAGTTGAGCCCAGGATCATCACGGGGATGAGCAGGGTTTCCAGGAACGGGTTCTGGTAATACAGCAGCCCGCCCGGGTGGGGGGAGAAGCCGCCGGTCGAGATGGTGGAGAGGGCCAGGGTGATGGCATCCCAGAGGGGGACACGGGCCATCAGGATCAGCCCGATAGAGATGACCGTGAGGAGGATGTAGACCCCCCATATCTGCTTTCCCGTGGCAACGACGCTGGGAAGGATACGCTCGCTCCGGCTCTCCGACCGGAACAGGGAGCTCTGTGCAAAACCCGCCCGCTGCGCCTGGCTGATGGTGAGGGCGACAACACCCAGGCCACCGAGCCACTGCATGTATATCCGCCAGAATACGAGGGACTGGGGCATGGCCCCCGCGGAACTGATTATGGAAAACCCGGTCCCCGTCCAGCCGGCCATCGACTCGAAGAGGGCATCGGTGACCGGCATCCCGAGGGCCATGATGAACGGAATGCCGCTGATTGCTGCAAACGCGAGCCAGACAAGGGCCAGGGAGCAGAGGGCAGCGCTCAGGCGGATCCCGGTCCCGGTGCGGGGGAGGCGGTTGAGCAGGGCACCGGAAGCAAAGAAGATGCCAGGTACCAGCGCGAGGGGGAGGGCCATTGCCCACTCCCGGAAGAGGATGGCCACGAGCAGGGGCAGGATGGTCAGCGGGCTGATAAATTCAAGCATTCCTCCAAGTTCGCCGAGGACCGTCTGGAAATATATGATCCGGCCCATTGGTACTGAGTATCACCTTCCCTCTCTTGTCTGTTCTGATCGGGCCTTCCGGCTGGCTTTGGGGCCGCACGCTACACTGCGTGGAGCCGGTGATGGAGGATCCTCCAGCAGAGGAGGAGCTGGACAAGCGTGACAGGAGGGAGCGGGGGAGCCGCCGGGAGGATAGGGCGCGGGTCCACCCCGGTCTCGCTTTCGATGGCCCGGACGACGGGGTCAGCGATGGAGAGGGGAAATCCCCCGTCCAGCACCAGGGCGCCCAGCACCCGCTCCCCGACACGCTCCACCGAGCATTCCAGGCTGCAGGGGTGCCCCGGGCAGGAATAGGCACGCTCGATATCGAGATAGAGGTATACGGGGGTTGCAGCACCCGCGAGCGGCCCTGCGGCAAGGGTCGTGCGGTAGATGTTCTGCTGCCATCCCAGGCCACGGCCGTACCGGGAGAAGGAGATCCCGATCAGCGCGTCGGCGTACTGCCGCTGCGGGGCGATGTAGGCGCGGAAATCGTCCTCCCGTGCGGCCATCTCCTGCCGGACCTCTTCCTCGGTATACCCCCTCCTTTCAACGTCGCGCTTGAGTTTCCACTCGCGCTTCACATCAGGGGCCGGGTTGACGTACACCGAGTAGTCGAGGAGTTCGCGCAATTGCGGGGTATAGAGGGCATGCAGGCCCTCGAGGATGAGGATACCCGTGTGGGGGACCGCAACAGGCCCCTCCAGCTCCCCGGTCGCATGGTTATACCGGCGCTTGATGATTGGGTGGCCGTTCCTGAAGGCACGGACGTCCTTCTCCAGCCCTGCCAGGTCATTCGCATCGGGAGATAGCGGGGTTATGCCCCTTTGATGCCGTTCAGCTCTCCCGTAGAGGTGGTAATCGTCCATGGTGATGGTGGTTACCAGGTCGCTCCCGAGCAGCTGCCGGATTGCCTCGGTAAAGGTGCTCTTGCCTGACCCGCTGTCCCCCGCGACCCCGATGACGTAGGAGACCGGGGATTTTTTGAGCTCTTCGCGGATCGTGGCCGGTCCCGGCATGGTATCACCAGATCCATGGATGCCCCGGGAAAAATGGGTATCGGCCCCATGGCTGTCCATGCCGGGATATGGCATGGAGGGTTCAGTCCAGGGCGCCAATCTCCTTGTGCCTGGCAGCGATCAGGCCGGCAAGCCGATCGAGGCTGCGGAAGTCTGCTGCCTGGGGGGTGCCCTTGATATAGACCGGCTCCAGGATCTCGGGCTTGTAGTGGGTGAGCAGTCCCTTGAGGATATCGATCGCCTGCCCGCCCCACCCGTAGGAGCCGATGACCGTGAGGAACCGCGTCTTGGGCCGGAGCAGGTTGGCAAGGTACGTAGCATACACGGCCTGTGGGTGGGGGCCGAAGAGCATGGTCGGGGTGCCGATGACGACCGTCGCCGCGTCCACCAGCGCCAGCGCCAGGTCCCCGAGATCGGTGGCCGGGAGGTTGAAGGGGTGGACAACGACACCCTGTTCGATCAGGGCCCCGGCCAGGTGGTCAACCATCTTCTCGGTGCTCCCGTGCATGCTGACGTACGGGATGACCACCTCATTCTTCACCTGGTCGCCTATCCAGTCGCGGTAGGCGTTCATGATGAGGTCCGGCGGCTGGAACAGGGGCCCGTGGCTCGGGGCTATGGTGTGGATATCGAGTTTTCCGAGCTTCTCCATGTGCCCGCGGATGCTGGCCCGGAACGGCATCATGATCTCGGCGTAATAGCGTTTCGCAGCGTAATAAACCTCTTTTTCTGACCGGACATAGCGCCGGCTCCCGGCAAGGTGCGAACCGAAGAGGTCGCAGGAGAAGAGAATGCGGTCCTCGCGTGCATAGGTGACCATGGTCTCCGGCCAGTGCACCCAGGGGGTCATGATGAACTCAAGGGTCTTTCCCCCGAGGGAGATGGTATCGTTGTCACCGATCACCCTGCACCGTTCGGGGGGTATCTCCAGGAGGTGAACGACCAGGTCCCTGCACTTCTCGTTGACCACCACCTCGGCACCGGGGAACAGCTCTGCCATCATCGGCAGGGACCCGGAATGGTCCTGCTCGGCGTGGTTCACGACGAGGTAATCGATGGTCTCCACACCCGCCTTTACCAGGTTGGTGATCAGTTCCTGTTCTTTTGTAGGATCCACCGTATCGATGAGGGCGCTCTTCTGGTCTCCCCTGACCAGGTAGCAGTTGTAGCTTGTCCCCTGAGGCAGGGGGATGAGGGCGTCAAAGAGCCTCCGGTCCCAGTCCTGCGCCCCGATCGAAAAGACCTGGGGGGCGATCTCGTGCACGACCATGGCTTTCAGCCCTCCTGAGCCTTGAACTTGTCCTTGCTGGCAAGGCACACGGGGCACTGCCATGTGCCGGGGAGACTCGGGAGCTCGATACCGGGGGCGATGCCCTGGGCGGGCTCACCGGCGGCCGGGCTGTATACGTGGCCGCATATCATGCATCGGTAGGTCGTCATAGCCTCGATCACTTCCCTGTATGCAATCTTTCGCATACCCTCGGGTGAACAACATCATCACAACACGCTGCAATAACATTTTCCATCGCGCACCCCTTTCCCGCGGAGAGCCCGGGGCCAGCAAACCTCATGTACAGAGGGGGTCCCATTCCATGGTATGGGAGTTGAAGAGGAAACGGTCCTGACCGTTGCCAGGCTCATGGCCGTCTCGGCAAGGACAGCGCCGAAGGCGAAGGGGATGGACTCCATAGAGGTGAAGGTTGCCGGCCCCGGGGAGCTCGGATCCCTGGCCGCGGCGATGAAGGACATGGGCGAGAGGCTGGGATATTCCTTCTTCGTGCGCGACGCGGGGAATATCTCGGCCTCGGACGGCTGCCTCCTGGTGGGGGTCAGGGGGCACGAACCGGTCGGCATCAACTGCGGCGGCTGCGGGTATGCGAACTGCTCGGCGATGACGGCGGCCCTCGCCGGCAGGGGAGAAGTTACTACGCCGTTTTACGGGCCGAACTGCGTGGTGAAGATGGCGGACCTGGGCATCGCGGTCGGCTCCGCGGCAAGGACCGCAGCAATGCACACCGTGGACAACCGGGTCATGTATTCGGCCGGGGCCGCGGCCCTCTCCCTCGGGTAGCTGCCCGGCTGCACGGCCGCGTATGGCCTGCCCCTCAGGGCGTCGGGGAAAAATATTTTCTTTGATCGGCGGTGATACTCTCCGGGAGAATTTTCCATGGCAATACTCAAGATCCGGGGAGGAGACCTCGACCTCGTCGAGTACGAATTTGTCTCCTTCCCTCCGGGCGAACGGGTCCGGACCCTGGGACTGGTAGGACCGTATCAACTCTCTCTGGTCGAGGGAACGGTCACTGTCCGGGCGCCTGCCCGCATCCACCTCACCGTCCTCGATATGAACAGGTTCTCGCCGTCGCGCCCCGGAGGGGGCGGGGTGGGGTTTGCCATCCAGCTCTACTGCAGCGTTGAGGTCCGCTGCCTCCCGGAGGGACTCGAGATCGACTACAGCCGCCCGGCCATCATCCGGCATTTCGTGGAGGTATTCAAAAAGACCTCCGGGTATACCGGCGGATTTTCCATCAGGGCCCGCGACCACCAGCACCAGCACGTGGGCCTCGGCTCGACGAGCACTATCATGATCTCTCTTGCCCACGCCCTCAACGAGGCGGTGGGCAGACCTTTCCAGCCCGACCAGCTCAGGAAGTTGATCGGGTACAACTACGTCGAGGAGACCGTGGACGGGAACGTGGCATACGGGTTCGAGACCGGCGTGGGTCCTGCCGTCAGCATCCATGGAGGGATGGCCGTCATGGGGGACGAGCTCTCGCTCGTATACCACCACTCCTTTGCTGAAGGAAAGAACGTCTATATCGTCATACCTCCGACGGATATTTCTTCTGCCGGCACCCAGGAATTCGACCTCCTCATGAACAAGGCCCGTGTCCTCGACTACCGGGACCGGGAGATCAAGGCTTACATGATCATGATGGACCTCATCCCTGCACTGGAGCGCGGGGACCTGGAAAAGATCGGGAACACCATATGGGAGATCGAGTTCCGCGGCTCGAAAAGGGCCGAGGTGGAGCACCACAGTTACTCCATCTACCGGCACATGAGCAGGTTGCGGGAAGCCGGTTTCGAGTTCGTTGGCATGAGTTCGGTCGGGCCGTCAATTGCCATCATAACGGGCAAAGACCGAGACGAGGTTGAGAAGGTTATCGGTGACCTCGGCCTGAAAGTTGCTATCGTCACCTCGGTTGATAACGAGGGATTGAAGATAACCCGCATGTGCTGAAAAGAACGGCTACAGGACTTCCCCGTCGATACAGCCGGAAATCATTTTATTCCTTCTCTCCAGGCCTGTTATTTCGCACCTGGATGCCGGAACATGAAGAATTGGGGATCGATATCCCCGGACTACCGGTTTTTCACGATTGCCTGAATTGGCTTCTTGTGCCTGGGACCCTGTGCATGAGTAACAGGCCCCTGGTTATATCCCGATCGCCGACTTTCTTCCTGACCAGCACGGATAATGTTCTCCGGATTGAGACACCTGGATCCGAGAAACGAACCCCTGATTATACCCGATCACTGATTTCCTTCCCGATCTGCCGGAACTGGTATATCGTGCCCGGGAGCTTTGTCCATAAGAAACAGACTTAGATTATCCCCAATCATCGATTTTCTTCCCGAACAGCAGGGATAATGTCCTCCTGGCTGGACGCCCTGACCTGAGAAACAGGACCCGAGTTATGCCCCCATTCCCGGTTTTTTCCCGAAACTCCGGAACCGGCACTTCTTACACGAGAAAACCTATGCAGGAAGAACAGGAACTAATCCCATGAGGTACCTGGACTATTTCTTTTCTTCCCGCCCCTCCAGAACTGGCACCTCGCACTCGGGAATGGGGTGCTTGCGCATGAAGAACAGGCCCCTGGCAACCCCGGCGATGATTACCACGATAGTAACCAGGGTAATGGCGATTACAAAATAGATGAGGAGGTTGATATTCTCCTGGACTACGGAGGCGAACCCGAGCAGGTACCCGGCCAGGGTGAAGCTGAGGTCCAGGCGATCGCCCC
>Ga0255347_1001780_pt1 | contig 32866 bp, 29 predicted proteins | sample wastewater_treat_2_FD_192479 | JGI IMG/M metagenome (GOLD analysis project Ga0255347, IMG submission 192479) | Wastewater microbial communities from Lulu Island WWTP, Vancouver, Canada - plant24 | ecosystem: Engineered > WWTP > Wastewater > Unclassified | place: Canada: Vancouver, British... | reverse complement strand
TCCAGTTAAAAGTTCATAAAGTTTTTAAAGTTCGTAAAGTTAAATCCGTTCGAGCAATAGACTAAACACTAAAAACTCAACACTAAAAACTCTTTCGACTTTTAACTTTTAACTGATTTAATTTGTTTTGTTTAATATTTATTTAATTTTCGATTCTGCTTTTTTAAGTTTTTCATACTCGGTTGTCATTTCTTTTAGTCTTGTAGCATCTTCTTCAATTTGTTTGCCTAACTTTTCTATAGCTTTTTCATTTTGATCAATTCTCTTCTTGTAATCTTGATTTTGTTTTTCAAGATTTGATTTTTCTTTTACCATTTTTTCGTGAGCTTTAGTTGCAGATTTTAAATCTTTAGCTTCGCCTTTAAGGAAATCTGCATAAGCTTTTTCAGTAATTTTTAAAGCAAACTCTCTCATAATTTGAGCTACTCTTGCATATTGCTCTTGGTGCATAGAAGAAGATAAATAAGCACCACCTAAGTCAAAACCAGCAACTACTTCAATAGCACCATCTTTTGTGTCAACACAATAAGCGTAAACATCTAAAGTGTTATTGCTTACCGAAGCAATTAGTAAATCATCACCAAACATTTCGCGTTTTTTTGTAGAGACCTTGCCTTTGTAAGATTTTAGTAAACTTTCAAATTCTTTTTGTACAGTTTTTATATTACTGTGATATACAAAAGTAGATAATGCATTTTGATTTCCGTTGCGGAATTTTCCTGTTACTTCTCTTACCTCAATCTTTTGAGCAAAAATTGTGCTGCTAAATATTACAGCTAAACTTATTAATAAAATTCTTTTCATAATTTTTTTATTTTTTATTAGTAATTTTTAATTTTAACAAAAATAATACAAATTCTTGTATTATCAATTAATATTTATTAACAAAAATCTATTCGAAATGTTTTCGAAAAGTAGTTGTTATTTCAGAAATGACTTAAAATATTTTATTTCATTGGAAAAATCAAGATGAACACCCTGTTTTTTTAAGTCATCAATATCTTTCAAAATATTTAAACAAAATTTTTTATGTGCTTCAGAATTTGGGTTAAAAACTTTATGATTATAGGCTGAAATAATTTTTTCAATTTGTTTATTTATATTTTGTGTTTTTATCGAAAAAAATGAATTTGAAAACTTTTGATAAATGTAATCTATTGCAGTTTTTGATGGGTGAATCATATCTTCTGCATAAAATCTATAATCTCTTAATTCATCATTTATTATTTCGTAAGCAGGAAAATAAAAGCAACAATCTGTATTTTCAATAATGCTTTTGACACTTATAATTAAATTAGCTTTGCTTTGTTGATTTTGTATAGCTCCATCTTTTAGGTGTCTTATAGGACTTACGGTAAAAATCAGTTTAATTTCGGGATTAATTTCTTTTATTTTTTTAATTAAATTTATCCAAGTTTCAACAATTTCATGTGATGATAAAAAATCTCTAACAAATACTTTTTCAGGCAATTTATGACAATTGGAAACTATCTCATTATTTTCTTTAAGTTTGTAAACAAATGAAGTTCCGAATGTTATGAAAAAGTATTTTGACTTAGTAAGAGCTTCATTAAAAGTTTGAATTGCCTTATTAAAATTATCTATGGCTTGAGTTTTGTCTATGTCGGAAAACTGAGAATGAAAATTAAAATGATTGAACAAAGAATTTGCATTAAATACTTCATTTTCTGTAATTTGTTTTGAGGAAATAGCCATGTTAACAGACTTGGCGAGAGAAATTGGATTATAATGTATTCCTGTTGGATTTACCGAAACATTAAATTTATTATCAAATAATTTTTCACCAATATTTTCGGCAAAACACGAGCCTGAAAACACGCAAGTGTCAGAATGTGAAATATCAAAATCAAATTTTGGAATTTCTATTATAGTTCTAAAAATCATTTTTTTAATTTTTTATTACAAAAATAAACCTATATTTACAATAAATCTAAAATACAAAAACTTTTTGAAACTTTTAAAAACATATATAGAAGATTTTTGGTTTTTATTATATCCTCATACATGCGAGGCTTGTGGTGTGGCTTTAAATAAGAATGAAGGAATAATTTGTTTTAAATGTCTTTACGATTTGCCACGAACAGATTATTGTGAGTTTATTGAAAATCCAATAACTGAATTATTTGCAGGAAGATTAAAACTTGAAAGAGGCACAGCATTATTTACATTTCATAAAGGAAGTAGATTCCGAAAATTATTACATAGTTTGAAATATAAAAATAAACCAGAAATAGGAATTGTTTTAGGAAGAGAGCTTGGAGCACAAATGCTAAAATCCAATAATTTTATGGATATAGATTTTTTAATTCCTGTTCCTTTGCATGAAAAACGTAAAAAACAGCGAGGTTACAATCAAAGTGAAATGATTGCAGAAGGTATTTCACAAGTTACAAAAATTCCGTTTGTTGTGGATAATCTTGTTAGAGCTAAAGAAACTGTTACACAAACAAAAATGACAAAAGAAGAAAGATGGGCAAATGTTTCTGGGAAATTTTTATTAAACAATCCTTCTGAACTTGAAGGTAAACATGTGATGCTTGTAGATGATGTAGTTACTACTGGTTCTACTATTGAAGCTTGTGGAGAAGTATTGTTGACTGTAGAAAATTTAAAGTTAAGTATAGCAGTTTTGGCAAAAGCGTAGTAAAAAATTAATTTTTGTAATAAATTAAAATAGTTTATCTTTGACCAATCGTTCAATTGAAAAAAATGTCGCCAAAAACATCGGGTCAATTTAAAGAAATACGAGCAGATAAAAAAAAGCTTATTATTGATACAGCATTAAATCTTTTTGCTAATAGAGGTTATCATGCAAGTTCTATAAGCATGATTGCTAAGGAAGCTAAAATTTCAAAAGGTTTGATGTATAATTATTTTGATAGTAAAGAAGCTTTATTACGCGAAATTTTCGAAGATTTTATCAGAATAATTATGGATTTAATGAATCCTAACCACGATGATGAAATTACTACTGAAGAAATGCGAGATTTTTTATCTTCTTATTTTCAATTAGTCGAACAAAATCATCTTTATTGGAAGTTATATTTTCAACTTTCTGTTAAAAGCGAAATTTTTGATTTACTTGTAAATGATTCTTACAGTGAGCAGATGGAAAAAACGCAAAGATTAATAAATAGGTATTTTTCAGAGCGTTTTAAAGAACCTGATATTGAAATTAGTTTGTTTTTTTCAATATTAAAAGGTTTTGCTTTAGATTATCTCCATTCATACAAAACTTATCCTCAATCAAAAATAGAAGGTTTTAAGAAAAAAATGTTTGAAATGTTTTTGCGATAAAATAAAAAAAAGTTGGCTTTGCCTAAGCTCAGCCAACTTCATAAATTAAAAATTAAGCATTATATTGAGTCTAAACAACTCCTTGTTCAACCATTGCGCGAGCAACTTTCATGAAACCAGCGATGTTAGCACCTTTCACATAGTTTATATAACCATCTTTTTCAGTTCCGTGTGTAACACATGCTTCGTGTATGCTTTGCATAATTTCGTGAAGTCTGTCGTCAACTTCTTTTTCGCTCCATGATAAGTGCATAGCGTTTTGGGTCATTTCAAGACCTGAAGTTGCAACTCCACCAGCGTTTACAGCTTTTCCAGGAGCAAACATAATTTTTGCTTTTTGGAATTCGTGAATTGCTTCAGGTGTACAGCCCATGTTAGAAACTTCAGCAACTAACATAACTCCGTTTTTGAGTAATTCTTTTGCATCATTACCGTCTAACTCATTTTGGAATGCACATGGAAGAGCTATATCACATTTTATGCTCCAAGCTTTTTTACCAGGTGTGAAAGTAACGCCTTTAAATTTAGTAGCCATTGGTGCAACAACGTTGTTGTTAGAAGCTCTTAGTTCTAACATATATGCGTTCATTTCGTCTGTCATACCATCTGGAATGTGGCAAACGCCATCAGGTCCAGAAATACCTATAACTTTAGCACCAAGTTCTTTTGCTTTTTGAGTAGCACCCCAAGCAACGTTTCCAAAACCTGAGCAAACAACAGTTTTACCTTTTATGTCTTTACCTGCTGCTGCTAACATGTGGTCAACAAAATATAAAGCTCCGTAGCCAGTTGCTTCTGGACGAATTTTTGAACCACCCCAGTTAATACCTTTACCAGTGAAAACTCCAACGTTGTATTCGCGAGCAAGTTTTGTGTACATACCATACATGAAACCAACTTCACGTGCTCCAACGCCAACGTCTCCAGCAGGAACGTCAGTATCTTTACCTAGGCAACGCCATAATTCCCACATAAAAGCTTGGCAAAAACGCATGATTTCGCCATTTGATTTTCCAACAGGGTCAAAATCAGAACCACCTTTACCACCACCCATAGGAAGTGTTGTTAAAGCATTTTTAAAAGTTTGCTCGAATCCTAAAAATTTCAACATCGAAAGATTTACAGCTTTGTGAAATCTGATTCCACCTTTGTATGGACCAATTGCACCGTTAAATTGAACTCTGTAACCTATGTTTGTTTGAACTTTTCCTTTATCGTCAACCCATGCAACGCGGAAAGTAAAAACTCTGTCTGGTTCAACAATGCGTTCTAAAATGCCGGCAGCAGCAAACTCAGGATGTTTTTCATAAACTTCTTTAACTGATTCTACTACTTCATGCACAGCTTGCAAATACTCTTTTTCCCCTGGATGTCTTTGTTCCAGGTCACTCATGAATTTTTCTACGTTCATTTTTATAAATTTTTAAATATTTACTATAAAACCACTATGGTTTATTTTTTTTAATTAACGATGTAAAGTTAAAATAAAGTTTGGAATATAGCTAATTTTATACTTGATTTGTTTTGATAATTTTTATTGATATTTATCAATGATTTTTGTTAGGTATATGATTTTTATTAATTTTGCATAAATTTTAAAATATAATGCGCAAGAATAAAGACGATATAAAATTAGTATTCAAAACTCTGAACGAGAGAAAAAAAGAACTTGATTGTATTTATAGAATAGATGAGCTTTTAAAAGATTTTGATTCAGATTTGCATAATATTTTAACAGGCATTTGCGAATTTGCGCCAATAGGTTGGCGATATTCTGAAATTTGTAAAGTTAAAATTATTGTAAATGGTTTTGCTGTTGAAAGTACTGGTTTTAAAGAAACTGAACTTAAACTTAGTGCAAATTTGGAAGTTGATGGAGAAAAAGTTGGCGAATTTATTATTTGCTATATAAAATCTGTTAAATCCGAAAAAGGAGTGTTCTTGCCAGAAGAAACAAGACTTTTTAAAACTATAGTTGAAAAAATTAATCAATATCTGAGTTTTAGAAAGTTAAAAGAATTTTATGCAAATACCATTGAAAATAAGAATAAGCTTTATGGCAAAGACATAAGTTTTACTGATTATCTAAAAAGTCTTAAACTTAGTAACGAAGATATTGAAATAATTACAAAAGTAGAAGTTGATTTTAAAAAAGGAGAAACTGTTTGTAAACAAGGCACTTTTGCTTCGTTTATAATGTTAATAAAGTCGGGAATGGTAAAATCTTTTATTGAAAACTCTCACTATAAAAGTCATATTTTTAAATTTACTGGTGCTTTTAATATAATTGGCTTATCAACTTTGTATGGCGATTCTTATTATCATTTTTCGTGCAAGGCGCTAGTGCCTTCTAAGTTTTATTTGGTCGAAAGAAGTGAGTTTGATAAAATAGTTAGGAAAAATCCTGATTTTGCAATTGAAATCATGAAAATCTATTCAAAGTCTTTGCAAACTGTTTACGATAAGCTTGGAAGTATTGCAAATAAACAGTCTATTGGCAAAGTATGTGTCTCGCTTTTGTATTTGGCAGAAAATGTTTTTAAATCAAATATAATTGACACAAGTGTTACACGCAAAGATATTGCAGAGTTTTCGGGTTTGGCAACCGAAAATTTAGTGAGAATTTTATCAGAATTGAAAAAAGATAATATTATTGCAATTAATAATAGAGTAATAGAAATATTAAATTTTGAAACTTTAAAAATGTTGAGTAATATTGGCTAAAGTTTTAATCAAAGGCAAAATGAAAATAATAAAGCTCAAACATAGTGAAATAGATTTTGAAAAGTATGATAAAACTTTACTAGAATGTAAGTGGGCTAGGGTTTATGCAATGTCTTGGTATTTAGATATTGTGTCGCCAAATTGGGAGTTATTATGCGATGAAGATTATAATATTGTAATGCCACTTCCAAAAAAGAAAAAATTTGGCATTCCTTATTTAATTCAACCAATGTTTTGTCAGCAATTAGGTGTTTTTGCAAAAACTGAAATTGATAAAAATCAAATTGAAAATTTTTATAAAAAACTTGGTTATTATTTTGTAATAATTCATGGAAATAGTTTTGATTCAATGATTTTTAGCGAAGACAAACTAAAGCCAAATTATTTTATTAGTTCTAAAAATTTTGAAGAGCAACAAAAATTATTTTCAAAAAATACAATTAGAAATTTGAAAAAAGCTGATAGTTTTAATCATAAAATTATAACAATAGAAATTCAAGAATATTTTAATTTTCTAACAAAAGAAGCTAGCAATATTTATAATGAAAAATTGCAAAACGCATTGAGAAAAATTGTTAAAAAGTCTTTGGACTTAGGTTATGGAAAATTGCTTGCTACAACAGTTGAAAATGAAGTTAGCTCAGTTGTTTTTATTCTTGATTTTAATAATAGAATATACTATCTTGCACCAGCATCGTCTCAAAAAGGAAAAGAAGCAAGGTCTATGATGTTTATAATCAATGATTTAATAAAAACTTCTATAGAACAAGGAAAAATATTTGATTTTGAAGGTTCTTCTCTAGAGGGAGTTGAAAGATTTTACAAAAGTTTTGGTGCTAGTTGCGAATATTACGGTATTTTCAAGAAAATTTTATAAATATTCATATTCTTGATTTCTTAATTGTGGAATAAAACCTGCTTCTAAAATTGTTTCTTCCATTTCTTTAACACCGAGTTTAAAATTTTTGCCAGCTTGGGAAACCACGTTTTCTTCTATCATTATACTGCTCATATCGTTTGCTCCTCCGTGTAGGGCTAGTTTTGCAATTTCTTTACCTCTAGTTAGCCACGAAACTTGAATATTGGGAATATTTATCAATATTATTCTGCTCAAAGCCAACATTTTTAGAAATTCTGTAGAGTTAACAGTTTTAATATCAGGATATTTTTTTAGCAATCTTGTATTTTTGCCAGCAAGAGACCAAGAGGTAAATGAAATAAATCCTTTTGAATTTTCGGGTTTTATTTTTTGAATATCTCTAAGTTTTAAAAAATGTTCAATTCTTTCTTCTATAGTTTCTAAATGTCCGTACATCATTGTAGCAGAAGTTGTTAAGCCTAGTTGATGAGCTTCGTGCATAATATTTAGCCATTGTTCGGAGCAAACTTTTGCAGGCGAAACCAATTTGCGAACTCTATCCGACAAAATTTCTGCACCTCCACCTGGCAAGCTATCTAAACCTGCATTTATAAGAATTTGCAAGCATCGTTTTGTGCTTATTCCTTCTTGTTTTGCAAGAAAAGCAATCTCAGGTGGACCTAAAGCATGAAGTTTTAAATCTGGATAATATTTTTTTAATTTTTTAAATAAAGTTTCGTAATATTCCAAGTCAAGTGCGGGATTCATTCCTCCTTGCAATAAAATTTGATTTCCTCCCAAAGATTTTAAGTGTTCAATTTTTTCAATATATTCTTCAATGCTTAAAACATATGCTTGCTCAGAATTTTTATTTCTACAAAAATTACAAAACAAACAATTTGAAACACAAACATTTGTGAGATTGATATTTCTATCAATTATATAACTTACAATATTATTTGGGTGAATTTTTTGACGAATTTGGTTAGCAGCAAATAGCAACTGACTTAAACTTGCATGTTGATACAATAATAAACATTCATTAAACGTTAAAAATTCAAGGTTGTTAGCTTTTTCTAATATTGAGTTAATTTTTTGGTTGTCAGGCATTTTTATTTAAAAACATTACTAATTTTTTTAAGTTTTTGAATGTTTAGGATTTTAATTTTTCTGCCTTGTAAGTCAACAAGTCCTTCGGTTCTAAATTCAGACAACAATCTAATAACAGATTCGGTAGCAGTACCTATAATATTAGCAAGTTCTTCGCGTGTTAAAGTAATGTTTATTATTCCTTCTTTGTCAGTACCAAAATCGTCTTGAAGTTTTAGTAATATTTCTGCAAGTCTTTCTCTTACAGATTTTTGAGCAATGTCAGTAAGATAGTTGTTTGCTTCGTCAAGTTCTGCACATGCAATTTGTAAAAGTTCAATTCCTAGTTCGCTATTTTCTTTTAGTAAACCATAAAGTTCTTGAGTATTTATATAGCAAACAGCAGAATCTTCAATAGCTTTTACGCTTGTGCAAGCAGGTTCTCCATTTATAACCGAGCGATAACCAATGATGTCTCCTCTTTTAGCAAATTTTACTATCTGCTCTTTTCCTTCACAACCAGTTTTATAAACTTTTAAAATTCCGTCATTGATGCAATATACACCTGTTATGCGACTACCTTCTTTGTAAAGTGTTTTTCCTTTTTTAATTTGAGAACATACTTTGTTTTTTGTTAAATAGTCTAGTTGGTCAACAGTTAACTTTTTAAAAACTGTAGAAAAAACAAGATTACAATCTTTGCAATTTGGTTCTTCAAAATATCTGCTCATATTGTCAAAATTTTATGCAAAATTATAAAAATATGATTAAAATCACAAATCAATAATACAGTTAAAAGTTTATAAAGTTTTAAAGTTCGTAAAGTCGAATCAAGCTTGCTTGAGCTATGCCGAGAGACGACAGAAAATGTAGCGAAGCTAAATTATTCAATTATCAATTTAAAAGTTCCGCTTCCCTTTTCAGTATTAAGTCTAAGCATATACATTCCATATTTAAGCGATGATACATTTACTATGCTTTCAGTATTAGCTACTTCTGTTTTATTTATCAGCAATCTGCCAAGTGCATCATAAAGTTCGTAGCTTATAATTTCGCTATCGCTAACAATGTTTAATACATCTTTTGCGGGATTTGGAAATATTTCAGCAGAGAAAAGAGATGTTTTTATTTCTTCAACATTAGTTATTGTAACTTCTACAAAAATAATATCAGCTTTGCAAATATAATCTTCAGCTATAGTGCTGTAATAACCTATTTGTACTCCAAGAGAGTGAACTCCTTCCGTAAGTTCAGCTGTTGTCCATGAATTTAAATTATAAGTATTATCGCTTCCAATTTCAATTTCATCGTCATAAAACCAATAGTATGGTTCATCACTAGCCCATTCACTTTGTGGTGGATTAGTCCAGCTAAGAGTTACGGTATTGTCTGAGTTTACTGTAGCACTCAAATTATTTATAGGTGGACAAGTAGGATTACCGTAAATAGTTACTGTTGTATATGCTTGGTTATAACAAATTTCTGCATTTGTATTATCTAAATAATGTATAACAACAGCTAAATTATGAGTGCCTTCCGAAAGTACTGGTGTTGTCCACGAAGTTAGGTTGTCGTTATTGCTAGAACCTACGTTAATATTACCAATGTAAAATTTAAAAGTAAGATTTCCATCACAACCAGTTGGCAATTCTTCTGGATTTGTCCAGCTTAATTTTGCAGTATTATCTTCGTTTATTATTGCACTAAGATTATTTACAGGCGGGCAGTCAAAGCCTCCGTCAATTGTTGCTGTTGTGCTTGCCTCTGCTGAGCAAAGAAGATTGCTAGCATTATCATAATAAAATATAACAACTTTTAGTGTATAGACTCCATTTGGAAGTATATTGGTTGTCCATGAAGTTAAATCGTTTGCATCACTATAACCTATTTGAGTAGAGCCGTTGTAAATTTTAAAAGCAAGATCTTCGGTGCAAGCGTTGGGCCAATCTGTTGATGGTGGAATATTCCAACTTAAATTTACAGAGTTGTCTGAGCTTATTGTTGCACTTAGGTTATTTACAGCATGACAAGTGCTTAGGTCTTCTACTATAACGCTTTTACAAACAGATTGAGGAGTACAGTTTGAGTAAACCGCTTTTATACAATAATTATGTGTGCCGAAATCTAGGTTTAAGTCAGTATAAGTAGTATCTGTAAGTCCGCTTGCAATTTCAACTTCGTCTCTAGTAATAGTATAACTGCGCTCTTCTGTAATTATAGGAGCATTCCAAATTAAATTCACATTATTGTTGTTTACTGTTGCATTAAGATTAGTAACAGGTAAGCAATAAATTTCTTCTACTGTAATATTTGTGCAAACTGTCTCGGATGTACAGCTTGAGTAAACAGCTTGTATGCAATAATTATATGTTTCATAATCTAAGTCCGAATCTGTATAAGTAAGTCCTGTAAGTCCGCTTGCAATTTCAACTCCATTTCTAGCAATAGTGTAGGTATGAAGTTCTGTAGTAGGGATGATAGCCCCAAATATACTTATATCGTCAATATTTAAACCACTTTGGTTGATACTATTATAATGTCGGAAAGCAATATATTTAGTTCCTGAAGGTAAAGAAATGCTTCTTTTATACCAATTCTCCGAATTTGTCATTGTCTCTTCAAAAATGCTTGTAAAATCATTAATGTTATTTCCTGTTGTTGAAACCATTACGGCATAATGTTCATAAGGGTTGTATGCCCCTACACTAACCCAAAATTGCAATTTAGTTACGTTGTTTAATAATGGTGTAATTAAATAGTTGTCGGGGTAAAGAGAATAGCCTTCATTTGAGTTGTATGATAAAGAACTTACGCAATTATTACTATTATGTCCTGTAGTTGTATTTAATTCCCAATTAAGCCCATCGCCATTTGCATCAATCACAGTCCAATTTGATGGCATTCCAGATTCAAAATCTTCGCTTAATATAATTTCAGGCAAAGTATTAGGAGTGTTCCAAGTTAAAATTACGTTATTGTCGTTTGTTGTTGCACTAAGGTTAGTAATAGGTGCACAAGTTACTGTAGCGTTTGTACAAACTTTTTCAGAGCTACAACTTGGGTAAACTGCTTTTACGCAATAATCATGCACACCAGTTGCTACGCCAACATCTGTGTAAGTAGTTGCTGTAATTTCGCTTGCTACTACCATATTATTTCTAGTAATAGTGTATGTGTGTGGGTTTGTAATAGGAGCATTGTTACCATATATTACTATGTTGTCAATACTCAAGCTCCATTGATTTAAACTGTTGAAATGTCGGAAAGCAATATATTTTGTTCCTGGAGGCAAATCAACTTGTTTTTCATGCCAAGTTGCGAGAGTTTTTACTGTTTCTTCAAAAACTATTGTAAAATCGCTAGCATTATTTCCTGTTGTTGAAGCCATGATTGCATAGTGCTCTTGATAAGGTATAGGTGTACGAACAGAATATCTCACTTTAGTTACGTATTCTTCTAATTCTGGTGTAATTAAATAGTTGTTGGTGTTTAGATAATTGGGTGAAGACGATAGAGAAGTTACACAATTATTACTATTTTCTCCTCCAGAAGTGTTTAAGTCCCAATTATGTCCATTTCCGTCTGCATCAAGTAATGTCCAATTTGAAGGTATTCCACTTTCAAAACCTTCGCTAAATATTATTACAGGCGTTTCTGGAGTTTCCCAAGTTAAACTTACATTATTACCATTTACTGTTGCACTAAGCTCAGCAATAGGTAGGCAACTTTCTTCTCCAACAACTACATTTACATAAATAATTTCTGCTTTGCAAATCCAAGAACTAGAACTGAAATAGCCTGTCTCTACACCAAGAGAATGATTTCCTATCGTAAGTTCAGGAGTTGTCCATGATGTTAATCCGTCAGAATAATTATAACCTATTGAAGTAGTTCCGTCATAAAAAAAATAGTCTATATCTGTGCTGGGCCATTCGCTTTGTGGTGGATTAGTCCAGCTAAGAGTTACTGTATTGTTTGGATTTGATGTTGCAGTGAGGTTGCTAATAGGTGGGCAAGAGCCTTCAATAGTAGCTTCTGTAAAGACAGTTTCGGCATAACATACATTTTCATTAAAGTTTTTCCAATAAGATATTTTTACACCAAGCGAATGAGTACCTGCCTCTAAAGCAGAGGTTGTCCAAGAAGTTAAATTGTCGGTATCGTTATTCCCTATATAATTAGATCCATTATAAAATTCAAAATATATGTCCCCATCACATTCGCTGGGCCAAGTGCTTGTTGGTGGGGTTGTCCAGTTAAGTGTTACTGTATTGTTTGGATTTACTGTTGCTGTGAGATTGGTAATAGGTGGACAAGCAGAGTTACCGCTGAAAATAGTTATGTCATCTAATGCTAAATAGTCTTGATCGGTATTGTTGTAATGACGAAAAGCAACATACTTTGTTCCTGCAGGAAGATTTATATTGCGTTCTATCCAATCATTTGTGGCAGTAGCTGTTTCTTCGAATATAATTTGAAAATTTGTAAGTGCATTACCTGTTGTTGAAGCCATTACAGCATAATGTTCGTAAGGGTAGTTTACATTTACTTTAAAGTAGTATTTAATATTTGTTGCACCTTCTACTAATGGTGTAATTAAATAATTGTTTGGGTTAAGTGGATTAGTATTCCAAGATCTAGACATAATATAATAAGAACCACTATGACTAGTTGAACTAGTGGTAACACTCCAATTTTGTCCATCGCCATCTGCATCAACAACTGTCCAGCCTGTAGGCAATGAACCACCTTCAAATCCTTCTTCTAATATTATTGTTTGTGCTAATGTGATGTTGGAATATGCTATTAATAAGCATAATGGGAAAAACAATTTTGTAAAAACTTTGCTCATATTTATTTAATCATTTGAAGCAAAAATAATAATTAAAAATAACATACATGCAAAAATTGTGTCAAAAATAATTTTTTAAAGAAGTTTTATTTTATTATGGCTTACTGTTCAAAATTTGTAAATAAGCATTTTTAAAATTTTTGTTCTTAGGAGAAGCGTAAATAATATTGTTTTCTTTAGTCGTGTCAAATAGTTCAGGATTTAATAAATATATTGGCAATAAATCGTCCCAAAATTTGTAAAATTTAGCTTTAATCTTTTCTTGTACTCCTAGATTCTGATGTGATACAAAAATGAAATCAGAATATGGGTTTTTAATTTTTGAAATTTTATTTAAAAATTTTGTTGTAAATAAATTTTGCTTAGTTGAAGGGGTGTTAAAAAATACTTTATCCACAGTTTTACATTCTGTAACAAATTTTGCTGCTTCCAAATCTGAATTTACGTTGTATCCTGTGTTAGGCGAACCTTGATACCACAAAATTTGTTTAATCTTAGAATGTGTGTTTTCATTTTTCAATACTTCTGAAATATTTGTAAGCGGACCAAAGCAAATTAAATAAATATCTGCTTTTTGGTTGTGAATTTCTTTTGTAATTAGTTCGACTGCTGAAGGTTTTTCAGGGATTTCTATACCTTGTTCATCTCCCCAATTTACTGATAAGCAAAGTTTATTGCAAAATTTATTTTCTTTATTCGATTTTTTCCCGTAAGCAACAGGTATTTCTTCGTGTCCAAAATGTTTTAGCATAGCTTTTATTTTTTTATATCCCTGTTCTGGACTTAAAAGCCCATCGCTTGTGCTAATTGCTATAACATCAAAATCATTGGAAGCAAAAATAAGGCAAATCGCTCTTAAATCATCGGGAGCACAATCTGTATCAATAATTACACGAAAACGAGATTCAGCTTGTTGTGCAAAAATATTTGAACAAACTAATATAAAAACTATAAACACTAATTTTACTCGTCTCATATTCACAAATTTTTTATTCTTAATTTATTGTCATACTAAAAACTCAACACTCTTTTAACTTTACCTTCGGTGAGCTCGCAAGCTCGGTTCAACTTTTAACTTTTAACTGAAGTAATTCTTCATTCTCAATTCTTCATTATTAATTCTTAATTCTTCATTCTTAATTCTTCATTCTCAATTCTTAATTCTTAATTCTCAATTCTCAATTCTCAATTCTCAATTATTCTCATTTACAAACCTCACTAATCTCAATAGGAATATTACTACACAAATCTATAGGATTTTCAGCAACAAGAATATCGTTTTCCAATCTAATTCCAAAGCCTTCTTCAGCAATATAAATTCCTGGCTCGCAACTTAAAACCATACCTGGCAAAAGAACAGTGTCTTTTACTCCTACATCATGTACATCAAGCCCTATAAAGTGCGAAACTCCGTGCATATAATATTTTTTAAGAGCAGGAGAGTCTTCATTTTGATTTTTTATGTCGGCTTCGCTTAATAATCCTAAGCTTAAAAGTTCTTCTTGTATTAAAAGTTCACATTCTTTATTTAGTTTTCTAATTGTTTGACCTGGCACATATTTAGTCTTCATTTCTTTCAAAACTTTTAAAACCGAAGCATAGACTTGTTTTTGCCTATTTGTGAATTTTCCAGATATAGGAATTGTTCTCGACAAATCAGCATCGTAATAATTATACTCAGCTCCAAAATCCATAAGTAGTAAATCGCCGTTTTTGCATAATTCTCGATTTGTTTCGTAGTGTAAAACACAATTATTCTTTCCAGCTGCAATTATTGGTGAATAAGCGTGTGATTCTACTCCATTTTTAATGAAATGATGACTTATTTCTGCTTCAACTTCATATTCATAAACTCCTGGGGTAATAAAATCTAAAACTTTTTTGAATGCTTCGCCAGTAATATCAATAGCTTTTTGAATGATAGCAATTTCTTCTTTTTGCTTTTGCAACCTTAATTGCATTGATAAAGGGTCTAAATCTTTAAACTGAATTTTGTCGCTTTTTAAACCTTCTTTCCATTCTGTAATAATTCTGTTTTTATAATCAAATCCTCTTGTGTTAGACGACATTGAATAATATACTAAAGTGTCGTTGTTTAAATTTTCTTTAAAATATTTTTCAAATTCATTCAAATAAAAAACATTTTTAATTCCTGAAATTTCTTTGGCTTCGTCAATAGAGTATTTATGTCCAGTCCAGATAAGCATTTTTTCGTTGGGTTCAATAATAAAAGCATATTCATCTGTCGAATTGTTAATTTTACATAATAAAATCACAGTTTTTTCTTGTTTCAAACCACTAAAATAAAACAAATCGCTGTTTTGACGATATTTATACAATGCATCTCCATTCCTTACAAACTGTTCGGCAGGAAAAAGAATTGCCATTGAATTGTTTGGTAAAAGCGAAAAGAGATTTTTTCTGTTTCTGATAAAAAATTCTTTATTAAGTGAAAATTCCATTTTTAAAAAAGTTTAAAGAACTAAATATATGAATGCAAATTTACATATTCTTATGCAAATTATTAAATTTTAAGTAAATGTTAATAAACTTTTTCAAATAAATTTATTTTTCCCGATTATGATTTTTATATTTGTACCTTGTAGAATACTAAAATGTTAAAATAATGAAAAAATTAGAGATTGGAGATAAAGCTCCTGATTTTAAAGGACTTAATCAAGATGGGGAAGAAGTTAAATTATCTGACTTTTTGGGCAAAAACTTAATTTTATATTTTTATCCAAAAGATTCTACTCCAGGTTGTACTGCTGAAGCATGCGATTTACGAGATAATTACCAAATGTGGCAAAGTAAGTCTTACGAAATTTTAGGAGTAAGTCCTGATAGTCAAAAATCTCATCAAAAATTTATCGAAAAATATAATTTACCATTTGATTTAATAAGCGATACAGAAAAAGAAATTTTAATTGCTTATAATGCTTGGGGCGAAAAATCTATGTATGGAAAAAAATACATGGGTGTTTTACGAAAAACTTATGTAATTAATTCAAAGGGAATTATAGAAAACATTTTTGAAAAAGTAAAAACAAAAGAACATTCAAATCAAATTCTTAACGAAATCAAATAAAATTTAAAAATATGGCAAATACACCAGAAGATATTAGAAACGAAAAACTCAAAGCTGTAAAATTGGCTATGGGAAAAATCGAAAAAGATTATGGCAAAGGCTCTATAATGATGCTTGGTTCACAACCAGTAGAAGAAATTCCAGTTATTAAATCAGGCTCTATAGCATTAGATATTGCTTTGGGAGTTGGCGGTTACCCCCGCGGTAGAGTGGTCGAAATTTACGGACCCGAAGCCTCAGGTAAAACCACTTTAGCTATTCATGCTATAGCAGAAGCTCAAAAAGCTGGCGGAATAGCCGCATTTATTGACGCAGAACATGCTTTCGATAGAGCTTATTCCGAAAAACTTGGAGTTGATGTAGAAAATTTAATAATTTCTCAACCCGACAATGGAGAACAAGCTTTAGAAATAGCAGATAATCTTATTCGCTCAGGTGCTATCGACATTATAGTAATTGACTCTGTGGCAGCTCTTACTCCACGTGCCGAAATAGAAGGCGAAATGGGCGATTCTAAAATGGGCTTGCAAGCAAGACTTATGTCGCAAGCATTACGTAAATTAACAGCAAGCATTAACAAAACAAATACATGTTGTATTTTTATAAATCAACTTCGCGAAAAAATTGGAATTTTATTCGGAAATCCAGAAACTACAACAGGAGGTAATGCTCTTAAATTTTACTCCTCAATTCGTATAGATATACGCAGATCGGGGCAACTTAAAGATAGTGACGATGTTACTGGAAGCAGAACAAAAGTGAAAGTTGTGAAAAATAAAGTAGCTCCACCATTTAAAAAAGCTGAATTTGACATTATTTATGGCGAAGGAATTAGTAGAGTAGGTGAAATTATTGACCTTGGAGTTGATTTAGAAATTATTAAAAAAAGCGGTTCTTGGTTTAGCTATGGAGAAACTAAACTAGGTCAAGGAAGAGATAGCGTTAAAACTATTTTAGAAGACAATCCAGAATTAATGGAAGAAATCGAAAATAAAATTATTGAAAAACTAAAGTAGAATGCTAAAATATTTTTTTATTCTAATTGTATCACTTTTATTCTTGTCTTCGTGCAATAATCGAAGTGCTAAAAATAGCGATGATATTTTAAACGATACAACATTAAATTTAGAACAATTAGATCAACTTATTCGTAAAAATCCCGATAATGCTGAGCTTTACTTAAAAAGAGCAGATTTTTATTTGACAAAAGAAAAAAATATTGATAAAGCAATTTTAGATATGGAATCTGCTTTGCGAGCAGATACAACAATGCAAGACGCTTATATAAAACTTGCAGAAATGTATTTGGCGGTTGCAAATTCAGAAATGTCTAAAAAAGTTTTAGAACGTTGCTTAACTCGATATCCATTTAATGTTAAAGCAAGAATAGATTTAGCAAAAATTTACTTTTATGTTCAGATGTATCAAGAAGCAATGTCTGAAATTTTAAAAATAGAAGTAAATAATTTGCAAAATACAGACTCTTACTTTGTTAAAGCACTTATTTTGAACGAAACCTTTGCTTATAAAGATGCTATAGAAGCTTTGAAAAAATCTATAGACTACGATAATAACAATTGGGAAGCATACAATTTGATAGGAAAGATTTATGCCGAACAAGATGATAAATTAGCTTTAGATTATTATAAAACTGCAACAAGATTATTCCCCGAAAATGATGAAATTCAATTTAATGCAGCTTGGGTTCATCAACAATTTGGAGAAATTCAAAATGCCTTGGAGTTTTATGATAAGGCAATAAGTATAGATAGCTTGTATTACGAAGCATATTATAATGCTGGATATATTTATGCAAGTGATTTAAAAGATTATTTTAAAGCCATAGATTATTTTTCAAAAGCAATTGAATGTGATTCTCTATCTCATAAAGCTTGGTACAATAGAGGTTATTCTTATGAACAACTAAATAAATTGCAACAAGCTGAAAATGATTATAGAAAGGCTTTAACAATATTTCCAAATTACGACCCAGCAGTTGAAGGACTTAATATTGTGATAGATAAACAAATGAAATAAATTTAAATTAATAAAACTTTATATTATGAAAACACTGAACTTAATTTTGATTTCGTTAATAATTTTTATGGTTTCTTGTAATAGCAAGAAAAAAGATGGAACACAAATAGACAATGATTTTGTTCCTAACGTAGAACTTACTCAAGATGAAATTGATAAAGGAATTTTAACTCCAGAAATTTTGTGGAAATTTGGAAGAATTAGCGACCCTCAATTAAGTCCAGATAAAAAAACAATAGTGTATAATATTACTCATTATGATGTTGAAAAAAATAGAGGTTTTACTAATATCTATACAATACCTGCCGAAGGTGGCGAAGTAAAACGTTTGACAGGTGGAGAAAATGCCTTTTTTAATCCAAGATGGAGTAAAGATGGAAGTAAAATAATATATCTATCAACCGAAACTGAAAATGTTCAGCTTTGGACAATGAATGTTGACGGAAGCGATAAAACTCAAATTTCGGAATTAGATAAAAGTATAAATTCATTTAAAATTTCACCTAACGGCGATAAAATATTGTTTATGGCAGATGTGAAATTAGAAAATAATCCTCAAGATATTTATCCTGATTTGCCAAATACAAATGTAATTATGGCAGCAGATTTAATGTATAGACATTGGAATGCATGGACAGACGATTCTTATTCTCATATTTTTGTTGCTGATTTTGACGAAAAATCGCTTCAAAATATTTACGATATTATGAAAGATGAAAAATTTGATGCACCAATGAGTCCATATTTTGATGATTCTGAAATAACTTGGAGTACAGACGGCAAAAAAATAGCATATACTTGTAAAAAAATGTCGGGAAAAGATTATGCTGTAAGTACAGATTCAGATATTTATCTTTATGATTTGGAAACAAAATCAACAACAAATTTAACCGAAGGTATGTTGGGTTATGATAAATATCCTGTGTTTTCTCCAGATTCAAAATATTTAGCTTGGACAAGTATGGAAACTCCTGGTTATGAGGCTGATAAAGAAAGATTGTTTATAATGAATTTAGAAACCAAAGAAAAAGAATATTTAACCGAGCATTTTGATTATGGTGCAAGCAATGTAGTTTGGCCTCAAGTAGAAGGAAATTATGATAATTTGTATTTTATTTCTTGTTTCCAAGCTACTCATCAAATTTTTAAAATTAATTATAAATCTCGCGAAGTAGTTCAAATTACCGAAGGCGACCATGATATTACATCTATAAAGTGGAATGGAAATGGATTTATTGCCGAAAAAATGTCGATAAAATCAGCTACTGAAATTTTTACATTCGACCAATATGGTAAAGAAACTCAAATCACTTTCACAAATAAACATATTTATGACAATATTGCTGTTAGCGACTATAAAGAAGTTTGGGTTCCAACAACAGATGGCAAAGAAATGTTAACATGGGTAATTTTACCGCCTAATTTTGATGAAACAAAAGAATATCCTGCTATTTTATTTTGCTTAGGTGGACCACAATCGGCTATGTCGCAGTTTTTCTCATACAGATGGAATTTCCAAATTATGGCTGCCAATGGATATGTGGTTATTGCACCTAATAGAAGAGGAGTAATAGGTTTCGGTAGCGAATGGTGTAAACAAATTTCTGGCGATTACGGTGGACAAAATATGAAAGATTATATGTCGGCTGTAAATTATGTGAAAAAAGAAACTTATGTTGATGAAGATAGAATAGGAGCAGTAGGAGCAAGTTATGGCGGTTTTTCTGTATTTTGGCTCGCAGGACATAACCAAGATAAAACTTTTAAAGCCTTTATTTCTCATTGTGGAATGTATAATTTAGAATCTCAATATGCTGCAACTGAAGAAATGTTCTTTGTGAATTATGATCTTGGTGGAGCTTATTGGGAAAAAGATAATAAAAAGGCTCAAAGTTCTTATGCAAACTCGCCTCATAAATTTGTTCAAAATTGGAATACTCCTATTTTAATAATTGCTGGCGGATACGACTTTAGAATTCCTTATACAGAAAGTTTACAAGCATTTAATGCAGCACAACTTAATGGTGTTGAATCAAAACTCTTGATTTTCCCAGAGGAAACTCATTTTGTGCTAAAACCTCAAAATAGTATTTTGTGGCAAAGAGAATTTAAAGCTTGGTTAGATAAATATTTGTAGAATATTTTATCTAAAAATTTGTAATCTATCTGAATCTAACTTTATAAAAATAAATAAAAGTATTGTAAAAGCCCAAAGCGAAGAACCACCATAACTAAAAAATGGTAAAGGTATTCCAATTACTGGGGCTAAACCAATTGTCATTCCAATGTTTATGGCAACATGGAAAAATAAAATTGAGACTACTCCATAGCCATAAATTCTACTAAAAACTGACCTCTGTCGTTCGGCTAGAAAAATTAATCTTAAAATTAAAAAGCAAAATAAAAACAAAACCAAACTAGAACCTAAAAAGCCCCATTCTTCGCCTATAGTACAAAAAATAAAGTCAGTGCTTTGTTCTGGCACAAAATTATATTTTGTTTGAGTTCCTTTTAAAAAGCCTTTGCCTGTCAAACCACCAGAACCTATTGCAATTTTTGATTGGTTTACATTATATCCAGCACCTAAAGGGTCAGAGCTTATGCCTAATAAATCATTAATTCTATTTTGTTGATGAGGCTGTAAAACATTGTTGAAAACAAAATCAACTGATAAAACAAAAATTGTAATGCCAATTATGGTGGTAAGAAATAAAAGTATAGTCTTATTTTTTTTAATTATAAATAAAACTAACATTAACAATGCAATAGCTGCTGTGTTTATCAATACTAGAGTTAAAGTTTTGTCAACAAAAATATTTGTGTATTTGTGTAAAATGTATGATGCGATTGCAAGTGCAAGAGAAGTGTAAAAAACTATTTGCTTTTGATTAGAATGTTTGTTTAGTATTGTGAAACCAATAATGTTTAAGACTAAACTTATTATTAATAAAATTTCAAGATCTATTACTAAAGCTAAAATAAAAAATACAACTAATGCAAACGAGGTAATAAAAATAACTTTATTCATTCCTTGACGGAATAATACAAAAATAAATGAGAAAAACATTAAAGCAGAACCAGTATCGTTTTGCAGAAAAATAAGAATAATAGGTAAAGCAAAAATAATAGCAGTTCTAATTATATCGCTCAATTTATTGAAACTAAAATTTTCATCACTAAGTAGTCGGGCGAGGGCTAAGCATACAGTAATTTTAGTGAACTCAACAGGTTGAATTCTAAAATCGCCTATTTGGAACCAAGATTTTGACGCATTAACTTCTATTCCAAAAAACAAAACACTTAGTAAAAGTAAAATTCCTACTGCATATAAAACATAGGCGAATGATGAGTAAAATTTACTGTCAATTATTAAAGTAAAAATGGCAATAATGATAGCTGCACCAATCCAAATAAGTTGTTTTCCGTATTTTTGAGAAATATCAAAAATGCTTACATGAGATTCGTTGTAAGTTGCAGAGTAAATATTTATCCATCCTAAAAATACTAGAATAAGGTATATTGCAACAGTAATCCAGTCTATATTAACTAAAATATTTCCTCTTCTACTTCTATTCATTACTTAAAATTTCTGTTTCAATAATTCTTTTTTCAAAAATACTATCGTTTACATATCCTCTGATATGTTTTTCTATCATTAGTCTTGCTATTGGAGCTGCCCAAGTTCCTCCAAATCCAGCATTTTCGACATATACTGCCAGAGCAATTTGGGGCTGGTCTTTTGGAGCAAAGGCTATAAATACTGAATGGTCTTTTCCTCTGTTCTGCACAGTTCCTGTTTTGCCACAAACCCTAATATCACTTAATCTTGCGTAGAAGCCTGTGCCATATTCCTCATTTACAACATAATCCATTCCTTTTACTGCTTCTTCAAAATATTCTTTAGCAAATGGAGTAAATATTTTTTTTGTATTTTCTCCAACATAATCTTCATTGTCTATTTTTTTCAAGATATGCGGATTGTGATAAAAGCCTCTGTTTGCTAGTATTGCACAAAAATTTGCCATTTGTAAAGGCGAAACCAATACTTCTCCTTGACCTATACTTAGAGAATAAATAGTAGAAAAAGCCCATCTATGTTTTCCATACCATTTGTCGTAAAAATCAGAATCTGGAATTAAGCCTTTGTTTACTCCGGGCAAACCAATATCTAATGCCTGATTAAAACCTAAGGTCATAATTTTTTCTTTCCATAAATTTAAGCCTATTCGCGAATCTTTGAAAATGCTTTTTTCAAATCCTCTTTGTATAGTATTTTTAAAAACAAAATAAAAATATGGATTACAAGAATATTGAATTCCTCTAGCAACGCTATTAGCTGGAGGATGTCCGTGACAAGCAACTTTTGAAACATCACATGGGAAATATGAATTAGTTTTAATTACACCTTCTTGTAGAGCAACGAGAGCAATAGCAATTTTAAAAATAGAACCAGGTGGATAAGTTGAAGAAACTGCTCTATTTATCAATGGTTTTGCAGGAGAGTTTAAAAGACTGTCATAATTATGTCCTCTTGCTCGTCCTACAAGCAATTGGGGGTCGTAGCTTGGACTGGAAACTAAAGCTAAAATTTCGCCACTTTTGGGTTCTATAGCAACAATACTTCCTACTTTATTTTTCATCAAAAGTTCGCCATAGCGTTGCAATTCAATGTCGATAGTTAAATGTATGTCTTTACCGGGAGTAGCAGGAATATCATATTTTCCATCATAATACGAACCTTGAATATTTCCTCTAACGTCAACCAAAAATATTTCAACTCCTTTTTTTCCTCTGAGCAATTCTTCGTAAGATTTTTCAACTCCACTTTTTCCAATATAATCACCACCACTATAGTAATTGTCATTTTCAAGAGTTTTTGCATCTATTTCGCCAATATCTCCAAGTATGTGAGCAGCAATGCCTTCGTTATATTTTCTCAAACTACGCGCTTGAACAAAAAATCCAGGATATTTATACAAATGCTCTTGTAATACTGCATATTGCGAAGAATTAATCTGTTTATGAAAAATTGAAGGACGATACATTGAATATTTTCTACATTTTTCTAATTTTTCATAAAACTCTTCAATGCTAATATTAATGTCATGGCATAAACTCAAAGTGTCAAATTCATCTAAATTGCGAGGAACTAACATTAAGTCGTATGCAGCCTCGTTACAAACCAATAAAACAGAATTTCTATCATAAATTAAACCGCGTCCTGGATAAACGGTAACATGTCTTTGGGAATTGTTGTCTGAAGATTGTTTTAGAGTTTCGTCAAAAATTTGAAGGTAAAATAGTTTTATAAAAATAGTAATAAAAACTATTAAAATTATTGCACCAATAATATATTTCCTATTACTCCAATTGCTCATGTCAATCTTTCATTATTAATAAATGCCCCATAATAATAAATAATAATGATGCAAAGCAACTTAAAATTATTTTTAAAATTGTATAACCGAAATTAGCAAAACTCCAAGTATCAACAATAAATAAAAAAGTATGATGTAATAAAATTAAACTAATAGCATATTTGAAAAACCATTTGAAACCATAATTTATAATTCCTAGATTTTTATTAACTTCATAAGAATCGTGGGGAGCATAAATTCTTAAAACTAAAGGTCTGAAGTAGGTCATAAATACTGTTGCAGCTGCGTGAATGCCGGGTGTGGAATTGAAAATGTCAACAGTGAATCCAAGTGCAAATCCAAGTAGTAAAACTAAGTGTTTGTTTAGAGTTATTGGTAATAATAAGATGGGTAAAATGTAAATATAAACATTGGCATATCCCCAAAAATATGCTTTGTCAAATATTAAAACTTGAAAAATAAGAGGTATGATAAATAATAATATGTATCTTAAATTATTTTTCATTTTCTTTGTTTTTACTTTCTAAAGTGTTAAATTCATCAATAAAACTGTTTTTTAAAAAATAAACATGATTTAAATTATGAAAATCAGTGAACAAGCTAACAGTTATTGAATAGAATTTATCAGATTCGTTTATTGTAAAGTCTTTAACAATTCCAACAGGTATTCCTTCTGGAAATATTAAAGAAAAACCTGTGGTAATAACTTTGTCGCCTTTATTTAATGATATATACGAAGGGATTTCGGTTAAAATTGCTTCTGAGGGAGAGTTGCCGTCCCAAGTTAAAGAACCAAAATAGTTGTTTTTTTCTAATTTTACACTCAAAGCCGATTTTTTATTAATGATTGGCATAACAGTAGAAAAATTCTCGCTTACACTAACAACAGTTCCAACAACTCCGTTAGGACCAATTACTGCCATTTCATTTTTAATACCTTGTTTTTTGCCTTTGTCAACGCAGATAAAATTATTTGACTTGTTTACCGAAATATTTATTACTTTTCCAGCAATATAGTCGAAGCTAATATTGTCTATAGCAGGAACTTTTTCATTTCTATATTTTTCGAGATTGTTTCTAAGATATTGATTTTCAAGCAAAAGAGAATTGTTGATTTTTTTTAATTTGAAGTAATCGTCTAAGCCTTGCCATTTTTCTGAAACAAGTCCACTAAATCTATTAGCTGAATTAAAATAGCTTACTCTTTGTAGAGGAGAATTAGAAAAAATAAAAATAAAAGAAATTACCAAAAGTATGATAAATAGAATAGTATAAGAATATTTAAAAATAAAATTTATTAAATTTCTCATTTTTCATTTTTATCGTATTAAAAACGGAAAGTTTTCAACATTTTTAAGAGCTATTCCAGTACCTCTTGCAACTGCATGTAGAGGGTCTTCTGCAACATAAAATGGGATATTTGTTTTATCCGTTAATCTTTTGTCAAGACCTCTAAGTAAGGCACCTCCACCAGCCAAATATACTCCTTTTGTAAAAATATCTGAGTATAGTTCAGGGGGTGTTAGTTCTAAAACGTTCATAATAGCAGTTTCTAATTTAGCTATTGATTTATCTAAGCAAAGAGCAATTTCTTGGTATGAAACTGGAATTTCTATTGGTAGAGCAGTCATTTGGTGTGGACCTCTAACCATATAGTCAGGTGGTGGATTGTCGAGTTCGGTAATTGCAGCACCAACATTAATTTTTATATCTTCAGCAGTTCTATCACCAATTTTAATATTGTGTTGTCGTCTCATGTATTCTTGAATGTCTTCTGTAAAGTCGTCTCCAGCAATACGTATAGAGCGGTTGCAAACAATTCCACCTAAAGAAATTACAGCAACTTCTGTAGAACCACCACCTATGTCAACAATCATATTTCCTTGAGGAGCTTCAACGTCCATTCCAATACCAATAGCAGCTGCCATGGGTTCATAAATCATATAAACTTCACGTCCGCCAGCATGTTCCGAAGAGTCTCTAACAGCACGAAGTTCAACTTCTGTAGAGCCTGATGGAATACAAATAACCATTTTTAAAGAAGGATTAAACCACGAACGCCTTTTATTCATCATTTTAATCATACCGCGAATCATTAATTCAGCAGCATTAAAATCTGCAATAACTCCATCTTGTAAAGGACGAACAGTTTTTATACCATCATGTGTTTTTCCATGCATTTTGCGGGCTTCATGACCAATTGCTACTAATTTTCCAGTTCTTTCATCTAAGGCTACAATAGAAGGCTCGTCAACAACTATTTTGTCGTTGTGTATCAAAATGGTGTTGGCAGTGCCTAAGTCCATTGCTATTTCTTGTTGTAAAAACGAAAACAAACCCATAAAAATAATTTTTAATTAATTGTGCAAGATAAGTGTATTTTTGATAAATTGCAAACACTATCTACCTAAAATGCAAAGTTATATTATTTTTTTTAACTGAGAATTAAAAATTAAACTAATAATTAATTTAATAGAAAAAAATGATAATTTATTTTTCGAAAGACTCCACATTGTGCTCCACCTGCTACTTCAATGTGTCTTGTAGCATGATTTCAAAGTAAGAAGGGAGTTTTGCTTCTGGCACATAATCTAGTATTTTTTTCATAAAATGCAAATTGTAGCAATAACAATCATTATTGTGTTTTATTATCCCGTCTCTATCAATTAGAATGGTTTTTTTTTCACCTGATGCATAGTAAAAGTCTATTACCATTTTTACACAAAAATAGCTTCCCTCACATTTGTAAACTTCTTTAACATTTAGCAAGTTCATTGATACAACAAATTCATCAATAATTTTCTTATCACTTATACTATAAAATGAGCTATATTCACTCTCTCTTACATAATCTTCATCAAAACTACCATAAGTCCTCGATTGCCACGGTATATAGAAAAAGTCCATTTTAATTATACTATCTCTTGGCATCTCTAAAGATTTCATTCTAATCATATAAATCCTACTCTGTTTCTGTGAAAAACCAGTGAAATACACAAATAATAACGCTAATAATAAAAATAATCTATACATAACATAAATATTTAAAAATTAATATCTTGGTCTTGATTCTATTTCTGGCTCAGTTTTGTGTAGCTCACTTTGTGAGGGTCCTTCTAAAGAAAAGGGCATTATTGCTTTAAAATGCTCTTTAATATCATGGGAAGTTCTTACAGCCTCTCCCATAGCTGGTTCAACTTTCTGTATTAGCCATCTGTCAGCAAATGAACCATACTCTCCAACTTCTTTTTTTCAATGTCTATAAACTTATCTTTTGCAAGTTCTCCAGTTGGGTCATAGGCATCAAAATAATAATGTCCTAGTTCATGTAGCAATACCGTAGCCGGACTTTGTCTTCCTCCTTCTTTTGTTATAACTCCTCCTTCGGGGCTCCATGGAATAGTACCATATATTTTGCCATTAAGCTCAGTACTGACTGTATTTCCTCGATCATCCCATGAGCCAAGTTTTATATTAGCATTTATATTTTCGTCTCCAACTAAAGTACTAACTATATCAAATTTATCTTTCCCCGAAGATGTTAATTCATCTAATGTTTTTGCAACAGTTTCAACAAAACTATCTTTAGCAGCATTAATAGCAGTTTCACCAGGAACATATAAATATGATTTATTTGTGTTTGGGTCGGTAATATAAATATCTTTACCATCAAGGTCTATATTTTTTAATGGTCCATTCGCACAATAATTATACGGTGTCAAATTCAAATATTTCTCCTTTAATGGATCCACACTAATCCACCTGCCAATCCACCCCGCATAATACCTCGCCCCAAAATAATACAAGCCAGTCTCTTCATCTCTCTCTTTGCCAATATATTTGTATCTTTTTAAAGACACTTCTGTTTCAGAACGTCCACTACGATAAGAAGTAGTTCCAAACGGATGATACTCCTCGTAAGATATTATATTAGCATTTGCGTCGAGTTCTAAGCAGGCACTTCCTAAATGATTATAGTATTGATAGCGAATAATTGCACTTGGATTTGGTAAAGTTGTGCCATTTTCAACTGTTTTTATATCAACAATAGCAAACTTTTTATTTTTATCAATTGAATAGCCTTTGTTTTCTTTATCTTCGTTATCATCATTATTTTTATCAAATAATTTTACATCGTAAACATTAATAGTTTTACGCTCAAGGTCAAGATTACTGTTTAAATATTTTCGATAAACTTCATAACCATCTAAATAGTATCTTTCTTCAATTATTCCGCCGGGCTTTACAACAACTTTACGAGTGCGATTTCCTTCTGCATCGTAATTGTAAAATGAATTGACAGTTCCATTGCTTGCACTTATAAGTTCGTCTTTGTAATCCCAAACCATGTTTGTTAAATGTGGCATAGTTAGCATGTTGCCATGTGCATCGTAAGTATAAACAGCTTGTCCTTGTTCTTCATGTTTTAATAAGTAATTATTTATTGTATTATAATAAAACTTTCTGCTCCATGAGTTTAAACTGTTTTGTTCTATTATATTTCCAAGTTTGTCGTAAGTATATTCATGTGTGTAATTTTGCAATGCAGTTGTATCAGAATTTGGTACTGACAGGTTGTTAACAAAATCTACATGTGTTGGAATAGCAAGGTTTTTATACTCACGACCTTGTGCTTTAACTAAACGATACAAAGCATCATACTCAAAAAGATTTTCAGGCTGTATTACACTATTATTAAAATAAACTGTCTTTTGAACATCATCACGTACCGAAACAATATTTCCTACAGCATCATAAACGTAATTTATGTCTTGCAAATCAACCTGTCCAGTGTTTTTTGTTGTTAACAAACGAGTGAGGCGGAAATTCTTTGTATCATAATAAAAACGTGTTTTTGTATTGTTCCCAAAGTAAACATCTGTTCGCTGTCCTTTTTCATTATAATTAATACTTGTAATATAATAATCCCACTGCGTAGAATCTGAAAGTCTTAGCTCTATGCTTTCTAAAAGTGCTGATTTATTATAAGAAAATCTTTGTTCGCTATTGTCGGGCATTGTCGTTTTTAAAGGACGATTAAGAGCGTCATATTCAGATAGTTGCGTAAAACTATTTGCTTGTAAACTTGGATTTGAATTCCAATCTATTGTATTTTGATAATCAGTACAAAATCTTTTTTCTTGTGATAATAGATTGCCTTTAAAATCATAAGACAATAATTCAGTTTGTCCGCTTTGGTCTTTAATAATGATTGGTTGCAAAATGCTATTATTTGCAAAATTTGTTCCGTAAACTGTTTGTAAAACAGATTTTGTACCAGTTTGTGAAATCAAAAGGCTTTCAACAGGTCTTACAAGCAAATCATAATTTGTTCTAATTTCTAAATTTTTATTGTCCCAAGTTCTAATATTTTGTCCTGCTGCATTTGTCAACATCCAACGTTTTCCATTATCGATATTGTATGAAAAAATTGGCTGATTTAACATATCATAAATAAACCTACTCGAATTTGTACGCTCAAGAGCATCTTTAACAGATAATATATTGCCAGTAATATCTAAAACGTTTTTGGTTATAACAAATTCATTGTTATTGTTGTCATCATTTGTTTGGAACACTCGTCCGAGATTGTCAAAGTCGAGGACTGTTTCCTCTAAACACAATATTTGCTTTAAATCAGACAAAACTTTTTCTTCAAAGATAATAAATTATTTTAAAAATTGTATAGAAAAAAATATCAAAATATTAAAAATTTATGTTTTAAAAAGCCCCACAAAAAACAGCATCCATCTCTTGCCACAACTTAATTTTAAATACATTTAGGTGCCATATGGTACACTACGATTTTAAGTTTATAGTTTTTACAACCCATACAGACTCTAAAAATAATTTTTCGACCACAAATATAATAAATATTTTAACATTTTCACTTTGTATAAATATTGACAATCAACACTTTACAAATTTACAATTTACAAAAGCTCCATATGGTACACTACCCACTACCTCCCATGTTGTTTATTCCAATTATTTATTTTTTTATTAAGTTCCCTATTCAAACGACTTAATTCTTTATCTTCAACTACACCTCCTTTTCCCATCATAATTTTACATTCTTTTAAATAAACAACTGTATCTAATTCTAATTCATTCTTATTTTTAATTATAGGATAATGCCCGACATAATCAAAGGCAACAAATTCTACATTAGAAAAATCATCAAACACATAAACTCCATAAACTTCAGCAACACCTTTTATTACTTGAGTGTTTGGTTTAAAGATTATAACACTGGCGAAATGTAATTCTGTTGAATCTGAACTGGATTTAATTAAAATAGTTTTAACATCATGTTCTGTATCTTGCGAATAACAAGATATAGATAGCAATAAAAATAACGAGATAAATAAATTTTTCATTGTTCAGTCTTAATAATTACAAATTTGCCATAATAAATAGCTCCTTGAAGCATTTTTACCAAATCATCTGGCACTAATCTAATATTTTTGTCTTCATTTGATGTTATTCCAGGATTTGTTCCTCCAAAACCTCCTGGATGATCTGCTTTATCAGGACTTTTGCGACCTAAGAAATGACCCAATTCATGTACAAAAGCAAGAGAGGCTTTGTTTTGATCCATAAGGTTTGTTAAACTACTTTGCAATTTAATTAAATTAAAGTTACCTTCAGAATTAATTATTTTTTCTATATATTCCCCTTTTTTATCAAGAAGCTTATCAGCTTTTACAACAACTCCTGTTTCTGGTCCTTCAATTGTAATTATCTCTCCTTTACTTGTAGTATGCGTAATTTTAGAATTAGTTGCCATTTCAATAGCTTTTTCATAAGTTAATGAGTTGCCACATTCATCTGTCGTAATATAGTTTAATTCAAAATGAATAGTCATGTTGTTCACTGTACGTTGTTCTTCGCTAAGTTTATTAACCAATAATTCATCTGAACGTAATTTTAAATCTGTTGGGTTTACATTACCTTCACCTGCTGTAACAAAATAAATATTTGCTGTAAACGTAATAGTATTATCATCATTATTTAATATTAATGCTTCCAATCCATCTAAATCAATTGCGATAATAGGTCTATTACTTGCATACTGATATGCTGACAGTTCAGGGTACTTTTCATTTAATGGGTCCACACTAACAAATCTACCCAACCACGCCGCATAATACCTTGCACCATAGTAGTATAAACCAGTTTCCTCATCCCATTCTTTGCCACAATACTTATAAAGTTTTAAACTAACATCTGTTTCAGAACGTCCACTACGATAAGAAGTAGTTCCAAAAGGGTGATATTCTTCATAGGAAATAATAGCCCCCAATTCGTCCAATTCCAAACAAGCAGAACCGAGATGATTATCGTATTGGTATCTTACAGCAGGATTTTCTCCTGTCTTTTGTTCTACACGAACAAACACTTTTTCATCATAAGAAATATTTATTGTTTTACGTTCAAAATCAAGCACATCATTAGTATATTTTCTGAAAATTTCATGCCCATTTACATAATAGCGTTCCTCTCTTATATTACCTTTTACAACTACTTTTCTTGTTCTATTCCTTTCATTGTCGTAATTATAATAACTTGTAAATGTTCCATTGCTTGCACTATGTAATTGGTCTAAATAATCCCAGTTCATAGTGGTTAAATGTGGCATTGTATTAGGCTGTGTTATGTTTATTGATCTGTTCAAAGCGTAATTATTTTATTTTCAAATATACAAAAAACTATTAACATAAACACTTTACTATCAAAATATTAAAAATTTGGGTTTTAAAATGCTCCATATGTTACACTACCAACTAATACTATCAGTTTTTTCGAAATGTACAATCATAACAAAGATGTCCTGGACCTATATAATCAATTAAGCATATTTTTTTTTGTTCCATATTTATATTATACAATGAAATACCCCAATTATCAGCGTTAAGCACTAAAGTGTCATTGTTTAACAATTGCCATGTTCCTTTATATACAAATAAGTGTGATAGCGCATAATCGACCCTTTTGAAAGTGCCATTTTTTTTAAACTTTATTTTAGAACTACCCAAAGTACTTGAGTCCTCTGTTACTTTACATTTTTTTATAGATACTGCTTCATTGTTTTTTACAGCACATCCAATAAAAAAGAAACAAACTACAAATATACATATGAATAAACGCATAACTTGTTATTTCTTCAAAGATAGTAAATTATTTTTAAAATTGTATAGAAAAAACTATCAAAATATTACAAATTTTTATTTACAAAAAGCTCTACAAAAAATAGCTTCCATCTCTTGCTACAACTTAATTTTAAACACATTTAGGTGCCATATGGTACACTACCCATTAACCACCTGAAAAGATACGAACGAACGTAACTGCAATACCATCTTCAAAAAAAATAGATACTGAGGCTCCATTACAATTTGTACATTGTTTACACTTTTTTTTTCCTATACAATATGTATAGCTAGAATATAGACCTTTTCTCTTATTCCCACTTCCTTTAAAATCATACTTGCCAAATATATTTTGTATTTGTTTTTTTGATTTACCTTTAGCTAATTCCCAAAAAGTCCCATTATCAACAATATATGCTCTATAAGAATTAATTTGTAATGAATCAATTCCATCATCGGCAATCCACTTTTCTATATCAAATTTTATTTGGCTTTGACAATTTGAATAATTGAAAAGAACAAAAACACATAAACATATTGTTATTTTAATTTTTGGGTATTTGAACGATATTTGCTGGTGCATCTTTATCCCATTTAAAAGGTCTTGCATGACCAACATTTCCTTTTCCATTTTTATCAAATTTAACATTATTAAAAATTGCTGTAATATTTTCTTGAGTTACTTTCCTGATACTAGGATCTGAAGTATTTGCTTGAGTTACAGATATGTCAGGGTTATTATCTTCGCGTACTTTAGATTTGTCTTTATTTATGCCATTAAAGCCATGGTTTTCTTCATGTGCAACAGATTGTTTCCAAATATCAGAAGTTTTTATTACACCTGCATTTCCACCCTCTACATTACCTGACAAACATAATGATTCGGATACATCATCTCTAATTTCATAGAAATTATTTTCTGCATTTAAATTGTAGTAATCTCCCTCTATCATTTTCGCATCAACATCTTTTGCATCAATAATTTCCGTCTTAAATTCAAAAACAACATCATAGGTAGTTCCACTATCATCAGTATAAGTAAAATAATTTCCTCCATTATTCCATTGTGCATCTGATTGATTTTGGATAGCTGCTCTTGTTGTCTCATTTGCATCTTGTCCATAAATATACATATTTGACACAACTTTCATTATTGGTCGTCCTGTTTTTTCATTAATTTGCTGTGTTTTATAAGCAACACCACTTTCGCCACTTGGATCTACAAAATAAATCGGATTATTCGCACAATAATTATACGGTGTCAAATTCAAATATTTCTCCTTTAATGGATCCACACTTATCCATCTACCCATCCACCCCGCATAGTACCTCGCTCCAAAATAATACAATCCTGTCTCTTCATCTCTC
>Ga0255347_1001779_pt1 | contig 32871 bp, 28 predicted proteins | sample wastewater_treat_2_FD_192479 | JGI IMG/M metagenome (GOLD analysis project Ga0255347, IMG submission 192479) | Wastewater microbial communities from Lulu Island WWTP, Vancouver, Canada - plant24 | ecosystem: Engineered > WWTP > Wastewater > Unclassified | place: Canada: Vancouver, British... | reverse complement strand
TGTGACCACCTCCGCCTTCTCGGCGGCGGTCAATTGGAACATGAAATCCGCCGGGAAGCGCTGGCTGGTTCCCAAGGTGAACCTTGGGAACCAGAAAAACTTCCGGCAGCTTGCCAGAGCGTGCCGCTCGCACCCAGTTGTCTAGGCTGCTCCTCGCTATCGACAACCGCTTCGCCGCGCGCGCCACTGAAACACCCGTCATCTCAACCAGCTTGACCGCCTCCGCCCGAAACTCAGGCGTATAAATCCCTCTTGGTATCCGTTCCATCTCGTCCTCCAAATCGTCAAATTAAACGATCCGTCAGACTCCATTTTTTCCAGCTTACCTCACTCCCAATGCATCACGAGTTCACGCAAGTACGCCGGTGACCCGGTTAGCGGCTCGGCCGCGCGGGCTGCGCTCACTGCGGCCTGGGATGACGTGGCGGAATGGGAATGCTAGGAAAACTCGCCATCCTCATTGCCTGCTTCGCCGTATTCGCAACCTGTGCCAACGCGGCACTTGCTCAAACTATTGGCCTGGCGCCAACAGCCTGGCAATCATTTGGCACTTCGAATGAGCACCAGCATTTCGTCGCCGTAGTGCTCGATCTTGGCGCTGCCCATGCCGGTGATGCCGGTCAGCATGCCGTGGCTGGTCGGGCGGACCTCGGCCAGTTCGCGCAGGGTCTTGTCGTGCAGGATAACGTAGGCTGGCACGCCTTGTTCACGGGCGGCGTCGGCGCGCCATTTGCGCAACACCTGGAACAGCGCTTCGTCGGCCGGCGCCAGATCGTTGACCACGGTGCCGCCGCCGCGTGATGGCGTCGACTTGCGCTTGGCTGGCCGGCGCAGTTCGACCGTGCGCTGGCCCTTGAGCACTTCGCGAGCGCTTTCGGTCAGTTGCAGGGCACCGTGCTCAGCCATGTCGACATACACGAGCCCAGCGGCGGCGAGTTGGCGGAAAACGCTCTTCCAAGCATGGTCGTCGAGGTCGCCGCCGACGCCGAAAGTCGGCAGTTGGTCGTGCTTCCACTGCTTGACCTTGTCGGTCGCCTTGCCGCGCAAGATGTCGATCAGGTGGGCGACGCCGAAGCGCATGCCGGTGCGGAATATGGCCGATAGTGCCTTTTGCGCCGCCTTAGTGCCGTCCCACAGTTCGGGCGGCTCCTGGCAGACGTCGCAATTACCGCAGGGTTGACGCTCCTCGCCGAAATAATTCAACAGCACTTGGCGCCGGCAACGTGGCGCCTCGCAATAGGCGAGCAGGGCGGTCAGACGCTGCGATTCAAGGATCTTCTGGCCCTTGTTTGCCCCCGATTCGGCGATCCGCGCATACTGCAGCGCGACGTCTTGCATGCCGTAGGCCATCCAGGCTTCCGATGGCTCTCCATCTCGGCCAGCACGGCCCGTTTCCTGGTAGTAGGCTTCGATAGATTTCGGCAGGTCGAGATGCGCAACGAAGCGCACGTCCGGCTTGTCGATACCCATGCCGAAGGCGATGGTCGCGCACATGATCAGGCCGTCCTCGCGCAGGAAGCGATGTTGGTTTGCGACACGTTTGTCGACCGGCAGGCCGGCATGGTAGGGCAGCGCTGGATAACCTTGGGCAGATAGCCAGGCGGCCGTTTCCTCGACCTTCTTACGCGACAGGCAATAGACAATGCCGGCTTGGCCCTGTCGGCCGGCCATGAAACCGAGCAGCTGTTTCTTGGCGTTGTCCTTCTCGATCACGGTGTACCGGATGTTCGGGCGGTCAAAGCTGGACAGAAAAACGCGCGCTTCGGACAGCCCCAGTCGCATCAGTATCTCGTTGCGGGTAGCTTGGTCGGCTGTGGCAGTCAGGGCGATTTGTGGAATTCTAGGGTAACGCTCATGCAGAACAGAGAGTTGCAGATATTCTGGGCGAAAGTCATGGCCCCATTGCGACACGCAGTGCGCTTCGTCGATAGCGAACAGCGCAACCCGCCGCCGCGCGACCAGTTGTTCCAGCAAACCGAGGAAACGCGCGGTCAACAGGCGTTCCGGCGCGACGTAAACCAGATCGAGGTCGTCGTTCAACAAGCGATTTTCGGTGTCGACGACGGTGCGAAAATCCTGTGACGAATTCAGAAACGCCGCCTTGACCCCAAGCTGGAGCAACGCGTCAACCTGATCCTGCATCAGGGCAATCAGCGGCGAGACGACCACGGCGACCCCCTGTCGCGCCAGCGCCGGAATCTGATAGCACAAGGATTTTCCCCCGCCAGTAGGCATCAACACCAGAGCATCGCCACCGCCTACCACATGGTCAACCACCGCCGCCTGTTGACCGCGAAATGAAGGGTAACCAAAAACGCGCCGCAGAATATCCAGCGGGGCGTCGCTCATCCTCGACAATCGGGCGCCGCCGGTGGCAAGCCGGCGTCAGGTGCCAGCGCCAGTCGATTGAGGAGAGTGCCGTCCCAGCACAGGCACTCGCCCCGGCACTCGCTCCAGTCGGCCAGTACCCAGCGCTCGACATGGATGCCGTCGACGAAATGATCGTGTCGCGCCGGGCGATGGGTGTGACCATGGATCAAGGTGGCGTAGCCATTGAGGCGCAAAAAATCGTCGGTCGCCCCGGGAGTGACGTCCATCAGATAGCCTGCCTTGTCGCGCTTCGCCGCCTCGCTCCGCTCACGCAGCGACGCGACGACGGATTGACGCTCGGCCAAGGGTCGGGCGAGAAAAGCGTTTTGCCATGCCTTATCGCGCACCATGGCACGAAACTGCTGATAATCGTGGTCGCCGGTGCACAACGCATCGCCGTGCGAAAGCACGAACTGCCAGGTCGGCAGCGACAACACATAGGGATCGGCAAGCAGGCGCACGCCGCTACGCGCGGCGAACGCTTCGCCGAGCAGGAAATCACGGTTGCCGTGCAACAACGATACGGAAAGCCCGGCGTCCACCGCCGCGCGCAAGGCGTCGACGATGTCGGCGGCGAAGGATTCACCGGTTTCATCCAGGCAATCGTCACCCGGCCAGGCCTCGAAAAGATCGCCCAGAATAAATAGCTGCTCGGCGAAACGCGCGCGACCGCCGAGAAAGTCGAAAAAAAGTCGCGTCGCACCCGGCGTTTGCGGCGCCAGGTGCAGGTCGGCAATGAACAGGATCAAGGAAAGCGGACAGCCAGCAATCGCTCAGCAGATCTCGGCGCGTTCGATCACCACGTCCACCACCGGCACATCGGCGTAACCGGCGGCATTGCCAGTCTTGACGGCCTTGATCTGGTCAACCACCTCGGTACCTTCGACCACCTTGCCGAATACGCAATACCCCCAGCCATCGCCGGTCGGCGAGCGATAGTTGAGAAAATTGTTATTCGCCACATTGATGAAGAACTGTGCGGTCGCGGAATGCGGATCGGATGTGCGCGCCATCGCCAGCGTATAGACATCGTTCTTTAGACCGTTGTCGGCTTCGTTCTTGATCGGAGCCTGGGTCGACTTCTGCTTCATGCCCGGCTGAAAACCACCGCCCTGAATCATGAACCCGGGAATGACACGGTGAAAAATGGTGTTGTCGTAATGTCCGGATTCGACATAGTCGAGAAAATTCTTGGCCGACAGCGGCGCTTTTTCGGCGTCGACTTCGATACCGATGACACCGAAATTGGTGTGCAACTTGATCATGGCAATCCTTATTTTTTTGCGGGAATGATCTTGACCGACTGAATGACGACCAAGTCCAGAGGAACGTTCTGATGCATGCCGCGGTTGCCAGTGGGCATTTTTGCAATGGCGTCAACCACTTCCATGCCGTGCGTGACCTTGCCGAAAACCGCGTAGCCCCAACCATCCGCACCGGGGTAATTCAGTGCGGCATTGTCCTGATGATTGATGAAAAATTGCGAACTCGCCGAATGCGGATCGTTGGTGCGCGCCATGGCGACAGTGCCGCGATCGTTTCTGAGACCATTCCGGGCCTCGTTCTCAACCTTGCGGTTCGCCGCTTTCTGGCTCATGTCGGCCGCGAAACCGCCGCCCTGAATCATGAAGCCCGGGATGACGCGGTGAAACACCGTGCCATTATAAAAACCGTCGTTGGCGTACTGCACGAAATTCTGAACCGATTTCGGCGCCTTCTCGGCGTCGAGTTCGATCACGATCTTGCCCATGCTGGTCTGCACTTCGGCGGTGGGGGCGGCAAGCACGGCAAGCGACAACACACTAGCGGCAAGCAGGACAAGTATTTTCGGCATCGAATGACTTCCTTGACAGATGATATTCAGGCTCGCGGTGGCGGCTGCGCTATCCACCGACGCGAGAAGAGGCGTCGCTTCGTCAACCGAGCGCGACGGGACGCGCGGCGGCACTCGCTCTAGCGCGAGCCCGCAGGCCGCGCAGCGGCAGCCGGCCTGACCGCCGTGGCCGAAGCGTTATTGACCAGATCGTTGGTCATCGACAGTTTAGTCTTGACCACTTTATTGGCTGCGTCCAGTTGTAGCGATTTTTCATAGGCTTCACCCGCCAGCTTGACGTATACATCGCCAAGATTTTCATAAGCCATGGCGTAATCTGGATTAGTCCGAATGGCCATGTCCAAAGCGGCGCGCGCCTTGTCGTACTGTTTCTGCCGGGCGTAAAGCACGGCTAGGTTGTTGTAGGGTTCGGGCAACTCCGGGTAGTCTTCGCTGAGGCTGGAGAACACCGCCACCGCTTCCGTCAAGCGGGCCGCTTCGGTGAGAATGACTCCGCGAAGGAAGCGGCCTTGCGCATCGCCAGGCTGGCTGGCTAGTTGCGCATCGACCTTCTGCAACGCCTCCTGCAACTGCCCCTGCTTGAAAAGACGCTGCGCGTCGCTCAAATTGTCCGCATGGGTCAAGCCAGAGGCGATACTCAGTACAAAACCGACCGTCAAGGCCACATAGGGAACCCGCCAGGGCATCGAGAAGATCAGGCGCATCGTTATGGTATACTCGGTTTCGCGGCGGTTGGCTGTCGCTAAAGCGGCAGATTCTAGCAAGAAGCCCGTCAAAACCAAAGCACTCCGCATTCCAACCGTCCCCACCCATTTTCGCGGAGTGCTGTCGTGAGTCCGACCATGTTGAAAATCTATAACTCGCTGGCACGCGAGAAGCAGGATTTCGTGCCGATCGTCGCCGGCAGCGTTCGAATGTACGTTTGCGGAATGACGGTCTACGATTACTGCCACATCGGGCACGCACGCGTTCTGGTGGTATTCGATGTCGTTCAGCGCTGGCTCCGCGCCAGCGGATTCCGTGTCACCTACGTGCGCAATGTCACCGATATCGACGACAAGATCATCAAACGGGCACAGCAAAACCACGAGAGCATCGACGAACTGACCAACCGCTTCATCCATTTCATGAACGAAGATGCCGCTGCGCTCGGGGTGCAGCCACCCGACCATGAGCCGCGCGCCACGGCGTATGTACCGCGGATGCTTGAACTGATCGGCCAACTGGAAAAAAACGGCTTGGCGTACCAGGCCACCGACGGCGACGTCAATTTCCCGGTTCGAAAATTCCCCGGCTACGGCAAGCTCTCCGGCAAATCGCTCGATGACCTGCGCGCCGGCGAACGTGTTGACGTCGACGCCGCCAAGGGTGATCCGCTTGACTTCGTGCTCTGGAAGCACGCCAAGGACGGTGAGCCATCGTGGCCGTCACCCTGGGGCGACGGGCGGCCGGGCTGGCATATCGAGTGCTCGGCGATGAGTTCGGATCTGCTCGGCAAACACTTCGACATTCATGGCGGCGGTCAGGACCTGCAGTTCCCGCACCACGAAAACGAGATCGCGCAATCGGAAGGCGCGCACGATTGTCGCTTCGTGAATTATTGGATGCACAACGGATTCGTGCGTGTCGATGACGAGAAAATGTCGAAATCGCTCGGTAATTTTTTTACCATCCGCGAAATTCTCGCGAAATACGATCCCGAAGTCCTACGTTTCTTCATCCTGCGCGCCCACTACCGCAGCCCGCTCAACTACTCGGACGCCCACCTGAATGACGCGCGGCAAGCGCTGACTCGCCTGTATACCGCCCTGAAGGCCGTGACGCCGGATGTCACGTCGGAGGTGGACTGGCGGGAGGCACATGCTCAGCGCTTCCAGCACGCGATGGACGACGATTTCAACACCCCGGAAGCCTGCGCGGTGCTGTTCGATTTGGCCACCGAAGTAAACCGCCACAAGAGCCCTTCCCTCGCCAGCCAACTGCGCAATCTCGCGGGCTTGCTCGGGTTGCTCGCCCGCGAACCGCAGGCGTTCCTGCAAGAGGCGCCGGGCAGCGGCGGCGAAATGTCGGTCGACCGGATCGAGGCGCTGATCGCCGAACGGGTCGCCGCCAAGCAGCGCAAGGATTTCGCCGAGGCGGACCGCTTGCGGGGCACGCTGCTGGAGGCCGGTATCGTCCTCGAAGATGGCCCCAAAGGCACGGTCTGGCGGCGCGCCTGACTTTTCCCGGAAACGCGCGCACGGGGCGTAACCACCGCTCGGGCGGCGGCGCCCACCATGCGCACGGGAGCCGAAACGATTTAGTTCGCGCTGGAATGACGACGCGCGAACCGGTTTTTTCAGGTCGCCGCGAAGAAATCGCGCACGCGATCCATCCACGACTTGGCGCGCGGGTTGTGATGCGCCGAGTTCTCACGGCTGGACTCTTCGAGTTCGCGGAGCAATTCCTTTTGCCGCTCGGTCAGATGAACCGGCGTCTCGACGACCACGTGGCAGAGCAGGTCGCCGTGGCTGTGACTACGCACCCCCTTGATACCCTTGCCGCGCAAACGGAATGTTTTCCCGGACTGTGTTTCGGGAGGGACGCGAATCTTGGCCGCGCCGTCCAGCGTTGGAATATCGATCTCGCCCCCGAGCGCCGCGGTGGTGAAGCTGATCGGCATCTCGCAATGCAGGTCGTTTTGCTCACGCTGAAAAACCGGATGGGTTTTAAGGTGGATCTGTACATACAGGTCACCGGACGGGCCGCTGTTGATTCCGTGCTCGCCTTCACCCGACAGACGAATCCGATCGCCTTCGTCGACGCCGGCGGGAATCTTGACCGCCAATGTCTTGTGCTGCTTGACACGTCCGGCGCCATGACAGGCGCCGCAAGGATCGGCGATGAACCGTCCCGTGCCGTGACATTTCGGACAGGTCTGCTGTATGGAGAAAAAACCCTGTTGCAGACGAACCTGGCCGCTACCCTGGCAGGTCGGACAGGTTTTGGGCTGCGTGCCGGCCTTGGCGCCGCTGCCACGACAAGCGTCACAGCTTTCCATGGTCGGAATGCGTATCTTGGTTTCGGTGCCGAACGCCGCCTGCTCAAGACTAATTTCAAGGTTGTAACGAAGATCGGCGCCGCGATAGATATTCGAACGTCCGCCTCGACCCCCACCGAAAATTTCGTCGAAGATGCCGCCAAAAGCGTCGGAGAAACCCCCTCCGCCAGCGCCGCCACCACCCATTCCGGCCTGCGGGTCCACGCCAGCGTGTCCGAACTGGTCGTAAGCGGCGCGCTTTTGTCCATCGGCGAGAATTTCGTAGGCTTCTTTCACCTCCTTGAAATGCTCTTCCGCCTTGGGGTTATCCGGATTGCGGTCCGGATGGAATTTCATGGCCAGCTTGCGGTAGGCCTTTTTTATTTCGTCGTCGGATGCATCGCGATTGACGCCGAGGATGTCGTAAAAGTCGCGTTTAGCCATCGGTATTTCAACACTTTCAGGGGTTTGGGCGAGGCGCGATTATACGCCCCGCCCTGTGGCCGAATGCCTACTTCTTGTCTTTCACTTCGGTAAACTCGGCGTCCACCACATCGCCGTCGTCTTTCTTGGTCTCGCCGGACGCCGACGGGCCGCTGCCCGCGGCGCCACCGGGTTGTTGTTCCGCTTGCTGCTTGGCATACATCTTCTCGCCGAGCTTTTGCGCCGCGGCACCAAGCGCCTCGCTCTTGGCTTTGATCGTCTCCGCGTCGCCGTCGCGTATCGCGTCCTCGGCCGCTTTGATCGCCTCTTCGATCGCGCCTTTTTCACCGTCGGATAATTCCTTGCCGTATTCGGCCAGCGACTTCTTGACCGTGTGGATCATTCCATCGCACTGATTGCGCGCCTCCGCCAGTTCATGCGCCTTGCGGTCGTCCTCGGCATGCGCTTCGGCGTCCTGCACCATGCGCTGCACTTCTTCCTCGCTGAGACCGGAAGAAGCTTGAATCTTGATTTTATTTTCGCGACCGGTCGCCTTGTCCTTGGCCGAGACGTGCAGAATGCCGTTGGCGTCGATATCGAAAGTGACCTCGATCTGCGGCATGCCGCGTGGTGCCGGCGGAATGTCGGATAAATTGAACTGCCCGAGGCTCTTGTTGCCCGCCGCCATTTCACGCTCGCCCTGAAGCACGTGAATCGTCACCGCCGACTGATTGTCGTCCGCCGTCGAGAACACCTGGTTGGCCTTGGTTGGAATGGTGGTGTTCTTTTTGATCAACTTGGTCATCACCCCGCCCAGTGTCTCGATTCCGAGCGACAGCGGCGTGACGTCGAGCAGCAGGACATCCTTGACCTCGCCCTGTAGCACACCGCCCTGAATCGAAGCGCCAACGGCGACGGCTTCGTCCGGATTGACGTCGCGCCGCGGCTCGCGGCCGAAGAACTCCTTGACTTTATCCTGCACCTTTGGCATGCGCGACTGGCCACCGACGAGAATCACGTCGTTGATATCGCTGACCTTGCAACCCGCATCCTTGAGAGCGATGCGACATGGTTCGATGGTCCGCTCGACCAGCTCGTCGACCAGCGCCTCGAACTTGGCACGCGTGATCTTCAGCGTCAAATGCTTGGGACCTGACGCGTCGGCGGTAATGTAGGGCAGATTGATCTCGGTCTGTTGACCGGACGACAATTCGATCTTGGCTTTTTCGGCGGCGTCCTTGAGACGTTGCAACGCCAGCACGTCGGTTTTGAGGTTAACCCCCGATTCCTTCTTGAATTCCTCGATGATGTAGTCGATCAGGCGCTGGTCGAAATCCTCGCCACCGAGGAAAGTATCGCCATTGGTCGACAGCACCTCGAACTGATGCTCGCCGTCGACCTCGGCAATTTCGATGATCGAAATGTCGAAGGTGCCACCGCCGAGGTCATAGACGGCAATTTTCTTGTCGCCCTGTTTTTTGTCCATGCCGAACGCCAAGGCCGCTGCCGTCGGCTCGTTGATGATCCGCTTGACTTCGAGCCCGGCGATACGACCGGCGTCCTTGGTGGCCTGCCGCTGGCTGTCGTTGAAGTAAGCCGGCACGGTGATCACCGCCTCGGTCACTTCTTCGCCAAGATAATCCTCCGCCGTGCGTTTCATTTTACGCAGCACTTCGGCCGAAACCTGCGGCGGCGCGATCTTGTTGCCACGCACCTCCACCCAGGCATCGCCATTGTCAGCCTTGAGAATCTTGTAGGGCATCAGCGAGATGTCCTTCTGCACTTCCTTTTCCTCGAAACGCCGGCCAATCAAGCGCTTGACGGCGTAGAGCGTGTTTCTGGGATTGGTCACCGCCTGCCGCTTGGCGGGAGCGCCGCAGAGAATCTCGTCGTCTTCGGCGTAGGCGACGATCGACGGCGTGGTCCGCGCGCCTTCCGAATTCTCGATAACTTTCGGCTTGCCGTTTTCCATGACCGCGACGCAAGAGTTGGTCGTACCGAGATCGATCCCGATAATTTTTCCCATTTCAAATTCCTTTCAGTGTTTCAGTGATTTGGAGAGCATTCGTGCAAAGCCGGAATATTTCTGGCGCTGATCCGCAGTTGGGGCTTGGTGCCGCGATTTCAAGTCGACGCCTTGGCCACGATGACCAACGCCGGGCGCAGCACGCGATCGGCGAGGAGATAGCCCTTCTGCAGGACACTGACGACTGAATTCGGCTCCTGGTCGGACTCGACGACGCTGATCGCCTGATGACGGTGCGGATCGAATTTCTCGCCGACGGGATTGATCTCGGTCAACGCCGATTTCTCGAACGCGGCAGCCAGTTGTTTAAGCGTCAATTCGGTACCCGAGCGGAAATTTTCCACGTTGGCGGTTTCGCTGGCCAGAGCGGCTTCGAGACTGTCCTTGACCGCCAGCAATTCCTTGGCGAAACGATCGATGGCGAATTTGGCGGCCTTGGTGATATCTTCCTGCGCGCGCCGGCGCACATTCTCGGCTTCCGCTTTGGCACGCAGCCACGCCTCGCGGTATTCCTCGGCCTTCGCCTCCGCCTGCCGGAGAACGTCGGCCGCGTCCGGCGCGGTGTCGACATCGGCGATAGGCGTCGAGCCTTCCGCCACCGGATCGACGGCTAGAGGATCCGGTGGCGCGGCGGTATGGGCGGATGGTTGAAATGGTTGGGATGGTTGGTCATTTTCGTGCATGGTTGGTGATCTCCCAAGGAAACGGCGTCTATCTGGGGACGACTTCATCGATTTCAAGTTTTTCCGTTCCAGTTTTTCCACAACATGTTGTCCAAGGATGAACAACTTGCTTGATAGCGTGCTTTTCTGCTTTATTGAAGAATGAAATTTCTTGTCGTGAGCGTTGCTGCTGTTAGCATTTCGGCACGACGAGCCACTCGGCGGCACACTGATGGAGCATGAGACAGGCATGGTAGAGAAGATCGGCAAGTACGAAATCATTCGTTCCCTGGGCAAGGGAGCCACTGCTGTCGTCTATCTCGCCCGCACGCCCGGCAGCAACCGGCAGGTGGCGATCAAGCTGATCCGCTTCAGCGAAGAAAATGCCGCCATGTCGCGCCGCCTGCGCAAACTCTTTCAAACCGAGGATGGAATCGGCAGGCGGCTGGATCATCCGAACATCGTCAAGATTTACGATGCCGTCGTCGAAAAGGACCATGCCTATCTGGTGATGGAATACATCGAGGGCGCGGCGCTTGATAAGTTCTGTGCAATCAATCGCTTGCTACCAATGCACCGCGTTACCGGCATCATTTTCAAATGTTGCCTCGCCCTTGATCACGCGTTCAAGAATGGCGTCGTCCACCGTGACATCAAACCCGCCAATATTTTAATCGATGCCAACGATGAGCCGAAGATCACCGATTTCGGACTAGCGCTCAATCTGGGCAAGGACACCGGCCCTGAATCGACCTTCATCATGGGTGTCGGTTCCCCGGCGTACATGTCCCCCGAACAGGTCAAAGCCTATCCGCTGAACCAGCAAACCGACCTGTATTCGCTCGGGATTTTGCTCTTCCAGTTACTGACCGGCCGCTTGCCCTTTCGCGCCAAGAACGCCGCGCAACTGGTCTATCAGATCGTCAACATGGATGCCCCATCGGTGTCGGCGCTCAACCCGCATTTGCCGCCGGGGCTGGACCCAATCATCGCCAAGGCACTGGAAAAAGATCTGTACAACCGCTATCGCAACGGCGCGCAATTCGCCAAGGATCTCTCAGCGGTACGTTATCAGATGCTGGAAGAAGACCAGACGCAGCAGGATTTGACGCACTTCGAAAAATTGCGCAAGCTGGGTTTCTTCACCGAATTCGAGGACATCGAGTTGTGGGAAGTGCTGCGGATCAGCGTTTGGCGTGAAGTGGCGGCCAAGGTTACCCTGATTCGAGAAGGCGATAAAGACCGCCGGTTCGGGATTGTCGTCGATGGCTTCGTCGAGGTATCGACCGAAGGTCGTGTCATTTGCCGCCTCGGCGCCAGCGAAGTCGTCGGTGAAATGGCATTTTTACACCCATCCGACAACACGCGTCGCGCCACGGTGGTTACCCTGGAACCGACGCTTTTTCTGGAGATCAATAGTTCGGCTCTTGAACTGAGCGCCGACGAGGTGCGGGAACGTTTTCACAAGGTTCTGCTGACCAAAGTTCTCGAGCGCCTGCGGGACGCCAGCAAGATGCTCGCGGAAATGGGCCAGACCGCGGTGCAGGGAAGTAGTCCTACGGCCTACGGACACGGGCACGCTCTGGAACTGCTGTGACGTGTCGCCTGTCGGAATGCACCCTCTAGTTGTCATTCAGGCTTCTTGGATCTGCGCGAGCGTCAGCGGCCGTTCGTCGTTTTTTTTCGCGCCAGCACCCGATAAAACGCTCAAACCAAACGGGCATTGAACCGAAATCTGGCGCTTGCACCGCCATCGCTGGCATCACGTTGTTCGATCTTCGCTTGAACGGCAGGGTCGAGTGTGCCACATTCCCCACCTCAAGCGACTGAATATGGAGAAATGCCCCATGAAACACGTGATTTGGGTAATGTGGCCGGCGTTCATCGCCGCCGGCATCGCCGAGGTGATTTTCTTCACGATGATTGATCCACGCCAACTGTATCTGTTCGGACAACAGGTGGAGTGGTCGGCAATCGCCACCTACTCGACGGGTTTCCTACTCTTTTGGCTGGTATGCATCGGATCGAGCCTGATGACTTATTTCATGATGCCGCATGGTGTGAAAACGGTGCTGATCAAGGCCGTCAGCGAACGTCACAATCCCGTGCGGCCGTCCAGCCGCCGGGAACCGTCCGCGACATTGCCGTCAGATTAAAGACAGACCGGTTTCCAGATCGTTCTGCAAATCCTCGACCGACTCAAGGCCAACGGCGACGCGCAGCAAGCCCTCGGTAACACCTGCCGCAGCGCGCTGTTCGGGAGAAATCCGACCATGGGTCGTTGACGCGGGATGTGTCAGGGTGGTTTTGGTGTCGCCGAGATTGGCGGTAATCGACAACAGGCGACAGCCATCGACCACTTTCCAGGCTTCCGCGCGAGCGCCTTCGACGGTAAAGGAGACGATGGCGCCACCGCTTTTTTGTTGACGTCGCGCGAGTTCAAATTGGGGATGCGAGGGCAAACTCGGGTAGTAGACACGTGACACGCGCGGGTGCCGCTCCAGCCAGGTGGCAAGTCGCAAAGCGTTCGCCGACTGCGCCTGAAGGCGAATCTGTAGCGTTTCCAACCCCTTCAACAACACCCAGGCGTTGAACGGGGACAAACTGGGACCGGCGGTACGCAAGAATTTGAACACTTCATCGGTGTATTGTTTCGCCCCGGCCACCGCGCCACCGAGCACCCGCCCCTGACCATCGAGATATTTGGTCGCCGAATGCACCACCAGATCGACTCCGAGATCAAGGGGGCGCTGCAAAACAGGCGTACAAAAACAATTATCGACGGCCACCAGAACGCCTTGCCGGTGCGCGATATCGACCAAGGCGGCGATATCGGCAATCTCGGTCAGCGGATTCGACGGCGTTTCGAGAAAAAGCAGTTTCGTTTCGGGACGCAATGCCGCCTGCCAGGCAGCGACATCCGTCTGCGAAACGAAGGTCGTCTGAATTCCAAAGCGCGGCATGATGTTGCCGAGTAACTGCTGCGTAGCGCCGAACAGGCCCGTGGAGGCGACGATATGATCGCCATTGCCGCACAGGGCCATCACCAGGGACAAGATCGCCGACATCCCCGAGGCCGTGGCGATGCACGCTTCCGCGCCTTCGAGCGCGGCCAAACGATCCTGAAAAACGGCGACGGTGGGATTGGTGAAACGCGAATAGACGTTGCCCTCCTCCTCTCCCGAAAAGCGGGCAGCCGCCTGTGCGGCGCTGTCGAAGACAAAACTCGAGGTGAGGTACATCGCCTCGCTGTGTTCATTGAACTGGCTGCGTTCCTGGCCGGCGCGCACGGCCAGCGTTTCAAGCGAATAGTCGCGACAGTGGTCGTTCATCGCCATCAATCCGTCGACATCAAGTTCAGTTGCAGTTGCTTGGATGTCCAACGTTCGTCCTTGCTGTTGACCTGGTGCCCCTCGCGAGCGGATTCGATCGCGTCGAGATAAGCGGGAGTGACGTCGCCGGTGACGTAGTCGCCATCGAAACACGAAGTGTCGAAAGCGTTCAATGCCGGCTTCAAATCGCGGATCGACGCTTTCAAGGCATCCAAGTCCTGATAAACCAAGGCATCGGCGCCGATTTCGCGAGCGATTTCCTCGCCCGTGCGGTTGGTGGCGATCAATTCGCCGCGCGTCGGCATGTCGATACCGTAAACGTTCGGGAAACGGACAGGAGGCGATGCCGATGCGAAATAGACTTTCAAGGCGCCGGCCGCGCGCGCCATTTCGACGATCTCGCGACTGGTAGTGCCGCGAACGATCGAATCGTCGACCAGCAGCACGCGCTTGCCTTTGAATTCCTGGGCCACCGTGTTCAGCTTCTGGCGAACCGATCTCTTGCGTGTGGCTTGACCTGGCATGATGAACGTACGCCCGATATAACGATTCTTGACGAACCCTTCGCGATACGGCACGCCAATCCGCTGCGCCAATTGCATCGCCGAGGGTCGACTCGAATCGGGAATGGGAATGACCACGTCGATTTGCTCGACTGGAATATGCTTGACCAGCTTGTCGGCGAGATGCTCGCCCATCCGCAGGCGCGCTTCGTAGACCGACACGCCGTCGATCACCGAATCCGGCCGCGCCAGGTAAACGTATTCGAAAATGCACGGCGACAGCGACGGGTGGTTGGCGCACTGCCGCTGATGCAAGCGATGCTCAAGATCGACGAATATCGCCTCGCCGGGCTCGACGTCGCGCAGGACCTGAAAGTTGAGCGTGTCAAGCGCCACCGATTCGGACGAAAACAGATATTCCGTCCCCTGAGGCGTCTCGTTGGTGCCGAAAACCAGCGGGCGAATACCGTACGGATCGCGAAAAGCGAGCATCCCGTAGCCGGCGATCATCGCCACCACCGCGTAAGCTCCCCGGCAACGCCGATGCACGGCCGAAACGGCGGCAAAAATCGTGTCGAGATCGAGACGGCACCCCTTGGCCGTGGCCTGGAGTTCGTGTGCCAAGGCATTGAGTAGCACTTCGGAATCGGAATTGGTATTGATGTGACGCAAATCCTGCCGAAACATCTCTTCCTTGAGCTGTTCGGTATTGGTCAGATTGCCGTTGTGTCCGAGAACGATTCCGAACGGCGAATTGACGTAGAACGGCTGCGAAAGCGCGGAATCGAAAGCCGAACCAGCGGTCGGATAGCGACAATGGGCAATACCCATGTTACCTGGCAAGGCTCGCATGTTGCGCGTTCGAAACACGTCGCGAACCAGCCCCGACCCCTTATGCATGTGAAAGGCATCGTCCTCGGCCGTGGCGATACCGGCGGCATCCTGTCCGCGGTGCTGCAAGACCATCAAGCCGTCGTATAACAATTGGTTGACCGGAGTGGTAGCGACAACGCCGAGGATCCCGCACATAGTATTTTCCTACCCGAATCGAATTCGTTTAGCCACGTCGGTTGGCAACCAAAGTTTGCTGGCCAGCACGGCTGTTTCAAGCGGAGCGGCAAAATAGGCCTCACTCCACCATTTTTCTTTTGGCAGCGACGTCATGCCGCCAACAGCAACGAGTATCAGGATAATCGCCAAGCCTCTCACGGCGCCGAAGAGCACTCCCAACAGACGATCCGTGAAGGTCATGCCTAGTGCCCGAAGCAAACCGCGCGCCACGAAGCGAAGCAGCGCCATGGCGACAAGCACGGCGACGAACACCGCCACCCACCCGGCAACAACGCGCCACTGAGGGTCGGCAACGACGGTGATCCACGGCGCGACCGACGCACCCCAAGCCTTGGCGGCAAAAAAAGCCAGCACCCAGGCCACCAAGGCCACGATTTCGCCGACGACGCCTCGCCACAAGCCCAAGGCAACGGAAAGTGCGGCGATGGCGACCACCACATAATCGAAAACCGTCATTGTCGACCGGCGACGACTCCGTTGACGCCGATTCCCTTCATCTTCCCAAGCGCTTTTTCAGCCGCCTCTCGCGTTTGGAACGGACCGGCGCGAACCCGCGTTTTTTTGCCCTCGGGGGTATCGATGACCTCCGCGTAGGCGTTCACGCCGGCGGCAGCGAGCCGCGACTGCAACTGCTTGGCGTTTTCCGGGTTGGCGAAAGCGCCAATCCGAATGACCCGCGACCCGTTGCTCTTTTTGACGGGCGGTAACTCCTCGACCGTTTTTCCGGCAAGCAGCGCACTGGCGCGTTGCGCGTCGTCGGCGCCAGACCTCGTGCCGCCCTCGATTTTTTTATCCGCGGATTTTTCGGCTTTCTTCACCGCCGGCTTTTCCGGCGTTTTGGGAGCCGGTTTGACAACAGGTTTTTCCGCCGCTTTGACCGGTGGCTTGACTGCCACCTTTGCCGTGGACTTGTCGTCGGTTTTGCCGGGAACTTTTTCCGCCGTGTTCGACACCTTGTCGTCGGCAGGCGTGGCGGGCGTGGACGCGGCGTCCGGCGCGCGCTCGCCACCGGACGCCGACGAGGCAAGCGGCGCCGATGCCGGTCGAGACGGCGGCGACACGGTAGACGGGGAATCACCACCCGTCCCGGCCGCTGGCACGCTGTCAGGCGACGAACGGCTGGCAAGCTCTCGGGGCTTGAAAGGCGGTTGCTCTTGTCCGGGAATCCTGATTTGGACATCCCGCACCTGTTGCTTCGGCTCCTCGTCCATCACCATCGGCAACACCACTGCCGCCAGACCAGCGAACGCGACGGCACCGACAAGACGGCGGCGCGCTCTTTTTTTCAGCGGCAATTGCGGGTCAGGCGTTTCGGTCATCGTTATCGTGGAGGATTATCACATCGCTCAACTGTTGTCGTCAGTGGCTGTTATTGGGTTTGCGCAGAACGGCCGCGACGGTATGGAACGATCCAAAGACGACGATTCTATCATTTTCCCCGGCCAGCTTGAGCGAACGCTCGAATGCTTGCCGCGGTGAGGCGAAGGTTTCCATCCGGCTGACCGCCGCCGCCGACGCCAATATCCCGGCCAGCGCGTCGGCGGTGGCGCCGCGAGGACCCGCCAGATCGGCGAGTAACCACACGTCGATTTTGTCCAGCAGGGGCGCCAGCGAACCAGCGATATCCTTGTCGGCCAGCATTCCGACCACGGCAAAGGTTCGCGGAAAAAAGGCCATGCCCGCCAGACTGTCGGCAAGACCGCCAACGGCTTCGGGGTTGTGCGCCACGTCGAGAATGACCGTTGGTCGCCCCGGCAAGACCTGAAAACGACCCGGCAGTTCCAGTTCGATCAGCCCCCGCCTGATCGCCTGCATGGCGACCGGCAGCGTTTGGCGCAAAATTTCGACAACGGCAAGGGCAGCGGCGGCGTTGCGCAACTGACCGGCGCCGCGTAGCGCCGGTTTCGCCAATCCACCGCGACGCAAGCCGCCGCGACTCCAGAACACCCATTGCCGATCGTCGCCGAAATAGCCGAAATCGACGCCCAGCAGGTGCAGGTCGGCGCCAATCGCCCGGGCATGCGCCAGCAACGCTTGCGGCGGTTCGGGGTCGGCGCACACCGCGGGCTTGCCGGAGCGGAAAATGCCCGCTTTTTCGTAACCGATTTCCTCGCGCGTCGCCCCAAGCCAGTCCATATGATCGAGGGCCACGCCGGTCACCACCGTACAATCGGCGTCGTAGGCGTTGACGGCGTCGAGCCGTCCTCCCAGCCCCACTTCGAGAATCAGCACGTCGAGCCGTTCGGCACGGAAGACTTCGAGCGCGGCGAGGGTCCCGAACTCGAAGTAAGTCAAGGGCACGTCACCCGCGGCGCGTCGGGCGGCCTCTACCGTGGCGAAAGCATCGCACAACGCGGTGTCGCCGACCGGCGCTCGGTCGATACGCACCCTTTCGTTGTAAGCGAGCAAATGCGGCGATGCGTAGCAGCCGACGCGAAAGCCGGCGAAGGTGTAAATCGCTTCCAGATAGGCGCAGGTCGACCCCTTGCCGTTGGTCCCGCCGACCGTGATCACCGTGCCAGCGGCGTGTGGCGCCAAGGCAGCCTTGACTCGCAAAACGCGATCAAGTCCCAACTCGATTCCCGCTTGCCCTTTCGGGTGCAGGTTTTCGAGATGGGCCAGCCAATCCGACAATGTCGGCGCCGGCGTTGGATCGAGGCGCCCTTCGTTACCGCTCACGGGCGGCCTTTCACGACGGAGCCGGTTTTTTCTGGAGCAACGCCAGCATGCCCGCCAGTCGATCCTTCATTTCGCGCCGGTCGACAATCATGTCTATCGCGCCTTTTTCAAGCAGGAATTCGGAACGTTGAAACCCGTCCGGCAGTGTTTCGCGGACGGTCTGCTCAATCACCCGCGGCCCGGCAAAGCCGACCAGCGCGCCTGGCTCGGCGATCACCACGTCGCCGATGAACGCGAAGGAGGCCGAGACACCGCCCATGGTCGGATCGGTCAAAATGGAGAGGAAGGGCAGTCCGGCGGCGGAAAGCTGCGTCAGTACCGCCGTGGTCTTGGCCATCTGCATCAGCGAGAAAAGACCTTCCTGCATGCGCGCGCCGCCGGATGCGGCAACACAGACAAATGGCGTCTTCAGCTCGATGGCGGCGCGGACACCGCGCACGAACCGCTCACCGAGCACCGAGCCCATGGAACCGCCCATGAAGTCGAACTCAAAAACCGCCAGAACCAACGGAATCTGCTTGATCGTGCCACGCACAACCACCAGCGCATCGGTTTCACCGGTGTTTTCGGTCGCCTCCCGCAGACGTTGCGGATAGGGACGGCTGTCGACGAACGACAGTGAATCGACCGGCAGGACATCGGCACCGATGTCGACGCGACCCTCGGCATCCAGCAGCAGATCGATCCGCGCGCGCGACCCAAGGCGTTTGTGATGGCCGCACTTCGGGCACACATGGCTGTTCTTCGCCAGATCGGTGGCGTAGAGCACCGTGTCGCAAGCGACGCATTTGCTCCACAAACCCTCGGGCAAAGACGAACGCCGCGCCGCGCCGTCGTTGCGCTTGATCTTCGGCGGCAGTGATTTATTCAACCAACTCATGGTTTTCCTCGCGTTGCGCTGGATACGGCGTCGATGCCGCGGCGAATGTCGGCGACCAGCGCCGCCACATTCCGGCAGGCGGCATCGGGCGACGAGCGCTCGATTTCCTCGATAATGCGGCTACCGATGACCACCGCGTCGGCCAGGGCGGCAACCGCCGCCGCCGTTGCCGCGTCGCGAATGCCGAAACCGACGCCGACCGGCATGCCGGTACGCGCGTGAATCTCGGGAATACGCGCCGCCACCGCGGCGACATCAAGCGCCACCGAGCCGGTCACGCCTTTCAACGACACGTAATAGATGTAACCGCTGGCCAGCTCGCCGACCTGCGAGATGCGCGCGTCGCTGGAAGTCGGCGCCAGCAGAAAGATCGGATCGAGCGCATTCCGCCGCATCGCCTTGGCAAAATCGCCGCTCTCTTCCGGCGGGTAGTCGACGACCAACACACCGTCCACGCCAGCGTCGAAGGCGGCAGCGGCGAAGGCATCGACCCCCATGGCTTCGATCGGGTTGGCGTAGCCCATCAGCACCACTGGCGTCTCGTTGTCGTCGGCGCGGAAATTGGCCACCATCTCTAGCACATGACGCAAGCTGACGCCTTTGGCCAACGCGCGCTCCGACGCGCGCTGAATGGTCGGGCCGTCGGCCATCGGATCGGAAAACGGCACCCCCACCTCAATGATGTCGGCGCCGGCGCCGACCAGGGCGTGCAGCAACGGGACGGTGAGCGCCGGATCGGGGTCACCGGCGGTAATGAACGGAATCAGCGCCTTACGGCCCTGCGCCCGCAAACGCTCAAAAGTTGCCTGTATTTTTGACATGGTCAGAACGTGATGCCCGATTTATCGGCAACGGTGTGCATATCCTTGTCACCACGGCCGGAGAGGTTGACCAACAAAATCTTGTCCTTAGGCAAGGTCGGCGCCAGTTTGCCGGCATAGGCCAGCGCGTGGCTCGATTCGAGGGCGGGAATGATGCCTTCGAAGCGACATGAATCGTGAAACGCCCGCAAAGCCTCGGCATCGCTGATGCTGACGTAATCGGCGCGCCCACTATCCTTCAGCCAGGCGTGCTCGGGGCCGACGCCCGGGTAATCGAGCCCGGCGGAAATGGAATGCGTTTCGATGATCTGGCCGTTCTCGTCCTGTAGCAGATAAGTACGGTTGCCGTGGAGCACGCCAGGCCGGCCCGCCGTCAGCGAGGCGGCGTGGCGCCCGCTGGCGATGCTCTCGCCAGCGGCCTCGACACCGATCAAACGGACGTCGGTTTGCGGAATATAGGGGTAGAAAATGCCCATGGCGTTCGAGCCGCCGCCGACGCAGGCAATCACCGCGTCCGGCTGGCGTCCGCGATGTTCGCGCATCTGTTCGATGCACTCCCGACCGATGATCGATTGAAAATCGCGCACCATCATCGGATAAGGATGCGGGCCGGCTACTGTCCCGATGATGTAGAACGTATCGGAGACATTGGTCACCCAGTCGCGCATCGCCTCGTTCAAGGCATCCTTGAGCGTCCTCGAACCGCTCTCCACCGGCACCACGGAGGCACCAAGAAGCTTCATCCGGTAGACGTTGGCGGCTTGCCGCCGCATGTCTTCCGCACCCATATACACCACGCATCGCATGCCGTAGCGCGCGGCCACGGTCGCGGTGGCGACGCCATGCTGACCGGCGCCGGTTTCGGCGATGACCCGTGCCTTGCCCATCCGTCGCGCCAACAGCGCTTGGCCGACGCAATTGTTGATCTTGTGCGCGCCGGTGTGGTTCAAGTCTTCGCGTTTCAGATAAATTTGCGCACCGCCAAGCACTTCCGACCAGCGACGGGCATGGTAAACCGGACTCGGGCGTCCCACGTAATGTTTGAGTTCATCGTCGAATTCAGCGAGAAACCGTGGATCGCGCTGCGCGGCGGCATATGCCTCCCGCAGTTCGGCGATCGCGGCAATCAGGGTTTCGGCGACGAAGACACCGCCATACGGACCGAAATGGCCGTTGGCGTCGGGCAAATGGTATTCGGGAACGGACATCAACAATCTCCTCGTGGCGGGTTGCGATAAAACGCCCGCGCGGCAACTTGCCTGGCAGGCAGCGACTAGCGCCTGCCTCAGGTGTGTTTGGCCACGTGCCGTCGCCAGCAAGTGCGTGTCCGACCTCCAGAATCCGTGCGCATCGCCTACCCCACCGCCTTCGGGTCACTCGCCGTTCATGAAACACCCCGCCCGCACCGCGTCGACAAAGGCGCGCATCTTGCCGGCATCCTTGATTCCCTTGCTGGCCTCGACGCCCGAGGACACATCGACCGCCGCCGGTTTGAGACGGCGCACCGCCTCGCCGACATTGGTGGCATCAAGACCACCGGAGAGGATCAGCGGCTTGCCCAGTGACGGCGGCACCAGCGACCAATCGAAGACTTTACCCGCCCCCCCGTAACCATCGACAAAAGCGTCAAGCAAAATGGCTTGCGCCGATGGAAAAGCGGCGGCGTATTGTACCAAATCCATTCCTGGCCTGACGCGCGCCGCCTTGAGATACGGACGATCGAACTGCCGGCAATACGCGTCGTCCTCGTCGCCGTGAAACTGCAACAAATGAATCGGCAGCGCCGCCAACGTATCACGCACAACCGTCGGTTCGGCATTGACGAAGAGCCCGACAACGGAGACAAAAGGTGGCGCGGCGCGTGCCAGACGGGCCGCCGCCGGCAAATCGACATAGCGCGGGCTTGGCGGATAAAAAACCAGCCCCAAGGCGTCCGCCCCGGCGCCGACGGCGGCGTGCACATCCTCGATGCGGGTCAATCCGCAGATTTTGATTCGTGTCACAATAAAACATCGATCCGAAAAGTTGAGGGCTGACCACCCAAGCACACCGTCAATTGAATTCCAGCCATGCTTAACCTACTGATTCCATTTCGTAGGCACGCATTATATCCCGCAGAGCAGTCACCGCTGCCAGCCCCACCACGACGTCGAACCATGCCCCCTACAACGCGCGGACACCTGTTGATCGGTTGCTTGTCGTCCTTACCGTTTCGCCCCTATTATTCAAACCGAAGAGGCCATTTCAAAGCAAGCACTGGCCGAGTGTTCGCTGACGCTGCTGCCGCCGCAAACCGTCCTGATTGGAGTTGCCCCTATCGGGTGGACAGGTTAGCGCTTGGTTTTCAAGCGGGTTGAGCCTCCTCGGGCGTAGGGTTATCCACGGCGCCGCCGCTGGCCCCTCTCAGGCCAGAGGCGGCGCGGTGGATAACCCGGGGTTCGGGGCTGGCTGACTGCACAGAGTGGTGGTGTTTCTTTTCGTAGTTCATGGGTGACAGATAGCCGAGCGCGGAATGGCGCCGGCGCGGGTTGTACCAGCCTTCGATCCAGGTGAACACGGCCAGGCGAGCCTCGATTTTGGTGCGGAAGGTGTTGCGGTCCAGTAGTTCGCATTCCAGGCTGGCAAAGAAACTCTCCGCCATGGCGTTGTCGTAGGCATCGCCTACGGTGCCCATGGACGGCTGGATGCCCATTTCCCGGGAGCGCTTGCCGAAGGCCAGGGCGGAATACTGGCTGCCTTGGTCGCTGTGGTGGATCACCCTGTGGGGTTTGCGCGTGGCCACGGCCATGTTGAGCGCCGAAAGCACGAGTTCCGTGCGCATATGCTCGCCGATGGACCAACCGACGACCCGCCGGCTGAACACGTCCAGCACCATGGCCAAATAGATGAAGCCCTGCCAGGTCGGCACGTAGGTCATGTCGGCCACCCAAAGGCGATTGGGTGCGTCCGCCACGAACTGGCGCTTTACCAGATCGGGCGCCGGGTCACGGTCGGGATCACGCCGGGTGGTGACCACGTAGCCACGGCGGCGGCTCACGCCCTGCAAGCCCACCAGGCGCATCAGGCGGGCGACGCGCTTGTGGCTGACGGTCTCGCCTTGCTCCAGCAGTTCGGCCCGAACCCGGGGGCGGCCGTGGCTCCCGCCGGATTCCTTGTGGATCAGCCGGATACGCTCGGTCAGCACGGCATTCGCCACGGCGCGCGGGCTGGGCGCCCGCTGTCGCCAAGCATAGAAGCCGCTGACCGACACACGCAGCACGCGGCACAGGGTACGCACGGGGAAGTCGGCCTGGCGCGCCATCACGAGTTCGAAGAGTTCGAGGTGGAACCTTCGCTCCTTCTGGCGAACCAGGCCGTAGCCTTTGCCAAGATGTCGCGCTCCATCTTCAGTTGCCGGTTCTCCCGGCGCAGCTTGGCCAGTTCAGCCCGCTCGGTACTGCTCAAGCCCTCCTTGCCAGGCAAGGGCTTGCCGGCGTCGCGGGCTGCTTGCGCCAGCCAATTGACAATGGTCTGGCTGGTCGGCCCGAACTCCCGAGGCAACTCTTGCGGGCTTCGGCCGGCCTCGGCCAGTTCGACGATCTGTTGGCGAAATTCCGCCGGGTACGGTGGTCTGCTTTTCGGCATCTTGGACTCCTTGTTGCGTAAGCATCAGGTGTCCACCGAAAAGGGGCAACTCCATCTGCCGCTCGCGTGTTCCGGTGGCGGTCGATGCCGCCACCGGGTCCTTGAGGGTCAGGGTTGGGTGCTGGCGTTCAGATTGGCATGCGCTTCGCCGGCGTCGGCATAGACCTGCGGGGCGATATCGCCGCGCGACAAGGCTTCGCCGAGCTTCAGGCGCCCGAAAGTGCTGGAGGTGTAACGCGTGACGTCCAGGTAATGACGTTCCATCAAGCCTTTCACCATGCCGACGTAGTCGTCGGCCAGTTCGGGGGTGATGCTGAAACGGTCGTAGTTGATCACCGCGTAGACCTTGCGTCCGATGGGCGCCAGTTTTTCCTCGACGGCGGCGCGCAGCCGCTCGATGTCGGCTTCCGAGCGCACCGACAGACCTTCGAAATTGACGAACAGCAGGTTGCCGGCCGGGTCGTAGCTCAGCCGTTGCGCGAGCGGAATCTCCAGCAGATCGGGGCGCAGGTTCATCGGCTCGTCGACGAAGATTCTTGAGTCCATCAGCGCCGGCGGTTGGCCCATGATCGGCCGGAAGGCCATGTGCGGCACGATGTCGCGCTCGATGTCGATGCCGGGCGCGACTTCGATCAATTCGAGTCCGGCGTCGCCAAGGCGGAATACGCAACGTTCGGTGATATAGAGAACCGGCGTGCCGCGGCGCTTGGCTTCCGGACCGCTGAAGGTGCGATGCTCGACGTGCTCGACGAATTTGTGGGCGTGCCCGTCGCTGGCGATGTGCAGCTTGCCGGCGTTGATCGCGATGTCGAGATTGCCGGCGGTGAAGGTGCCGACGAACACCACCTTCTTGGCGTTCTGGCTGATGTTGATGAAGCCGCCGGCGCCGGCCAGCCGCGGACCGAATTTTGAAACGTTGAGATTGCCCTCGCGGTCGGCTTGCGCCAGACCGAGGAAGGCGATGTCCAGGCCACCGCCATCGTAGAAATCGAACTGGCTGGGCTGGTCGATGATCGCCTGCGCGTTGACCGCCGCGCCGAAGTTCAGGCCACCGGCTGGAATGCCGCCGACGACGCCGGGTTCGGCGGTCAGCGTGATCAGGTCGATGATTTTTTCTTCGGCGGCGACGGCGGCGATGCCTTCGGGCATGCCGATGCCCAGATTGACCACCGCGTTGGCCTTCAGTTCGAGTGCCGCTCGCCGGGCGATGATTTTCCGCTCGCTCATCGTCATCGGCGCGACGGCCGACATCGGTACCCGCAGTTCGCCGGCGAAAGCCGGGTTGTACTGCTCGATGAAGGTCTGCATGTGGTATTCGGGTTTTTCGGCGACGACGATGCAGTTGACCAGCAATCCGGGAATTTTCACTTGCCGCGAGTTGAGCGTGCCGCGTTCGGCGATGCGTTCGACCTGGGCGATGACGATGCCGCCGGAGTTGTGCGCGGCCATGGCGATGGCTTGCGCTTCCAGGGTCAGGGCTTCCTTCTCCATGGTGATATTGCCGTCCGGGTCGGCGGTGGTGCCGCGAATGATGCCGATGTGGATCGGGAGGGCCTTGTAGAACAGGTATTCCTCGCCGTCGATTTCGATGACGCGCACCAGATCGACGGTGGTTCGCTCGTTGAGCTTGCCGCCGCCAAGACGCGGATCGACGAAGGTGCCAAGCCCGACGCGGGTCAGCGTTCCCGGTTTGCCGGCGGCGATGTCGCGGAACAGGTGACTAATCACGCCCTGTGGCAGGTTGTAGGCTTCGATGCGGTTTGAAACCGCCAGATGCTGCAAGGTCGGCACCAGTCCCCAGTGTCCGCCGATGACCCGACCGACCAGACCATCGTGGCCCAGGTGGTTCAGTCCGCGTCCCTTGCCGTCTCCCTGTCCGCCGGCGTAGATCAGCGTCAGGTTGCGCGGCCGGCCAAGCCCCTGCAATTCGTCGCCCTCGCTTTCCAGGTAGCGTTTTTCAAGGGCGACGGCAATGTTCTCGGGAAAACCGATGCCGACGAAACCGCCGGTGGCGATGGTGTCCCCATCGCGAATCAGTCGCACGGCCTCTTCCGAGGAGACGATCTTGCCGGTGTCGGAGGTGCGTAACGACCGCGCCAGCGGATGACGGGAAATGGGCATGCTCACTCCTTTCTTTCGGGAGGGTATTTGGACCGCGGGTCAGACGATACCGGTCAGGTAGTAGCTGGCGATGATCACGAACACGGCCGTCGTCTTGATGACGGTAATCGCGAAAATGTCGCGGTACGACACTTTGTGCGTCAGGCCGGTGACCGCCAGCAAGGTGATCACCGCGCCATTGTGCGGCAGGGTGTCCATGCCGCCGCTGGCCATCGACGCCACGCGGTGCAGCACTTCAAGAGGAATGTTGGCCAGTTCGGCGGCGTGAATGAAGGTTTCCGACATCGCCGCCAGGGCGATGCCCATGCCGCCGGAGGCCGATCCGGTGATCCCCGCCAGGGTGGTGACGGTGATCGCCTCGTTGATCAACGGGTTGGGAATGGCCTTGAGCGCCTCGGCGACGACCAGGAAGCCGGGCAGGGCGGCGATCACCGCGCCAAAACCGTATTCGGAGGCGGTGTTCATCGACGCCAGCAACGCGCCGCCAACCGCGGCCTTGGTGCCTTCGGCGAAGCGGGTGGCCACGGTTTTCCAGGCGAAGAGCAGCACCGTCAGAATGCCGACCAGCAAGGCGCCCTCGACGGCCCAGATGGCGGCGATCTTGGACACTTCCTGCACCACTGGCGCGGCCTTGCCGATCACCGCCGGAATGAAGGAATGGCTCTTGCCGTAGATGCCGGGGATCAGGTCGGTGAATAGTTTGTTGGTCACGCCGACCAGCACCAGCGGCAGGATGGCGATGATCGGATTGGCCAATTTTTCGGTGTCGTCGAACGGCTCCGGTTCGTTGACCAGGTTGCTGCCGTACCCCTCGCCGGCCTTCAGGGCGCTGCGGCGGCGCGATTCGAGATACATCATGCCGATCACAAAGATGAACAGGGTGCCGATCACGCCCAGCCACGGTGCGGCGTAGATATTGGTTTTGAAGAACGTGGTGGGAATGACATTCTGAATTTGCGGCGTTCCCGGCAGCGAATCCATGGTGAAGGAAAAGGCGCCGAGGGCGATCGTTCCCGGAATCAGGCGTTTCGGGATGCCGCCCTGGCGGAACATTTCCGCGGCGAAAGGATAGACCGCGAAGACGACCACGAACAAGGAGACGCCGCCGTAGGTCAGCACGGCGCAGACCAGCACGATCGACAGCATCGCGCGTTCGGCGCCGACCAGCTTGATCACCGATGAGACGATGGACTTGGAAAAGCCAGACAGCTCAATGACTTTGCCGAAAATGGCGCCCAGCAGGAAGACTGGAAAATAGTTTTTGACGAAACCGACCATCTTGTCCATGAACAAGCCGGTAAACATTGGTGCGACCAGTGTCGGGTCGGTGAGCAGCACCGCGCCCAGCGCGGCGACCGGGGCGAAAAGGATGACGCTGTAGCCGCGGTAGGCGACGAACATCAAAAAGCACAGCGAGGCAAGAACGATCAGAAAGCTCATTTTCGGCATCTCCGGTGGTTGATAGTCGTGCGCAATGCGAAGCACGAGTCGTGCCAGGCGAGGGGATGTTGATTATTCGTGAAATTGTTTCGCATCGGCGACGTTCGCGCGTCAAGTGTCGCCCGAAGTGTCTGCTGGGGCAGACACTTTCTCACTGGCCGGCACGGGAATCGATACCCATGGCGGCGATTTTTTCGTAAAGCGAGGCGCGCGAAATTCCCAGACTGCGCGCGGCCTGGGTTTTGTTGCCCTGCGCCGCGCCGATCGCGGCGAGGATGGCGTCGCGTTCGCTCCGCTGGAGGATTTCCTGCAAGGTCTGAGTGTTTGACGGCCGCGCCGGCGGTGCCGGCGTCGCGACATGCGGCAGCACCCGTTCGATATCCTCCGCGTCCAGCGAATCCGCGTCCGACATCAGCAAGGCTCTTTCCAGAACGTTGGCGAGTTCGCGAACGTTGCCGGGCCAGGCGTGCCGCGCCAGATAGGCCAGCGCGGCGTCCGACAGGCTGCGTGGCGGTTCACCGAGTTGGCGGGCCAGCGAATCGGTGAGCGCTTCGGCGATCGACGGCAGGTCTTCCAGTCGCTCGCGCAGCGGCGGCACGTCGAGAGTGATCACATTCAGGCGGTAAAACAGGTCGGCGCGGAAGCGCCCGGCCTCGACTTCCTGTTGCAGTTGGCGGCTGGTGGCGGCGATGACATGCACGTTGACGGTGAGCAACTGGTTCGAACCGACCGGTTCGATCTCCTTTTCCTGCAAGGCGCGCAACAGCTTGGCTTGCAGCGGGGGCGACATATCGCCGATTTCGTCGAGAAACAAGGTGCCGCCGTCGGCCAGCTCGAATTTTCCCTTGCGGCCCTTGCGGTCGGCGCCGGTATAAGCACCGGGCGCGACCCCGAAAAATTCGGTTTCCAGGAGTGTTTCGGGAATGGCGGCGATATTGACCGCGACGAATGGCCCCGTCGCTCGCGGGCTGGCGGCGTGGATGGCGTGCGCCAGCAGTTCCTTGCCGGTGCCGGTTTCGCCGAGGATCAATACCGGCGAACTCGCGCGCGCCGCGCGTCGAGCCTTGTCCTTCACGGCCATCGAGCGCTGACTGCCGCCGACCAGGCTGGCCAGGGTGTATTTGCTGCGTCGGGCTTCGTCGAGCTTGCGCTTGGTATCGGCCAGTTCGACTCGCAATTGATTGAACCGCGAAACCAGCGGCGCCAATTGGCGTGGATTGTCGAAAATCATCATGCCGACCGCGCCGATGATGTCGCCGGCCTCGTCGCGGATTGGCAAACGCATCACCACGAACGAGTCGTTGCCGAAATCCATGATGTCGAGCATGATCGGCTTGCCGGTGTTGACCACTTCGCGCATCAGGCTGTTGGGAATCACCTCCTCGACCGGCAGGCCGATTACCGCGGCGGTTTCGGACAGTCCCAGGCGTTTGGGATAGCTGTGGTTCATCCAGACGATGCGCGCGTCGCGATCGACGATCAGCACGCCTTCGGAAAGGTCGGCGAATTCGGCCAGCAATGTCTCCCTTGCTCGCCGACAGATTCGGTCGGCATCCGTCGTGAAATTTTTCAGCATCTCTCTTTTCCGGATAGCGAACACCAAGGGTGCGGAGGGGGATTTTGACCTTCCATGGTACAAAAAAACGGGGCTTCGGATTTTTCGGTGTTCAGACCCGGAGTTAGCCTCACCGGCCAGTGGTCGATTTCGGCCAGTAAGGTGGACAGGTCGGTTCCGAGCGTCACTTCCCTGGCCGCGTGCCAGACAACGTATCGCGGCTCTTCGGTCGCGGTTCGACTGAGGCAGAAATACATCCGGGTGCCCACAAGCTCATGACTTGGGCCGACGTTTCGCCTCCCCTTGCCCGATCCGTCGTGCTTTTCTCTGTAACGCATCCGTGAAGAGCATCTTGGCCCGCGGAACCTCGAAGCTGTAGCCATTCCCTTCCTGGCACGCCTTCCGGATCTTGGCGTTGAATGACTCGGTGAAAGCGTCGGTAATCGAATGACCCTTCCTGACAACCGTAGACACGCCTCACTCAAATGCCAGCCGCTTGTCTGCGGAAATTTTGTGCAAACACGGCCGGCGACACATTGCCAAGGCACGAGTGGCGCCGCTGGCGATTGTATAAGATTTCGATATGTTCCCGACTCAACGCTTCCGCCTCAAGTCGGGCGCCATATCGGTGGGGGATACCTGCTCGTTCTTCAAGCTGCCTCGGAAGCTTTCCATCGGCGCATTGTCATCGCAATTGCCTCGCCTTGACATGGAGGAGGGCCGCGGTTTGAATTGTTCAACCAGCTTGCTTAATCCAGCTTCCGGATGTTTTCATTTCGCCGGCTTTCCACAGGAGGGCTTGACTGACTAGATCCTGCGTCATGCGTGATCCCATGGCGTAGCCGACGATCTCGCGGGTGAATGCATCTTTGATGCCCGCCAGATAGAGCCAGCCTTCGTCCGTTGAAATGCAGTGACGCCAATGACCCACATTTCATTGGGCTTGCTGGGTTTTAACTCTTGATTCAACAAGTCTCGACCCGCCTTGATTCCTTCTTCGGCCAGTTCCTCTCGCAGGCGCTTGGCGCCGTAGGCACGGCACGTTTTGTTGTGCGCCGCTCGAATCTCCACGCGCAACCGTTCGTTCTCCTGTGCTCGTCGGCAAGGTGGCCGTTTCAACCAAGCGTAAAACCCGCGGCGAGATACCGCTAGAATCCGGCACGGTGGCTTGACCGGATATTGAGATCGCCCTTGCCGGCGCGGCGATGCGCGGAAAAAAAAGGCCGGGCATGAACCTCGTTGGCCAGATTGCCTCGGCGCCGGTTCCGGCTTCCACGGCGGCAGAGCGGGAGGACTTCAGTGGTAACCATCACGCACCTCCCTCAGGCACACAGGTCGGTCAGGGCGACCAGCGTGCAACCCTCCGCGGCCAGGCGTTCGCGCAGATAGCGCGCGGTCGCCACGGCCTCCGCCCCGTCGCCGTGGACGCAGATGCTGCCGATCCGGCAGGGCAGGCGCTTGCCGCTGACGCTGACGATGGCCCCCTCGTCAAGCATGCGCCGGACGTGGGCGTGGCTGGCTTCCGCGCCATGCACCATCGCATCCGCGCGACCGCGGGGCACCAGTTGCCCGTCATCCAGGTAGGCACGGTCGGCGAAGATTTCCTCGACGACGGGCTGTCCGGCGGCATGGCCGGCCGCGCACAGTTCGGACAGCGCCGGGGCGAGCACGATCAGCGCCGGATCGTAGGCCCGGATGGCCCGCACGATCGTGTCGGCCAAACCGCGATCGGCACAGGCGGCGTTGTTCAGAGCACCATGTGGTTTGACATGGCTCACCCGCAAGCCCTCGACCCGTGCCATGCCATCCAGCGCGGCGATCTGGTAGAGGATGGCCGCCTCCAGTTCGGCCGGCGCCATGGCCATGCGGCGGCGCCCGAAGCCTTGCAGGTCGGGGTAGGACGGATGGGCGCCGACACTGACGCCGTTGCGCTTGGCCAGTCGCAGGGTCCGGCGCATGACCAGCGGGTCCCCGCCATGGAAGCCACAAGCCAGATTGGCCGAGCCAACCAGGGGCAGCATGTCGGCATCGTTGCCCATGACCCAGGCACCGTGGCTTTCGCCGAGATCGGCATTGAGGTTGATTTTCCTGGACACTTTGTTCTCCGGAAATGGTTTGTTCATACGGAATGCCAAGCCAGCTCGTCGCCGCGAATGGCGCCGCTGATCAGGTTTCCTTCGTAAAGCGCGACCTCGTCGACCACGCCGGGCGGGCGAAAAGTACCGAGGCTCTCGCACCAGCGGCCAACCCGTTGCGCCTGCTCGCGCAGCGCCGCAGCCGCCTGGGCATGATCGACGGCGACGAAATGCACTTCGTCCCTCGGTCGGACATGCGCCAGTCGCGGCAGGTCGGCGCGGATGACCGTTGCGATCTTGGGATAACCGCCTGAGGTCTGGCAATCGGCCATCAGCACGATGGGCCGACCATTGGCCGGAACCTGGATCGACCCTGGCGCCACGCCATCCGAGACGATTTCCGCCCCCCGATCGTTATGGGTCAGTTTCTCCCCGTCGAGGCGAATACCCATGCGGTCCATGTCGCGGGTCACGCGATAGGGGGTGCCGAGCAAGGCGGCCAGAGCCTCGGGCGTGAAATGATCGTCCTGCGGCCCGGGGAGCACCCGGATCGGCCCCGGCGCCACCGGCCAGGGGAGCGTTCCACAAGCTTCCAACCACGGATTCCCGATCAGCGGATCGCATTGCAGGCGATCGCCGACCGCCAGTGCCCGTCCCTCGACACCGCCGATTCTTGCCCGCGGATAGGTCGACCGGCTACCCAGTTGCATCGGCACCTGGAAACCGCCGGATATGCCGACATAGGCCACGCCGCGTCCCACGCCGTCGATGCGCACGACATCACCGGGGAACAGCGTGGCGGTCTGCCAGGATTGAACCTTGAGTACGCGGCCGCGGGGTTTGAGCACCTGGGCCGTCAACGCGCCGGCCAGCGCAATGCGAACCGTGCCGGACAATGCCTTGAGCGATGCTCCGACCAGACAAACTTCGAGGACCGCTGCATCGGGATCATTGCCGAGCATGGCATTGGCAGCGGTCATGAGGCAGGGATCGAGCGCACCGGACACCGGCACACCCATATTGCGATAACCGAAGCGACCACGGTCCTGAATGGTGACGGCGAGGCCGGCTTCGACGATTTCGACGAGGGCGCTCATCAGAATCCCCCTTCACGCATCAGTCGGGCCAGGTCGAAATGACCGGCGGCGCATTCGCGCTCAAGTTCGTCGTGGCTTGCCCGGTCGATGGCTTCCCAGACCACCTGATCGCCCGGCGCCAGCAGTGCCGGCCGGCGGGCATTGGCCGCATCGAACAAGCGCATCGGCGTGCGCCCGAGCAAACGCCAGCCGCCCGGGCTTTCCCAGGGATAGGCGGCGCACATGCGCCCGGCAATGGCGATCGAGCGGGCCGGAACCACCTTGCGCGGACTGGCCAGGCGCGGCATGTCCAACACTTCGGGAACGCCGCCCAGGTACGGAAAGCCGGGCAGGAAGCCGAGCATGTACACCGAGAACACGCTATCGGTAAGCAGTTGCACCACCGCTTCCGGCGTCATGCCCTTGGCCGCCGCCACGTCGGCCAGGTCTGGCGCGCACTCGGCGTCAAAGCAGACCGGGATGTGCCAGCGGCAGCCGGTCGCCGACAGGATGCCACTCTTGCCGGCCAGTTCGCCGAGCAGGTTGCGCAAGGCCATGGCGTCGGTCTGCTCCGGGTTGAAGTGGACCGTCACCGAGCGGAAGGTCGGCACCCATTCGACGACACCTTCCAGGCGGCCGTCGCCGGACAAGGTATCGAGCAGGCTACAGAAGCCGAGCACCCGGCCGTGTATGGCCGGATCGATGTCCGAGCCGAACTCGACGGTCCAGGCGCTATCGCCGACGCTGAGCAGACGGACGGATAAAGCGGAGGAATCAGCGGTCATGGCCGTAAGGTTCGCTCAAGGATAAAGGCCGCGCAGCTTGCGGGCCTGAAGGACCCGCTCGCAACCCAGCACAAAGGCGGCGGTCCGCAACAGGATACCCTTGCTTTGCGCGGCATCCCAGACCGCGGCGAAGGCGTCGCGCATGATCTTGTCGAGACGCACGTTGATCTCGTCTTCCGACCAGAAGAAGGCGCTGATGTCCTGCACCCACTCGAAATAGCTGACCGTGACGCCGCCGGCATTGGCCAGCACGTCGGGAATGACCAGGATATCGCGCTCCTGCAGGATCAGGTCGGCTGCCGGCGTGGTCGGGCCGTTGGCGCCTTCGGCGACGATGCGGGCGCGAATATGCGGCGCGTTCCTTTCGGTGATCTGGTTTTCCAGCGCTGCCGCCACCAGGATATCGACCTCGCTGGACCAGAACTGGTCGCTGGCGATGGACGCCGCATCCCGCGTTCCGGCCAGGCTGCCCGTTTCCAGGCGCTGCTGACGGACCTTGCGCACATCGAGACCATGCCGGTCATGGATGGAACCGGTCTCGTCCTGAATAGCCACGACCTTGGCGCCGCATCGGC
>Ga0255347_1001778_pt1 | contig 32874 bp, 18 predicted proteins | sample wastewater_treat_2_FD_192479 | JGI IMG/M metagenome (GOLD analysis project Ga0255347, IMG submission 192479) | Wastewater microbial communities from Lulu Island WWTP, Vancouver, Canada - plant24 | ecosystem: Engineered > WWTP > Wastewater > Unclassified | place: Canada: Vancouver, British... | reverse complement strand
GTTTGCAAGAAGATGCACAGGTCTGAGCAAGCGAAGACCTATGCGGTGGGCCGACCCGAGTTGTAGTGAAAGCATCCAACCGATTAGTATTTTATAGGTTGGATGAAAGAGGTGTGGGGAAAGAGGCGTTCCCCACGCAGTAGGGGGAAGATTAAGGGGGAGATCCCCCTTAAGGAGCGAGGAGCAGATCGCGACCGAGCGACAGTACAACCGATTAGTATTTTATAGGTTGGATGAAAGAGGTGTGGGGAAAGAGGCGTTCCCCACGCAGTAGGGGGAAGATTAAGGGGGAGATCCCCCTTAAGGAGCGAGGAGCAGATCGCGACCGAGCGACAGTACAACCGATTAGTATTTTATAGGTTGGATGAAAGAGGTGTGGGGAAAGAAGCGTTCCCCACGCAGTAGGGGGAAGATTAAGGGGGAGATCCCCCTTAAGGAGCGAGGAGCAGATCGCGACCGAGCGACAGGGTGCTCAAATCCATCCCGACCTTCCTTTACAAAGGAAGGAGAAACAATGTATTCATGATGTTGACAAAAGACACGGGACTAAAGTCCCTCACTACATGGGTTTTGATGATTGAAAGCCCTGTCTCTACGAGACACCCCTAATCTCTTTTCTTGCCCCCTTTATAAAAGGGGCAAGGGGAATTTAGAGGGGATGGATATAAAAATTTTTAAACCATTGAGAAATAGACAAAAATACTGTTAAATAATAATACTGTTTGGCACTACCCTATTTTAACACAGGAGGGATAATGAATATTCTTACTATATCTGCACATCCGGATGATGTTGAACTTAATTGTGCAGGAACTCTGGTGAAATTTAAGAACGCAGGACATTCTATTTCAATGGCAATCCTTTGTAATGGAGACAAAGGTCATTTTGAGATCAAATCAAAGGAACTTGCAGAAATTAGAAAGAAAGAGGCAGAGGAATCCGCAAAAATTCTTGGGGCACAGATTTTTGTTGGACTTTTTCCAGATCTCGGGCTTCATATCAATAAGGAATCAGTGGATAAGGTTGTTGATGTAATAAGACAGGTTGATCCTGATATCATTATCACACATTCGCCGGATGATTATATGGTTGACCATATTAATACTGGCAGGGTTGCAATTGATGCTTCTTTTTGCGCAACTCTTCCAAATTATGAAACAAAAATCAAAAAATATACAAAACTTGTCCCGATATTCTTTATGGATATTTCCTCTGGTGTTAATTTCCAACCAACTGAATATGTTGACATCACAGAAGAGATGCCAATAAAAGAAAGAATGCTTCGGTGTCATCAAAGTCAATATACATGGCTTAAAGAACATGATGGAATTGATTATGTTGAATTTATGAAGGAATTAAGCAAGATTCGAGGAACTCAATGCGGAGTTAGGTATGCAGAGGGTTTCAGACAACACCTTGTATGGGGTAGAATAAAACCCTACAGGTTGCTTCCGTAAGGAAGAAACGGGGTCAACTCTTGACTCTTGACAAAAGACACGGGACTAAAGTCCCTCACTACATGGGTTTTGGTGATTGAATGCCCTGTTTCTACGAGATACCCCTAATCTCTTTTCTTCCCCCTTTTATAAAGGGGGAAAAGGGATTTAAAAATCCTCTCCAGCCCTCCCTTACGAAGGAGGGAGAACGAAAAAAAGGGAAATAACGAGAAATTACAAAGGAAGTAATGGAAAATTACAAAAGAGGGCAGGTAAAGTAAAGAAAAATAAAACCAGGAAGGAGACAGAATGACTCCAAGAGAAAGATGGATGAGTAATTTTCATTTCAAACCAGTTGATAGAATTTTTAACAGAGAGTTTGGATGGTGGACAGATACCCTGGATAAATGGCATAATGAAGGACTTCCATTAGAAATTGATACAATTGAAAAAGGAGACGTGTTTTTTGGCTTTGATAGAATGACTTATGTTCCAATAAAACTTGGACTTGACCCTGTATTTGAAGAAAGAATAATTGAAGAAACAAATCAATACAGGATTCTACAAGATTCCTCGGGAACAATTCTAAAGTGTTTCAAGGATGGTAAAAGTACTATACCTCATTTTATAAAATTCCCGATTGAAAACAAAAACGACTGGTTAAAATTTAGGAATCGGCTTAACCCATATTCAAACAGGTATCCCTCAGAAAAAGAATGGAAAAGATTTAAGGAGGATGCAAAAAATTCAAGGTTTCCAATTGTTATCAGCGGCGGAAGTTTGTTTGGATGGATAAGAAACTGGATGGGATTTGAGAATTGTCTTATGGCTTTTTACGATCAACCAAATCTTATTGAAGAGATTATTGATTATCTCTGTGATTTTATTTTAAGCGTTGACGAAAGGGCTTTATTAGAAATTAACATTGATACAGTATCAATGTGGGAAGACATGGCATTTAAAACACAACCAATGATATCCCCTGCGCTCTTTAAGAAGTATCTTGTTCCGAGATATAAAAAAATGTCTGAAAGATTCAGGAAAGCAGGAATTGATTTGATATTCATTGATTGCGACGGAAATATAAATGAAATCGTTGAACTTTGGCTTGATGCAGGTATAAACATTATGTTTCCTCTCGAGATTAACAGTGGTTCTGATCCGGTTGCTTTAAGAAAGAAATTTGGAAAAAAAATCCTGCTGATGGGAGGGGTGGATAAAAAAGCACTTATAGAAGGCCCAAAAGCAATAGACAGGGAATTAAATAGAATAAAAACAACAGTCGAAGAAGGAGGATATATTCCACATGTTGACCACAGGGTTCCCCCTGATGTAAGTTTGAGAAATTATTTATACTATTTAAAGAAAAAGAAAGAAATTTTCAACATCTTTGATTGGGAAATTCCATCTCTTTAGGAAGATACGGGGTCAACTCTTGACTCTTGACAAAAGACACGGGACTAAAGTCCCTCACTACATGGGTTTTGGTGATTGAATGCCCTGTTTCTACGAGATACCCCTAATCTCTTTTCTTGCCCCCTTTTATAAAGGGGGCAATGGGATTTAAAAATCCTCTCCAACCCTCCCTTACGAAGGAGGGAGAACGAAAAAGAGGGAAATAACGAGAAATTACAAAGAAGGGAAGAAATACCCTTAGAAGGGCATGTCCTTACAATGCTTCTCCCAGAAGAAAAGGTGAAAAGAAAGAGAAAAAGATATAAAGCGAACTTTTTTACATAAACAATAATAGGATAAAAAACAAAAAAATGAAATCTGGAACAGTTGCAATTATCGGAAAACCAAATGTCGGGAAGTCCACGATTCTCAATGCGATTACTGGCTCAAAAATCTCAATTGTCTCGAAACATCCTGCCACCACACGATTTCGTATTATCGGAGTTAAAACAACGGACTCATACCAAATCGTATTTGTCGATACCCCTGGCATTGAAAAGACAAGAAATCGGCTCGGAGAAATAATGCAAAATAATATTACTGCGGCAATTGAAGACGCTGACATTATAGTCATTGTCCTTGACGCAACACATATTGATAGTGAGGACGAAAGAATCATTCAGCAAATTAATACAAAAATTAGAAATAAAAAAATCATCGTTGCACTCAATAAGATTGACAGGGTAAAACCAAGAACAGAAGTACTGTCAATAATTGATAGATTAACCTCGCATTACAATCTTAAAGAAATTGTCCCATGTTCTGCTTTAACAGGCGAGAATATCTCTGAAATTGAAAGAGTCATTGCAGAAAATCTTTCTGAAGGAGAACTAATATTCCCAAAGGATTATACTGATACATTCCCACAAACATATAAAATAAGCGAGATAATCAGAGAAAAGGTTTTTGAACACGTTTATCAGGAAATACCACATTCAATTGCAGTGGAAGTAGAAGAAATCAAACCAGGAGATAAAAATCCTGATATGGTCGTTATCACTGCAACGATTGTTGTCGAAAAGGACAATCAAAAAAAGATAGTCATAGGAAAAAATGGAGAGAAATTGAAAATCATTGGCTCAAAAGCAAGAAGAGAAATAGAATTAATGTTAGGGAAAAAGGTTTATCTTCAGCTCAGAGTCAAAACAATAGAAAAATGGAGGGATAGACCCGATATCTTTGGAAGATTTGGTTATGGTTCTATTTAGCCAATGCAGGATTAATTCTTGACTCCTAACAGATGTTAAAATCCTTCCTGACCTTCCTTTACGAAAGGTTAGATGTTTTTCCAGAATCGTCCACAGGTTTAAGTTTTTTTTCTAATTCTTTTGCCCTCCGGGCTAATTCCATCAGTTTTTGTGAAACAACATAATTAACAGTCCCTTCAGGGTATGTTCCATCTTCTTGAATTTTTCCTGCAGGCATTCCTGTTAGTATCTCGATACCTTCATCAACATCTTTTACAGCCCATACATTAAATTTTCCATCTTGTATTGCCTGGACAACTTCTTCCTTCAACATCAAATGTGTAGAATTTTTTTCTGGAATAATAACACCCTGATTACCAGTTAAGCCCATAATCTTACAGATTGAATAATAACCTTCAATTTTTTCATTTACGCCGCCGATTGGCTGAACTTCTCCTTTTTGATTTATTGAACCAGTCACAGCAATACCCTGTTTTATTGGAATTTCTGAAATCCCTGAAATCAAGCCATAATATTCTGTTGACGAAGCACTATCACCTTCTATTTCTTCGTAAACCTGTTCAAAACACAATGTCGCAGAAAAGGAAAGCGGAAAATTTCTACCGAATTTCTCAGCGAACAACCCTTTAAGAATAAGGAAACCCTTGTTGTGGATTGTTCCTGACATTTTAACTTCTCTATCAATATGAATAGGACCTCCCTTTCCTATTGATACACTCGCAGTAATTCTTGATGGTTTACCAAACTGATAATCGCCAAGACTTAAAACACTCAATCCATTTACCTGGCCAACTGCTTCACCATCTGTATCAACCATTATAATACCGTCCTTCATAAGTTCTTCAATCCTTTTTTCAATAAGGTTTGACCTATAAATTTTTTCTTCAATGGCCTTCTGAACATGCTGTTGTCTTACAATTTCAGATGAATCAATATTCGCCCAGTGGTTTGCTTCCCTTAAAAGATCAGTTATCTCCATAAATCTTGTTGATAATTTTTTCTGGTCTTCAACAATCCTTGAACCATATTCAACAATCTTTGCGACTGCGTTTTTATCAAATTCTTTTAGTTTATCTTCCTTAACCCGTCTGCTTATAAACTCTGCATATTGTCTGACCCCTTCAATATTTCTGTCCATTATTGAACTAAAATCAGCACGAACCTTAAATAGTTTTTCAAAATCCTCGTCATAGGTGTATAGGATATAGTAAATCATAGGACTTCCAATAAGTATGATTTTCACATTTGCTGGAATTGGTTGAGGTTTAAGTGTTGGAGTGTTTATTATCCTAAATTGTTCATTTATATCCTCTATTCTGATATCTTTATTTTTTATTGTTCTTTTTAATGCTTCCCAGGCATAGTAATTTCGAAGCACATCAAGGATATGAAGAATAAGATAGCCCCCATTTGCTTTGTGCAGTGCTCCTGGTTTAATCATAGTAAAATCAGTAAGCATCGCTCCGAGCGCTGGCCTGTATTCAATTCTTCCTGTAAGGTTATAATAGGTGGATTGCGTTTCTCTAACAACAGGAGCACCCTGGGTTTTACTGTTATCTATGAAAACATTTACCTTATATTTGAACAGGTTATTTTCCTTTACAGGCGATTTTAATCCAGGGAGGATTTCAATATCTTTTTTTTCTTCGAATTCAGAAGGATTCTCGATAATATCTCTTTGAACTTCTTCAAGATATTCAATTACATCCGGAAATTCAGCGTATTTTTCTTTTAGTTCATTAATCCTCGGACTAACAGTAAAAAGTGTGGTTTCATACTCTATTTTCTGAATTTCTTCTCTCAAAGATCTATCCGCCTGCCTTATTTTTCTAAATGCTTCAGAGAGCTCAGAAACAAGAATTTCTTCCTTCATCTTTATTTCTTTTCTTGATTCCTCAGTAAGTTTTTCCATATCCTCATCTGTAAGGGGCTTCCCCTCCACAAGTGGAACAAAAACAAATCCAGATGAGGCGCGCTTCAATGCGAAAGAAGCATTCTTTGCTCTTTCTTCTATTTCTCTAATAATCTCTTCTTTTTCTTTCTGGAACTTCCTTATAATTAGATTTTTCTGTTCATCATATGCCTTACCCTCAAATGCCTTCGGTAATTCTATTTTTAGCTCCTCAACAAATGTTTCCATATCATCTCTAAATATCACTGCTTTCCCTGGTGGAAATCTTAAACATTTTGGGCTATCTGGTTCCTTAAAGTTATAAACATAACACCAATCATCTGGCACTGGCCTTTTCTTCGCAATTTCTCTTACAGCTGATTCAACCGATGTTGTTCTTCCACTTCCAGGAATACCTGAAACATATATGTTATAGCCATCTTGATCAATCTGAAGTCCAAATTCAATGGCTCTCGCAGCCCTATCCTGTCCAATAATACCCTCTATTGGTGGAACATCAGCCGTGGTATCAAAATTTAACCATCCAGGATCGCAGATAACCCTTACTTGTTCAGGTGAAAGAGATTTCTTTTGCATAATTCCTCCTTTTCTATGATAAAATACATTTTAATGGTATTTTACCATAGTCGTTATAAAATTTTGATTCAGATTTAATATAAACGATTCGTAAATATCTGGAATGATATAATTGAAAACTATAAATCAACGAGGAAAAAGGTTAAAATTAAGATAGATGCTTTTGATAATTACTACTGGTATAAATCAAATCAGTTAATACTTATTCTGATTGAAATATTTCCTTCTAAGGAAGGGAAAAGGGGAGATTCTGATTCTCATCTTGACGAGGGAGAAGAGATGGGGTTTCGGAGGTTCCCGACACTCTTATTCGAGATACGGGGTCAACTCTTGACTCTTGACAAGTGCCAAAGGAAAAGGACACGGGACTAAAGTCCCTCACTACATGGATTTTGATGATTAAATACCCCGCCTCTACGAGATACCCCTCTAAAAGAGGGGAATTAAAATCTCCTTAGCATCTCTTTGTAAAGAGGGGATTTCCCCTTACAGTGCCTCTCCCCAAAGGGCGAGGAAAAAAGGTGGAAAAAAAGATGGAATTTTAGGGAATTCCTCGGATTGTAAAACACAAAATATAAAAAACAGAAAAATTTAGCATAACATCAAAAAGGAAAAATTATGAGAAAAGGAAAAGCAGCATTTCTTCTCGGAAAACAGAAATTCGTTATAGATGAAATAGAGGTACCTGACTGCAAAGAAAATGAGGTTCTTGTTCGCATAAAAGCAGTTGGGGTTTGCGGTTCTGATGCTCATTATTTTCAGGATGGAAGAATCGGTGACCAGATTGTTCCAGAGAAATTTATTATAGGACATGAAGCATCAGGTGAAGTGGTTGAAACAGGAAGAAATGTAAAATCAGTAAGACCAGGAGACAGGGTTGTCATAGAACCAGGTATTTCCTGTGGAGAATGCCAGTTTTGTATAACTGGAAGACCTAACCTTTGTCCTCATGTGAAATTTCTTGGAACCCCGCCGGTAATCGGTGCTTTCAGACAGTACATAGCAATGCCTGAGAAGAACATTATTAAACTTCCAGACGAGTTAAGTTTTGCCGAGGGAACACTTGCAGAACCTCTTGCAATTGCCCTTTACGGGGTACGACTTTCAAACTTTCAGATAGGAGACAGCGTGGTAATTCTCGGAACAGGACCTATTGGACTTTCAGTACTTTTTTGCTGCAAGATTGGTGGAGCAAGCAAGATAATCACAACAGAGATTATAAAAGAACGAGCGGAAATGGCTAAAAAGATAGGCGCTGATTATGTTTATCTTGCCGACAAACAGGATGTGGTTGAAGAAATACTTAAAAATACAGAAAATAGTGGCGTGGACATTGCATATGAGTGTGCAGGACAACAGGAAACAATAAACCAGATGATATCTGTCTCTTCTATAGGTGGAACATCTGTTATATTTGGAATTCCCGCAGAAGATACAGTTTCCTTTGATCCACATATCGTCAGAAGAAAACAATTACCGATTATTACTGTAAGAAGATCTGCATTTATGACAGAAGCAGTTTTACAATTAATGTGCAATAGCAATATAAAATTTTCGTCAATCATAACGCATTTATTTCCTCTCGAGAAAATTCAGGAAGCACTCGAGATTGTTTCCACAAGAAGTAATGGCGTAATTAAAGCAATTATTGAACCATAAAAAAATGGCACTCAGCAAGAAAAAAGTTTCTAATGAGACAATAAGGCGTCTTGCCCTGTATTTAAGAAGTTTGCATAAACTTCAGGAGATTAATCTTGATATTGTGTCCTCAGGTCAAATATCCGCAAACCTCAATGTAAGTCCTGATCAGTTCCGCAAGGATTTATCATACTTTGGTTCACTCGGCAAAAGAGGAGTTGGATACAGGGTTGATAATCTAATTAAACATCTTGAAAAAATTCTGGGTATTGACAAAGAATGCAGAGTTATTATTGTTGGGGTAGGTAAACTGGGATCTGCGCTTCTCGCATATCCGGGTTTTTCGAACTTTAATTTCAGGATTGTGTCTGCTTTTGATAATGACAGAAAAAAGGTTGGGAAAATAATAAATGGAATAAAAATAGAAGAGATGGAGAATATCTCGAGGGTTGTTCAAAAACTTGAGGTCCACCTCGCAGTTCTTACTGTTCCATCCGAATCAGCGCAGATGGTTGCCACAAAACTGGCAAAGTGTGGGATAAAAGGAATATTAAACTTTGCTCCCATAAGTCTAAACCTCTCAAATTCAATTAGGATCCTTAATGTTGACGTAGCAACTGAACTAATGACACTAAGATACCTTTCAAGAAAGGCCTGCAACCTGAATACGGGGTCAACTCTTGACAGGGTGACCGAGAATTTTGAATAGGGGATCAATTTATTGCCTTTTGCATTTTCTCCTGGGTTCTTTTTTCAACTTCACTCTGTTATACAATTAGAGAAAATCAAGGTTCTGGTTACACTACCACATAATTACCATAGAGGTTTTGTTATTTTTGTAGGGTATATCCACCGGGATTCTTCATCACGTCGTCATCAGTACCCGCTGTTTCCAATATTTCATAAGATTATAACCAATGCACATCAGGGTGAACTCAGCACGAACCTTTTTCACCCCCCTAAGCAGAAAATCCTTGTATCCAAGATTCTTCTTGAAATGACCAAAAACCGGTTCCACTGTATACATCCGCTTTCTGTATCTTCGTCTCCCTTTTTTGCTCGATAATCTCAACCTCATCTGTTCTCGATATTCTTCCCGCTTCTCACGCGCTACTGTCCGATAAACCGCAGTCGTGCATTTGTTCCGCATACAACAAGCCTTACATGATATCCCTCTATAAATCCATTGCTTCCGCCTAATCACTCCTTCAGTGTCTCGCTCTTTGTAAAAACATAATTGCTTCCCTTCAGGACACCAATAAACATCTCTTTCTTTATCATACCTGAAATTTTCTAGATCATACCTGTTCATCTCTTTCTTATATTCTCCCCTATCTTTTAATGCAAAGTATTGATCTGGAATATATCCTACAATCCCAGATTTTTCCAGCGCTTCGTAATTGTCATAACTCGAATATCCACTATCAGCAGCAACCTCTTTTATCTCTTCCCCTGTTATCTCTTCTGCCTTCCTTAACATCGGCAATAATTGATTTCGGTCATTCGCATCATTCACTACATCTACACCTACTATTACTTGACCTTCTGTCACCGCTACCTGACAGTTATATCCAGGCCTAATCTGTCCCTGCCCGTCTTTCATAAACTTGCTGTCTATATCAGTAAAATTCTTCCTCTCTTTTTCATCCTTCAACATCTTCTTGACTTCTCGTATCTTTTCTATTAACTTCTCCTTCTTCCGTAATCCCTCCGGCAATTCATCCCCTCGTCTATCTCCATATTCTTCATCTTCCTTCGCTTCTGTCTCTTCTGCTTCCTTCATTATCTCCTTTATCTGTCTCTCTACTTCTTTCTCCCACTTCTCATATCCCGCCTTATCCTTGCTCCTCCTCGCCGCCGCATTAGCTCGCATCTTCGTACCATCTATGTTAATACTTCCTACTTTTATCATCCCTATCTCATAACAAATACGGACTACCTCCCTAAAGTATCTCTCTATCTCTTTTATGTTGTCTTTCCGAAAATCATTGATCGTCCGAAAATCTGGCTTATACATCTCTCCAAGATACATATATGCCGTATCACTTTCACACCTCTCCGCTATCTTCCTCCCACTCCGCACACCTGTCGCATATCCGTAAAATAAAAGCTTTAACAGTATCTTGGGATGATAAGTGTGTTGCCCCATTTCACTATACTTATCCTCTATCTCCCTTGTATCTAATCCTTCTACCACTTCATACACCACCCGCGCTAAATGTCCCTCAGGAATATAGTCCTCTAAACTGGGTGGCAATAAATGCAACTGACCTACTTGATAAGGCTTGAATTTCCCCATTCATCCCCCTCTCTTTTTCCTTTAGTATATCATCTATATCTTATTTGAGGTATACTATTTCATTATAAACCTGTATTCTCGGTCACCCTGTCGACTCTTGACAAAAGGTGTTGTAAAAAGCACGGGACTAAAGTCCCTCACTACATGGATTTTGATGATTGAATACCTTGTCTCTACGAGACACCCCTCTAATTAAAATCCTCTCCAACCTTTCTTTAAGAAAGAGGGAAGCAAATGGAGATTACAAAGGAGAAGAGGAATGGGATAATAAAGAAGAAGGGGAAAGAAAGAAAATAATAATATGTTTTTATTGATATATATAATCTCGTTGATATTTTGTTGTGGTTTTCCGTGGATGGATTTTTCCCTACTATATTGTAATGTTATACTTATGTATCTTTTTTGACATACCCGAGGGTTGGTTGTAAAATGAATTAAGATATTCCCCAGTAAACTGTATTTTCTGAGGAATAGCGAGGAAGGGATGGTAAGAAGGAATTGATGAGCATTGAAAATGTTCTTTGCATTCGCTAATAAATACAGGCAAATTCTATGAATGATTAGCGGAGATGTTGGTACGGTGGATTTATGAAAAAAAGAGTAAGATTATCCGGGATTATGATACTTTGCCTGCTGGCTGTCTTTATACAAAATGCATCAGCGCAGCACCAGTACATTGTTTATTCGAGCATCAAGTATAATGGTTGTTCTTCAAACCTGGTAAGGTACGATACAACCACAGGGGAAACATTCCTCTTAACTGGTTTTGCAGAAACAGACACAGGAATTATTCAAAGCATCTCTTCAGAAAGTCCTGCCAGTTTTGTATATTTTACAAGAAAATCTCCACTCAATGGCAGAGAAAACCCCGGGATATGGAGGGTAGGCATTGATAGCGGAGGGCTAACTGATTTTCTTTCTCCGGATACAGCAATTTCTTATACTTATGTTGCTGTTTCTCCAGATGGGAACACTGTTGCCTATGTTGCAAACGATAATGCAAATCCCCTGACATATCATCTTTATGTTTGCAATTCTGATGGAACAAATATAAAAAGATTAACATCAGACCCTGATTGGGTATGTTCCTATCCTGTGTTTATCAACAATTCAACAATCCTTTTTAAGGTAAAAAAGGCGTTTCTCGAAAATTACTACACTGCGACCTTAACAGGTACTCTTATCAACCTGACAAACAACGAAAGTGTTTCTACATATTTCCCGCGTCTCGGCAGGCCAATGGTAAGTCCATCAGGAGATACCATCATCTATGCAAAACAGGTTCAACAATCACAGGGATATGAAAAATGGACACTATATCAGTTAAGTCCGCTTGATGGAACCGGAACAGAGGTTCTTCTTACAGATGCATTATATTTTGTTGAATCAAACCCTCTTAAACAAGAAGAACCATACCCTGCTTATGCAGGAGATGTTAATACAATCATTTTCTGCGGTTCTATCTCCGGGAACGTTTACAATTTATACTCTGTAAACATTCCAGTCACAAATCCTTATCTTTTGATGCTCACATATGGTGGATTTCATATAACCTTGCCTGTCTTTGTAAGTACTTCTGGACAACAGGAAAATTTTGTTTATCTTGGACAGGATGGTAATGTTTATCTAAGGAATGCCTCTGGCACAGATGTGCGGATTACCTCTACATCAGGGAATCAACATACTGCTATCAATAAAAGAGGCAGTATCATTGCATTCGCAAAAAATGGAATATACACGGTTATGCCCAATGGAACAAACCTTACAGTAATTGATTCAGATACATCCTCGGATTATCCAGAATTCTCACCTGATGGTTTTTATCTTCTTTATAAGAAAAATAGCGATATATATGCAAGACGTGTAGATTGCTCTTCGGGACCTGTACGGCTTACCTATACATCAACAGTTTACGGTGATATCAAATTTTCACCAGTAAATCAAGAAGTATTATTCACAGGACTTGTCAATGGAAAGAAACATATATTTAAATGTCCTGTGCAGATTATTATAGGAAGCCCAATAACAATTACTGCGGGAGCACCCGTTGATTTAACTCCTTTAACTTCTGACAATCAACAACCATCCTGGTCTCCTGACGGTAACACGATTGCCTTTATCTCAACAAGAAATCAACTTCCTGAGTTATGGTTAATGAACAGTGATGGATCAAACCAAAGAAAAATTATATTTTCAGGAGGTTTTCCAGTAAATCCTTCTGATCCCTGCTTTGCGATAGATTCTTCAGATATACTTTTTTATCTTTCAGGTACCCCAAAATACCTCTATACTATTGATATATCTCAACAGCAAATATATTCCTCTCCTGTCAGCCCCACCCTATATGCAGAAAGTTTCAATGTTTGTAGTAAATCCAGAAATTCTATTGAGTGCGAAAGATTTTTTAGTATAAAGGAAAGAGACCCTTATATACCATTTACATATTTTTTAACAATGTATTCTGATAAAATTCCTGTCCCAAGTAGCGCAATTGTTTCAGAAAATTTGCCGGATGGCTGGTTGCTTCAAGATGTTAAAATAAATGGTATTACGCCAGGGCAATTAACAAGCAATGGCGCGACAACAGGTATATTAAAATGGTTATTCGGCGCATCAGGAATTGCTCCACTGAAAAATAGCATTATTCAAATTACTGTTAAAATTCCGAGTACAAAAGAGTATGGAACAATGGATGGAATCACTGGCTGGTGCGAAACACAGGGAAAAAAGGTATATACAAAAGGACTTTCAAACATCCTTATCGCTAATCCATTTATACCTTTAGATAGAGATAATGACTGGAAAATTTCTGATGAGGAATTGCTTTATACAATTTCCTTATGGGCAAAAAATGGCAGGATTTCTGGCTGGCCAGAAGATGTGAACCTCTGGGATTGGTGGCTTCTTTCAATAATAAGTTTCTGGGCTAATCCCGCAGGATACACGTACGATACCGTTAGCAGCAGGACTGCCAATACATATATTTGGAGCAAGGTTACATCCACTCCATAGGATAGGAAAGAGGGAAAAGAAAAATAGATGAGAAAGATAGAAGAAAAGGATATAATAAAATAATGGCTATAGGCTTTCTTCATTACCCGGATGGTGTTTGTTTGGGAAAAAAATGAAAAAGAATTTTATAAAATACGTAATTATTGCTGGCTGTGCTGGATTTTTACTTTTAACAGGTTATGTTGATGCTGCTTCACAGTATTATGGTTGTGTTTTTTATATCAAGGATAATAATTTCTGGATTAATGATCTTTCAAACAACGCATCAAACCAGATAACACATCTTGAGGTATCTATTGGTACGGGTGTTGTTTCGAATCCATCAATTTCTGTGGATGGGACAAAAATTATTTTTTCCTATAAGGCAAATACATCTTCAGAGACATCTCTTTATTCAATTGGATATGATGGCAGCGGTCTCGAAAACATAAGTTCTACATATAACCTTACGGCGCAGACAAAAAATCAGACATATGGCGCTCTTAGCCCTGATATGACAAAAATCGCATTTGCAGCAGAACCAAGAGCAGCCAGTCCCACAAATGGAAGACAATTATGGCTTCAGGAATTAACAGGACTTAAAAGATTATTTCAACTAACATTTATGAATGGAGATTGCCAGGATATTCAGTTTCTTGATGATAGTCACATTATCTTTAAGCATAAACTTCAGTATCTTGAGGATTTTTATATAATCTCTACCAATGGTTCTGACCTTACAAATCTTACAAACAATAATAGTATTGAACCTTACTTCCCACGTCTCGGAAGGCCATATCTTAATCAAGCACACGCGTCCATCTCCTACGCAAAACAAACACAGGATGCGAATGGTTATTCAAATTGGGATATTTATCAGTTGGATATTCAAACAATGACAGAAGTGCAGATTCTTACAAACCTGTATTTTCCGGTTAATCCAGAAATCCAAGCAGATCCGCAGCCGGTTCTAATAACGGATTCTTCTTCAATTGATACAGCAATCGTTTTTAGGGGCACGAGGGAATTTTCTGATGAAATTTCCCTCTACATCGCAAGTTTTGAATCTCAAAACCCATATATTACAGTAATCCCCGAGAGCACTAATGCGAAATTCCCTATGTTTTTCCCTTCTACTGTAAAACCAGTAAAGTTTGTTTATACTTCTGGATCTCCTGCACAGGTTTATGTAGTAAATTCATCAAACCAGATAGTCCAGTTAACACAAACAATAAACACAAATTATGATCCTGTAATTGATCCTTCTGGAAGTATTGTTGCGTATGCTGGTAATGGAATCTGGAAGATTAAGGCAGATGGCACTGATGCAGTTCAGATAGATACATTATATACAGCAAGATATCCTGCAATTTCACCCGATGGGAAATGGATCGCATATGTTAAATCTAATGATATCTACGCAAGAAAGATTGATCTTTCAAGCCCTATTATTCGTCTCACAAATTCTCCAAACATTGAAAAACTTGAATTGTCTTTTGCACCTTCTAAATCAGAAATTTTATACACAGGGTCAACAGAAAGTGGACATCAGATATTTTCATTGCCTATCACAATATCTTCTAATACCATAACTGTTAACGGACAGCCAACAAATCTTACACAAAACCCTGGATACGAAAATTATCAAGCATCTTATTCGCCTGATGGGAAGAAGATTATTTTTATTTCAACAAGGCAAGGTTCTCCGGCAATTTTTATTATGAACCCTGATGGATCTGCTCAACAACAGATTGTTTTACAAACACAACCCTCAAACCCATGTTATCCTCAATTTTCATCCTGGCAGGATGATGTTAGGATTGCATTTATCTCTGCAGGGTATATCAATATTGCAAATCTTGAAACAAAAAGTATTACACAAGCATCACCTGCAATCTCGCCAGCAGGTAAATTTTCCTGGGGAAAACTAATTAAAAATAATGTTTCTATCACAAGACAACTTCCGTATAATAGGGTTGATGGAAACCTGCCATATTATATTTATTGCCTGAATATCAGTATTAACCCGCTTAATACACCTACTTCATTTATTATAACAGAACAACTTCCGACAATTTTAAGTGGTGCATCTGCAAACTGGAAGATAACAGGCGCATGGTTTAATGATATCGAACTTTCTCCACTTACAAGCAGTGGTAATACAACAGGAATAGTAAAATGGATTGTTTCAAATAATATCGGTTCAATATTCCCGATTACAGATGGAACACTTAAACTTAAGATTGAGTTTGATGGTGGAACTCCTGTCAACGGTTCGTGGAATTTTATTAATGGAAGTATAATATATGGCTCTACAAAAAGTATGATATCAGGCGATTCATATATTACCTATGGCGAGCCGGATTGTCCAGCAGATACAGATGGTGATAAAAAAATTTCTGATAGCGAACTGCTCTTTACAATTGATGCATGGGCTGTTAATTCAAGAATAGATGGATGGCCAATTATACTCTCTGACTGGGACCTGCACCTTCTTAAAATTATTAATTTCTGGGCAAGGGGTGGTTATATCTATGCGCCATCTGACATAGAACCATCGTGGAGGAGTAAGAGTATTTAATAACGTTTCCTCTAAGAAGCACCTCTATTAAAAGGGAGAGGATGAAAAATCCATCCTGGCCTTCCTTTATAAAGGAAGGATAAGGGAAAGAGGGGAATTAAAAATATCCCCTCCCCTCTCCACTAAAAGGCGAGGAGAAACTTGTAATTCTTCTCCATATGAAGAGGAAAGATAGTAGAGAAAAAAGCAAAAAAAGATATAAATTTTAAGAACAAATACCTGGAGGATTGAATATGTTAAGGATATTATCCTGTAGAAAAACAAAGGCAATACTTTTTGTAATGGCTGCTATTTTTTGTCTTAATCTTAATGCTACTACCACAATAACTGCAATAAGAAGTTTTTCCTCATCGACTTATATCCCAGGACAGAGTATTGACGTTACATTATCAATAGGAATAAATGGGGATCCATTACCTTCGGCTGTAATAATTAACGAAACAATACCAGAATCATGGCAGGTTACATCATCTAATATACCTTTTGACAAGTTTACTGCGCCATCGACATATATCTGGCTTGAATTCAATGCAACAGGAGTTCCATCCTCAATAGTGATAAAGTATACTGTTTTTATTCCAAAGGATATATCAGGAATACAAAATTTTACCGGGACAGTTGAATATATGGATGACGAAGAGATGAAAACCCTGGTGATTGGTGGATCAACTTCTATTCAACCACCTATGTCTAATTTTGGTGTTTCTCCTGATACACTTCATTTTGGAACAATTGACACAACCGGAAACATTGTTTTATCTAATTTAGGCGGCACAGCATATTCCTGGACAACATCTGTTATAACCTATGACGGTATAACTGGCTGGATAAAGGTACCAGGATCAGGTGTACTTGGACCAGGGGAAAATACAACAATTACAGTTCAAATTACAAGGTCATTATTAACCACTGGCTCTCATACAGGTGCTATTATATTTTCAACAAATACCAATCCTCCTATCACACAAACAGTAAAAGTTTCTGCTATTGTCGGAAATCCATCCCCAATCATTGAATTTATGGCGTGTTCTCTTCTCGGATTTGACAATGATGGAAGAATCCTTTTGATATGGAAAAATCCAACCAATTTTACAGGAACAATCATATTTCGTAAATCAAATATGCTCGGATGGGATGATATTCCAGTGAATGGAACAAGTTATGCAGTTGCCAGTAGATTGCCTGGTGGTGCTGAATGTATATTCAAAGATAGCACCAACGCCGATACATCCTTTATTGATTCTGGCCTTGATTTAAATACTGAATATTTCTACAGAATCTTTAGTTTTGATGATAGTAGTGCTCCAAGTTATTACCCTGTATACTCTGAGATGTATCTCGACAGTTTTTCAAAATCATCAGCGGTTAAAGATATCTGGCCACATGCAGGTGAAGATATGTTTAATCAATGGCATGATTTTATTGGTACAGATACAAATCTGCAAAACCTTGGCGCATACTATACATCCACAGGAGTAAGTGAACCAGATCCTCATGTGTATGTTGGTTATGTAAGTTCTAACTATATTCCAACGCCACTCTCGAGGGTTGTTGGATTCAAAAATACATATCTTTTGAATTCAAATTTTGTCCTGAACCCCGAGGATAGTGCAGAGATAAGAATTCCTGTGCACCTCGATGATTTAACAAATGTTGATACAGTCAGTTTCTCAAATCTACATGTTTATCACTGGCCAGGACCCAACAACAAATGGGAAGATATAACAAAACAGGTAATAGAGAGAAATCTCGAGCAAAGATACATTACTGTTAAAATAGAAGGAAGCCTGTTAAAAGGAAATGATTATTTTTCTGTTGGAACCCCATTCCCTGTGATTCATAGTGGTAGTGGCGGTTGTTTTATTGCAACTGCCGCATACGGAACACCATTTGCAAAAGAGGTAGATGTATTAAGAAAATTCAGAGATGAAAAACTCTTAAAAAATAGAGCAGGCACTGCATTTGTTCGGTTCTACTACAGGCACAGCCCACCAGTTGCTGACTTTATCAAAAATAAACCAGGGCTTCGCGCCTTTGTAAGAGGAATGTTAAGACCTGTTGTCTGGATATGCGGGAGGATCGTAGGATAAAAAGGGGCAAGGGGAATTTAAAAAGGTGAGTACTGTGAAAACTTTTGAAACTATTGAAAAGCACTGCTAAAAACTTAACCATATTTAGCAGTACTTGCGATTATAAAAGGAGATTTTATATGAAGGTAAAGAAAATTTTTGGTTTTTTTGTTTTTGCTGTATGTTTATTTTTTCCGCTTAACTGTTTTTCGAAGGTTACGACTAATAAAATTACATCCTACACTATTGGTGGACAGGGAATACTTCCAAATTCTGGATATACACCTGTTTCAGATGATCTTCTCGGAAGGAATGCAATAAACGAAGGATATATTATAATCTTTGGACTTAATATTGCATCTGATTCTGATGGAACAACAAATCCATTTCAGCGACTTGTCAGTGTTACACTGAATATGACAGGAAACCTAAGTATTGATTCGTCTGTAATAATAACCCGCGGGAGAACAATACTCGGTTATACATCTGGAACTGGAACAATCACAATACCATCCAGCATGCGTCCAATACTTCCAGCAAATGATACTGAGGGAAACGCCGGGGATGATTTTTTTATTGCAATAAGAACAAGTGACACATGTCTTGATAGAAATTTTTCAACATTTAGTATATATTCAGTAACAGGAGTATCAGTTACTCCAGGTCTTACCGGAGATATCTCAGTTAGTGGAGCAGTATCTGACGCAATCACCTGCGAACTTGTTATTGCAGATATTCTTCCTGAGCTGTATGATAACGCGCATTCTATCGGAATTCCACAGTATCCTCCATATTATCAGTGGCAACCAGGAGAAATGATAAGGCCAAGATATGATTGGACACCTCTCGGATATCAATATTCGCCATATCCACTTTTACACAGGGTTCCACAGGTAATTCCATGGGAAACATTAACCCCAGTTATTGCAATTGGATGTTCTCAGAGAAATGTTACACCATCAGGCGAAGCAGTCCCTCATGTCCAGGACCCACCTGAGGCATTAAATTCAATTACACTAACAATAACAGATATAGGATTAGCTGATTTTGATCCAAACCGGTCATTCAGGATTTATAATATAGAGGAGGCAGATGTCTCAAATCCCCTTAGATTTCCTGGAATAACACTATGGAGAGATTCAAATGATAATGGAGAATGGGAACCAACAGATACACTTTTGAGGTTTCAGATGACTGGTTTTACTCAAACTGCAAATCCCCGGGAATGGACAGTAAGTTTATATCCAACAACCATAGATGATGAGATTATAGAGCCACTTGTTGACAATCTATATGATTATTTTATTGTAATTCAATTAAGAAGCGATGATGGCTATCCAACACTTTCAACAATTGGCGGTGATTATAAAATCTGGCTACAACCAGGAGGAGTAAAATTTGGACCTATCTCTCATCCGAGTAGATATGCAGGAATTGACCAGAGCAAGGTAAAAACAATATACAACAATATCTATATCGAGAACATAGCGCAGAATCGTGTTGATCCAACTAACCCCAATGATATTCCTGATAATACATCTAATGTAATACCTGTTTTTGGGTTAAATATAGCAGCTGGACCATCAAATCTTTTCCCTGGCGAGCAGATTCAAAGAATAAGAATAGACCTCCTTGCAGTTGAAAACTTTGACCCGAATGACCTGGGTGTTTTAAGGGATGATAATTACTCTGGAATAACACTATGGAGGGATAACAAAGCAGGTCTGGCTGATAGCCAACTCGGAAGTTTTGATAGTACTGATACACTTGTTCCCTGTAAGTTCAGCAGTAATCCATACGGCACTTTTGATTATCATTGGGCTGATGATGGATTTGATGCATCTGGTGCGCATAGATACCATACATATTTAGTTCCAACAGGAGCAATATCTGATACTGGATGGGTTTTATCGGATGATTTAACAATTGATACACCGGTTAATATAATAAATGGCGGAGATGACTTTTTTATCTGCATTAGATCAAACAATACTCTTTCCTATGGCTCAAAATTCTTCCTTCAGATTCCACAGAATGAAATATGGCTTACAGGTAGTAAGCAGGCATCTGCAAGCCACAGTATTACCTCAACAACAATCACAGGCAATGTATATGCAAAAATAACTGGCCTTGTTATTCAGGGAACAACCATTCCACCCCAAAGCGGCCCGGTTCAGGTAATGAGAGTAGATTTAACAGACAATAGTTCTGGTAAAAATCCATCAATAACAGGCATTACAGTTGAATTTTATAATAAAGGTGGATTTACTCTCGATGACCTTGCCTCATTTGCACCGATTGTTCCTATGTATGATGCTTCAAGTAATTGGTTTAATGTTACTAATATGAATCCTGAATCATTAAAACAATGCGGAGTTGTTATATACAAAGGAACATCAACCCAGATTGACTGGAATAGCCCTGTTCTTATTCGCAGGTACAAATACCTTACATCAACACTTTTTAATACACCAACAGGATATCAGTTTGAGTTTCAAAGTTCTGTTTCAATTCCTTCATCACTTTATGTTGTTATTCGCACCTCTGCGTCTATGAGTCCAGGGGATGCATTTAATGTTGGGATTGTTAGTTGGGGAAGGACATCCTCTGACTGGAATACCTGGGGATCAAGAGCAATCCCAATTATTGATGCAATCGGCACTACCAGTAATTCTTATCCTCGTAAATACACAGAGGCATTTAACTCGACAACTGGTGGAAGTCTTGATCTTTATGCCACACCTGGATTTGATGGAATTACCCTTAACTGGTCAAATAGAACAAATATATCAGAGGCAGAGTTTATAAGATATGAGATTCATCGGACAGATAGTATCCGTGGAGAAACAGGCCTAATCGTAATTCCAGTTCCTGGCGACTGGTCTGCAAGTTCATATTTTGATATTGCAACAAGAGAAGGAGGAGGTGGACTTCTTGATGGAGTTACATATACATATAGGTTAGTAATGGTATATGAAAGACAGGGACAGATGGAATCAAACCCTGTAAGTAGTAAAATCTATGGATTTCCTTATAGTATGAGGCCATCAGAAATTACTGCTGTTGCCTCGAGTAACGCAATAGCAATATGGTTCCAGGATAATTCAAGCAAATATCCACCATACAAAGCAACACATTGGAGAATTGAAAGAAAGGTTGTGGGACAGGACTTTTTCACTGATATTACAACTGTTGATACAGTTGCAACCTTTTATAATCCATACCTCGATGCATCTGCTGAATTTGATGTGGTTTATCAGTACAGAGTTATTGCATTAAGGGATGTAAATGTTCAAGGAGAAACAGGAATTGCAGAATCATACCCATCAAAACTATCAGACCCAGCAGCAATTTACGGAGAAGATTCAGGGACAGGGCCTATCCATGCTCCAAGCGGAGGAGGTGGCGGTTGTTTTATAGCCACAGCAGCATTCGGTAGTCCACTTGCAAAACAAATAGACATACTCAGAAAATTCAGGGATACAATACTCTTAAAATCTGGAGCAGGAAGAAGATTTGTCGCCTGGTACTATAAACACAGTCCAGCCGGAGCACAATACATTAACCAACATCCTTTCCTGAAATTCCCTGTAAGAATTTTACTCTATCCATTGATTGGGTTTGCATGGATCTTGCTACACAGATTTTCACTATACTGTATAGTCATCATTGGACTTATGTTGTTTGTCCATAGGTTGAAAATTATAAGACAAAAATGAATGTGTCATCACTCATGTCTGGAAATGAGAAATGCATGAACTCTAATTTTTCCAATCTGTATTGATGACCTCTCCCTTTATAAATAAAGTATTTATGATGTTATAAAAGAACACGGGACTAAAGTTTCTCACTACATGGTGATGATTGAATGCCCCATCTCTACAAGACACACCTCTAAAAGAGGGGGATTTTCGGAAGAATGAGAAAGAATAAAAACTGCAGAGAATATAAAAAAAGAAATCAGTTCATATTTAGTAATGAATTTGCGTTAATAGTTGTTAAAACGAAATTATGAGATTATTATCTTTTAATCCAGATAAACCTGATTATAAAAGAATATTATCTTTTCTGCTTTTTTTTATTTTTGGATTTAGTTCCCAATTATTCTCTGCAGAAAGAACAACTTCACAGAAAACATCAATAATTCTTCAGAAGAATATTTTTTTCTCACCACTTGAAAAAAAACAGGAAAAACCAGGGCTTCCTGTTTTTATAAACCAGATACCCCAGCCACAATCTCTTGATAAAACATACACACTCATCGGCACTTTTATATTTATTGATGAGCGAGAAAAAACAACTGCTGTATTGAAGGAGATAAGCACAAACAAGATGTTGTTTCTAAAAAATGGCGATGTTGTTGCTGGCAATAGAATTATAGAAATCAAAGATGATGGTGTTGTTTTTGAATCCGCTTTTGGAGAAAGATTCACACTTACACAATCAGGCATTAAATCCAGTCAACCGCAAGGTCAAAGTTTTTATTTTCGTGTTAACCTGAAAACCGCGATTGAAACAATACTGTCTCATCCAGAGGTTCTTTCATCCATAAAAATAACCTCTATCGATAAAGATACTCATGGCTTCAAAGTAGAAGATATTGAGCCAGGAAGTATCTTTGAACTATGTGGCCTATCACCGAATGACATAATCATTCAGATTGATGAAATATTATTAAAAACACCGGATGATGCAATTTTTGCTTATAAAAGAATACTTCAAACAGGAAAAAAATTTACAACAATAAAAATTCTCAGGAACAAAAAACAGATGAATCTTGTCTATATACTCGAGTAGGATATGTGTTAATTTGAAGCATAAAAAATAAAACAGGATGGCAGGTCTCTCACAAATAGATATAAGAGATGACTTAAAGGAGGATTTATCTTAAAATAGATTTAGGGACATCGTTCACTTTGAATTTTGCAATTTACATTGATGGCTTTTCCCTTTGAAAAAGAGTGGGGTATAATGTCAGGAGGGATTTAAGCACATTGTCCTAATTTTTTCCGCTGGGAGAAAATATAACCAATGGAAAAAAAGAAACAAAAGAGAAATAAAAGGAAACAATGAACAGAAAAAGAACAAAAATTTTCATTTGCGATGAATCTAAAAAATTATTTGTATTCTTTTTTGCTTTAATTTTAGTTTGCGGGTGCGAGAAAAAACACGAGATAAAACAACCACAGGTCAGTACTCAGCAGACACTATCAACCGAAACAAAAATTTCCCATCAACCGCAAACCAAAAACATTTCCCAGAAATCATTTTATCCTGTAAAAAAGGAAGAACAAGCAAAACCACCAGCATGGCTTAAAGAAATCGCATCAATAAATAACCAATACTATGACACGTGGAAAGAAAAATCATCAAAAGATTCTTCTACGATATTGATTGCTTCATTAACCTCTTCTGGAACAACACAATCAGTTTCAACTCAATCAACATCTTCAATGACTTCTTCAGCGCGCGAAACAACTAGACCAGGATATACCCCAATTGTGAGACGGACAGAAACACAACCACAGGTTTCATCAGGTTCTATATCAAGGGCTACCTCCTCTGGCTCTATCTCTCCTTCTTCATCAACATCACCATCATCTCAACCTATTTCTCCAACACCTTCTGCCGCAGAAGATTCATCCCCAAAAGAAAATATCACGCCACAAACACCGGGAGTAACCGTAACACGATCAATCCAACCGTTCACAGACGGCGCATATGTGCGACTGAATGTCATTGTTAGTGATAACAGGGTTAATGGAATTATTGTAACAGAGAATATTCCAGAATCATACACTGTGGCAAACTCAACACCCAGCATATCAAAAAGAACAGGAAATTCAATAAAATGGCTTTTCTATGGAACAAGTTTAACAAATCAAACAATAACCTATGAACTACGCGGATCCGGTAAAGCAACCATATCAGGGGCTTTTAGTTCGTCCCTCGGAAGCGGAAGCACAACAGGGGATTCTCAAATAGGTCAATAATAATCCATAACTTCCACAGAAGATAGTGCGGAGAAAAATAGTTATTAGTTCACTTTAACCTTTGTAATCTGCATTGATGACTTTTTTCTTTGAAAAATACCCTCTCTATTAATAAATCTGTCAAGAGTCAAGAGTTGACCCCTACCTTCCTCTTGACAAAAAAAATGAGTGGTTTATTATTATTATGATGGATACAATAAGAAATGTAGTTATAAAATCTTTTATTGTGTTGGTGTTATGCCTTCTGGTGATAAGCGATAAAACAAGTACTGAAGCATCTCTCAAGTTATCAGATATTCCCGCAATGAGGCACCTCCCAGAAAAATATACAAGTGGAGAAATAATTGTCATCAGGGTTGATGTGAATCCGTTCCTTCCTCATGGAGCAAAGATTATTGAAAAAACACCTGATGGATGGGATCTTGTTGGAACAAACCCACCACTTTCAGAACAACCATTCAGAAATATGTATGTCTGGAAGGTTCCGGAAAAAGGTGAAATATTAACAGATATCAGATACGCTGTACAGATTCCTAAGGGAAATAAATCAAGAAAAGAATTTACTGGCTACATTGATATTGAAAAAACTACACGGCTCAATATAGCAGGAGATAGACATATATGGAGCGATTGAAAAAGCACTTTCTTAGTTTGTTTTCTATACAGATTATTCTCATTATGCTTTTTTTATGCGGATGCGCGGCTGTTGAGAAAAAATCTGCTGAGAACATTCCTGTTGATTCCAAAACCACTCAGAAGGTTATGATTACAACAACAATAAGGGATATGCCTGATTCTTGCAAGCCAGGAGATATTGTAAAAGTTTCACTAAGAACAATTCCCGCAGCAGAGGTAAGCGGTGTTATTATAACCGAAAAAACCCCTGATGGCTGGCAAATAATCAAAGCAGAACCAGGTTTTACAAAAGCACTTTCTGATGGCACCTACAAATGGCTACAATGGGCAAAACAGGTTGAGCCATTCAACATTATTTATGAAGTAAAAATCCCTGAATCTGCAAAGGGTAAATACACATTTTCAGGAATTACTACAACCTATCGTGAGGGTGAAATAGAAATTACTGGGAAAAAAGAAATAATTGTAAAATAAACTTTTTCTGTTGAACAGAATCTTATAATTATAGTATGCAGAAAAGGAACATTGAAAATTCGGGAAAAAAGATATTTGAAAATCCATCCCGGCCTTCCTTTATAAAGGAAGGAGGAAATTCTCTCTATCCCCCCTTTACAAAAGAAGGGGGGGTAAATAAAATTCCCAGTTTTTCAAATAGAGGATTTGTGAAGTACAAAAAAGGGAGGATTGGGAATAAAAACACTGAAAAAAACTTATTAAAAATAATCGGAATATTATAAAATAAAGGGACTGCTAATTCTGGCAGAACAAAGTCAGTAGCAAGGAGGTAGTTATGGATCTTAAAAAGATTCTTTTTGTATTAGTAGGAATATTCTTGGTTTGCTCATTACTCGAAGCCGCACCAGCAGCACCAGGTATTCTGCAGAATGTATCAAATACAACTGGTTCTATTACATATATCTGGCAGGACAACTCAAACAATGAGCAGGGTTTTAGATGTTATGAATGGACATGGGATGATACCCTCAAAAGATACATAAGAAGCACAAATCCTGTATGGTCAGTGAATGCAAACATCACATCATACACAGAAATAGGACTTTCACCAAATACACAATACAGAAGAGTGATTGTTGCATGGAATGTGGAGGGAGAAAATCCACAGGCATATTATGATAGTTCAAGAGGACACTATTATTTCTTGCCGGCCGGAGGTGCCCCGGACTACCCTCCTCCTAATTATCTTGTTGCATATTATACGAGTATTGAACCACCTGCAGGGCTTGATTTTGGACAAAAAGGAATGACCCAGTTAACAGTAAGATTAGCAGCGCCTGAACCATCAAATCTTACCAAGTTTGAAACTCCTATAAAGCGCTTTGGGTATTTTTCGCCAAATAATTCTGGTTTTTATATAGAAAATATAGAAACAGGGAAAAACCTGAGTAGCACTACATTTATTATCCCAGATCCTCCTCCATCAACATATTCCCCGGCTCCTCATATAATAGACGGTGATGGATGGTGGAAGTATAACAGTGATTATGATCCTCTTCCTCAATTAACAGCCACCACACTTCCCGGAGCATTATGGGAATCATATCTTAAAAATGGAACTGCAACCTATAATTCGAGTGCTGGAACCTATACTGCAACTCATTTACGGAATTACTGGTGTATAGAAGGACTGGCACCTAATACTCCTTATACATTCAGGGCAAAAGCCAGAAATGGAGATGCAGACGAAACAGGATGGTGTACCCCAACAGGACAGGTCTGGACACTTCCAAATCCACCAAATATCTCCTGTGATAAATATGATAGTCGATGTTATGATGCTGGAATAAAATTTACATTCACAAATAACCTTGGTTTTGGCATTGGAACAGTTGACCACTACCATATAAAATGGACCACAAACCCTCTGGATGTTCCAACTGAAGACGATCCAAAGTGGTCTGCTGGTACCTGGATTATTACAGAATCAAGACCTGATGACTGGTATCTTGTCGTTGTATCGCATAATCCCCAGCACGAACAACCAGTTGCTTATAACATAGACGGCAGTATTGTATTGGCTTATAGATATGTACGACGTGGACATACCTATGTAGACCCAGGATCAAGAAATACTTATATAACAACCTATGGTCCTTTTAAGATTAACTATGATATCCATGGAAAGGTAACAATAAGTGGTGGAACTGGTTCTTATAATGATGTTGTTGTCCACTGCGGTGGATATACAACAAATTGCAGTTCAACAGGAGTGTTTCAGTTTCTTCATCTTCCAAAAGGCACCTATGATGTTTACCCAGAATTGCCCGGCTATAGAATTGCATATCCAGTTGAAACCTCAGGTCATCGTTCAATCACACTTCCAGACCCATCAGATGCCCCTGATTATATAAAAACAGGGGTTGATTTTACCCTTGCATACAAAAATACCTATACTGTCGCAGGTAAGATAACCCTTGTCGGTGGACCCAGTGGAACACCATCAGATGTAAAAAATATCAAGATTACCTGTGGAAGTTATGACCCTGTTTATCCTGATGCACAGGGGAATTATTATATACCTGGTGTTTTTGCTGGTACCTATAAAGTAAAAGCAGTATTACCAGTAGGGTCTGATTATGATGGATATGCTGTTACATTTCCAGCAGGAGGTCAGTATAATATTTCTCTTGGACCAGATGCAACAGGAAAGGATTTTACATTTACCTGGCAGGAAGAATTTGAAACAGCGAGTATCTCTGGAAAGGTTTATCTCCTCGGAGGAACAGGGGACCCAACAAAAGCAACAGTGTACTGTAAAAATCTGGATAGTGGGGTTGAAGGAACAGCATCCCCTGACTATAGTGGAGCATATCAGTTTTCAAGTATTCCAAAAAATAACAATTATGAATTATGGGTCAAAATGGATGGCTATAAGACAAAAAGAGTTAGAATCAGTGATACTGTCTGGAGTGATACATTGATAAAGATAACAATTAATAATCTGGAAGATAACCAGACAAACAAGGATTTTGAACTAATACCCATAGCATATTTTTCAATCAGTGGAAGGGTTGATATAGCAGAAGGAATAATCAGATCTCCTGATACAAAGGTGCATTGCGATTGCACCAGTGACACGAGCATTACTTTTGATATGCATCCTGATAATGATGGGAATTACATCTTTAGCAATGTACCTGAAGGTACATATAATGTTTATCTTGAAATTCCATCTGGCTATAAAATTACAAACCCTGCATCAGGTAAATATAATGGAATTACAGTTGGACCTGATGTTTCAGGAAAAAATTTCCTCGTTGAACCAACCGCAAAATACGCGCTATCAGGAAAAATAACACTACAGGGTGGAACCTGCAAACCAAATGAGGCAATCATTGTTTGCAGTTATTATAATAGTGTAAAGAAAGAAAACATTACATTTACGTCTATCCCTGACAGTAACGGAAATTATAAGTTTATAAACCTTGTTCCAGCAAATTATACTGTTTCAGTAAACCTGCCTGGCTACACAATAGCATATCCAACGTCTGGCTCTTATGCGATAACAATCACAAATAAGGATATAACAGGTAAGGACTTTTATCTTGTAAGTTATGCAATCACAGGAAGGGTTATCTTTATGACTGCGAGTGTTGAGCCAGTAACGAATGTTACACTTATTTGTTCAGCAAAAAGTTCTAACCCTGATGTTCCAAATGTTTACATAGTAGCACATCCGGACGCAGGTGGAAACTACGCTTTTTATAACCTTTTGCCATCATCAAAACTTGCAAAACCAGACGGTGGAGCCCCTGTTCCATACAGAATTGAAGCAATACTCGAAGGATATGGCGTTATTTCTCCTTCAACAGGATACTATGATATTGTAATCACAAATAAAGATGAACAAAAGGATTTTTACTTAGCAACATATGAAATTTCTGGTAAACTTGTTCTTTATTCAGGAAGCGCAGATCTTACAAAAGCAACAGTTGCAGCAGTAAAACTTAATGGCGATACTGAGGTTGAAACAACAGTTGTAAGCCCTGATAAAAACGGCGAATACAGGATTACAGGACTTAAATCAGGATACTACTATAGAATAAGAGCAAAACTTGAAAACTTCAGTTCTCTGAGACCAAAAGAACAGGGAGACACCTGGGGATATAGGGTCTGGATTCCCCCATCAGCAACAGGGGTTGATTTTACTTTACTTCCTTCAAAGGTTCCATCAGGTCAGACATGCACAATCTCTGGAAAGGTTAGTATTCCTCTGCCAATTACTCCAGACAGGGTGCTTGTGCGCTGTGGAAATAATAAAACATATCCTGATGCATACGGAAACTATTGCTTTAAAAACCTCAGTCCAGGTACATATGATATATCAGCAGAAAGAACAGGATATCACACAATCTTCCCAACAACATATGGTGGACATTATTATGTTACCCTTGATGAAACCTCGCCAGAGGCAACAGGAAAGGACTTTACCCTTGCTGCTGACCCTGAACCAGTATACAAGATTAGCGGAACAGTAATCCTTATTGGTGGAACAGGAAACATTACAGATGTAACAGTACACTGTAATTCACTTACCACAAAACCTGATGTAACAGGCCAGTACTCTTTCTTAAATCTAACTGCTGGAAGTTATGAACTATGGGTTGAACTTCCAAAGTATAAAACAAAAAATCCCGGAGGCACGGGAAAACAAATAATAAAACTATATGATAGGGATATTTCAGGGGTTGATTTTACTCTTGAGGCAATCCCGACATATACAATATCAGGTAAGGTTACTATTACAGATGGAGATGTCACCAAAGTAAAGATTGTCTGCAGTTCAGGAGCAGAGGTTTATCCTGATGTTTATGGAAGATACTCAATTACCGACCTACTTGCTGGAACATACACTGTCTCTGCTGAAATGGATGGGTTTATTGTAATAAATCCAAAAACAAATCTCTATTCTGTTAAAATTGGTCCTGATGCAGCAAACTGTGATTTTACACTTATCAGATATTACACAATTTCAGGAACAGTAAAGATTAGCGGTGGTACCGGGGATCTTGGCTCGGCTGTTGTTTATTGTGACAGCCAAACCACCAAGCCAGATCCATCAACTGGTTATTATGAATTTTCAAAACTTATTCCTGGCTCATACAATGTTTATGTAAAATTAAATGGATACACTGCGACATTCCCTGGCTCTGGTGAATATAAAATTACACTGGGTCCTGATGCCACGTTAAAGGACTTCACCCTTACTGCAACAACGCTTCTTTCTGTTTCTGGAAAGGTTTCAATTCTCGGTGGCCCAGGAAAAATGAGCGATGTAACAATAAACATTGCTACACTTTCAACAATTCCTGACGAAAACGGTAACTACACAATTTCAGGAGTCTCGCCAGGAACATACGACCTTACTGCATCATTAAGCAATTACTCTGTAACTTCTCCACCATCAGGAAAGTATAGAATCACATTCAACAAAACCAACCTGACCGGATATAACTTTAATCTTGCGACATTTAAGATATCAGGAAATGTAAAACTCATTGGAACAGGTAATGTAACGGATGTTGTGATAAAATGCGACGATGGAACATCAACAAGAACAACCTCTCCAGATTCCACTGGGCATTATGAATTTACCCCGCTCCCATCCGGACAATACAAAATTACTGCCTCTCTTGCTGATTATTCAACAATAATTCCTGCAGGGGATGGCAGTTATACAATAACACTTGGGCCAGATGCAAAAGATAAAAACTTTACGCTTATGACCTACTCGATATCCGGAAAAGCAGTATTCTGGCAGACATCAGGAGATATAACGACTATTACAATTACATTAAAAGGTTCAAGTACAACAAAAACAACGCATCCTGATTCAAATGGTAATTATTCATTTGCAACAGTTTCAACAGGGGACTATGAATTAAGCGCAGATCTGCCTGGATATACAGTTGTTGCACCAAAAGATGGGAAGTATAGTTTAAGTGTAAAGGGCAATATAACCGAAAAAAACTTTACGATTACAGCATTTTCTATCTCTGGGAAAGTATCTCTTTATAATAGTCCAAATCCTGTGACGAGTGTGACAATTACGCTCAAGGGAGAAACAGGAACAATCAATACGGCCCCGGATGCAAAAGGTAATTACCAGTTCAGTCCGCTTCCCGCAGGAACATACACAATTTCAGCATCATTGAATAACCATACTGTTGTCTCGCCATTAGATGGTTCCTACACAGTTACAATACCTCAGAATGCAACAGGAAAGGACTTCAACATTGTGGCATATTCAATATCAGGCGCAGTAAAAATATATGATGCTGCTGGACCAGCAGGCGCAACTGTTTATTGTCAAGGAGACGCTGGCACAATTCAATATACTGTCGACACAACAGGAAAATTCCAGTTTTATCCTCTACCTGCTGGAAACTATAAACTCTGGGTAGAAAAATCAGGATATAAAACAACGTATCCTGCTGAGGAGGTATATCAGATTAAACTCGACTCAATTCTAACGAAAAACTTTGCATTGCAGAAAAAATAAATAGACCGCTTTTTTATTAAAAAGAGGGAAGGAGTAAATACAATAAAACCCTTCCCTCAACTTTATATATTTATCCTCTTGATTCTTTCACAGTACGATGGGATTTATGGGAATAAATCCATCTTGCCTTCCTTTACAAAGGAAGGAGAACTGAAAAAGGGGATGATTGGGATTTCAAACACAGAAGAGAAACCTGATTGCAAAATGAAAAATGCAAAAAATTAAATTAAGAGACAACGCATTTACTTTGATTGAATTACTTGTTGTTATCGCCATTATTAGCATTCTCGCTGGAATGTTACTTCCCACTCTTTCAAAGGCAAGGGCAAAAGCGCATCAGGCAGTTTGCCTGAATAATCTGAAAGAACTCGGAATGTGTTTTTTTCTTTATGCAGATGACTGGGATGGGTTTTTCCCGAAAGATGCAACAATGTCAAATGTCTGGTTTACACAGATTGCCCTTTATATTCCACAAACAAGAACAGGATTTACTGCCTATAGCAGTATGTATGACCCAACAGAGGATATGTGGATATCAGGGATTCTTCGCTGTCCTGCAGAACCAAAAAGTTCAGCATTCTGGAATGTTGACTGGAGTGGAATGGAACCAGCAGTAAATAAGGTTGCAACCTGGTATGGAATAAATGGATATCTATGCGGCACAAGTTCTGACCCTGATTTGAGATACTGGCCTAAACTATCGCGGATTATAAAACCAGGACAGACATTTCTTGTCTGTGATATGAAACCAGGTCCAGAACTCGATAATTCTGACTACTACGCGAGGATAAACTTTAATCATCCTGAAATGGGCATCGCATACAGACATTCTGCATCCGCTGATTTTGTCTTTTGTGATGGACATGTTGAATCAAGAACAAAACAACAGGTACCTGTATGGCACCCTGGTACTAATGATCCTTTCTGGTTCAGTGGCCAAATACAATAACTGCGCACTCCATTTTCATATTTTATGAAAAGGAATGAAAACAATGGTAATTCTTTTACACAAGAGATTCTTAGAAGATGTGGGTAAGGGATAGACAAAAGAGGAAGAGGAGAAAAGCACGAAAATAAAAAATGGGAGAAAACATCCTTCTCCCATTTTTTTGCAACAAATCATACTTCCAGATGCAATAAACTATAAATTAATTCGGTTTTCCCATTGCATAGTGCGCACGAATCTCAGAATCAGTTAGTGCCCGCTTATAAACAGCAATCTCATCAATATAACCAGTTAGATAATCAGATCCTGTCTGAGGATCCCTTCCTACATTTATCTCAAGATTATAATAGTTGTAAGGAAGGCGGGTTATACTACTAGATGTTGTTGATCTTGCAACCTGAACACCATTTTGATAAAGTGTAAATACCCTTGTATTACCATCCCAGGTAAATGCTATGTACTCCCATTCTCCTGGCCTTAATGCCTTGCCACTGAGGGTTGCTGCTGATGACCCGGTAATTGTGGCTTGAGCCACACCTCCTTTTTCAGCCCATAATGCCCAGGTATACGCATAACTTGCATTATAGAATTGATTGACAAGTATGGTCTGGGTT
>Ga0255347_1001768_pt1 | contig 32969 bp, 24 predicted proteins | sample wastewater_treat_2_FD_192479 | JGI IMG/M metagenome (GOLD analysis project Ga0255347, IMG submission 192479) | Wastewater microbial communities from Lulu Island WWTP, Vancouver, Canada - plant24 | ecosystem: Engineered > WWTP > Wastewater > Unclassified | place: Canada: Vancouver, British... | reverse complement strand
GGCCAGGAATCGAGGGTGCCATTCTCATCCGGGTCGGTGCCATTCTGGTCCCAGACGGCAAAGCCTTTGATGGAAACGGCCAGTTCATACGGGTTGATCGCAACCTCCTGGATGGTAACCCTGCGATGAAGCGCCTCCGAAAGATGCTTTTCCAACTGGGATTTCGCAATCCTGGGCAGGACCCAGAACCCCGCGACCGTATAGATCGTCATGGCGAGTGCCAGTCCCGCCAAAAACAGGAGGTAGAATTTGGCCAACCGCTGATCTTTGTCGAATTTCATGCTAATCGCCTACCCAGCCTTCCAGGGGACAGTTGTCACATTTCGGTTTCCGTCGGCAATAGAGATGCCCTGTCCTCACCAGCAGGGCATGGTATTCCTGAAACCGGGGAACATCAGGGTCGAGCGTGTCCATGAAAAAAGACCGCAGCTCCTCATAGCCAATGACCTCCGGCACCCGGCCATGACGGTGAAAGATGCGGTGGGTATAAGTGTCCACCACAAACGATGGTTGCTGAGCGGCGTAGAGGATGATGCTGTCGGCGGTTTCGGGGCCGATCCCGCGAAGGCCCAGGAGTTCCGTTCGCAACTGCGCCATCTCCTGGCCCAGAAAGAGGTCGAGCTTGCCCTGCCAATGGGTGTGAAGATGGTCGCAAAAGTCTTTGAGCTTCCTCGCTTTCTGATTGTAGTAGCCGGACGCGCGAATGAGCGGGGCCAGGTCGTGTTGAGGCAGGAGGACTAGCGCTTCGGGTGTCAAGAGGTGGTGCTCGCGGAGCCTGCCGATGGCCTGCTTGACATTCTTCCAGGCGGTGTTTTGGGTGAGGATGGCGCCCACAATGACCTCGAAGGGACTGTCCGCAGGCCACCACTGCTGGGGACCAAACGCCGCCGAAAGCCGTTCGTAGACCTCCTCAAGACGCTGGCGACGTCTTTCCATCAGCCGATCTCGACCCCCTCGATGGGTGTCCCGCACTTGACACACTTACCGTCTCTGAGAGCCCGCCGTTGAATGGAAAACCCAAATCGCTCAATGACCAATTCCCGGCAGTGGTGGCAGTAGGTGTTCTCCCCTTCATCACCCGGCACGTTGCCGGTGTAGACGTAGTGAAGACCAGCGGCCTTGCCGATCTCGCGCGCCAGGTGGAGAGTGGCCACCGGGGTTGCGGGACGGTCGGTGAGCAGGTGGGTCGGGTGAAAGCGGCTCACATGCCACGGGATGCCCGGATCGAGCTCAGCGATGAATTTCGCCAGTTGTTGGAGTTCCTCGGGATGGTCATTGAGACCGGGGATCAGGAGGGTAGTGAGCTCGATCCAGATACCCCTTCGCTTCATGTTCTCGATGGTCCGGAGCACCGGTTTCAGCCGGGCGCCACACTGGGTGACGTAGAAATCGTTGCTGAATGCCTTGAGATCGATGTTTGCGGCATCCAGGTACGATCCTGCCGCGGCCAGAGCCTCCCCGGTCAGGTAGCCGTTGCTGACGAACACATTACGGATGCCCCTTTCATGGGCCTGTTCGGCCACCTCCAGGGCATATTCCAAGAAAACAGTGGGCTCGGTATAGGTGTAAGAGATGGTTGCGCAACCAGCTTTTTGAGCCTCCGTCACAACCTTTTCGGAGGAGGTCGTGTGACCGAAGATGGTGTTGTACTCGCGCGGCGCCTGGGAAATATCGGCATTCTGGCAGAAGAGGCAGCGGAAGTTACACCCAACGGTGGCAATAGAGTAGCTCCTGGTCCCGGGATAGAAGTGATAGAGCGGTTTCTTTTCAATTGGGTCAATGTTCTGAGCGATGAGCTTACCGTATACCAGCGACAGCAGGGTGCCGTCGCGATTCTCGCGAACCCCGCACTGGCCTCGCATGCCGGGCTCGATCCGGCACGACTGGGCACAGAGAAAGCAGGCAACCGCGCTCCCTTCGAGCTTCCTGTAAAACATCGCCTCCTTCATGTTCGCTCCTCGATCATGTTCGCTCTTCGATGGATGAAGGTCCGGGGCAAGCGTTCCCCGGCGCCTCTGATGAGCAGTCGGGCACCCATGGTGGCCGTTTCCTGCTTCGCCAGCAGACGCTGTGCAGGTTTGCCGGGCCGGCCCCCGACGGGGCCTGGTAGAGGATCGGATGCTGGACTGTCATGAGCGGATAGCGCAGGTCGATCCGCATCCCGATGAAGTGCCCGAACGGCAACCAGCGAATAAACCGGGAGCGTTCCAGGAAGCAAAAATAGCGCAAGGCATTCAGAGGAAATAGAAGACAGGTCTGCCACTTAATGGGAACCGTTCCGGCCAGGACTTCGCTGGTCATCCGGGAGAGCTGAGAAACGCTGAAGAAACGGGCATGGCTGAAGACGGAGGGTTGCCAGAGGCTCCGCAGGCAGTGTTGCCAGGTGATGACCGAATAGCGGTTCAAGACGCCGAGCAGGAGATGGTGACGAGCCACCCGCACGGCCTCCTGAAGGGCACGGTACGGGTCGTCCACATATTCGAGGGTGGTGATCAGGGCTACTGTGTCGAAGGCATTGTCGTCGTAGGGCAGGTCCTCGGCATACCCCCGGTCGAGGCTGACCCGCCCCGGGAGAGCGCGACGTGCAAAATCGAGCATATAGGGCGATGGGTCCAGGCCGGTAACCTGGTGTCCGTTCTGTAGAAACCATTCCAGGAAGTGCCCGGCACCACACCCGACTTCAAGGACCGAATGCGGGGTGGGGGGAGCCCACAACCCCTGCAGCAGTTCCCGTTCAATGGCGGCGGCGGTGCGCCCCGGTTCCGAAGTGAACCAGTCGAGGCAGTGCAGAGCATCTTCAAACTGGAAGACATAACCCACGAAGGCTGACTCCATGTCAAATCAGGCTATTCTCAGCCCGGTTGGTTCTCGCTCCACTGAAGAATCGCACCGCGCGCTCCGGACGTCACCAGATGCGCGTAGTGAGCCAGATATCCCTGCCTGACCCGGGGTTCGGGGGGAGTCCACGCGGCTCGGCGTTGTTCGAGTTCAACCGCATCGACCAGCAGTTCCAGCTTCTTGTTGGGAATATCGATGGCGATCCGGTCCCCTTCTTTCACCAGGGCGATGGGTCCGCCCACCGCCGCTTCCGGCGACACATGGCCGATGGCGGCGCCATGAGTGCCGCCGCTGAAGCGGCCATCGGTGATGAGCGCCACTTCCTTGCCCAGACCCATACCAACGAGAGCGGCGGTAGGAGTGAGCATCTCCTGCATGCCCGGCCCGCCCTTGGGCCCTTCGTGGCGGATCACCACCACATCGCCCGGCTGAATTTGCCCATCGAGGATCGCCGTCGCCGCCTCGGCCTCACTCTCGAACACGCGAGCCCGACCCGTGCGCTGCAGCATCTCAGGGGCTACCGCGGACTGCTTCACCACGGCGCCTTCCGGTGCCAGATTGCCGTAGAGGATCGCGATCCCGCCCTCATTGTGGTAAGGCCGGTCCAGGGGGCGAATGACATCGTGATCCAGGACCGGAAAGCTCTTGAGATTGTCACCCACCGTCTTGCCGGTTACCGTCATCGAGCTCAAATGGATGAGATTGCCCGTGGCGAGTTCGTGCATGACGGCCTGAACCCCTCCCGCCGCATCGAGGTCTTCCAGAAAATGCGGACCGGCAGGGCGTAGACTGCAGAGATGAGGAGTGCGCGAGCTGATCCGATTGAAGGTCTCGAGGCTGAGATCGATCCCCGCCTCATGGGCTATGGCGGGCACGTGCAGAACCGTGTTGGTAGAACAGCCCAGAGCCATGTCCACGGCAATGGCGTTTTCAAAGGCGTCCCGGGTGGCGATATCCCGGGGGCAGAGATTCCGCTGGATCAGATCGAGGATTCTCATACCGGCCATTTTCGCCAGCCGGATGCGGGCCGCACTCACGGCAGGGATGGTGCCGTTGCCGGGAAGGCCGATCCCGAGGGCTTCGGTCAGGCAATTCATGGAGTTGGCGGTAAACATGCCCGCACACGAACCGCATCCTGGACAGGCACAGTCTTCCAGTTCCGCGAGCTGCTCGGCACTGATCCGCCCGGACTTGTAGGACCCCACCCCCTCGAATACGGACACCAGGTCTACGGCTTTGCCGGCGGCTCGCCCCGCGAGCATGGGGCCGCCACTTACCACCAGGGCCGGGATGTTCAGCCGCATGGCCGCCATGAGCATGCCCGGGATGATCTTGTCACAGTTGGGAACCAGGACCAGCCCATCAAAAGGGTGGGCCATAGCCATGATTTCCACCGAATCGGCAATCAGCTCCCGACTCGCCAGGGAATAGCGCATCCCCTGATGATTCATCGCGATGCCGTCACAGACGCCAATCGTGCTGAACTCGATGGGAGTGCCACCGGCAAGACGGATGCCGGCCTTTACCGCTTCGGTGATCTTATCGAGGTGGATATGACCGGGAATGACTTCATTGGCCGAATTGGCAACACCGATCAGCGGCCGTTCGAGCTCCGTCTGGGTGTATCCCATGGCCTTGAAGAGGGAACGGTGGGGAGCCTTCTCCACACCCTTTTTCATTAAATCGCTGCGCATGCTGTCCTCCTTGATCGAGCGTTCTCGGCTGCTCTATTTATGGTATTCAAGGCTGATTGAAAAGCCTTGAACTGGTTACCATTTGTTGAAATGCGGAGTTCTTGGTCCCTTAGCTTTCGCGGCAAGGTTAAAGTTACTGTATGAGCGATAATCTTGGCAAGGACAAAAGGGTTGGGGCGAAGGGGTTGGGCCGGACCTCTGACCCTCGATCAGAGATCGCGTTGCTCGCCCCATCCTTGTCTGATATATTGACTTTCGTAACAGTCTCATATTCCGTGGGAACCTTCTTCCCCGGTTGGAAGTTGTGGGGTGGTTGATTTCTACCCATTGGTAAGCTTATCTGAAATGAAGAGCAATAGCCATAAATGCTCAATTTTTGGGCCGGTACCGTCGCGTCGCCTGGGGCGGTCGCTCGGAATTGATGTGATTGCGCCCAAGACCTGCAGCTATGATTGCGTTTACTGTGAGTCCGGGCCAACCACCCATCTGACGCTCAAGCGGCGGGCTTTTGTGCCACCCGAACAGGTGATGCGGGATTTGACCGCCTATTTCGACGAACACCCCGCCGGGGCTGACGTGCTGACCTTCTCCAGCGCCGGTGAACCAACGCTGTATGAACCGCTGCGGGAGCTCATCCGGGAAATCAAGCGGCACTTCCGGGCCCTGCCGCTGGTGGTCCTGACCAACGGCTCGCTGTTGTGGGACGCGGCGGTGCGGCAAGCCCTCGTGCCCGCCGACCGGGTGGTTCCTTCCCTCGACGCAGTGACCGAAGCCGTGTTTCGGGATCTCAATCGTCCCCATCCGGCTCTTGAGCCCAGCCAAATCATCGAAGGCCTGAAAGCCTTTCGCCGGGATTACCGGGGACAGTTCCATCTCGAGGTCATGCTGGTAGCCGGCTTCAACGATGCCCCCCATGAGCTGGCAGCAGTCCGTGGCGTGATCGAGTTCCTGCACCCTGACCGGGTGGAACTCAACACGGTCGTGCGGCCGCCAGCCGCACCAGGCTGCCGGGGGCTCTCATCACGCGAAATGGAAGCGGTGCGAGAGCTCTTTCCTCCTGACACAACCGAGATCATCGGTCACTTCAAGGGTTATCACGGGTTGCAATCCGATCCGCATCTTGCTGAGCGCGTGTTGCACCTTGTTCGACGCCGTCCCTGTGCGGTGGACGAGATGGCAGCGGCCCTGGGAGTACCACTTGACGCATTGCAGCACATCCTGCAGGGGCTGATGGCGACGGATCGGATCACCCGCCAGGTATTCGACGGTCTCGAATATATTTGCCCGAAGGGCAAGGATTCTTAGACTACTTCCCAGGATTCTCCGCATCGCTTCGCGGCGGGACCTCGGCGTTGAGAATCTCCACGGGGCGATCGGGCACGGTGCGTACGATGAGCGCCTGGGCAAAAAGCTCCCGCGCCAGGTTTTGGATGTCCTCGGCAGTAACCGCTTCGATCAGCGCCACATACTTTTGATCGTATTCCCAGCCCAATCCGAGAACCTCGTTGACGGCCGTGCTTCGGGCCTGTGCTTCGATCGTCTCGAGACCCAGCTGGTGAGCGGTTCTGAGCATCTGCCTGGCATTTTCCAGTTCCTCGGCGGGCACCGGCTCATCAACCAGGCGCCTGAAATGCGACAGGACAATCTGCTGCACCCGATCAAGGTTATTCAGGGTGGTTTGGGTGATGACCCCGTAAAAACCCGCGCTTTTGCCATAGAACGGAAAAGCCCCCACCACGTAGACCAAGTCTTCGTTGCCGCCCCGCAGAGCTTCAAAAAGCCGCCCGCCGGGATAACCGGTACCCGCGAGGACTGCATCGAGGAGATCCAGAACCGGCCTTCCAGGGTCGTTGACGCTCATGCCGTTGGTGCCGATGAAGAGCCCGCAACTGGTCTTGTCATTCTTCTTTTCCACCGTACGATCGGCCTTCAAGGGGCGGGTTTCCTCCGGCTGGACGGCAAGCCCGGTTGGGGCAAGCTTCCAGGGCTCCAGTTTCCTGGATACCGTGGCCAGGACCTGCTTCACGTCGAGATCGCCGTAGACGGCCAGGACCGAGTGATGCGGGTTCACCATCCGGCGGTAGAAGGACAGGATCTCTTCGCGAGAGAAGGATTGCACCGACTCGGGAGTCCCCATCCGCTCATTGCGGTAGGATGACTGCTCAAAATAGTTCTCCTTGAACAGCCGGATCACTTCCGTCTGCCAATTTTCACCGAGCTTTTTCAGGGCCAGCAGGGTTTCCTGACGCCGGCGCTCGATTTCATCCGGTGGGAACTGCGCGTTCCGCAGGATATCAGCCAGGATCTCGAGGGCAACTTCGAGATCCTCCTTGAGCACCTTAATGGACACCTGGTAGGTGTTGCTCTCCGATCTGCTCACCAGGCTCCCGCCGATGCCCTCGATGGCCTGAGCGATTTGACGCTTGCTTCGAGACTTGGTTCCCGCCGTCAGGAGAGACGCGGTAAACGCTGACAGTCCCGGCTTTTCCAGATCTTCGAGGAGCAACCCGCCGAGGCCGAAGAGCTGGATGGTTACGAAGGGCAGGGAGGAGTCCTGCTTAAGGAAAACTTTGAGCCCGTTTTTCAGCTCATGAACCTCTGCCGAAGCAGCCGTCTGGCCCTCACCCGCTTTAGTTCCCGCCCCGTCGCTCTTTTCCGGCGGAGTTTCCGGCCTGACCACGGCCACGTTCATTCGGTGCGGCACCAGGTAGCGCCGGGCCACCTCACGGATGTCTTCCCGCGAAACTCGGCGCAGGTTTCCCACATAGCTTTCATCAAAGTAGGGGTCCCCCGTTTCACTGTAAGATGACCCGATCGAAGATGCGAGTGCGGATACGCTCTCCTTGCTGAAAATGTGCTGTGCGAGAACCAGCTTCTTCGCCTTGTCCAGCTCCTCCGGGCTCACCAGGTCTTTCTTGAACCGATTGATTTCCTCCTTCACGGGATCGAGAATAGCGGGCCAGTGCTGAGAGTCGAGCGTGAGGGAAATGGCAAACTGGCCCTGGACAAAAGAGGGCGTCCAATTGGAGGCGCTCACGCTCAGGACCTTGTTTTCCTTGTCCTTCAGGCGTTGATGCAGGCGTGACGTCCTCCCTTCACCGAGAAGCAGTGCAAGGACGTCGAGGGCATAGAGGTCGCGATGATAGAGGGTGACCGAAGGAAAGCCCACGATGGCCTGAGTCAGTCGAGCCTGGGAAAGGGTCTTTTCTTCCCACCGGGGCGTGACCTGCTCGGGTTCGGCGGCAAGCAGCGGGGGAGCAGTAGCTTTGCGGGTGAATTCTCGGGTCTTTTCAGCAATAAAGAGCAGGACGGCTTCCGGTAAAACCCGGCCAACCACTACGACCACCATGTTATTGGGCTGGTAACGCTGCCGGTAATAATCTTCGAGCGCCTCCCGGTCCAGGGTGACGAAGACTTCTTCATAGCCGATGATAGGATGGCGTACCGGGTTATCACGATAGGCAGTCTTCATGTAGAGTTTCCAGAGTTCGCTGCCGGGATCATTTTCACCCATCTTCATTTCCTGCTGAATGATCGCCTTTTCACGCGTCACCTGGTCGGGGTCCAGGGTACACTCGCTAACGTAGGAAAGCAGCAGATCCAGGGCCTTCTGCCAGTGTTCGGTGGTCGTCGTGATATAGTAGCGAGTGCGGTCAAAGGAAGTAGAGGCATTGGTCACCCCGCCCAGCCGTTCGAGTCGTTCCCTGGCTTCCTTCTCAGTGAAGGAACGAGTTGACCCACCGGAGACGACGTGTTCCAGATAATGAGAAATCCCCGAAGTCAGATATTTGCCTTCGTAGATGGAACCAGTGCCGACCAATACCTGGACGGCCAGGGCGTCACTCTCTGTTTGGTTGCGGATGAGGACCGTCAGGCCATTCTTGAGCACCACAAAACAATCCCCGGGGCGAGAGGCGATGGTCCGGTGAACCACTTCCCGTGATGCCGGAGAGAGGACGAGTGGCGCTCCGACCCTTTCCAGGGCTAGACCAAGACCTGCAAGACAATTCAGAAACAAAAGGCAGATTGCGCCGATGGCTATTCTTTTGTGCATTCTGGTTTCCTTTCCACCCCGAGGAAGCACTCAATTCCCGTTTGGTGTCTCTTACAGGCGTCCAGCCATCACCAGATCCCGAAGGTACTCATGGCGATTCAAAATTGCGGCCGGCAACGGCCAGCGAACGGGCGGGCGACCCATTCCGAGCACCTGCCATTGGCCCCTGGTGCGGCCCCATTCAACGACGATGTCATCGAGCCTGGCTTTGCGGGCCAGAGCCCCGGTCAGCTCGATCACCATTCCATGCTCCGGGTGCCCGATGGGCAAGGGCTCATAGGGGATGTCCGAACCTTGTGAGCGGTCCTTTCTTAACATTCCGAGACAGTCGGCGTAAACCCAAAGGATCTTCAAACGAAGCTCCCAGCGAGTCGCTTCCTGGATGATCAGCGGATTATGGGCGAGACAGGACGCTTCCAGAGCCGTCGCATTGTCAACCACCTGCTTCGGGTGATGGGCGAGGGGCCCCATGGCTACCAGGGGGAACGCGAAATCCTTTAAAATCCTCTCTTTCTGCCTCCTGCCAAAATAGATGCGAGTGGCCGGATGGGGTGTCTGGGAGCACGCCAGCAGAATCTGCTGTAGAACCCGGGAATGCTGCAGGCGATAAGTGTGGCAGCAAGGGAAAGTGGGAATTCGGAGGGCCTGGAAAAGGTAGGCAAATCGAGGCGTAGGGAAGAACACTCGGGCTGCGGTCCGGAGCAGCTTCTTCTCGGCGGCGGAATAGTCATCGATCGTACTGCGAACACCCAGTGTGATCACGCCGGGGCAGGAGCGCAAGAAAGGTGCCAGCGCGACTTTGGGAGGACTCATGGGAGACCTGGCCATGGTGGTCTGCTCAGCTGAACGGGCGACTCTGAAGGCGAAAAACGCGGCTCCAGAAACCTTCAGGGTCTTGGGGCCAACGGGGGCAGGGACCGGCTGCGGGTGACTGCAACGCCAGGTGCAACGGCTCAGCTGGTGCTGGGATTGAGGAGCACATCGGGATGCACTCCATAATTATAGCTCCGCATGCGGAAGTAGTTCTCCAGCAGACTGATCCGGCGGTCCACATAGTCATAGATCTTCAGGCGCCGGTCGCCGCCAGCGCCGTTCTGCTGAAGGTCCTTCAGAGCATTGGCCAGAGACTGGTTGAAGTAGAGCGGAATGGCAAGAAAGAGCGTCTTCGAATTCAGGTTGCGGAAGCATTGTGACAAGGTTTGGGGACTTAGCAGAATGGCCACGGCTCCCGACGATGAGGGCAAATCCGGGCAGGGCACCATGTTTTCATCTGCCTCCGCTACCGCCGCCGCGTCGGTCGGTTCCGGGCCGTAGCTCAGCGCCGGAATGTTGCGCTTTGAAAGCTCGTCCTTGAGGGCCCGATGCTGTTCTTCGCCTCCGTAGAGGACCAGGAGCGGCTATGCTTCCTGCGAGAGCTCTTCGGCAATATCGTCAGCGATGATTCTGGTCCGTTGTTCGTCGCTCATCAGCGCTGCGAGCATGGGAACATAGTCGGACCGGGACCCATACGGGTATTCAAAACCGGTAGCGCGGGCCACCACATGGGCATGGATGATACCCCGCCCCTCCCGCGCGTCTTTCTCGTCGATCCCGTAGACCAACTCCCCAATGTAATAGTATACCAGCTTGGAAAGCCGGTCTCGCCGCTGTGCAGTATTGGAAAGCCCGAGCATATAGCGACAGTCGAAGTTGGGGATGAGATGGGTCAGGATCTTGGAGGGACAGCGCTGGCATTCGTCCATGATCAGATAGCCGATGCGGTCCCAGATTTTGCGCCAGAAACGCATCACCTCGCCGGTGTGACCAATGGTGATGAATTGCCCCGGCTGGTGCACGCCCTCGGCAAAGAGGCCCACTTCCGAGCGGGGAATCTGAAGGAAATTCTCAATCTTGGTCAACCAGCCTTCGAGCAGGTCCAGTTTTGGAATCAGCACCAGGGTGGGCTGGCGACGCTGGGCTATGGTGTAAAGGGCAATGACGGTCTTGCCGCTTTTGTGGCCTCCCACGAGGGTGGCAAAATCGCGATCGAGAACGGCCTCGGCGGCATCCTGCTGGTAGCCCTTTAATTCTCCATGGAATTCCATCGGTACCGGTTCGAGCGTTCGTCGCCGATCCACCAGTCGATAGGGTTGCTGGAACTTCTTGCACAGATCCAGCAGTTGATCCAGGAAGCCCCGTGGCAAGATATAGCTGTGGCCCTTCTGGCGCATGCAACTGATCTGCGGTGGAATATTGCCAATCCACTCGCCCCGGTTATGCCGCAATTCATAATCGGGATTGGTGAAAACCAGTCGCTCGTGGATCTTTCGATCCAACAGCGGTGATATTCCATCAGAAGGGATTTTCACACATTCTGCAAGCAAAATATTCAGCGTCTTAACGAACATCCACTACACCCTTTCCGGATGGTGACGATGCTGCTGCAAAAGCCAGCAGCTCCCTTTCGAGGGCCGTAATCACTATCGCGTGGTATTTGATATGGCAGCGTTATAAGGCTTCTTCCACAATCCAGACCGCCGAACGCGCCCGTAAGCGCGCCTCCGCAGGCAACCCTGGACTACTTTCCATTCTAACGTTCTTCTGGGAGCGAGTAAAGCGCTTCCTGACCGCACTGCTTCGATCCGCTCCCAGCCCGCTGGCGGCACTACGTTAAGCTGCAGCAGACCGTTATTCAAGAACTCACCTTGCGCTTTCACTCACCAACTATAATTTGACATGGACTTCCAAGTTCACTACCTTTTCTCTCGATTTCGGAAGAAACTGGATCGCGTTGTTGAATCGTCCGGAAATATCGAGAATCAGATTGGAGCAACAAAAGTGGACAATGCAGATACCACCCTTCAGCACCTTGGTCAATTGGCAAGCGAGTATCAACGGAAATTTCAAGAGCTCGAAGAGTTTGCGCAGACCGCCCAACCCCAGACCCTGACGGCTCAGGTGAGGGCCCTGGGAGAACGGACCACCGATCGCTTTCGGTTCGCCCAGCAAGGGCTGCTGACCCTCTTGACGCAGCATCCGGAGGCCGACCAGCAGCAATTCATCGACGCCTTAATGGCGCTCTCCAGTTGTTTTGACGAAATGCGGATTCTCTTCCAGATCACGCTGCAACGCCTGGATTCGACCCCGGAGTAGCCCGGGACTATCACGGACTGCCTTTGTTGTCGGCACCAGGGCCTGGAGTGCCTGCCATTCACTGGGGCAAACCAGTGCTGGGCATTTTCGGCATCGGGGCCTGCGAACGTAGCCCGCAGGGCCGCTACCATTCACCTTTCCTGACGAGCAAGTACAGGTTGCCGGGATGCTTCATGCGGCCGGCGAGTTCTCCAGCCTGAGTGCCCGTCCCGCAGAAAAGATCAACTCTGCCGGGACCCTTGATGGCGCCTCCCGTGTCCTGATTCAAGACCCATCGGTGCAGCGGCTCCCACCCCACGACTTGACCGGCTTCATCAAAGCGGGGTTGCTGAGCCTCCAGATAGGCCAACGCTCCCCGTGGGAAATAGCGCACATCGGTTGCCACAGACCGCCCTGCAGTCAACGGCACATTCAGGCTTCCCAGCGGACCTTCCGAAACCCAGCGGAAAAACACATAGCTCTCATTATGCCACATCACCTCGTCCCGGCTATCGGGATGACGGTGCAGATAGTCCCGAATCGCCTGAAGGGAAACCTTATCGGGAGTGAGCGTCCCCCGCTCGATCAGCAATTTGCCGATACTTCGGTATGGGCGGCCATTGGCGCCCGCGTAGCCGATTCGCGCCAGACGGCCGTCCGCGAGTTTGACCTGGCCGGAGCCCTGAACATGAAGGAAAAACGCTTCCACGGGATCTTTCAGCCACACCAGCTGACAGCGGTGCTCACCGAGTCGCCCTGCTCCGTCAATTTCCGCCCTGGTGTAGTACGGCAGGACGCGATTCCCCTGGATGCGCCCCACCAGCCGCTCGCCTGGGAAGCGGAGCGGATCGAAGGCCGCCAGGTCAATCGTCAGGAGATCGGGAGGAAGGCCGTAGAGGGGGAACGCAAATTCGGAATCCTCCTGCAGGCGACCTTCCACAATCGGTTCATAGTAGCCGGTCACCAGGGAGGTATCCAGTTTGCCGTCACTGACAACCCGATAGACGTCAAAGCCATCGGCTATGGCGTCACGGTCCACTCGTTTGTTTTCGAGGAGGTTGACGAAATGAAGGAGGGAAGCCTTGAGAATTTCAGGCGGGAGTTCCTTTTCCCCTGCGAGGAACTTCCGCTGCTCGGCGCGTTCGAAAAAGGCAAGACTGCTCCTTATGGCCTGCTTGAGGGATTCGCTATCCAGGTCATCGGCAAAAGTCGGCACCCTGTCCCGGGGAACCCGCTCAAGAAAGGACCTCTTCACGGGTTCCTGCGGGGGGGGTGAACAGGCAGCCACCAGGATTGCCATTCCCACCCCCAGAGCCAGAATGCTTGCCGCTCGCGGCAGCCGCCGTTCAGGTGCCCATTTCCCAGGAATGGAGGTATTTCTCCTGTTCGTCGGTTAGATCGTCAATCCGGATCTTCATGCTTGCCAGCTTCAGCCGCGCAATCTCTTTATCAATCAGAGTGGGAACGCGGTAGACCTGCTTCTTGAGGATCGCCGCATGGCCGACCATGTACTCAGCACACAGCGCCTGGTTGGCAAAGCTCATGTCCATGACGCTGGAAGGATGCCCCTCGGCGGCAGCCAGGTTGATCAGCCGACCTTCACCCAGCACATAGAGGCGACGACCATTGGGGAGGGTGAACTCCTCCACGAAATCACGGATCTCACGCCGCGCCTCCGCCATGGCGGCGAGGGCCTCGAGATCGATTTCGACGTTGAAGTGTCCCGAATTACAGACGATGGCACCGTCCTTCATGACCACGAAATGTTCACTGCGGAGGACATGGATATCGCCGGTGAGGGTGCAGAAGAAATCACCGACGGGTGCCGCCTCGGCCATGGGCATGACCTGATAGCCGTCCATCACCGCTTCCAGGGCACGCAGTGGATCGATTTCCGTGATGATGACGCGGGCCCCCATTCCAGCCGCCCGCATGGCGACGCCTCGTCCGCACCAGCCGTAACCGCTCACCACAAAGTTGGAGCCGGCAAGGAGCCGGTTGGTGGCGCGAATGATGCCGTCGACCGTACTCTGTCCGGTGCCGTAGCGGTTATCGAAGAAATGCTTGGTGTCGGCATCGTTGACTGCAATGATGGGGTACTGCAGTACCCCCTTTTCCGCCATGCTGCGGAGCCTTATAACGCCGGTGGTGGTCTCCTCGGTTCCTCCCAGGATCCCGTCGAGGAGTTCCTTCCTTTCGGAGTGGATGGTGCTGACCAGATCCGCCCCATCATCCATGGTAACCTGGGGGGAGGCCGCCAGGGCGGCATGGATGTGCCGGTAGTAGGTGTCCTTGTCCTCGCCTTTGATGGCAAAAACCGGGATTCCATCGTGCACCACCAGTGATGCCGCCACATCGTCCTGAGTACTCAGCGGATTGGAAGCACAAAGCCGCACTTCGGCACCGCCGGCCTTGAGCGTCTGCGCCAGGGTGGCGGTTTCCGTGGTGACATGCAGGCAGGCCGCCATGCGCAGGCCTTTCAGAGGTTTCTCGGCGGCAAAGCGCTCTTTGATGGAACGCAGCACCGGCATGGATTGCGCCGCCCATTCGATCCTCAGCTGGCCCTTTGCCGCCAGTTCCTTGTCTTTTACATCAAAGTCCATATCCTCTCCCTTTATTGCTTACAGGCCGGCCTTTTCCCGCAACGTATCGACCATATCGATCTTTTCCCAGGAAAAGTCGGGGTCACTCCGCCCAAAATGGCCATGGCAGGCCGTTTTACGAAAAATCGGGCGCAACAGCCGAAGGTGTTTGACCATGTTGGCCGGCTTGAAGCTGAAGGTCTCTCGAATGATTTCCGCAATCCGGTCGGGGGAAATCTTCCCGGTGCCGAAGGTGTCCACCATGAGAGATACCGGTTCGGCGACCCCGATGGTGTAGGCGACCTGCACTTCCACCCGGTCGGCAAGCCCGGCAGCGACGATGTTCTTGGCGACGTAGCGGCACATGTAGGATGCCGTGCGGTCGACTTTGGAGGGGTCTTTGCCGGAAAAGGCGCCACCGCCATGGCTTCCCTGACCGCCGTAGGTGTCGGCGATGATTTTCCGGCCCGTCATGCCGCAATCGGCGAGCGGGCCGCCCACGACAAAGCGACCGGTGGAATTGATGAAGAACTTGGTATTGGCATCCATCAGTTCGAGTGGGATAGCCTTCCGGATCACCTCTTCGATGATCGCCTCGCGAATCCGGTCGTAGGAGACATTGGGAATGTGCTGGGCGGCCACAACGACGGTGTCAATCCGCGTGGGCCGGTGATCCTCGTATTGCACGGTGACCTGGCTTTTCCCATCGGGGCGCAGGAAATCCACAATCCCGTTCTTCCTCACCTCGGCCAGCCGCCGGGAAATCCGGTGGGCATAGTAGATCGGCATGGGCATCAACACCGGCGTTTCGCTGCAGGCGAACCCGAACATCAGGCCCTGATCTCCCGCCCCCTGCTCCTCGAAGAGACCCTCTCCGGGATTAACCCCGATGGCGATGTCGGGAGACTGCTTGTCAATGCTGGTGATGACCGCACAGGTTTCCCAGTCAAAACCCATGGATGAATCGTTGTAGCCAATCTCCCGGATGATCTCGCGAACCAGTCCGGGGATATCAACCCAGGCCGAAGTAGTGATTTCGCCGGCACAGAAGACCAGCCCTGTGGTGACCAGCGTTTCCGCCGCCACGCGAGCCGCCTTGTCTTCGGCAATGATGGCGTCGAGGATGCCGTCGGAAATTTGATCGGCGATTTTATCGGGATGCCCCTCGGCGACAGATTCCGATGTAAACAGATAGTTGTTCATTGACATTGGGAAACTTCCTCCTTGAAATGACGGATTGTGATACCTCTTCGCCCTGCTCGCGCAGCACCGATGCTAACCTTTAGCAGCCAGCGGGTGATTGCTGGAATCCAATAGGACAACTCGCGGTTGATGCTTGGCCACCTCCTCTTCCGAATACTGAGCGTAGGTCGCGATGATGATGAGATCCCCTTTCATGCCTTTGCGGGCGGCGGCCCCATTGAGGCAGATCACGCCACTGCCGGGAGGCCCGGCAAGGGCATAGGTATCGAACCGCTCACCATTGGAGACATTGTAGATGCTGATCCGTTCATAGGGGAGAATATCTGCCTGGCGCAGGAGGTTTTCATCAATCGTCAGACTGCCTTCGTAATGAAGATTGGAGTCGGTAATGGTGGCGCGGTGAAGTTTTGATTTGAGTAGAGTACGCTGCATGGCTTGCTCCTGAATGATCAGAATGAGTGTTCATGAAGTCCCGTTCATGCCGTGGGCTTGAGTATGGCATTGTCGATGAGACGGGCTACCCCCACATGCACCGCCAGGGCCAGCAGGGTTGGCCCCTCGACCCGCGTCACCGGCTGCAGCGTCGCGGGGTCGCAGAGTTCGGCGTAATCAATACGCACGTCGTTGTCCTCATCGAGTACTTCACGCACCTTATTCAGGATTACCTCGCCAGCCAGTTCTCCTCCTTGCACCAGCGCCTGAGCACGCCTCAGCGACTGATTCAGGCGCACTGCCTTCTGCCGTTGTTCCGGGGTCAGATAGGCGTTGCGGCTGCTCATCGCCAGGCCGTCGGCCTCCCGCACCGTGGGATGACCGATGATTTCGATTTCCATATTCAAGTCCTGCACCATTCTCCGGACTGTCACCAGTTGCTGGAAATCCTTTTCGCCAAAAACCGCCACATGTGGTTTCACCATGTGAAACAACTTGGCGACAACGGTGGCAACGCCCCTGAAAAAGATCGGACGGCTGCGCCCACACAGGGGGGCGGCAACTTGGGTCACCGTGACGTAGGTTTGGTACCCCTCGGGATAGACCTCGGCGACCTGAGGCATGAACCCAATATCGACCCCGACCGCGCTGGCCAGGCGGATGTCACGTTCGAGATCGCGCGGGTAGCGTTCAAAATCCTCGTTCGGGGCAAACTGCGCCGGATTCACAAAAATGCTGATAACGAGAACGTCACACTGGGGACGAAGGCTGCGCATGAGTTCCAGGTGTCCTTCGTGGAGATACCCCATGGTTGGGACCAGCCCAATCCTTTTCCCGTCACAACGCCAGCCTTCGGCGGCCTGCTGCATCTCGGCGATGCTCTCGATGATGCGCATGCTTTCTCCTTTCGGTTGTTGCCTGCAAATGGCAAAAGCCTTCGAGACCCTGGTCCGGAAGGCTCCTCAACAAACAGGAATTGAGTCCAAAACCTCTCACCTGATCCAGTCCGTTTCGTCCTGGTACCTTGAGCATCCAGGCAAAACCCTGGCCCAAAATTGTGCTGTTCAGTATCAAGGAGGCCATTCTTTGTCAAGGGATAAGTCCCAAAAAAGTCTTGACGACTTTTCATGAGGTGTTGCATAAATGCACGCTTGTCTCAGATTTGGTCGATTGCTTTCAGGAACGCAGCCGAATGCTGAGCAGAATAGTGCTGGGACTGAGCATTCTCAATGATGCGACTCATCGATCTGCATTCCGACCAGCAGCGGCTTCATGAGGAGTTCGAAAAGACCGTCAAGACCTTTCTCGATCACGACCAGTGCGTCCCTGGACTCGAACTCAAAGCCAAGGCTGAAACGCAAATTCGTTGACACCTTCCGGAGCAAGCAGTAAGCCCTCCTCACGGCAAAGGAGCTACAATGATGCAGTTTATTGACCTGGGTTTCCAGCAGCAGCGCATTCGCGGCAGAATCGAAAGAGCCATCAAGGCCGTTCTCGACCACGGGCAGTACATCATGGGGCCTGAAGTACGGGAACTGGAAGAGCGCCTGGCAGCGTATGTCGGCGTAACGCATGCGGTGGCCGCCAGTTCCGGCACGGACGCTCTGCTCATGGCTCTAATGGCTTATGAAGTTGGGCCGGGGGATGCGATCTTCACTTCCCCCTTCACGTTCATTGCCACCGCAGAGGTGATCAGACTGATCGGGGCAACGCCAGTCTTCGTTGACATCGAGCCGGGCACCTGCAACCTCAGCCCCGAAGCACTCCGTCATGCGATTCGCGCAGTCAGGGAGAACGATCCCGGCATCCATCCACTGCCGGCGTGGGATAACCCCTCCGCCGCCGGCGGCGCTGGCTTGACGGCGAAGGGGATTATCGCCGTAGACCTCTACGGGCTGCCCGCCGACTACGATCAAATCAACGGCATCGCCAAGGACGAGGGTCTCTTCGTGATTGAAGATGCAGCCCAGTCCTTTGGCAGCGAAATGCGGGGCAGAAAGGCCGGAGCACTCGCAAACATCGGGTGCACCTCCTTCTTTCCAGCGAAACCCCTGGGATGCTATGGAGACGGCGGGATGTGTTTCACCGACGATGCCAGGCTGGCCAACCTGATGCAGTCAATCAGTCTGCATGGCAAAGGAAGCGATAAATATGACAATGTCCGCCTGGGAATCAATGGCCGTCTGGACACCTTACAGGCGGCCGTCCTGCTGGCAAAATTCGAACTTTTTCCCGAGGAGCTCGAACTTCGTCAGAGCGTTGCCCAGGGGTACAGCGACCTATTGTCTCCCTCCTCCTTCGTCATCCCCACCATTCCGGAGGGATACCGGTCGGCATGGGCTCAATACACGGTGATGGCCGGAACCGAAGAAGAACGCGCGGCTGGTCAGAATCGGTTGAAAAGCGCGGGGATCCCGACGGCGGTCTATTATCCCAAGCCGCTGCACCTGCAGTCTGCGTTTCGATCATTGAAGTACAAGACCGGAGCTTTCCCGGTGAGTGAAGACTGTGCCAAACGAGTGTTCAGCCTGCCCATGCATCCCTATTTGAAAGCAGAGGAATTGCGCTACATTGCGCGCAAACTGAGGGACGTCTCCGAATAGGATTGACCAATGGTGAGATCGTCCCGGGGAAGAGAAGATGCCGAATAAACCCTGTGTTGCGGTCATCGGTGCCGGGTACTGGGGCAAGAACCTGGTCCGGGTTTACCACGAGTTGGGAGCTCTGAAGCTTGTCTGCGACAGCAATGAGATGCTCCTCGAGAAGCTGCATGAACAATATCCGGGGATAGCAACCTGTCTTGCCTTCAACGAATTGCTGGCGGCCGACGACATCAGGGCGGTGGTGATCGCTACCCCGGCGGAGACTCATTTTACGTTGGCCCGTGAAGCCCTCCTTGCAGGCAAGCATGTGTTTGTGGAAAAACCGCTCGTTCTGGACGAAAGTGAAGCCGAGGCGCTCATCGGGCTGGCCGAAGAGCACCGGCTCACCCTCATGGTGGGCCATCTCCTGCAGTACCATCCCGTATTCGTCCGGCTGAAGGACCTCGTGTCCGCCGGTGAACTGGGTCGCATCGACTACATCTATTCACATCGTCTCAACCTGGGGAAGATCCGCCGGGAGGAAAACATCCTGTGGTCGTTTGCGCCTCATGATATCTCGATGATTCTGTCTCTGGCCGGAGAGGCGCCGGAAAGCGTGGTGGCGACGGGGGGCAACTACCTCCATCGCAAGATTGCCGATGTTACCACCACTCACCTGGAGTTCCCCTCCGGGCTGCGTGCGCACATCTTCGTCTCATGGCTGCATCCCTTCAAAGAACAGAAACTGGTGGTCGTGGGCAACCGCAAAATGGCGGTATTCGATGACACCCAGCCATGGGAAGAGAAGCTGTTGCTCTATCCTCACCAGATCACGTGGCAGAACTATATGCCGGTTCCCACCAAAGCGGAACCGGAACGGGTTGAAGTGCCGACTACAGAACCTTTGCGGATGGAGTGCGAGCACTTTCTGCACTGCCTCGCGACGGGTAAGAAGCCACGCACTGACGGGGCGGAGGGGCTGAGGGTGCTGAAGGTCCTCAACGTCAGCCAGCAGTCCCTGGATGAACAGGGCACTAAGGTGTGCCTGTCGCTTTCAGCTCCAAAGCCGTCCGATCCGTACTTTGTCCACCCCACGGCGGCGGTGGACGATAAGGTGCGCATCGGTGCGAACGCCAAGATCTGGCATTTTTCTCACATCCTGTCAGGGTCTTCCATCGGCGAGCGCTGCAACATCGGGCAGAATGTGGTCATTGGACCCGAGGTCACCATCGGCGACGGCTGCAAGATCCAAAATAACGTTTCTGTCTATAAGGGGGTTACTCTGGAGGATGATGTTTTTTGCGGTCCTTCCATGGTATTCACCAATGTGTATAATCCGCGTGCGGCCATTCGACGAATGGATGAACTGCGCGCTACGACCGTCAAGAAGGGTGCCACCCTGGGCGCCAACTGCACGATCGTCTGCGGAACTACGATCGGCCGGTATGCTTTTATCGGGGCTGGTGCGGTGGTGGTCAGAGACGTACCTGACTTTGCCCTCGTGGCTGGCAATCCAGCCCGACGGATCGGGTGGGTGTGTACCTGCGGGAACCGTCTGAACGAGGTCTCGAAGTGCGATGCCTGCGGCAAGTCCTACCGGGAAGCCGATGGAGGGATATATGAAGCCTAGGAAGCCGTCCGAGAATTCCGGGCGGAGAAATCCACAGCCGCCGAGAGTGGGAATCAAGTTTATGTTTTCGGTCAATATTCGCTCCATGATGACTAATATGCTTTCACTTTAGTTACTGAAGTGGGAATCTGGAATCAGTTTTTCGATTCCCGGAAAGACTCCCAGCACCGAAGCGAACCTTCTGCTGGGGCAGACAGGCCTCGCTCTTTGTGCATTGACGATCATCGCTCGCGTGTGCTATCAGTCCGGATCAGGAGATTTGGGATTGTTTGCCGCGACCAAGAACACTTTTGACGCCTCACCATGACGAGCGAGAGGGCCTCCGCCTGACCCAGAACGTTGGCTATGTGTCGCATCCCTCAATCACTTTAGCGCGGTTCTTCACTGGTATGTTCACTGAACCCCTTGCCTTGATCTTTCGGCATCGCCGGATGCTGGCCGTTGTCTGCAGCAACGAGCTGAAGGCGCGCCATGCTGGCACGCTTCTCGGGATCATCTGGCTCTTCATGTATCCGGCGCTGTTTCTGGCAACCTATGCCACGGTGTACATGCTGGTTCTGAAGGTGCGCCTGGCAATTTTCACCGGACCTGAATACCTGATGCTGATGTTCACCGGCCTGGTTCCGTTCCTCAATTTCGCTGAGTGTCTTTCAGCGGGGACCGTTTCCGTCTCTTCCAACCCCCAGCTCATGAAAAACACGCTCTTCCCGGTGGCCTTGCTTCCCGTGAAGGTCGTCATCTGCGCGCAAATGGTTCAGGTGGTCGGATTTGCCATACTGAGCATCTTTCTGGCCGTTTCCGGGAAACTCGGGATCCATTACCTCTGGGTGTTTGTCATCTGGATCTTTCAGGTCATGATATCTGCTGGTATCGTGTGGATCCTGGCGGCCGTCAATGTCTTCTTCAGGGATCTGGGCCAGATCATGGGCCTTGTCGTCCTGCTGCTGATGATGGTCAGCCCCATAGGTTATACGGAAGAGATGATTCCAGCAGCACTGCGTCCCATCCTAACCCTCAATCCACTGTACTACATCATCCTCTGCTACCAGCGCGTGATGCTCTTCAACCAGGCACCCCCTCTGCAACTCATCCTGCCTTTCGTCTGCGCCTCCACAGTCATCTTTTTTGCTGGGCATAAAGTATTTGTTACCCTCAAACGAGCCTTTGTTGAAAATGTCTGATCCAGTCCTGGAAGTACAAGGAGTATCGAGGGTTTTTCGAATCTATGCGAGCCCAAAGGACCGGCTCCTGGCGGCATTCCACCTCGACTTCATTCGCAAACCCAAGTTCCGCGAGCTGTGGGCACTGCGCGAGATCAACCTCGCCGTGCTGCCCGGCGATCGGCTGGGAATCCTCGGGCGAAACGGCGCCGGCAAGAGCACACTGCTAAAGATTATCTGCGGCAATCTCATGCCAACCGAGGGAAGCGTGCGCGTCGGCGGCAAGATCCAGGCCCTCCTCGAACTCGGCACGGGCTTCCATCCTGACTTCACGGGACGGGAAAACGTCTTCGCCTTCCTGGCCTACCAGGGCATCACCGGTAAAGAAGCCAGGAACAGGACTGAAGAAGCGTGCGAATTCAGCGAACTTGAGGACTTTCTGGACCTCCCGGTGAAGACCTATTCGTCGGGTATGTATGCGCGTCTTGCCTTTTCGGCGGCAACTGCCATTGACCCGGAGGTGCTCGTGATCGATGAGGTCCTGGGAGCCGGGGATGCTTATTTTGCCGGCAAATGCCTCGAAAGAATGAAACAGCTGACGAGCAGAGGGGCAACGGTTCTCTTTGTGTCGCATGACCTGGCGAGCGTTCAGTTGCTGTGCGACCGGGCCATCTGGGTTGACAGCGGGCGAATTGTCGCCCACGGCGAGTGCCTTGAGATTTCGCGGCGCTATCTGGCCGAAGTCCGGCGGGAGGAAGAAGAACGGCTGCGCGCCGTCAACCAAAAGCTGCGCAAACGAGCCAGCGGCTCCCTTCAAAGGGTGGAAGAGCTGCACGAACCCATGATCTTCCATTTCGTCGTCGACTCATCTCATCCTCTCGAAGAGCATCTCATTTTCCGGCTTGCCTTGAAGGAGGATGGGCAAATCCTGCGTGAGATCATAGTGGGTGACGCCATGGACAATGAGCCCTCCCGGGGGACCTTCGTCCACGACGAACCAGGACTGATGGACTGGTCGGCACCGCAGTCGCAGGGAGGCCGCCGGGCAAGGGCGTACCGCAATTGTGGCGGACGCTATGCTCACGCACCGTTTCAGTTTGCCGTGCCGGTGGGGAAGGCAAAAGAAAAGGTTTCTCTGTGCCTCGAGGTGGAATACCTGGATGCAGGCAGTGAAATCGTTCATGTGGAGATTTATGACGGTGACGGCTACTCCCGTCTCGGCACGCTCTCCGCAGCTGGCAGCGGCCAGGTCAGGATTGTCCAGTTCACCATACCCACCAGGCAAGTCTCGGAGGAGCTGGCACGGACGCTCCCGGAGCAGGAGGTTGCTGGCGGGGAAGAAGGAGACGACAACGATATCTGGACGATCCCGACGGGCGAAGGTTATGGCAGCGCCGAAGGCCGGATCACTGGCTTTCGCCTCCTGGACGCTGCCGGAAAGCCTCGTCAGCAATTCGAGATTCACGCCAGGATGACGGCCCGAATCGATTACGCTTTCTTCTGCCCGGTTCCGAGGCCGGTCTTCACGATCTGTATCTATCGGGCTGACGGCACCTGTATTTCACAGCTTTTCTGCACCGCGAACGATTCATGGCGACAAGATCGCCCCATGACCGGCTGGATCGAGGGCGTATTCGATCCACTCTTGCTCGGCAGAGGCCACTACTCCATTTCAGTTGCCATTTTTCATCATCTCGACCTCACCGACAACCGGGAACCGGCAACGTATCACCTGCTCGACCGTTTCTTCCGCTTTCAGGTGGTTCAGCCGCCGGGAATCAATGTCGAACTGGGTGCTCTGCTCCATCCTGTCTCTTGGGTAGAAGGGCATACCGTGTCCGATGTTTCCTCAGAATGTCGGCAAGTGAAGGAAGATCATGGGCGCATCTGATGCATCCGGGGTTTCAGACACCTACTTTGAACAGGTTGAGCATTGGTCTCAGGATGTCAGCCCTTTTACCGTGAAGCTCCTGCGAAAGGCCTTGGCGGTCCTGCCTGCCGGAATCAGCAGCCTCCTGGATATCGGCTGCGGAACGGGAGAGTTTTGCCGGATGGCTGCCGCAGAAGGTCTTGCCACCATCGGTCTGGACCTGTCCCAGGCTGCGCTCCAACAGGGCAGAGGTTTCCTGCGCCTGAGAGCCGCTCTACCTTCCCTGCCTTTTCCGGACGGGGCCTTCGACCTGGTTACCGCTTTTGACGTTATTGAGCATCTGCCCGAGGACTATTACCGGATGAGCCTGGCCGAGATGTTCCGGGTTTCTCGCAGCTGGGTGCTCCTGGTCGTGCCCCACGCCGAGGACCTATCCTTCTTCCGTCATCACTGTGTTGTCTGCGGCCACCAGTTCCATGAAAACCTCCACCTCCGTAGCCTTTCCTTTCAGGGGTTGAGCCGTGATGTCCAAGAAGCCGGCGGTGTCGCCGAGCTCCTGTTTTTCGGCGAAGAGAATTGGGGTTACTTTGACTTTCTCAGTGCCCACGCCCCGAGTGAGGTTGCGGGACGGTGGCCCCAGTGGGAACGGGCCATATGCCCGCGATGCGGCAGCAGTGAGCGCGGTCCCGTGCCTGCTGGCTCGGAATCTCTGTGGAAGGGGCTCGAACTGGGCCTGCACGAGGAGTTCCAGCGGCATCCGGCCTACTGGCAGCGCAATCGGGCGACCGAGATGGGGATTCTGTTTCACAAAAGCGGCTATGCTTGCGAGGCCACCACCCGTTATGGATATCGACTCGGGATGACGAGGACCGAGCCTGCAGTGTCCGGCGCGCGGGTGCGCGAACCGATGGGCTCTACCTCGCCTGAACAGTCCGGAACTCCGGGGGCAACTCGGGGCCCGGCGCTCCTGACCGTGGGGCAGCGGCGCGTCTGCCTGTACCCGGAAAACTCAGACCCTGCCACCCTGCAACACCCGGTCAACCTTACAGCTTGGCCGCGCAGCCTGATTGCCTGTGCCTCGGAACTTCAGTCTTTACCACGCCCGATCAACTACGCAGCTTTCTCATATCTCTATCTGGAGGGTCAGCAGTGGGGTGAGGTTGTGCGCATCGGGGAACGCTGGGCTCGGCTCTTTCGGCCGGATCTGCCCGGAGGTCATGCCTGCTTTGTCCTCTCGGGGAGAGCTCTCTGGGAGGGAACACTGGAGGTTGAAGTTTTCGATCAGTGCCCGGGTAGCTTTGTCATCGAGATGTATGATGAGGGATCCTGCCGCTATGTGCCTGTCGGCACGGTCAACATGACCGGGAGCGAGGAGTGGCAGTTATGCTCTTTCCGAATCCCATCCGTCCTTCCGGGCCGCTGGGGATATCTCTGTCATCTCCTGGCGGGGGCTCTCTCTGAGTGCGTGCCCATTGCCCGGCTCGGGGTGGGACGCGCTGAAACGGTCGCTTCCCGCCGGTTGTCGGCCAACCAGGATTTGAGTTGGGGCCTGACCGACACCGAATACCCATCGGGACTCTTCCACGGGGAACAGCTCGTCGCCCTTCTCTCGGAGCATGATTTTTTCCTGAACGCGGTGACTCTCGACGGCCAAGGAAGCGTGCCGATTATCCTCCACCAGGCACTCGAGTGGCGGTGCGGGACCCCCCTCCTGCTTGCCCTGGGAGTTTTCGATGCGCTCCCGGTCGTGCTCCCGGACGAGCGGAAAGGGATGGCAGAACGAGCACTGTTTCTGGCTCTGAAAAGCACAATGGATCGGAATGGAGTGAGAAGATCGCCAAGCGATCTGCAAACCTGACCAACTCTCAACACGGGAACTATTCTATTCGCCGGAACTCTTGCTTTCAGTGGTGTTGCAATGAGGCCGGCTTGGAAGTTCTGCCTGCCAAGGTGGGACAGGTACGGGAGCAGGCCATGTCAGTAGTGAATGCGTTGCCTTGCAGAACAGGGGAAGCATCGGATCAGGTAAAGGATGACTCTCTTGGTGTTGATGATAGGCTCGTGCCGGTCGACCACCCCACCGAACTACGAGACGCTGTTGCACGGCTCTCTGGCAAGAAGATCTTTCATGGCCCCTTGAATCTTGGTGGGGGACCATACCGCCTGGCGGTGGCGCAGCGAGCGCTTGGGGTGCAGGCAGTGAGTGTCTGCTACCCATCCACACTTTACCGATACCGCAGTGACGAGACTTTCGAAGCTCCCGACGCATTGACACGATTGTCCCCGGAACAGTTAGAGTCGTATGCGGCCCGTTACGATATTTTTCAATTCTATTTCGGTACTTCCCTGAACGGGCTTTACCTCGACGATATTGCCCTGCTCAAGGAGCGCGGTAAGAAAGTAGTATTCTACTTCTGCGGATGTGACATCAAGAACCCTCGCATTACCCGCGACAGGCACCCGATCTCAGGCTGTGCCCACTGCCTGCCGCAACTCTGTAACCCAAATCGGCGAAAAGCCTTGCGGTTGGCGAGTGAGATGGCCGACCTGGTTTACATATCGACGCCGGATCTGCATGAATTCATCGGTAATGCCACGCTTCTGGTGCAGCCAATCGACGTTCCCGCTTTGAGGAACCAGTGCGCTGGAGTGACGAGGAACCGACGATCGCAGCAGCCGTTTATCGTAGCACATTCACCGACAAGTCGGACCCTCAAGGGTACGCCCTTCGTCATCGAGGCGGTCAAACGCCTCAAGAGCCGGGGCCTCGGCCTCGATCTACGGCTGATCGAAGGGATGAGCTATCAGAAGGCGCTGCAGGCTTACCTCGACGCGGATCTGGCCGTCGACCAACTGCTCTTCGGCACCTACGGTCAGGTGGCAGTGGAGATGATGGCACTCGGCGTCCCGGTTGTCTGCTACCTCAGAGAGGATGTCCTGCCACTCTATCGGGAACCTCCCCCCATCATTGCGGCAACGCCTCAGAACCTGGCTGAGGTCCTCACCTTCTACTGCCAGCACCGTGACGACCTGCTGCCATACATCTCGCAAGGGCTGGCCTACGCATCACGGTACCACGATGCCCGGGCGCTTGCCAAGCAGACGATCCTGGACTATGCAAGCCTTTATCAACCCGCTGCCCATGCTTCCAGTTCCCCGCGAATCGTCCCCCGCCCGAACCGCCGGCGCGTCGTCATGCTCTGCGACGATTATCTGGTCGACAGACGCATCATTCGCGAAGCTCATGCGCTCGCCGCCAAGGGATGGGACCCGGTGATCGTGGCCTTCAATGCCGGTCGGGTCGAGAAAGCCTACCACGAGGAAGGCGTCCCCGTGGTGCATATCCGGGAAGACTCAAACGCCCCCCTTGTAAGGTACTATCTTGGTGAAGACTCACCGGCGGCAACTCCGTCCTTTGCCAATTCTCCGGCGGGACGGTGCCTCTGGGAAAAATTCATGCAGGCAGGACGTTGGGCAAGGAACCGAGGGCTCGTTCCCGCGGGTCTCGGCAGAAGGCATTTGAAATGGGCGGCGGTGGCACTGGCATCACCGGTCCTGGTGTTGATTGCACCGTTCTGGTGGCTGAAGCAACGCAGAGGAAAACGCGAGGCGGCAACCCTGGATCACCGGGAGATGCTCAAAGGCTACGTGCGATCCCAGATCGCCGAAGCTGCGGTGGCCACGGTGAGCTACTACGAGCCAGACTTGATAGTTGCCCACGATCTGCCCATGCTTGCGCCAGCCACGCTTACCTCGGAGATGCTGGAGGTACCCCTCATCTATGACTCCCATGAGCTCTATACCGAGATCCATACCCTGAGCCCGGAATCGGCGACGAAATTGAAGCAGATGGAAGCCGATCTGATCCGACTGCCGGGGGCGGTGTTCACCGTAAATGAATTCATCGCCAAGGAGCTGGCGACTGCCTACGGCATTGCGGAACCTTATGTGCTTTACAACTGCACCACCCTGCCGGACGACTGGTCGCCGCCCTATGACCGATTGCGGAAAGAGCTGCGACTGGGGCCGGAGAAGAAAATCATCCTCTTTCATGGATGGCTGAGCTCCGGCCGGAACCTTGAGAACCTCGTCGACGCCTTCACCATGCTGCCGACTGAATACGTTCTGGTGTTCCTCGGCTTTGGGGATTACGGATCGGCACTGCGCAAGCGGGCCCAGACTGCAGGGCTGGCGGAGCGCGTGCTGTTCCTCGATAGAGTTCCCCAGACCGAGATCCTCTACTACGTGGCGAGTGCTGATCTGGGAGTGATCCCCTATGCTCCCATCGACCGTAACAGCTATTTCTGCTCACCCAACAAACTTTTCGACTTCCTCCTATGCCAGGTCCCGGTACTGGGGTACGATTCACCCTTTCTGGCAAAGACCCTTGCGGGGCAGGGTGTGGGCACGAACCGGAAGCTGGACACTCCGGAAGCTTTTTGTGCAGGAATCCTTGAAGCTCTGGATTTGGAGCACCACGCTGCGATGAAAGCCCGCCTGAGGGAACTCGGGCCGCGTTACGACTGGCTGCTCGAGAGCGAGAAGTTTGTCAGGGTAGTCGATGAGGTTCTCGCCAGGGCCGGCGATCAGGCAGCGCCGTCCAATCCCTGAGAACCTTATTGGGCCTCATCGGTGAACCGACCAAAGACAGCAGCAGGTTCGCCCGACATCGAGACTCTTTCGAAAGGACCATGTTATGTGTGGGATCGTTGGCATCGTAAACCAGCAACATGACACGACCCCTTCTGAAGCACTCGAAACCTTGTCCCACCGGGGACCTGACGGAGAGGGTGAGTATATCTCGCCAGACCGGTTGGTTTGGCTTGGACACCGGCGGCTTTCCATCATCGACCCCGAAGGCGGAAAGCAACCTCTATCCAATGAGGACGGGACAATCTGGATCACCTTCAACGGATGCATTTACAACTATCTTGAGATTTCCCAGGTCCTGCGCCGCAAAGGTCACCAATTCCGCACCTACTCCGACACCGAGGTCGTCGTCCATGCGTATGAGGAGTACGGGGAGGAATGCCTCAAGTATTTCGTAGGAATGTTTGCCTTTGCCATTTGGGATGACAGAAAGCGAATCCTGTTCTGTGCTCGAGACCGACTGGGGATTAAGCCCTTTTATTATGGAAGCGGTGTCGGCCGGTTTGCTTTTGCTTCGGAGATCAAGGCCCTCCTGACAAAAGGTCTCTTTGAGAAACAGGTCAACTGGAAGGCGCTCCAGGATTATTTACTGTTTCAGACGGTGTTGGGAGAAGAGACCCTTTTTCGCGGGATTAGAAAGCTGCTCCCCGGGCATTACCTCATCGTGAACGACCGGGGTCAAATTGTACAAACGAGGCAATACTGGGATTTGAGTTTCGACATGGACCTCGATCACACCGAAGATTACTTTGTGGATCGGCTGCGCATGCTGATCGAGGACGCTGTCAAGATCCGCCTGAGGTCCGATGTTCCCCTTGGGGCTCATCTTTCCGGGGGGCTGGATTCTACCACCGTCGTCTGTCTCGCCACCGCCTTGAATGCCATGGGGGATCGGCTGAAGACGTTTACGGGGGCTTTCCGCGAAGGTGAAGCCTTCGACGAAACGCGATACGCCCGCCTGGCGGCTGATCACTGCGGGGCCGAAAGCCTCGAGGTCTTCTGCAGCGCCGAGGACTTCACGCGAGTGTTACCGAAGATCATTTATTTCATGGACGAACCTTCCGCCGGCCCCGGCATCTTTCCCCAGTACCTTGTTTCCCGGTTAGCTTCAGAGCATGTCAAAGTGGTGCTCGGGGGACAGGGCGGGGACGAGATCTTTGCCGGATATGCACGTTATCTCGTGGGATACCTGGAAGAGTGTCTCAAGGGGGCCATTGAAGAGACTGACCAGCGAGCGAGCTATGCCGCTACGCTGTCCTCCATCATCCCCAGTCTGCCCATGCTGCAGCAGTATGTGCCTATGCTGCAGCACTTTTGGTCCAAGGGGCTGTTTGCGCCCCAGGATGAGCGGTACTATCGGCTGATGGACCGTTCGGCAGACGCGCGCCAGATTTACCGCAGGGATCTGTTCAGCGGTTCGGAGGATGCCATGGAGCGGTTCCGTGGCATCTTCTATGGTTCCAATGCTGCGTCGTTTCTGAATCGGATGTTCTATTTTGACCTTAAAGTCCATCTACCTGCTCTGCTGCATGTGGAGGACCGGACGAGCATGGCGTGGGGGCTGGAATCCAGGGTACCGCTCCTGGACCACCGGATTGCCGAGCTTGTCGCATCGATTCCTCCTGCAATCAAGTTCAAGGGTGGCCAGCCGAAGTATCTCTTCCGCAAGGCCATCAAAAGCATGATTCCGCCAGCTATCTTTAACCGGAAAGACAAGATGGGCTTTCCTGTGCCGCTGCACCTCTGGTTCAGAGATTCAGTCGGCCAGTTTACCCGCGAAGTGCTGCTCGATCGCGCGGCAACTCAGCGCGGCATATTTGATTCAGCCAATTTGGAAGTGGCGATAAACCAGGAAAAGAGCTTCAGCAGGATTGTCTGGGGGGCGTTGTGCATCGAGCTGTGGTTCAAAACCTTTATTGATGCCTAAAAATGTGCGGCATAGCAGGCTTAGTTCTAGATGCGCCAACCGTGATCACCAGCGACGTCGGGCATTGTCTGTCGGCTCCGCTCCATCACCGGGGGCCTGACGATTTCGGCTGGTGTGTGATGACGCCGGAAGGTTTGCAGTGCGGGCGAACTCTGGACCACCAGGGTGAATGCAAAGCGGTCCTGGCCCACCGCCGACTTTCCATCCTTGATTCGACTGAAGCCGGGTGGCAGCCTATGACTGCTGTCGGCGGTGACCGGGTGATCGTCCATAATGGCGAGATCTACAATTACCTTGAACTGCGGGCTCAGCTGCAAGCCCTGGGTCACCGGTTCCACTCTCAGACGGACACGGAGGTTCTGCTCAAGGGCTATGGGGAGTGGGGAACGCAAGTTCTGAAGCACACCGTGGGGATGTTTGCCTTTGCCATCCTCGACCTTCCTCAGCGAAAGCTCGTTCTGGCCCGTGATTTCTTCGGCATCAAGCCCCTTTACTACACCTGCTGGCGAGATGGGTTTGCGTTTGCCTCCGAAATCAACCCTCTGCTGCAGCTTCCCGGAGTGAGTCGGCGCGTGAACCCTCAGCGCCTCTATCATTATCTGCGCTCAGGACTCACGGATCATGGGGGAGAGACTCTTTTTGCTGGAATTCAGCAACTGCCCGCCGCTCACTGCCTCGAACTATCGCTTGACCATCCGCGCCGGACTCACCTGAAGTGCTTCTGGGAACCGACTCTGGAGCATCGTTGTGATCTGTCCTTCCGAGAAGCAGCGCAGCAGTTGCGCCAGCTCTTTCTGGACAGTGTTCGGCTGCATCTTCGGAGTGACGTCCCGGTGGGAGCAGCGCTCTCGGGGGGGATCGATTCCTCTTCCGTGGTAATGGCCATGCGCTATCACGAGCCTGATCAGGTGCTTCACACCTTCAGCTATCTGGCCGACGATCCGGCGCTCAATGAAGAGCGCTGGGTGGATGTCATTGGCAGCAACGGCGGCACGGTCGGGCACAAGGTGGCATTGGAACCCAAGCAACTGGTTGAGGACCTGGTGCGTCTGGTGGAGGTTCAAGGCGAGCCTTTTGCGAGCACCAGCATTTACAGCCAAATGCGGGTCTTTCAAGCGGCCCGAACCAGCGGTATCAAGGTGATGCTCGACGGCCAGGGGGCTGATGAGCTGCTGGGTGGCTATGAATACTATGCCGGTGCCCGCCTGGCCTCGCTGATTCGGCACGGCCTCTGGCACGACGCACTCAGGTTCTGGCACCAGGCATCCAGCATCCCGAGAAAGAACAGTCTCTTGCAGTATCTTGGCCGGTTTCTTCTGCCGGATGCGGCGCAAACCGGGTTGCGGTCACTCGTGGGAAGAGAGCTTTGGCCGCGGTGGCTGAATCGAACGTGGTTCCAGGAGCGGGGGGTGGAGGAGCAGACGCATGCTCATCGCCGGGGAGGACTACGAGAGACTCTGCATCGGACCCTTTGTGAAACCAGTCTCCCCATGCTGCTCCGCTATGAAGACCGCAATTCCATGGCCTGCTCCATCGAAAGTCGAGTGCCGTTTCTCACCCCCGGGTTGGTGGATTTTGTGCTTTCCTTGCCCGAGGAATTCATCATTGCCCCCAACGGCACCTCCAAAGCGATTTTTCGTGAGGCCATGCGGGGGCTTGTCCCGGACGCAATCCTCGATCGAAAGGATAAGATCGGCTTCGAAACGCCTGAGAAGCAATGGCTTTGCGGCAGCTTGCAGAGCTGGGTCGAGCGTATCCTTGACAGTGAGGAACTGGTGGCCAACCCTGCCCTGCACCTGCCAATGCTCAAACGGGACTGGCATGCGGTCGTCAGCGGGCAGAGGCGCTACGACAGTCGAGTCTGGCGATGGGTCAATCTGGCAGTATGGTCCCGCTTGAATGGGGTGATCTTTGACTAAAGTGGTGCATCTCACGTCGGTACACCAGGCCTTCGATATCAGGATCTTTTACAAAGAATGCACCAGCCTGGCGGCAGCCGGCTACAAAGTGACGCTGATCGCCCAGCATGACAACGATGTGAGCATCGGCGGGGTTGAAATTCATGCGGTGCCGAAAGCGCGAAACCAGCTTGAGCGCATGACCCGGACCGTGATCGGGATCTGTCGGGCAGCTTTGGATGAAACTGCAAGCCTCTATCATTTCCACGATCCGGAACTCATCCCCATCGGCATCTTCCTCAAGCTGCTCGGCAAGCGAGTCATCTATGACGCCCATGAAAACGTGCCCGAGGATATCCTCACCAAGGATTATCTGCCATCATCCTGGCGAAAGTGGATCGCCGGCATCGTCGGCATGGTCGAACATCTGGGAGCAGCCTGTTTTGACGGGGTGATCAGCGTCACACCAACCATCTGTCGTCGTTTTCCGCGCGGCAAAACGCAGCTCATCCGGAACTTCCCCATGGCCGAGGAATTGATCCCGCTGTCGGTCAAGCCCCACGAACACCGACCTCATCACTTGCTCTATGCCGGACGGATCTGCCTTGAGCGAGGTATCAAGGAGATGGTTCAGGCTTTGGGCCTGCTTCCCAATGACTTGGAGGCGAAGCTTGTCCTGGCTGGTACGTTTACTCCCCAGAGTTTATCCGAACAGGTCTTTGGGATGGTCGGAGCCAACCGCATCGATTACCGGGGCTGGCTGTCCAGAGAAAACCTCAGACAGCTTCTCACTGAAGCTCGCATCGGCCTTGCCCTGTTCCTGCCGGGTCCCAATCACACCGATTCATATCCCAACAAGCTTTTTGAATATATGGCAGCCGGCATTCCTGTGATTGCCTCCGACTTTCCTCTCTGGCGGGAGATTGTTGAAAAAGCAGGATGCGGCCTGCTGGTGGATTCTCTCGACCCCCAGGCGATCGCGCAAGCGATTCAGTGGCTCTTGGAACATCCGCAGGAGGCGTCAGCGATGGGACGGAAGGGAGTGGCAGCGGTTGCTACCGAGTTCAATTGGGCAAAGGAAGCAGAAAACCTGCGCCAGTTTTATGCCAGGCTGCTGGCTTGATCTAGTAAGGAAGTCGCGTCCGATGACGATCAGAATAGTCACCATCGTTGGTGCAAGACCGCAGTTTATCAAGGCGGCGGCAGTTTCGAGAGCCCTCCGTCCCGTTCCCGAAATCGAGGAAATACTGGTTCATACGGGGCAGCATTACGATGACAACATGTCGGAGGTCTTTTTCAGAGAATTGGACCTTGCCGACCCGGATTACCACCTGGGCA